>ERZ808028.318-NODE-318-length-45408-cov-8.237784_pt1 | contig 45408 bp, 49 predicted proteins | sample MGYA00380184_ERZ808028 | MGnify/ENA primary metagenome ERZ808028 (study PRJEB31490, sample SAMN06133397) | mouse gut metagenome | isolation source: J8_1 | host: mice | place: China: Chengdu | collected 2015-05 ...
CTGGACTAAAAGCTGGCGACTTGATTAAAGCAATCGCACCGAAAGTAGGCGGTGGCGGTGGTGGACGTCCAGACATGGCACAAGCTGGCGGGGAAAATCCTGCTGGTATTCCAGATGCACTTAAAGCTGCGAAAGAATGGGTTGCGCAACAATAGGGCGTTTACGTTTGACAGAAAAACAAAAGTTCAAACATTGAACGAAACATGATTATGGGGGCGAAGATAAACAAGTCTTGCCCTCATACTTTTTTCAATTGGATGGCGCATCTAATCAAATGGTCGGATTCGGATGGTCTTTAGTTGACGAAAGTGACAGAAATTTTTACGATTAGTATAAATAAAAAGGGGTGAAAAAATGAATAGTAGAAATAAGACCTTTCGACTAGTCTTACGTGCGATCTTGTTAGCAATCATCATCGTACAAGCGATGGTTCCTTGGCTGGGGTTTATTCCATTAGGATTCATTAGTTTAACAATTATCCATATCACAGTAATTATTGCTGCAGTAGTATTAGGCCCAAAAGATGGCATGGTGATTGGCTTGTTTTGGGGAATCGCTACAATTGTTCGTGCCTATGCCATGCCAACAACGCCATTTGATACATTAGTGTTCACGAATCCGATTATCTCGGTAGTTCCCAGAGTACTTGTTGGCTTAGTAGCAGGCTTGGTTTTCCACTGGATTTATCAAAAAAATAAATCAATAACGATCAGCTCAGCCTTTGCAGGGGTACTGGGTTCATTGGTCAATACAGTCTTAGTGTTAGGATTCATGGGATTATTTTATACAGGTGCAACGGCAGATGCCTATGGTGTAGATTCTGCTCTTTTATTTAAAACCTTAGCAGGGGTTGCAGCAATCAATGGGATACCAGAAGCAATAGGTGCGGGAATCATAACACCATTACTAGCAAAAGCGTTATTTGCAGCAACACCGTTGAAACCAGAATAATGACCATCTTTTAATAGTAATAGGACGCACGATAGATAGAAAAAGGAAGAGAGGAGAGGAAAACAATCGTCCTCTCCATCTTTTTACCTGAGCAACAAGCAAACTAGAAGGGGTAAAAAACTTGGCTAAGAAACAAGAAGAAAAAAAGAAACAAATGTAGAAATATGTATTACCACCATTACCACCATCTCAATCTTCATATAAGGAATTTTAAACCATGGGAACTAAATCAATTATATTTAAAAAATTAAGTATTGAAAAGGAGACATAACAAAAAACATATGACAATGCCAGAAACATATTACAGAACAGGAAATTATAAAGTAGACCACTCAACATTTGGAGGCGTAATACTTTCATCAGATTATGATACCGGACATTCAGGATCGAGAAATATGACTACAAGAATTATAGCAGCATGGAATTTTGATACCTGGTGCAGAATTAATAAAGGAAATAATTATAATTTTCCCAAAGGAAGGAATAAGAAAAATGATTAAGTGTAGAGATAAGAGAACAACAATTACAATTGATTTACCAGAGGAATGTGAAGGTTATACTGTAGACTGCAGTTACTCTTTTGATAAAGATCAAAAACAGTATTTAGTATCTATGGAATTATTTAGAAATGATATTGGTGATAAGCAATTTATAGACAGTCAGTATATTGCTGGTGATAAATCTACGATTGAATACAATATTCAGCATATTGTCGAATATGCATCCATGAGCGGATATTTCGATAAGTATATTCAAAAATATGAATATACATACAAATGTTTTGATAAAGGTAATGAAATTTTTGAAAAAGAATCTTTAAAACAACTATATCCAGTAAAAGAATGTGAAATTATCAGACAAGCTTATTATTGTAGCCGTTGTGGTTCATATATTGAAGAAAATCAGTCTTACTGTTCACATTGTAATGCTGAGCTGGACTGGAATTCTATTGAAAAGGAAACAGTGTCATGATTTACAATACAGATTATAAATATTTTGATAAAGCAAGACAAGCTGCATTAATATCTGATTTTCATAAAACACATATCGGCTGTGTTGCTGTTTATCAGGGAACTATTATTGGCATTGGATGTAACTGCAATAAAACGCATCCAATGCAGAAAAAGTATAATAAATATCGTAAAAAATCGGATGGATTGCCGCCAAAACTTCATGCTGAAATTAACTGTATAAATTCTTTTCGTCATTTAAATATAAACTTTTCAAAAGTAAAGATATACATATATCGTATCAGAAATGATCAGCCGTATGGACTGGCACGTCCATGTCCTTCCTGTATGGCTGCTATAAGGGATTTAGGAATCCGAGATATTTATTATACCAGCAATGATGGATATGTTCGTGAACGATTAGAGAAGTATAAAGGAGGTGTTGCATAATTGTGTGAAATATGTAGACGCTCTCCATGTTTAACAGCTTGTCCTAATTACATATCACCAAGAGCCTCACACTACTGCTCTTCTTGTGGAGAAGGAATTTATGATGGAGAAGAATATATTGAAAATCAATTTGGTGAATACAGACATTATGAATGTTTTCAGGGAATAAGAGAATTGCTGGAATGGCTAGGTTATAAGATTAGGACTATGCAAAATATAACATGAAAATGAAAGGAAAGAATGATGAACGAAAACAATAATAATTTGAGAAAGAAGAACTTCAAAGAAGAAGAACTGAAACAGTATGTCAAGAACGGAGATTTAAAGGAATCTGATATTAAAATCATATTGGATTACCAAAAACTGCTTCCTGTGTTATAGCAAGAGGACGGATCTTGGATTGATGCAAGGATGTTACATAAAGAGTTGAAAGTTGGAAGAATTTTTGCCAATTGGATTAAAGATCGGATAAATAAATATGAATTTGTCGAAAATGAAGACTTTAAACTTGATTGGCCAAATTTGGCAAATCAAAAGTCACACGGTGGGGATAGAAAAACCAAGTACTACTCTCTCACTCTTGATATGGCAAAGGAATTGTCTATGGTGGAGAATAATAAAATTGGGCGCATTTCCCGTAAATATTTTATCGCTATTGATAAAGCATTTAAAGCAAGACGCTTGTGGAATATTGATAGATGGGAAACTTTAGAACATTATAAAAACTATCGCAAGATTATTAACCTGTCCAAAAAGGAACTCATGCCAACAATGCCAGACTGGTGTAAAAAGCGTGGTGATTAGGGAGTATTTATGGGAGAAGCTAACTTGTTTAACGAAATCATTATCGGCATGAGTGCATCAGACTATCGTTTTAAACACTGTCTGCCTAAAGATGACCCTGTAAGGAACCATTTCAATAACTTTGAACTCCAGATGGTCGCTGAGTTGGAAAAGTTTGATACAGATTTGATCCGTCTTCTGGAAATGTATGATTATGAAGAAAGACGAAAGCTGCTTGCAAAAAAGTATCAGTCATTGCTCGATAATAATTTCGAGGATAATGACTTAGAATAGAAATTTTATTGTCATAATGAAGAAATACAAAATGTAAAACAAATTGATGGAGGAACTATATGGATATTTTTGAATATTTGCCGCAACTGATCGTTGCTTATGATAGTAACGATGAATTTGCCAATCTTATTCATGTAAAAAAAGCAAATAGAGATGCAGATTATTTTTGTCCTTGCTGTGGAGGTACTGTAAAGCCAAGAGCATTAGATAGTACTAAGGAACAGTCTCATTATTATCACATTACTGGCAAGTGTACAAAAGAAAGTCAATTACATTTCTTTTGTAAGAACTGGTTATTTGAAAAAGGAAGCAAATTTTATTTAGGGGATATTTTATATGAAGTAGATTTTATAGAAACTGAAAAGATATGGAATACACCATTTGGAGATTATAAGCCTGATGTTTCAGTATATACAACTACTGGTGAAATTATTTACTTTGAGATATTTTTTACTAATAGAAAAACTGGAGATGATTATTTTTGTAAATGGGATTATTTGCAAAATGATGTTGTTGAAATTGATATCAAGGAATATATGTTTAAGACAGATGAAAATATTATTCCATCTTTTACTTATCTATTCCATGACAAAGTTTGTTTTTCCAAACCATATATTAAAAGAGATATATATGCTAATACTATTGCAAGAATCAAACACGAATTAACAAGGCAAAAAGTTTTAAATTATAAAGCTAGAATTGAACAGTTGGATTGGTTTTGGCAGGAAATTAGAAATAGTAAGTCAAGAGAAGAAATTTTGAATACTATTGCTGATATGGAATATGATGATATGATATCTTGTTATGATATTATAAAGAGAAAACAGTGTGTATCATATCTGAAGAATGATGTATTGGATGTAATAAATAAAAAAGTGATTTCTGATGTAAGGGAAAAATTACAGTTATCAAATGATGATGAAGGTGTTTTCTTTGATTTAGAACATATCCGTGGTCGGACTTATGTAGTAGGTATAAGATTGGTTTTGAAAACAAGTCATATTACTTATAACAAAATTTATGTATCATACAATGATTATTTTTATGATTACGAAAAATTAAAGAGTTTTCCTAAAATAGTTTTTAGTAAAAACATTCTTGATATCAACGAATTGATTATTTCAGAAAATGAAATTAACGATTTAAAGAAAACATATGATTATGTACTCAAATTTAAACAAGAACTTTTAAATTATGAAAAAGAATTATCTGTATTTGAAGGAGATAACTATAAAATAAAAGTTCAAAATGATTTGCATACTGTTTTGATAAGAACAGACAATGATAATTATGAGGTTATATTTGAGAATTATTACATAAAAGACTTTGATATAAATCAACTGTCAAAGGATATACAAGATAAAGTTAAAGAAAAAAAAGACAAAGCTTATATGGATATCATTTTAAAAGACGAAGATCATAAAGCAGAAATATTTACATTAAAAAATTACACAAAAGATATTGATTATGACATCAATATAGAATATAACGGCTACCGCTATGCAAACAATGGCATATATTTTAAGTTATATTTTCATCGCAAATGTGTTTATAATCAAATGATGCAACCTACAGTTGAAGATTTTAATAATAAGATCAATGACTGTAAGAAAATACTTGACGATTTTGTAAAAACTAATTCTGTTGTTATTGATTTGGTTAAAAAAATAAACGATTGCAAAAATGAGTTTTGGAGCGCAGAGTTGTCATTTAATTATAATGGTTATCCAGAAATAAAAATCGATCAAAGACTTTTCAAAGTGAAAAAGTATTATCTATCAACATATGAAACAGTATATTTAAATGATTTAGAAACATTATGTAAAGAAAATATTGAAAAACGCATAAAAAAAGCAATGTTTGATGTATTAAATAATATAGAAAAATGTGGTTATAGAGTAATGGAGGCGCGTAATGAGGAATAATTTGTACATACCAAGTATTGATGCGAAGGATTTATATTTATCAAATAATTATATCAAATCAGTTCCTTATGGGTACAAACTTACAAAGAATGATGGTTCTAATAACTTTAGGAAGTATATAAACAGTTTTGATTATAGTCTTGATTTGATAGAACTTCGTGAAGTTGCTAAAAAGATATATGATAAAAAAGATTCTTTGTCTTTCACTATAAAAGATAAAGAATATTCTTCTAAGATTATTAATATTACCTTTAATTACGCTGTTAAAGAATTTAACAAGACTGCCAAAAACACATATGTTAGAAATGGTTATAATTTAAGAGATTATGAATTGAACAATGGATATGCAACTGATATTGATGAAGACGGAATTAAATTATTAGTGGCAATTAAAACAGATGAACCGTTTTATAATTCAATTGATACTGCTCTCTTACCATCGTTCTTTTCCTGCGAATATGACAAAGACAATATGACTTATATGTACAAATTAACTGGAACAATTAAAACAGTCAAGTCGGCAAAAGAATTAAGAAAAAGGTGTTATAAAAATGGATTTATCTGCAATGGTATAAATTATTGCAGGTTTAAAAGGTCAAGCGGTTCTTCAAGAGTTGGCAAGTGTTTATTTATTGATAAAAGGCTATACCCTGACATGCATAAGTCAGAGCAATGTGGGTTAGATGTACAACAGGGGGATGCGCTAGACATTGCTGCTTTCGAAGCATATATATCACTGCCTACAAGCAGTATTATTGATACCATTAACATTAAACCAGAAAATTTCTTAGTGATTGACGATTATGAGAGTTTTTTTGAAGAAGAAGCTGTTTGTACTGATTTGGGTAATGATGGTTGGTTAGTTACAGAAGAAAAAAATATGAAGATTTCAAATTCTATTTGGGATGGACAATCTTTAATTGATGTTTCTTTAATGGGTGAATATTCATCAAAAGGAATGATATTGCTGAGAAATAAATTTTTCAAGTCTTGTTGTTTTAATACTAACATACAGAAATTCTTTAAAGATAATAATATAACTGAAATTTCGCAACTAAACGGAGAAACAATTGCAACTGATATAAGGGACATAAAGATTATTACTACTCCTTCAAGTATCAAGTTTTATAAGTTTGGCAACCTGAAGACATGGTTTGAAAATATATATCAATATTTTGGTGTAGTTAAACATGATAAAGACACTCATTATTTTAATGGCCGTATGGTACAAGCCCACTATCAATTGTTGAATACTTTGCAGTTATCAAAAGACGAAATACAAGAAATTATACAGGATGGAATAGATTATATAAACCTCATTAATACTGATGTTGACGTTATGCGTTATCATTTGAAATTTAAGAAAAATAATGAAATTGAAACAGATAATATCATGAAGGATAAAAATGAAATTGTTTATAAGTTACTAAATTATGATTGTGATTTTTACAAAACAAAGATATATTATGATTTTAAAAAGGATTTGTGTAGATCTTACATAAAAAACATAAAAAAAGGACATGTGCTTATTGATGGTACTTACGCTACTCTTTTTGGAAATCCTTATGAAATGTTATTACAATCAATTGACAAGTTTGATGGCAGTTCAGTTCTTAATGTTGGTACTGTTCATAATACGAGATATGAATATGATACTGAGATTTTAGGTAGTCGTAGCCCTCATGTAACCATTGGAAATATATTAATCACAAAGAATGTCGCTTGTCATGTAATTGATGAATACTTCAATTTAACGCCGAATATTATTTGCATAAACAGCATCAACGAAAATATATTAGAGAGGTTAAGCGGAGCTGACTTTGACAGTGACACTTTGCTTATTACAAATAATAAAATACTTATAAATTCTGCAAAGAAGAACTATAAATACTTCAAAGTTCCTACAAGAAATATTAATCCTCCAAAATCCAAAAGGCATTATACATTTGATGATTTGTCAGATTTAGATGATAAAACAAGTAATAATAAGATTGGCGAGATTGTAAATTTATCTCAAGAATTAAATTCATTGCTTTGGGATATGGTTGCCAAGTCTGGTGAATCGGTTGACAGTCAATATGAATACATCAAAGAAATTTATTATGATGTGTGTCAACTAGATGTTCTTAGTAATATAGAAATAGACAGAGCAAAAAAAGAATTCCCTGTTGATTCTACTGCTGAATTGAAACGTATGAGGAAAAAATATTCTAGCTTATTAACTATGACAGATGGAAGAAAAAGGATGCCATATTTTCTTGGTTATATAGCAGATATTAAAAATTATAAGAATATTGATAGAAAAGACTATCAGAAATATGATACTACAATGGATTTATTACATACATGTATTGGCAACAGACGTTCTTCTAAATCTAAAGGAAGTAATTTCTTATCTTTGGCAGAGATATTTAAACCATTAGAATATGATAAGAACAAAGTCCATAAACAACAGGTTACAAAGATTATTGAGTTGGCAAAAGACACATATGCTTATAACCAAATGATCGCTCAAAACTCCTGTTTAACAAGCGAAGAGAAGCACATACACATTGTAAGGGCTAAAGAAGATTTGCTATATGAGATTAATAGAATGAAGATTAATGAGCATACCATGTTCCGTTTATTGTGGACATTAGATGAACAGAAAAATTCTTCTATTAGAAATCTACTCTTCTACGTGTTATTTAATTATAAAAATGAAATATTAACAATTTTATTGAAACAATATAATCAGATAAATACTTATCTTATTGAAGATAAAGATGGTGAAATTGTTATATATAATTGTAGATTTACCAAGAAAAGTTCCCCCAAGGCAAATTTGGAAATCTAATTATTCTCACATGATGGGCATAATTTCGTTTCGCTATAAGGATACTATTGGTAGGAATATAAAATCAATGATTGGAGATGAAGATTTATTACAAAAAAGGATATAGTAAATCAAATTTGGAATGAAAATATTGATAAATACACAAAAAAAGATATCGAATTTATTGTAAATTCATTTATAAAAATTATTGGAGAAAGAATAAGAAGTGATTTAAAAGTTAAAATTAATGGTCTTGGTACATTTTCAACATATTATAGAGATGTAAATTTTAATAAGTCATTAAACAACAATTATGAAAAAAATATTCCTTCCGTTAAGTATATAAGTTTTAAACCAAGTAAAAATTTAAAGAAATAAAATTTATCTTCTAATACAATTTGGAAAGAGAAATATTAATTGTAACTAAAAAAATATTAGTTGAGATAAAGGAGATAACTGAATATGAGAAAAATCAGTATTACAGAAGCACTTAATGAATTAAAGTTATATGATTCAAAAATTACAAAAGGAATTACTAATTCTACTCTTTGTGGTGCTGCAAAAAAAACTTCGGACAAAGTTGGTGTAGTAAAGAAAGAAGATTTTGATGAACGTGCAAAAGCCTCTTATCAGTCTGTCACTGATTTAATTACAAACAGAAATACTTTGAAGTCTGCTATTGTAAAGTCAAATGCCATTACGGAAGTTACTGTTGCTGATAAGGTCATGACTGTTGCTGAAGCAATTGAGCGTAAGAATTCTATTGAGTATGAAGAAACTTTACTTAATGAAATGAAACGCCAATATGCAAATGCTACTGCCACTGTTGACAAAGAAAATAAGAAAGTTGATGCAAAGGTTGATGATTTACTTACTACTCTTGTCGGAAAAGATTCTGATAAGAAACTAAACAAGGAAGATCAGGAGGCTGTTGAAAAACCCTACAGGGAGAAAAACGAGTTTGAGTTTGTAGATCCTCTTGGACTATATGAAAAAATTCAGGGACTCGAAGCAAATATTGATGGATTTAAGTCTAATGTAGATACTGTGCTTGTTATTTCTAATGCAACAACTTTTATTGAAGTAGATTTTTAAAAATTAAACGATATTGTAGTTATTACGAAAACCTATAACTTACATCCTGTAGCCTATGCAGGACATCATAGGTAAAAACAGAACAAGAAGAAAGTTTTATGCTTTCTACTAAATATTCTAAAAGAATATATAATAGGAAATTACATTATTGAATTAATTTATCAAATATGAATAATTAATTTACATATAAAGATTGAGTAAAACTAAAATCAAATATTACTCATGGTATTTATGTAAATATAAATAATGATAAAAATTCAAAAATCAGCATTTAGAACTTAAAACTCACTTGTCAAAATTCTTTATTTGTAAAGTTTAAAACATAATTACTAAAATTCGATAAAATCCTTGGTTAAGTTTTATTCGTGTTGTGTAATTGACGATTAGGTTTGTACAAGGCTGTAATAGCTACACTAAAATATTTTCAGATTATAAAGTATTTTTATATTCATTTCTTATACAGGTGGCGGTGCTGCTATTCTAGCAGTATCGTCATTTGTTCTTTCTATAAATTATTATAGCGGGATGGAGCAGTTTGGAAGCTCGTCAGCCTCATACGCTGAAGGTCGTGGGTTCAAATCCCACTCTCTGCAATATTTTGTCTGTTTTAGCATAAACAGTCCTCCGTTGCAAGGCTCATCGAGAATAGCCCACAAATTGAAAATATACATGTTAGAAAATATAAAAATGTATTCATGAAAGGAAAATTATATTTATGGTATCAATAAAGGAAACTGAAAGCAAGGTAACTTCTGCAAAAAAGAATATTACAATCAAGTATGCTATTGTAAGTGAACTTAGATTTGTCGATGAAACTGGTGATGTTACAGATCAGGTATTATCCGCTATCCCAGAAGAATTCAAGACAATTAATGTAAAAATAACCTTAGAACTTCCAGAAGTAATGGATTTATCTGAAGATGAGTAAAGGTGGTGACTACTCTGTTTGACACAGCCAGAAAAGAATCAGAAAATGAATTTCAATATTTATGGCGATTAGGGCAAGCAAAAGATTCTGGCTTACTAGATATTGATTGGAATGGCATTTCAGAACTCATGAATAAATACTTTGGGGATCCTGACAAACCATATTCAGAAGCAGCTTGGCGAAAACCCTATCAAATGGCGAAGAAATTTTTAGAGAATGGTGTTTTTAACAAGTTAAGCGAAGATGAATATTTTAAAGAATTGCGACTTCAAAAACAAGAAATTCAAAAAGAAAAGAGAAAGCTCTACGATGAAAGACTTGATATTAACCGTAGGCTCAGGGAAGAATCACGGTTAGAAACTACTATAGAAAAAATTGAAGAAATGTTGTCTAATGTTGCATCAGATAGATATGTGACATACTCTCCTACCGTTTCAAATAGCGAAAATGATATGATTGTATGTTTATCGGATCTTCACATTGGGGCAACATATTATGGTTTTGATGGTATATATGATTCTTTAATTGCAAAAGAACGATTGGAGAAGTATTTATCTGAAATCATAGAAATTCAGCAAACACATAACGTTGAAAATTGCGTTTGCTTATTACTTGGCGATTTAATTAGCGGTTCTATACATAAAACCATATCTGTTACAAATAAAGAAAATGTTATTGAACAAGTAAAACTTGCTTGTGAATATATTTCTGATTTTGTATATGAATTAGGTAAACATTTTAAAACTGTTGAATTGCGTGGAGTAGCTGGAAACCACAGCCGTCTTGAAGACAAGGAAGATGCTCTACTGGGAGAACGATTAGACACTCTTATTCTATGGTTTATTAAGTCAATGCTTAAAAATGTAGAAAATATTTCTGTTATTGATGAAGATGTTGATGATACATTGTCCACATTCTTTGCACGTGACAGATTATATTTTGGAGTTCATGGTGACTTAGATACAACATCTGATGCTTCAATATCTAAACTGATATTGTGGGCAAAGATGACACCTTATTGTGTTATTTGTGGGCACAAGCATTTTCCTGCTATGACTGATGTTTCTGGAATAAAAGTTGTTCAATCTGGAAGTCTCGGAGGCAGTGGTGATGAATATACCAGACAAAAGAGACTTACTGGTAAACCTTCACAAACAGTATTGATTGTAAATGACAAAGGGATTAAATGCTACTATCCTATTGAGTTAGGATAACCACAAAATACTAATTTCATTGCAAAGTAGACTGTGTACGAGTGACACAGTTTTAATTTTTTATGCGCATAAGTGACTATGAAGAATAGGACTACTCTTCTACTTTTGAGTAGTCCGTTTTGATGAAACGATATGGTGTCACTGCCATATCACATTAACTAAAAATAGTATTGAAAACGAAAGGAAATTAAAATATATGAACAAAACAGAAATAATTTCAGCTATGGCTGAAAAGGCAGAAATTTCTAAGAAGGACGCAGAAAAAGCACTGATCGCTTTTACTAATGTTGTTTCAGATGTATTGGTAAATGGTGATAAGGTGCAGTTAGTTGGTTTTGGAACCTTCGAAGTTGTTGAACGTGCTGCTAGGATTGGCAGAAATCCTAAAACTGGAGAATCTATTAAAATCCAAGCTTCTAAATCTCCGAAGTTTAAAGCTGGCAAGACATTGAGAGATGCAGTGAAGGCTTAATCTGATTGGCGGTGAAACAACATTGTATGATGAAATCGTAAAATCGGTAGACTTGACAGATGACGAATTAACTATCCTAAAAGAACTCCTCTCCTATCGCTTAGATAAATGTGTTTCTATTGGAGAGGAAATTACTGTGAAGGAATTACTTGGGAAGTTGGAAAATTGAATTGATAGTACCTGAAGGCTTATGTTCAGAAAATTGAGCGTAAGTCCTTTTTATTTGGAGAAATATAAATTAGAGATTTGTAGTGAGTGAAAGTAACTGCCGATCAGTGAAGCAACTGATTACTTTTAGACGGATAAACCATTGGTGGTATGCATGTGTAGGGTATGCTCCTACCACACCAACAATGGAGGGACTGCGAGATAATTACTCGCCACTCTCCTTTTACTGAAAATAAAATTTTATATAAAAGGAGAATGTAAAATGACGAATGAATTAAAAGTAAATGGAACGCAAAATTTCATGGGAATTGATATTCCAGTTATTGAAGGTGGATTTGGTAAAAATTGCAGGGTATTAACAGCAAATACGATTGCAGAAATTCATAATTCAAGATTAGACAAAGTAAATGAATTAATAACAAACAATATTTCAGAATTTGAATTCGGTATCGATCTCTTGGATATGATGTCAGATAAAGACACCTTAAACCTTGCAAAGGGTTTAGGCCTTGTGACAAATAACAGACAACAGCATTGTTATATTTTATCTGAACAAGGCTATATGCTTCTTGTTGGATTTATGAAAACTGAAAAGTCAAAAGAGATTCGTAAAAATCTAAGAAGAGAATATTTTTCAATGCGAGAAGAACTTAATTCTGCCAAACAGCAAAAAGCAATGCTACTACTTACAATTTACGATGGTGGGCAAGATGCTATTGTTGCGTCAAAAGAACTTTCAAAAATTGAAGTTGAGGAAGCTACTGCACCACTTATTCCAAAAGCAGAATTTCATGATGCTGTGAGCGTGGCAGAAAACTGTATCAATTTTGGAAAGTTTGCGGCTTCATTTCAAAACAATAATAAAGTTTCATTTGGTAGAAATAAAATACTGGATTGGTGTAGGAAAAGAGATTATTTATGTTCAAGCCATAATTTAAAAAACAAACCATCACAACAAATGTTAGATAGCGGATATATGAAATATAAAGAAAGAACAAATGAAAGAAACGGAAAAACATATATTACATATACCCCTTTACTTACTGGGAAAGGACAAATTTGGTTGATGAAAAAACTTCTTGAATATTTCAAGTAATTTTATAGAGATATGGTATTGGTGAAAGTAAATACCCTGCCAGTGATGAGACTGGTTACTTATTGAACGGAAGGAAGTGAATATTTATGGGAAATGGCAGAAAAACTGTCTATAATAATATTTCTTCACCAGAGAAATTAGCAAAAGCAAATCCAGAGAATATTCAGTTGGGAAATGATTTCCTTGAATATCTCACTTCTATTGATAGAAGTAAATCTACAGTGGATGCGTATCGCAATGATTTAAACATATTCTGGTGCTGGAATCTTGATAATAACAATAATAAATTTTTTGTGGACTTGTCTAAACGTGAAATTGCAAAATATCAAAATTATTGTTTGAATACTTTGGGTTGGAGTCCTGCAAGAATGAGAAGAGTAAAGTCTACTCTCTCATCTATGAGTAATTTTATTGAAAATATGATGGATGATGAATTCAAAGATTATAGACCGATTATCAGAAAAATTGAAAGTCCTGCAGCTTGTGCTGTCAGAGAAAAAACAATTCTTGAAGAAGATCAATTACAGGAACTATTGGATAAGTTGGTTGGAAAAGAGCAATATGATAAAGCATGTATGCTTTCTTTAGCAATGAACAATGGAAGGCGAAAGTCTGAATTACCAAGGATGAAAGTATCATATTTTACAGAAGAAAATGTAATTTATGGGTCTCTATATAAGTCACCTGAAACTGTAACTACCAAAGGCAGAGGGTCAAGAGGTAAACAGCTTACAGTTTATACATTAAAGAATGGATTCCAGAAGTATTTGGATTTATGGTTAAAATATAGAGAAGAAAAAAATATTACATCTGAGTGGTTAATTCCACGCAAAGAAAACGGCGTTTATATTGATGAACAAACCACTATCACAACTATGGATAGTTGGGCTGATACATTTACAAAGATATTAGGAGTACCGTTTTACTGGCATAGTCTGAGACATTACTTTACAACTGCTTGTTCTCGTAGCGGATTACCAGACGATGTTATCAAAAACCTTGTCGGTTGGGAATCAAACGACATGGTTGCCGTTTATAAAGACATCTCTGCTGATGAACAGTTTGCTCAATATTTTGGAGAAGATGGTATTAAAGAAGTCGAAAAGAAATCATTATCTGATATGTAATGTACATAGAACTCCAATTTCAAGTATGCCATGTCTTTGTCAAATTATGTAATATTATCATGTAATATTTGATATTGTAATATATTATGCGATAATTTTCGACACTTATTATTGACAATATAACAAATATGTTTTAAGATAATAAGTATAGAAAGAGATTCCATAGAAAACAAGCAATTATCCATTGACGGTTTGAGCCTATATGTGGTGTATAAGGCTAATACAAAATTTTATATTAACACAAAAGTAACCGCTATTGTCACTCATGGCGGTTATTTTTGTGTTTTTTATTGTATCTAAAAGGCGAACAATGTATGTAGAAATTAAGCTGCTACAAATTCTGCCGATTATTCCAACAATGAAATCAACAACAAATGTCACTTCTATATCACCCTCCTTTCTTAGCAAGGGTATCTATAAGATTAACAGTACATCACTGTCCTGACGTGACTCAAACCGCCAACCATCTTATCTAGCCAAAATAAAATGTTGGATAACTGCTTGTACTTATTATTCTACAAAACATTCCATATATTGTCAATTAAATAACATTCAAAACTAGAACAAACTAACAACTGTTTCAGGTAGTTTTGATGTATTTTAATCCATCTATGTTAATGATGATTTTTCGGGAGAGTTTTCTACACTTTCCTATTTTTCTATAAAGCAATTAAGGTGGTGAACAAATGCCGCAATTAAATTTGGATAATTTTCAACTCCAATTAGGTCAGGTTCGTACAATATCCAAAGACTCTGGTCAAACGGTTGAATCTGTAGAATTGCTTCTTGGCGATCAAACCAAGGCTGAAATGATGGTGGATGAAAATTTAAATGTGATGAACTTAGTCGTCCGTGATACTGTCCTAGCAGATATTCCACAGTTACAATGTGCTGTTGATAAGGTAACTCTAAGGAATTTCATAGTCGGGCTAACAAAATTATATAACAATTTACAAAAATGAGGAGGAGTAAGAAATGCAATTAACTACAAATATTGATATTGATGGAGGCGTTGTTGTCGCAAGCATTCAGTGTACAGACATTAGTGATGAGACAAAAGAAGCTTTACATGATTATACCAAGCTACTTAGGTATGGGGATATTGATTTTTCTGCCAAAATCAAAGTAACAAATGGAATGCCGGAAATTGTAGCTGATGATGATCCTGATGGAGAGGAAGTCAAGATCGGACTTATTGATAAGTCATTTGTTGTAAATGAGAATCTGAGTCTTGAATTAAAATTGGACAGTAATAAGATGTCTAATAAGGAATTAACATCTTCTATTTCTAATGTTGAAATTCTGAGTAAGGCAAAGGCTATTATTTGGATCGATAAAGTTAAGAGTGAAATCCAGAAACTTGTAGATGCTGCCAGGGAACAAAATACAGCTAATATCGAAGGTACTGTCGAAGAAATTATTTAAGAAAGGAAGTATAAATTATGCGATATGCCATTCTAGTGCAAAATGAAAAGGATGCAAAATTGTACAAATTCCTTACTGTTAAGGAACCTGTAATGAAAGAAGTTAAAACAGAAGTTACGGATGAAGAGACAAATGAGGTTAAGGAAGTAATTACATATGAACCTACTGGGGAAACTCAGACTGTAAATTATTCTACAAGTGACAAGCAAGAATTTGAGGATAAATACATAAGTCTTCTTGATACATATAACAGAAAACAGATCGTTCCAATTTCGGTTGAAGAATATGCTTTGGATATGATTTTCAATTCTGATACAGAACAATAATACAAATTTTTTGGAGAGTAGCTACCACTACTCTTCTATTTAGTGACTGTAGCTTAGTTCGGTAGAGCATACGACTTTTAATCGTAAGGTCTTGGGTTCAAATCTCAACAGTCACATTTGCATTATCCTTATTAAGTATAATTTAGAATAAATTACACATACTGTTCTTGAGGTGATAGTATGGACAAGAAAACACATGAACAGATTCAAGAACAGAAAAATCATAATAACTTCAACAGCATAACTCAAAAAGTCACGCCTGAAAATCAAAATCAAACACATAATTCCAGAAAAGAAGGTATACAGCCAATTAATCAGAAAAGATAGAGTCGCCAGTTTTGACGACTCTTTTCTTGTGTTGAATTAAGCATTTCATTGGGTAAATTTATTTCTTTATGTCAATTTATTCCTTATTTTGTTGTAAAATGTCATTTAATCATTTATAATATAAGCAACATAAATAAGGAGTATTATATAGTTATGTTAGATTTTTTAAATAAACCTCAAATTAAAAATATATTATTAGCTATTCCTGGATTAATTATAGGAGCCCTTTGTTCCGCTCTTGGAAGTTGGGATAACAGAAATACATCTTTTTGGATAAAAGTTATATGTGCTTTAATATGTCTTATTATATATATAGGATTGTTAATTTTTTATAGTACAAATGAGGTAAATGAAAGACGAGTCAAAAAAATATTAGAAGAACAAATTAAGGCATATGAAGAAGTTATGATTGGTATTGATAACATATGCAAAGAATGTGCTAGTGGCGTAAATGCTGCCATACATGAAATATTGGACGAAGGAAAATATAAATATAAAGTTTGGAATTTTGATAAAGCATGTATGTTGACATGTTCTCAACTGTATAGCCTATTGGTACAATTAAGTGGTGGAAGTAAAGACTTTGGAATAGCATATATTAAATTAGAAGAGAACGAAAAGCCAGAAACAAAAATAAGAATGTGTGGATTTGCAAATCAGAATATGCATAAACCATCAATATATGGTAAACCACGACCTTTTAATAATGATGATGATAGAAATTATCATGATACTGATTTATTCAAAGTAGGAAAATCAGACATTGAAATTATAAGAGGTTCTGATAAAATAGATGAAGTATTTTCATATACAACTAAACAAAGTAGAAAAGTGAATAGAGAGAAATATAATCAATATATTGCGATTCCCGTGTTTTGTGATGATTCAAAAATGGTTGGTTTATTAGAAATAGTATGTTTTAATGATACTGAACTAGCTACTACTGATAAAGAACTTATGGAATTAGCATCAAAGTATTTTGTTCCATATTCATACTTAATGTTGTTATTACATAAAATGGAAAAGGCGTTGATTGCAAAACCAAAGGAAGTTTGATGGTGATTTTATGAGTAAAAATAAGAATAAAAAAAAGAATATGAAAACTAATGACGTTTTAGATATGTCATATCGCAAAAAAATTAACATTGATCCCGATCGAGAATATAGTGATGAGGAATTAATTGCACTTATTATAGAATTGAATAATCAATTACAAGAATTACAAAGTCAACATAAAAAATTATATTCATCAAATGCATATATAGATCGTATTTATCAACGAACTTTTATGGATATTCTACACGAAAAGATCATTTCAATTTTAAGAAACATATTCGGCGAAAAAAAACAAAAGATTACTGAAAAAAGTTAGTGTAATTGTTACACTAACTTTTTCTATAGAAGAATTGTTTTATTGGCACAAAGGAGTGTGCTTTTTATTAAAAAATATAAATGGTGGGAATACCCTTTTCCTAATGATGGTGGAATTTATAGAATCAACCCCACACTATTAGGTGGATTATGCGGTGGTTTAGTAGCATTATTAATAACACTATTTATTAGATAATGCATCCCAATACAAAAAATATAGCTGCAACAACAAATCCAAGGATGAATGTATTTCTCCAATAGTGTTTATTGTTTTCTTCAAGTATTTTATTTGAAGTTTTTAATTCAGCGTTTATATTTCTTAATCGCTCCAATTCATCCTTCTGAGAATCGACTGCCTTATTTAATACATCTATTTGAGCATTTAATTTCATGTTTTCATAATGTATAGATTGCAATTCTTTAGTTTGCTTTGCAATTTCTGAATTGGCTATATCAAGATTCTTGGATAGGTCATCAATCTTCTCACTTTGCCCTTCCAATATCCGATTAGTTTCATGTATTGGATTTGGACGTATTAAAGGTTCTGGAATTTTAGGTTGTGGATAATTTATTTGAGGTATTGGTGCATTCTTCTTAAAAACTTCAATATCTATATTTTCAAATGGATTATCAATTGGAATCAAATTATCTGGTATCTGCATAATGAAAAACCTCTTATCTTTTTTAATGCTGAATTAAGCATATCATATAACTGATAATTATAAAAGCAGAACACAAATATTTTCTGGATATAGGACAATTGGTAGTCCGCTTGTTTTGGGAGACAGACGTTGTAGGTTCGAATCCTGCTATTCAGTTTTTAGACAGTCATCAGGGCTGTCTTTTTATATTGAAAAACTATTTTCAGAATTCAAAAAATGAAAGGAAGTGGTAATGTGCCCCAGAAGCTTAGAACCAAGATTCCAAATGGAAAAAAAGAATGTGGCAATTGTCACAAAACAAAATCCTTTACAAATTTTTATCAAATAACAAATCCACAGGCATCTAGTGATGGTAAGTTTTCAAATGTATGTAAATCATGTACTAAGAAAGAATCGTTAAATGTTGATGGTTCTTTAAATGTTGAAGGTTTTAAAAAGATGCTACAGCTTATGGACAGGGCTTATGCACCATCTGTTTTAGACAGTGCAATCAATGAAACCAAAGAGGCGATTGAATCTGGGAAAGGGCGAAAAGATTTAATAGGAAATTACATAAAAAATCTCAATCTATCTCAGTACGCTAAAATTACCTTCTTACAATCCATTCAAATGCAGGAAGGTGGCATCTTATCAAATGCTATTACTTCTACATCTAAGTCTGCAAAAACTGATAAAGATGATGAAGTATATATTACACAGATTGATAATTTTGAAGTCACACCAGAAATGGTAGAAAAGTTTGGTGAAGGTTATACAAAGAAAATGTATCGCCTTATGGACAAAAAATATAAGAAACTTGAAAAGAATTACAATATGAAAACTGCAATGCATGAAGAGGCTCTCGCCACTTATGTAAGCAGAAAAGTTCGTGAGGAAATAGCTACTGCTGAAGGTAATGTCGTTGATGCAGATAAATGGTCAAAGGCGGCGGCACAAGCTGCTATTGATGGTAAATTAACACCAAAACAATTATCTGAAACTGATTTGCAAGGTGGCCTTGCTAATTTTAGTGATATTTTCCGTGCTGTTGAAGAAGCAAAGGACAGGATCAAGATATTTCCTGAATTTAGATATAGGCCAATTGACGCTGCCGATTTTATCATTTGGAATTATGTTGATTACGAAAGGAATTTAAACAATCTTCCAAGTGTCTCTTATGAGGATATATACAAATTTTACGATGAAAAGAAAAAAGAATATATTGACCAGTATGGCGATCCATATGGCATTTTTAAAGATGATCCATCAGAAACAAATCGGGAATCAATAAAAAAATTCATAACTGTTCCTGTGGAATTTAGGGATGGTGATTCTGGTGGATAAAAATGAACATGGTATAAATCTTGATAACTGGGAATATTTCTGTAGTTTTTCACGTTTCTATCCAGATAAATTTCTTGATTTAACAAAACCAGACAAAGGTGGTATTAATCTTGACTTAGATCAGCGTGTATATCTTCGCTCTATGATGCGGTTTTTCAGTCTTTATGGGGTGTTTCCTAGAGGATATGGAAAAACCTTTTTAGAGATTCTTGCAAGTATTCTGGCTTGTATATTTTTCCCCGAAATTACCATTGCACTTACTGCTCAAACAAAAGAAAATGCATCAGAACTTCTTGAGGATAAATACAACGAAATTATGCGTTTTTATCCTTTATTAAAAAATGAAATTATCAAAGCCAACTTTGCAAAGGGAAAGGCAGAAATATTTTTTAGAAGCGGTGCGGTACTAAACAATCTTGCAAATGCTCAATCATCTAAAGGGCAAAGACGTAAGAGAATCAATGTAGAAGAATCTGCATTACTGAATAACGAATTATTTGATGATGCCTTGGCTCCTATTGTTGAAGTTCCTCGTGTTTGTATTGGTAAATATTCTGTCATTGATCCAGAGGAATTAAATCAGCAAATTAATTTCTTTACTACTGCTGGATTTAAAGGAACAGATGAGTATGCCCGTTCTATTGATATGGTTAATGACATGGTAAATCTCAAAGGAAAAATGGTTCTTGGTTCAAGTTTCTGGCTTGCTTCTTGGTATGGGCGAGGTTCTACCAAAAGTCAAATATTCCAAAAGAAAAAAGATATGTCCATTGTATCTTTCGCACAGAACTATGAATCAAAATGGGTGGGCGCAAGTACAGGGGCGTTAGTTAACATAAACAAATTACAAGAGTGTAGAAATTTAACAAAACCAATTTTGTCAAATGATGATATTACAGAGGAATTTTTTATTGGTATTGACGTTGCCCGTAGTGAAAGTACCGCAAATAACCAATCGTCTGCTGCTGTTATTCGTGTGGTTAGAAATCAGCGCACTAACAGGGTAAAAAGCCTTGAGGTTGTCAATGCGGTCAATATATCAAATACCAAAAACTTCACAGCACAAGCAATTGAGGTAAAAAGATTACGAAAAGCATATTCTGCTTTAATGGTAATTGTTGATGGTAACGGACTTGGCAGTGGTTTAGTTGATGAACTTTTAAAAGAAACATATGATCCTGTTACAGATGAAATATATCCTTGTTGGAATACTATTAATACTGACAACCAGCCAGAAACTAATGATTATGATACGTGCCTATTTGATATGAAAGCACAAACATATCAAAGCAAAGTAATTTCTCATTTTATTGATGCTGTTGATAGCGGAAAGCTAAGACTATTAGAAAAACGTAAAGATAGCACATTTTCACAGGCAGAGATGGATCATTATGTTGAAAAGGTTTTACCATATGTTCAAACTGATTTTATGTTTGAAGAAATTGCAAACTTAAAGTTGAAAGTTCTTAATAATGGTAATTTGACTGTTGAGAAAACAGTTGCAAAATTAAACAAAGATAGATTTAGCTGTCTGTCATATTGCATTTTCTATATCATGGAATTTTGTAACAGCAACACATATGAAGATAAATCTGATTTAGAAGTTTTACAACAATACACATATCTATAGGGAGGAGGTAACAAGTGTCAGAATCCACAGATTATGAATCATCTTATTTTGCCGAATATATAAAGGCATTTAATTCACAGCATTTTTATGGAAATACATTTATGTTATCTCCTCAGATGCTCAATACAAGTTTAAAGGATATGAACATGTTTTCTTCGTCTTTTTCAACAGAACAAATACGAAGAATGGTCATGCAGCCACACGAATACGAAGAAGAATTGAGAAAACTTTCCTTCTTCAATTTTAATACTATTGGTTTATATAAACAGATTATTAATCTCTGGTCTAAAATGCTTACATTTGACTGGAATCCAATACCTTATACAGAAGATGGAAAACCTATCACGGCTACAGAATTTCATAGTAAAGAATATAAAGATGACTATGCAGAACTCACTAAATTCTTTAATAATTTCAAAGCAAAGGATGAATTTTCAAAGGTATTATGGAATCTTTGTATGTATGATACATACTTTACATCTTATAGAGAATTTGATGGACATATTTATTTACAGGAACTTCCTCATTCTCATTGTATGATTGATGCAGATTCCTATTTAGGATATTTGTTTTCTTTTGATATGTCTTACTTTATGAACAGTGGCGTTGATATTAACGCTTACTCTCCCACTGTTAAGAAATTGTATAGTAAAGCATTAAGTAATCGGAAACTGAATTATCGTCCAAATATGCCTAACAGAAATGGTAAATGGGTACATTGGACTCCTATGATACCAGATGACGCTTTTGTATTTAAATTTAATAGACAGTTCGCAGGATCTGTTCCACCACTGCTCTCTTCTATGATTGATTACAGTAAGATAGATAAGTATAAAGAGTTGGAAGATGTTAAAAAGGAATTGGAAGCATATAAGGTTATATTTGCTACTGTCCCTCGACTTACAGGAAACAAGACTGGAAATAAATCAGATGACTTTGCTATTTCAGCACCAGAATTGGGTAAGTTTGTAGCTGCTGTTAAAGAAACTCTTGGATGCAAAGTAGACTTTAAGGCGGCTCCGCTTGAAGATTTTAAAGCATTTGATTTTTCTCCGTCTGCCAACGAAGCAAACTTATTAAATACTGAACTGAGAAATATTATGTTACAGTCTGGGACAACAGACGCATTAAGCATGACATCAACAGTAAATATGGCTTCTGCTGGAATCTATAAATTATTTAATTCTGCAAATATATCTGATGTCTATGGACAGTTCTCTAATTTCTGTGAATACCACATTAACAAGAAATGTAAGAAATATAAGTGGAAAATACAGTTTGAAGGAACTATTTTTGACCGTGAGGATAGAGTCAAGCAATCCAATACTGATATGCAGAATGGGCTAATTACTCCACGCATATTTACATCAAGAGGTATCCAGATAACAGACGCACATAATATAACGAATATGATGTATGCTATGGGATTCCCTAATAACCTTAGACCCGTTCAAACAGCATCTACCATATCTAAAGCTGACAAGAAAAATAGCAGTGGACGAAATCAGAAAGATGAATCTGATTTATCAGATGCAGGTGCAGCTACAAGAAATGCTGATGTAAATGCAAACACAAAAGGAACGGAGGTCAAAGAAGAATAATGTTTATAAAAAACTTCTCTTCTATTCCGTCAGATTCAGTTGTATTAGTTGATGCTGATGTAAAGAGATATTTAGAATCCATTGGATTTTGTGTGTTATCAATAAAAAATAATAAATTTGCTTTCACAAAATCCGAAGATTTATTAAATAAATTATCATTGTGGAAAGGAGGTAAAACTAATGGATAAAAAATTAATCTCCTTTTCAATTGACGAAATAGAAACTGTTAAAACATTGGAAGAAATAAACGACTCCCAATTTACAAAGATTAGATTACGTGCTTTTAGTGATGGTGTCACTCGCCATGGTTATGGATTTTCATTGGATATTATTAAAGAATCTGCATTCACTATTCTAGGCAAACCTATCTTATTCAAATATGATATGTGGACTGATGATGCTAGTTCTCATGAACCAGAAGAAGTCCAGTGTGGTTTTGTACCTAAAGATGAAAAAGATGCTGATATCCAATTTGAATACGATGAAAATTTAGACAAGACATTTCTGACAGTTAATGCTTACCTATGGAATGTATATCAGGAAGATCTTATTCGCATATTACAGCGTGACGATGGATATAAAAATGTATCAGTGGAAATGTGGCTGATTGAATATGATGAAAGTACCAAAGAGAAAAAGGGGTATATTACAGTCAATCAGTTTGTATACAATGGCATAACTATTCTTGGTTCTTCTGTTACAGAGGCATGTGAAGGTGCTGATATGCAGGTTGTGAAATTTTCATATGACGATTACCAAAAAGCACAGCTTCAATTTGAAGCACAACTAAATAACTCAATTAATCAGGAATCCTATGAGGGTTCTTTTTTAATACAAAAAAATAGTGAAAACAAGGAGGAAACTATGGCAAAAGAAGTAACTAACGCTGCTACGGAAACTCCAGAGGTATTAGAGAATGGTACAAAATACACTACAACGAATATAGGCGTTTCTGAGTATATAGATACCTATGACGACAATGGCAATTTTGTTGAAAGTACAAGTGAGTATCATTCAAGGTCTGAAACCACTGTTGAACATACAGAGGATACCCCAAAGGAAGTAGATAATGCAACATCCACAGATGAAAAGAAGGAAGAGGTTAATAATGCTGTTCCTGAAAATAATTCTTGCGAAACTGTAGAGGAAAAATGCAGTGCGTTGGAAGTAAAATGTTCTGCTCTTGAAGCGGAATTAATCACACTCAAAAATAACTATTCTGCTCTTGAATTAAAGTGTACATCTTTAGAACAGTATAAAACCAATAAGGAAAATGAAGAGAAAACTCTTGCTATTGAATGTGCGCTAAATGATGTGGCTGATATTTTGTCTGCTAAAGAAATTGAACAGTGGCGTGAGAAATCTCTTACTTGTTCCAGTGTTGATGGTTTCAAAAATGAATTAAAGGCATTTGCTTTTGATGTTCAGAAAAAGAATGGCGTTAAGCCTGTAGAGACTTTAAGAAATTCTATCCCAGTAGTTCAGGAAGATGAATCTACGAATGTTTGGGATAGATTAGCAAAAACAGTTTAAGGAGGGCTATCTAAATGGCTGAAACAAAAAATGTATATATTTTACGTGATGTGTCTGCTGACAAGGTAAGAACTGGCAAGGCAGAAATTGAATTGAGAAATGGAGATATTGTTGCAATTGGTGCAAAGGCAGATGGTGTCTATACATTGACTGCCCCTACTGCTGATACTAAAAGATTTGGCATCATTTATAACGCTGATGTGGTTACTGAGGCTGGTAAGTATAGAGGTCTGTCTGATGATCCCAGAGATATCGTATTTAAAGCAGGTACAGTTGTAAACTTTTATATTCCTAAACAGGAAGATGAGGTTGCAATTACTGTTGCTGATGGATTTGACGCAAAAACTTCTAAGGTATTAGTTCCTACTGTTGATAAAACTGGATATACCGCAAAGGCATCTGCCGCTGCAACTGATCACCTTGTATATGAAATCACACATGAGAGTTTTGTTTCTATTGGAAATGAACGTGTAAGCACTATTGAAGCTGTATGCACATTAGCATAATAAAGGAGGATATACATAATGGCATTTAAGACTGTTACTTTCTCCCAGGATGGAGAAAAGAATTTAATTCCTGCATGGAAGGATTATGTAAATAACTATAGAGCAGTTAATTTTTCTGCAAAAAAAAGTTATGATACCAGCAAAACTCTGGATGAAAAAGAGGTACTGGTGAATGCTGCCATTGACAGAGAGATTGCAAATCTTATGAAAGTAGATTGCTCTTTCTTAGATAAAGAGGCATATGCAACCAATCCTACATATCAATGGGCAAAATTTGCAGTTATCAATAAACTCGTTGATATGATTATTCCTGATGTTGTTAAAGAAGATTATATGCAGGTTGCAAATACACAGACTATCGGTTATGGCGATTCTGCTGTTTTTGATATAAAGTCTGGAGATTTGTTTACTGTTGTTGAGAATGGTAATTCTCGCAGACATGTAGAAGCTCAGAGACAGTTTACTGGTCAAAAAGCACTTGTTCCTACTAATCATACAGTTACGACTGAGGTAGATTTTTATCGTGTATTGGCTGGCAAAGAAAATCATGCAGAATACGCAATGAAGGTTGTTCTGTCTATTGAATCTGAAATTGCAATTGATATTATGGCGGCTGTAAAAGACAGCTTTAGTGCGCTTACTGCAAATTTCAAGGAAAATGCTTATAGCGAGACTGCATTTAAGAAACTTGCGGCAAGAGTTGGTGCGGCTAATGGTGGTGCAAAAGCAGTTGCTATCGGTACTGAACTTGGTCTTGGCACTATTATGCCGACAAATGACTACCTGAAGATGGGTCTTGGTGAGACATATTCTAAGATTGGTTATCTTCCTGTATTTAAGAACGTTCCACTTATTGCTCTTGCGCAGAAGATTGATTGGAGTTCTGCTGATTATGATTTTGCATTAGATGATTCTTATATCTATATGATTTCTCCTCAGACGCAGAAACTTGTACAGGTAGTATTTGAGGGTGGTTCTCTTGCTATCGCTGACGGTCAGTTTGCTAACAGCAACCTTACTCAGAAGGTTTCTTTACATAAAAGATGGGTAGTTGGTTTGATTACAAATAGCAAATACGGAATCATGAAAACTACTGTCTAATATATAATTATTAACAGAGTCATCTTTTATTAGATGGCTCTGTTTTAATGGAAAAATGGAGGAAACAAAATGGCTGGATTAACGAAGGAAGAAAGAGCCAAAAGAGAAGCTGCCGAGAAGGAGCGATTGAGAAAAGAAATTGAAGAACAGGTTCGCTCTGAAATGGCATCTTCTACAAATGAATCAGATAATGATTTGCTTAAAAAGGAAAACGAAGAATTGAAAAATCAGCTTGCAGAAATGATGAATATGATTAAGGATTTACAGACAAGTAAATCTGAACCAAAAAATGTAGCTGTTGAAAATAGAGACACAGATAAACCAGAAAATATTGAAGATGTAGAAATGAATGCAAGAATTTTGGTCACTTCAATTACTACTGGTGGTGTCAATCTCAAGACTTCTAATGATGGTTCTGCAAGGCATTTTAGATTTGAAAAACTTGGTCAGACAATTCCAATCATATATGAACATTTAATTAACTGTATCAATACAGATAGATGGTTATTTGAAGATGGTTTAATTTATATCAGTGATCCGAATGTTATTAGGGAACAATGTCTGGAAGATGCATATAAGAAATTTCTTACACCTGATACAATAGAAAATATTTTGGACTTTGATATGAATGTAATTATGGAGATGATTACTTTTACTACTCCTGCTATTCAGGAAACTATCATAGATCTTGTTGTTGATAAATTGAATCATGGCGGTTCTATTGATATGAATAAGGTAAACGCTATTGGAACTGCATGTAATGTAAATATTATGGAACTTGCAAGTAAATTGAAATAACGGAGGTGTCTATGGTTACAACATACTCCGATGTTTACGAATTAGTTCTTTCTTTGATTAGTTCGTATAAGATTGATGATATATATGTGAAAGATGGTGAGGATGGCATAGAGACTTTCTTTATGCCTTATTTAAAAATAGCTTCTGGAGAGTTGGAAAACAGTGCTGGTATAGATATATCAGACAGAGATGATATTTTATACCAGTTCAATGGTAAACTTTCTGATGGAAGACAGCTTATTATTGCAAAGTATATTATGATTGGGTACTTATCAAAAGAAACCCATGACATTATGCAGATGCAGTTACATTTACAAGACGGAGATTTTAAAACATATGCGGAAAAAAATAACTTGGAAGGTAAATTAAATGCTTTATATATGCTAAAAGAAGAAGTCGGATATGATGTAAAGCGTTCAGGATATAATGGGTTTAAGTGGTGATGAATACAATTTATCAAACAATAATACCAAACAAATTGACATGTGATTATCTTGACTTTTTAATAAATAAAGTATTTGCTCTACTTCCAATGTTTGAAGAATCTGCGATTTCAGAGAAAAAGAAAAATTCCCACACTATATATCAAAAGAATTTAATACAGACGATTAATGGTAATACAGAATTAATCAAATATAACAGTTATATTGTTGTAGATATATTGTCTCACTTACAGTCTTTGTTTGACGTATCTGATCATGATGATTATAAGAAACATATTCTGAAAGTTTGCAACCTGTTATCAGAATTAAAGAAGGAGGTAGCTGGTAATGGCATATGAGTCATATAAAATATCACTCCCCTCTTTAACTTCTGTACGAAACAGGATGCTAAATCAAAAGGAACGACAGATACGATTTCTGTATGATCAGGCAATGGACAGGGAAGAAGATACGCTTCTTAATGGCAATCCTTTTACAGAGAGTCCCAGAATTTTTGACAGAAAGTTTGTTGACACAATTCATCATAAAGTCACTGTAGAAACCCTTCTTGATAAGGACTGGATTGAATGTGGAGATTATTTAGAATATGAAGGTATGGTTTGGTTATGCTTAAATTCATATTCATTTCACAAGTTATATTGCCGTTCTACATTCATGAGTTGTGATTGGAAAATATATTGGATAAATGAAAATGGTGAATTAAAGAGTCAGTATGTTATTGACCAGAATAGCACACAGTACAACAGTGGTGAGACAAGTAATTCAACAATGACTCTTGGTTCTGCTCAACATATGCTAAAAATGCAGTGTAATGATGATACTATTCTGTTAGATTCACCAATGCGGTTCGCCATAGATAAGAATATCAAAAAGCCTACATGTTACAAAGTTACGCAAAATGATAACAGTGCTTATAACTATGGCAAAGGACTTTGCTGTGTTACTGTTACAGAAACACCGTTAAATACTGAATCAGACAAACTTGTTACTTTAGATGATGGTTCACAGGTTTGGATATGTGATTATGTTGAGGTGCCTCCTCTCCCACCCACTCCATCAGAACCCAATGAAACGACAGATTTAAGGTGTGTAATTTCTGGAAATTCAAACCTAAAGAATGGATATAAACGGCCTTATATTGTAAAGTTCACAGACAATAACGGAAATAACATTGACTGGCAGAAAATAAATTTCAAATGGAATGTTGTAAATAATCTAGGATTTAATGTAAATTCCTTTGATGATAAAATTGAAATATTTTTGGATAATGAAGATTTTATAGGATCTTCTTTTTTATTACAAATCATTACTGAGGAAAAAGTATTAGACGAATTTGAGATAACAATAATTGAATGATGGTGGTGATTATGACCAATTTATATAACGCATCCAAATATAAAAATGTGATAATAAACCTTCTCTTGAAAAATAGTGATTTTGTTACATTAATGAATCCATCAAAACCACCGCATAGCCAGTTAGAAATACAAGATATGCTTCTTGGCGGCACATGGATAATAGATAAAAAGAAATACGAAGTTCAGGGGCAACTGTTTGATCATAATTTCGTAGATGACACTACTGATGAAGAAAAAACTTTTGTATTTGTAGAAACAGATATAGATATGATTCGACAAAATATCTTTACTGATTTTAATTTATATATCTGTATCTTTACGTCAAAATCATTCGTTAGAATAACGGATGATACTATTCCTTCAATTAACGAAGTTGAGGAGATGGGATATGAAGTGGGACATTATGGAAACCGTATAGATATTTTATGCGATATAGTAGATCGAATTTTGAATGGCAACAAAAAGCTTAAAGGTATTAGTGATATAGCACCTGCACAAAGAGGATTTTGTACAATTTATTGTCCCAGTAATAAATATTATGGAAAATGTCTCAAATACCAAATCTCAAATTTGAATGATATGGAGGAATGCTGTGAAAATTAATAAAGACACTCTTCTTTCGTATCTCATTTACAATGAACCATTTCAATATAATGAACATATCACCTTATATCCAGTTACAATGAAAGATATTATTCTATTTCAATCCTTAACATGTTCAATTACTGTAAGAAAAAACAGTATATTCCATAACAAAAAAATAATTAAGATGGATTATCTTAGTTTTCTATTTTTTACTTTAGGAAACTCAGACTTAGAAAGCGAATATGACATTACTGGATTATCACAATACTTAATTTTAACTTTGCAGCTGCTGCAACTGTGTTGTCAAAATCAAGAAGTTAAGTTAACGCAAGAAGGATTATCCATTAATAATGAAATTATTACTCCTGAAGTATTTGATGATTTAAGAAGAATAATCATTATACAAAATGATATTGATTTTGATATTGATGAATTTTTAAATTATGATACAGAACAAAGACTGCTTAAAGCACAAAAGGATCTTAATAAAGATGAGTCAAAGGCTACTATTGAAGATTATATTGATTCTTTAATTATAGCTATGAGTACTACTGAGGAACATGTTAAGAACATGACAATTAGAAAATTCTGGCGTTATATTAAAAGATACCAGCTTCATGAAGGATACACAATTGCCAAAACAGGTGAGTGTAGTGGAATGGTTTCATTCAAAGAACCGATTAAACACTGGATGGTATCCCTTGAAGATGATGATAAATACAAGGATTTGAAAACTGATGAGAATTCTTTAAAAGGAAAACTAGCAAATGCAAATGGTTAATTTGAGAACAGATTTCGTCTGTTCTTTTTTTATTTCATAAAATATGGAGGAAATAAAATGTCTAAGAAAAACAATAAGAATGAGAAAAACTTTTTAGTTAGTACTGCTGATTTTGCTTTTTATGTAAATGATGTTCTTGCATGTACTGGTACAACAAATTTAAATGCCTCCCTAGAAGTTTCTATGGAGGAACAGGAAGTTAAAGGCGGCAAGGGGAATAAACTGTTATATGCTTTTAAATATGGAAGGGCTTTAAGTGCCACACTTGAAGCTGCTGACTGGAAGTTGGAATATCTCGCCATGGCAACCGGCTCTAAGATTACAGAGGGCATGAGGGATGTATATAAACTAGGAGAATGTGTGATTTTAACAGATGGGATCGGCGTACTCTCTGCTACTCCAATAGGAAATGTCGCTGTAGAGCTGGCGAATGGAACATTTGTTACCGTTGAGCCTAATGGAACTACTATTGATATGAAAAAATATGGTTTAACAAATGATAAGAATTCTGTAAAGGCTACTTATAAATACAGCAGAAATGCAAAAAGCATCACAATTGACGCTGAATCAACGCCATTCGTAGGAAGGCTTATCCTTGATGCTGATAAACATAATAATAAGCTTGGAAAGGTTGGAAGCGTTCAAATCGAAATTCCATCATATCAGTTAAATGGTAATTTCAATATTGAATTTACGCCAGATGGTGTTACTTCTACTTCTTTGGAAGGAAAAGCACTTGCAGTTGAAGGTGACACTTGTGCTGATGGTAGTGTATATGCATATATTACTGAGTTTGATGAAACAGAAAAGGCGATTGCTGTAACTGAAATTGCTGCCACTCCTGACAAAATTAACCTTGATACAACCACAAATACGACTGCAACAATCTCTGTTATTGGCTTGAAGGGTGGCCTCTACTCTCCTATTGAGCTAGATAATACAGATTGTACATTTGTCAGTGATACACCTGCCACTGCTACAGTTGACGCAGATGGTGTAGTTACTGCAGTGGCATCTGGAACAGCAACTATTACTGTGTCCTATAATGGTATCTCAGACGAAGTTAATGTTGTTGTTGAGTAGTAATACCCAAAATAATAAGGATGGATGTGTATCAGCTATCCATCCGTCCTTATTATTAAATTATTATACGAAGGGATTATATAAATGATTGAAAACGAATTAAAGCCAGATAAAAAAATTGGTACGGAATCTTTAGAAATACCAGAAAATGAAGATATAACGAAAAAGGTGAAACGGCAGTCTCCTAAAAACGATTTCAAAGAAAAAGAATGTCCTGTTATTTCCTATAATAAACATTCCAAAACATTAGATGTGATGTTTGATAATTATGGAATACGAATAAAAAACATTGAAAGTTTTGCGGGGAACACAGTAAATATAAGATATAAAGGCGAAATAGGGAAACCTGATTTCGAATTTAAAATATAGGTGGTTATATGTGTAAAAATTCCTACGAACAAGTATCTCACCAGACAGGCAAAACTATGATATTCTGCAAGCATAAGGGTACCGAAGCTACGCTAAGCCAGCTATGTATTAGTCAAAAATATTGTGCTGACAAGGGCAGATATGTTGAGATAGACCAGAAGCGGGATTGTAAATATTATGAATAAAACGAGTGTAAATAGATTAGTGTATATTATTGATGGGTAAGATATAAACTAATCTATTTTAGTAAAATATCTTACCCATTTTTTTACGGAATGAGGTGAAGAACATGGCAAAAATAGATCATGAGTATAATTGTGTCTGGGTTGATGAATTTAATTATCTCACAAGACATGGGATTAAATATACTTTTGTAAAAATCGTAGACGGTGTAACTGTTTGGAAATTTAAAAAGACTTCTGATTTGTTTAATAAATTATCTTCTTTTTATAAAAATGTTTATTCTAGGTAATTATATGATATTTGCAAAATACAAAACACACGATCAAATAATTGAAATACTCGAAAGAAAACTTAGGATTGCTGAAATGAAACGTAAGGAAAGAAATTTAAAACTACAAATATTAAAAACACACCTTCCGTTTTGCTTAACAGTCAAATTCAATAAGTTAGTTGTTCTACTTTCAATTATTACAATCATTTTTTATACAGTTGCAGCTATACTACTACAAAAATACACATTGACAGAGCTTAGTCCTACGCTTACAACATGTGTGTATACATTCTTTGGAACAGAACTATTGGGACTCGCAGGAATAAAAATTTGTGATACGAAATTTACAAATCAAGACAATAATGATATTGGCAGTTAGGAGAAATTATGGAAATTATAGAATTATTAAATTACATTTTATATATTGTTTTAACAATGATTTTACCTGTTGTTGCTACATATGCAGTTAATCTTATAAAGGCAAAGATTAAGGAAAGTAATATTATCGCTGATGCTACACAAAATGAAAACACCGCCAAAATAATTGAACATGCTTTATCAGATGTTATGGATGCTGTATTGTACATAAATCAAATATACGTGGATGCCTTAAAATCAAATGGAAAGTTTGACAAAGACGCACAAAAGAATGCATTTAACCGTGCCTATACAGAAGCGCTAAACATGATTTCAGAAGAATCTCAAAAGGTTATTGAACAGTTATATGGATCATTTGATAAATGGTTAAAATCAAAAATTGAAACCTCTGTAAATTTGGCAAAAAGGCAGAAATAATCCTATGAGGTTGTCAATTAGCGAAAATGGACTTGCATTAATAAAACGATTTGAAGGGTGCAGATTAACAGCGTATAAAGACAGTGCAGGTATTTGGACTATAGGCTATGGTCATACCTCTGGTGTATTAACAGGACAAACTATTACACAAATTCAAGCAGATGCATATTTAAAATCAGACTGCGCCAATGCAGAAAAATATGTGAATCAATATGATAATATATATCATTGGAATCAAAATCAGTTTGATGCACTTGTCAGTTTTACTTTTAATTGTGGCAATGGAAACTTAAAAACGCTACTAAACGATGGACAACGAACTATAAAAGAAATTAGCGGCAAAATTATTGCTTACAATAAAGCTGGAGGAAAAACATTACAAGGACTAATTAACAGACGAAATGCCGAAAAGGAGTTGTTTGATAAAATGAATGCTATTGCAATAAATAACAAATCACAAATGATAAAACCGATTAGTTATCTTCAAACAGATCCGAAATGGAAAAATTATAATTATTCTGCAAAAGGTGAAAAGAAAACTATTGGCAGCTCAGGATGTGGTGTTGCTGTTACGGCAATGGTAGTCGCCACATTAAAAGATAAAAATGTAACGCCCATTACAACCGCAGAATGGTCTATGACCCATGGATATAAAGCTTTAAACCAGGGAACTTATTATACATATTTTGTTCCACAATTAGCTCATTATGATATCCAATGTAAAAGATTAAACCAGTCAAATTTATATGGATGCTCTTCTTCTGCTTATCATACAGAGGCATTGAACGCTTTAAAGAATGGGAACTGGATAATCGGCTGTATGGGAAAGGGAACATGGACAAGTTCTGGGCATTTTATACTTTTATACAAATATGAAAATGGATATGTATATATTAATGATCCAGCATCAACAAAAGCAAACAGAATTAAAAATACATGGAATTTATTTGCTAAACAAGTAAAATATATGTGGATTATTGATGTACCTGAAAGTTTTAAAACAGGAATCACTTCCCCTGTCATTTCTGCAACTATTCCCAATAATAATTCCTATTCTAAAAGACAATTTATTAAAGATGTACAGACTGCTATTGGTGCAAAAGCAGATGGGATTGCTGGAACTGAAACACTATCTAAGACGATCACAGTCTCAAAAAACAAAAACAGTAGACATGCTGTTGTAAGACCTGTGCAAAAATATCTTAATTCTATTGGATTTAATTGTGGGAATACCGATGGTATAGCTGGAGTAAAATTTGATACTGCTGTTAAATCATACCAAAAGAAAAATAATTGTATTGCAGATGGAGAACTAACAAAATCTGGGAATACATGGAAGAAACTATTAGGACTAAAATAAACAGAACAGAAAGGCAAAATTATGTAATGAATGAAATAATTGAATTAACAAATGTAGATTTTTCTTCTATATTTATTTCAGTATTTATTATTCTTGTTGGTGTTAAAGCCATTGTATCTTTATTTGAATGGGTGATCAACAAACTTGGGCTTGAAACAAAGTGGATGCGTGAAAAACGGGAAGAACACGAACTTCTATTAAATACTTCAAATAGTCTTATTACCCTTCAGCAAAAGCATGATGAGGATATGAAAAAGTCAGACAGTCATGATGAAGAAATGCGCAATGATATAAAAAGACTTACACAATTATTTGTAGATAAACAAATTAATGATTACAGATGGGAAATAATTAATCTGGCAGACAAAATTGCCAATGGTAAATCTGCCAGCAAAGAGTGTCTCAGACATGCGATCGCCACATATGAAAAGTATGAAAAAATTATTGATGAACATGGACTTGTTAACGGGGAGGTTGAAATATCTATTGAAGTTATCAAAGAATGTTATCAAAACAGATTGAAAGAAAATAAGTAAGATTAAAAATGAGTTTTCATTGCACTGAAAATTAAGTATTGAAATTTACTGCATTATGTCGTATAATAACTACATAAGAAACAACAAGCAGATATCCGTTAGACGGTTTTGAGCCATATTGGGTTAATGGCTAATATAGGTTAATTAGCAAAAATGACCGCTTATTACTCATGGCGGTTATTTTTGTGGTTAATTTTGTCAATCAGGCGTACTATGTAAGTTGTAAATAAACCACTTACTATTCTGCCAAAAATTCCAATAATAAATTCCACAACAGATGTCACTTATATTCACCTCCCTTCGTAGCGAGGTATCTATATAAACTGAATATTACTATTCAGACGTGACTCAGAAAACCGCCTTTTACCATCCCATCTAGCCATAAATGAAATGTTGGATACTGCTTGTCTTTCTTTATTATAAGGAATATGTCAAATATTGTCAAATAAAAGTGTTTATACTTGTTATTGTTCTGCGATAAGTATAAGCACTTTTATATTTTCAGCACAATTTAGGGAGGGATTAATATATCTCAAAATGAAGGTAAAAAATTTGAAGCAGATTTAAGGTCAAGTGTTCCTGATTCTTGTTGGTTGTATCGTTTAAGAGATAATGCATCATCATTTGCGAATGGAACAAATACCCGATTCACCAGCAGCAATATTTGTGACTACATTTTGTTTGATGATACAACTAAAACATTATTTTTGATAGAATGCAAGTCTACAAAAGGAACAAGCATTTCTCTTTCAATGATTCGAGATAATCAAATAAAAGGTTTAAAAGAAGCTGGAAAACATAAATTGGTTTCAGGATTTCTCATAAACTTCAGAAATGAGAAAAATGATACCTATTTTATTCCAATAAACAACTTTTCAGACATGATAAATAGTATAAAAAAGAAATCATTTAATATAAACGACTTAGAAAATTTTGGAGCAACAAAAATAGAAAGTACCAAAAAACGTACCAGATATACGTATGATATTCAAAAAATGATAAATGAACTACATATAGGGAGGCATATATGAGTGAAAACAAATCTACAAATCAAAAGTGCCTAGAAAACATTTTATGTCATTTGACTAAATTGGTTATTTTAACAGAACCTGACGAAATAGATGACTTAAAGAAGTTAGTGAAGATATCCACTTCTGTCTCAGCTCAGTTACTGGGGGTGACTCAGAAGGAAAATGGCGAATACATTGATGAAGATGTATGTGAAATTAACATGACATCAGAACATATCAATGATTATATAAAAGCACGTCAGGGAAAGCTTTCAAAAGATGAAATTTCACTACTTATCAAAAATAAGCAAATAGATCATCTCCAGTTTGACCATGATAATGATATATGGCAGATGTGGGATAACACAGGTAAATATTTTAAATTTCAGGAAAAGTGGTGATAAAATTTGAAAATGTTAAACATTGTGAAAAGAAATTGGATTATGTTTTTGTTGGGCTGCGCGTTCTATACATTAATAGAGATGTTCTGGCGTGGATATAGTTTTCGAGAAATGTCTATTCTTGGAGGTTTGATTTTTGTTACAGGAGGACTATTAAATAATAAGTTTTCATGGAAAATGGATTTACTTCTGCAATGTGGTATCATTTCTTTAATGATAACTATATCGGAAGCAGTTATTGGGAATATAGATTATTATTTTTTACATAAAAATATGTGGGATTATTCTAATCTTCCACTGTCATATTTAAATGGAAAAATCAGTATCCCATTTTCAATCATTTGGTTCTTTATGGGATTTGCAATAATCCTCACACATGACGCAATTACATATTATTGGATGCACGATGGTGAACAGCCTGAGTATTGGATATGGAAAAAAAGAATATGGAAAATGCCCGTAAGAGAATGTGATTTAGATTAAAAATTGGAGGAAATTTAATATGATAAATTATATTAGAATGAAAAGAGCAGAATGGAAAATTAAAGCAACACTTTATAATGCTATTGCTGCACTTATTAGTAATCAGAAAGAAATATTAGAATTGTTGAAGAAAATGTATACTGCTTTTAAGGATGTTCCTGCGGAAGATTTGCAAAAAGAATTTATTAGTAAACTTGCAGAAATTATTCACGACGATAATAAAGGCAAGACAAAATAAAATGTCTCTTTCATTGGCAAATTATTACTACTCTCTCACTGTTATGTGAGGGAGTATTTTTGTATAAAGGATAATTATATATGACAATAGCAATAAAAAACATGAATGATTTAAAGAAACAGGTTGAAAATGCTTGTAATAAGGCCATTGAGAATGCTGCTAATATTCTTTTGGAAAAGTTACAAGAGTACATAAATGAAGACTATTATGATTTATACGCTCCAAAATACTATGTACCAAGAACAAAGAAATTTTATGAATCAGCAGTCGCTAATCTGATGAATAAATCAACCGCCACTATCGGAATTGATGAATTATATATGTCATATCAATATCCTGCAAAATATACATATCTTGATGGAACAGCAGGACATTGGACTGGTGAGGATCAAGTACATATGGCTGACGCAGGCTATCATGGTAATTTTAATATTTATAGAGATGGTCACTTTTGGAAAGACTTTGAAAAGTATGCAAATGAGAACGCTATTGATATTTTGAAAACCGAGTTACGCAAGCAAGGATTAAATGTGAAATGAACCAAATATTTGCAACTATTACCGCCATTTTGTTGGCGGTATTTTTATGCTTAAAATTGAGGGAGGTATACATAGTAAATGGATAATGATTTCTTATTATTACTCCAAGCAAAACTAGAAGAGGCATCACTTAAAGGAATCAAGGGAAATCTTGATCAGTTAAAAAAAGAATTTGAAGAATTAAAAATAAAACCTGTTTTAGACCAACGGGCACTCTCTGATTTATCGGTAAAGATAAATAAACTTTTCACAGATAATAAGATTACTATTTCTAATATAAATATTGATGCTGATCAGGCTGTTAAGAATGCACAACAAAGTGGTAAACAAATCGGTAATGCCATTAATGAAAGTGTATCATCGAGTATTAAGGATATTAAAAAGAATATAACTGATACTCTCAAAGGAATTTCTAGTCTTAATGCCAATGACATCATCAAAAATCTAAACTTAAATAGAGCCTCTGTGGGGAATGATGTTGTTGGCCAGGTCAGACTGTTAGTATCAGAAGTTAATAATCTTGGTCGTGAAGCAGCAAAAACCAATAGTGACAGTGCATGGGAACAGCTCATATCAAAGTGTACTGAACTGGGAAAGGTATTAGACACTTTTGGTAAAACAAGAAGTTTTCCTGGTATAGAAGAAGTTAAGAAATTCGCAGATTATTTTAATGGAAAGACAATATCTGTTGGATATAAATCTTCTGGATTGTCTGGCACAGACTTTAGCACAGGGCAGTTAAACAGAGAGTTAAAAGGCTTGGGTGTTCAATTCTCTGCTACAAAACAAGAGGCTATCGCATTAGATACTATTTGGGAGGAAATGTGCAACACTACTGGCAGGATGGATTTACTTAATATTACTACGGCGCAAGACCAATTGCAGACTATTATAAGCGAGTTACAAAAAGCACAATCTATCCTAAATGGAGAACAAGGATTGATCCCTCATCCAAACGCTCGCGGCGATATCTCGAAATATATGACTGATGTTGAACGTGCAAGGGATACTGTTGTCAATCTGCAAAATGAAATGTCAACTCTTATGCAGAAGGAATCACAGGTATCAACCACTTCTGCCGATAAAGTGGTACAGAATGAAAACCGAAAGCAACAAGCTATTCGAAATACAGCAAAGATTCAGGATCAATTAATTGAAGGTAACTCTTTAATAAAATCAGGTGCTAACGTAACTACTTTTAAAAATACAAACAATGCGGCCAGAGAAGCATCAAAATATTTTAAAGAATTATTACAAGATGAAAATGCTGTTATTTCTGTATCTGAACGTTTTGATGAACTAAACGGACTGACATCCTTTACAGTAAATATAAAAAGAGCAACTGGTGAAGTAGAATCATTGAGATACGCATTAAAAGAAATAAAAGATTCGAATGGAAATGGCACTGGTGAATTTTATTTTACTAATAAAGGTGCTGAACTTAATAATGCGAATTCAATAAAACAAATTCAGGCTGTTGAGAATGCATTGGCAAACTACACCGCAAAATTAGCGCAGTTTAAGTCTACAAATAGTGAGATTCTTAGTGGACTATCTGCTCCTATCGCAGACTTTGAAAACAAATTATCAGGTCTAAAAAACGGTACTGTAACCATTGATGAAGTTACAAACTCCTTCAAGTCATTAAATACAGAAGCGTCAAATATTACTGCTAATTTTAGTAGACAATTAAGTCCAATTGATAGTGCTATACGTAATCTCGCTAAAGGCGATGAAACAATTGCCAGTATTCGTGCGGAGCTTAAAGGATTAAACAATATACCAAAAGAAATAAATACAGAACTTAATAAATGTTCTTCTTTATTGTCCAAAGTTAAGCATATCGAATCTGAAAATGGTCGCACTTCTGAATGGTCACAGGCATATAAAGAATGGGCAAATTCTGTAGATGCACTAAGGGCAAAACTTACCACTTTAAAAAAAGAACAAGCAAATACAGCCTCTACTCAGACATTTAAGATTGGCGATCTAAAAAATAATGATATTGCTTATATGAGCAAAGTCTATAATACAATCGAAAAGCAGATGTCTGAAATAAATAAAATGGCAAATGCTAAAGGTTGGAATATTATAGATGTCTCTGGTGTTGAACAGGCTGATGGAAAAATCAAACAGCTTACATTAACTGTAAAAGATGCAGAAGGTACACTAAAACGTTTAACAATGCAACGTGAAAAATTGCAGGGAACTGGTAAAGCACAGTTTGGTTTAATGCAAGTTGGTGACATTAAGGTTATAGAAACCGCATCACAGGCACAGGAAAAACTTGCACAAAACGCTACAAAAGCAAATGCAAAATTATCAGAACAAGCCAATAAAATTCAACTTTCATTTGAAACTGGAGGGTATGAATCCAAGGTTGAAACTCTGATTGCACGAACACAGCAATGGACTGATGTAAACGGATATGCTAGAATCAGCACTACTGCCCTGTCAACTGCATTGAACAATTTGGGCGATGCCTCTAAAGCTTTGTCAAATAACAATACTGTTGAAAATCAGAAAGCATTAATTGCGGCGGAAAAAGAATTAGATACCCAAATTAAAAAGGTTACTAACTCTGTCAGAACAATGAATACAGATCTTGCTAAAGACTCTGCTGTTGCATCTTTACATGGCAGAGTTGAAGATTTTATGAGCAAAAATGGTAAGGCTGTAAAGTATTTTGGTAATGAGTTAAAAAAGATTCTTAGTGAAACTTCTCAAGGTGCTGAAATTAGTAAAACTAAACTGACACAATTGGAACAGAGTTTTGGAAATATTGGCGTTGCTGCGAGAAATGCCGGAAAACTTGGAAAGACATTTTTTCAGACTTTGAGAGAAGGAATGAGTTCATTTAGCTATTGGACAAGTGCTACTTTCTTGGTAATGAAATTTATTCAATCTATTAAAGGTGGGTTTGCTACTGTCAAGGCATTGGATACCGCTTTGGTAGATTTAAAAAAGACTACCACGATGACATCTAATGAATTGGAAGATTTTTATTATTCTTCTAATAAAGTAGCAAAACAGATGGGTGTAACTACTGAGGAGATAATTAATCAAGCAAGTGCTTGGAGCCGCTTGGGATATGGATCGGCAGAAGCCGCTACGAAAATGGCTAAATTAAGTTCACAATTTGCTTTAATCTCTCCAGGGATGGATGTTGACAAAGCCACATCTGGATTAGTCAGTATTATGAAAGCGTATGACATTTCGGTTGATGATGTATTAGAAAAAATTGAAAGTAAAGTAAATATTATTGGTAACAATCTAGCTTTATCAAACGATAATATAGTTTCCATGTTACAAGACTCTGTATCTGCTATGGCAGAAGGCAGAAATACATTAGAACAGACAATTGCCTTAGAAAGTGCCGCTTACGAAATCGTACAAGATAATAGTGTTGGCAATGGGTTTAAGACCGTTTCTCTTAGGTTGCGCGGTCTAAATGAGGAAACTCAAGAACTTGATGATTCCTTAAAAACTATTAAAGGTGATTTATATGATTTAACTGGCGTGTCTGTCATGGAAGATGCAGATACATATAAGAGCACCTATCAGATATTAAAGGAGATTTCTGAAGTTTGGAACTCACTCACTGACAAAACACGTGCAGAAGCTCTTGAATTAATGTTCGGAAAATTAAGGAGCAATGTTGGCGCTGCTGTGCTAAAAAATTTCTCCGCAGCCGAAAGAGCAATGAATTTAATGGCAGATTCGGCAGGATCGGCAGATAGAGAACTTGAAGTTGTTACCCAGAGTCTCGACTTCAAACTCAACCGCCTATCCGAAACAAGCACATCAGTAGCCCAAAACCTCTTTAAAAGAGATGACATGAAAACAGTTGTTGACGGATTTACATCCGTTATGAACATCATTGACTCACTAACCTCCAAACTTGGATTGTTTGGATCTATCGGACTCGGCGCAGGAATATTTGCTGGAGTCAAGAACATTGGTAAAAACATGCGAGTGCATGGATTTCAAATCATCTGTTTTATGTTTTGAATATGCCCTTCATGCCTAAGTTATCCATGAATAAAACATGAATTTCAAAGGTAGGAATGTGTGAATCTAGTCAACTCACGATGTTCTATAAAACGAATCGTAATTGAGGATTGCTATCCTCAGTGCTGGGAAGCTTTTTTATAGTGAATACACAGTACAGTGTAGCTACAACGGAACTGGAAACGGTAAACGTGAATGCATTCTGAAAAAGATGTCAGTAATGGCAAGAAAATACACTGTTGGTTACGGGCGAAAGTCCTAAGTAACAATGCCTTTTGGAGAAGGCAAGACCACCGATCAGCAACGGAATCCCTAAATCTGATTATTCAGATATGGAACTGTCCAGAGAGCATAAACGATTCTGAGTCGAAAGGCTTGTAACAGGTGCTCCAAACCAAGAAGGAAAACTTGCCGAGGATTTGTCCTCTATACAGAAATGTGTACGTGACTGGGTATAAACCAAAAGAGTGATGCTGCTCTTCTATTTCTTAATAGCAACTATATTTATATAGAAGGAATAGGATAATGTAAGGATTTCTCCTAGCCGTATGGAAAGAAACAGAGAAAATATAAATTGAAATAAAGAACTGCCAGAGTGGAGTCTGACAGTCCTTGTTTTACCGATGTAACTCAGTCTCAAAAGAGACATCTTTGACATTGGCTTTTGCGTGAACATCTTTGTACTTTACCCATGTATTATATATTTTACATACATTTTTTTATATATAAGGCATTACAAATCGAATGGTGGCGTAAAAGAATATAAAGCTTGCTAATATGCAAACCATTCCATACCAAGAGTCGCACTCAACAGCACATTTAATTATATTTCCCATGAGCCACCTCCGCTAATCATTGTTGTTTTGAATATCATACTATTTAAGGTGGCTTGTGTGGAGCAAGCCTATCTCGCTGTGGAGGCGAGAATTTTTGGAGGTAGCTACAGAATCAAATCTGAGTGCTGTAAAAATATTATATTCTATTAAGTGATATAAATATAGTCAGAACATTTATTTGGATATGCTTATTGATAAAATTATTGACATAAATTCATAGATATGTCATAATGTTAATAGCTACTAAATAAAAAGGTACTACCCATAAAGCAAGCGGTTAGTCCCAAATTGAATATAGTTAAAAGATTATAACCGTATCAGATTGGAGCCTGGGCGGTTATTTTCGTTTGCCGATTTGATAAAACAAATTGGCGACTGCACATATCACAAGTATCAACTGTAAAGTTTCACTTATAGTCATAACTGCAACCCCCTCCTTCACTTAGTATTTCTTCTAGAGAAGATTATCTATGTAAACAGAGGGTATCAGTCCCTCTGGTGAAGGACTAACCGCCTACCACTTTAGGTAGCACCATAGTTATTGTAACATACTGTAAGATATTGTCAATTCTTATATTGTTTTAATCATATGGGTAAATTAAAATAAGAAACACTCATGTTTTTATTAAATACGAGTGTTTCCATTACTTCTACTCTTCTACCCACTGATGATCAGACTCCAAATTTACTATTGTTGCTCTTCATGACTATTGTGTTCAAAGAAAGAATCTGAAATATCAAATCCTTTCAAAAACCCAAAATGTATATGGAATTCTTTTGTGTCCTTGGCTAGAACTAGACTTCCAAACACAAAAATAAGCACCCGATATATTCAGATGCTTATTTCTGTACTACTCTCCATGCAAATGGTCAGTTTGCGAAGTTTCATAAATATTGCAAATCTCTACTACTTGAAACAGTATAACATGAAGTAACATAAATTTCAAGAACAAAAATTATATTGAATCCACTATACTTCCATACCTATAATATAGGACATTTATTATTCGGAGAAAATGACCAGTTTTCCGTACTTAAACTCCTATCATCAATATAATTATACTATACTGCCTTAATTATTTTGTCTTATGTCTATCAATTATGTCCGTGATGATGTCATATGCGAATTTTGCAACTGATATGACCATCACTACTTTGTAGTAGATCTCCTGCATTGCGAAACTTCCTTTCTTCCTATATAAGCAGAAAGTTTCATATGCATACCTAGCTACATATGCACAATAATTATAATAGAAAATGGATAAATTTGCAATATTATAAATACCATATATTGTCTAAAATTGACATATGAATATTATGAATTATTTAACAAAAATCTCATCAAAACATTTACAAAACCATTTCATTATGATACTCTGAAAATAACAAATTTTTAGAGTATGGAGGAAACGGAATGGATTATACTTGTAGAACCAAGACATTACAGGCATTAGTAAAAGCTATGGATAAAGGGACAATTCTTTTGTCACATAAATTACAAAGACCAGAAGGGCAATGGAATCGTAAACAGAAAACAGATCTCATTGATTCTCTTCTGCGTAAATATCCTATCAATCCATCATACGCGATCAAAGAGGTCGGAATCTCATCAGTAATTGATGGCGTACAGCGTTTAAGTTGTGTTCGCGACTTTATTTCAGATAAATTTGCATTATCGAAAGATATGGAACCTGTAATGATTAATGATGAAGAAAAATCTTTAGCTGGGCTGAAATTCAGTAAATTGGATGATGATACCAAAGATGCAATACTTAGTTCAGAGTTGCAGGTATATGAACTTACTGATTGTACTGAAAAAGATGTTCGTGAAATGTTTCGTCGTCAGAATGCAGGTAAACCTCTTAATGGCAAGCAGCTTCGTGTTATTCATGAATCTGATGAATTTAGTGAAATTGTTTACTCTCTCGCTACCCACCCATTTATGGACAAACTCATGACAAAGGCGCAGCGCAAGAATGGTACTGACAGAGATTTAATTATTCAGGCACTAATGTTGATTGAAACCAATCAGGAAAATGATTTTACTTCATTCAGGACAAATGACATAGATGTTTTTGTTACGGATCACTCTGATTCTATTCCTCAAGATAAGGTTGATATGCTGGAAACAGCGTTGGATAAATATGACGAGTCATTTGAAAAAATAAAAGTACCTGTTACTTCAGTTTCTTTTGTACTTTATTCGGGATACCGCATCATCAAGGACAATAAAGACTTTTCCAAGTTAGTCGATACAATTAATGACTTTTTGACGAATTATGATTCTAATGAGGAATATAAGCAGTATGTACAGTCTGGAACTAGTTCATCAGAGAATGTTCGCGGAAGGCTTGATTGGTGGAGAAATAAGATTAAGACATTATAAGTTACAGTAATTTATAAAAATTTTATAATTTAAATATTGCACTTATCTCCGTTTTTGTGTATATTATAATCTATGTAGAAAACATCTACATTAAACTAATTTGTGATTAACTGTATCACATTAACATTTTAGGCGAATAACTGTATCGCTATTAACTAATTGCATTTAACAATGCTTTAGGAGAGGTTTATTCCTCTCCTATTTTACTAAGGAGATATGTACATATGGAGAGAGTTTCATTATTTATCGACTTCTATAATTTTATTAGTAGTTCAAATAATTATCTAAAGCAAAAATGCTTTATAGACTATACTAAATTTCAAGAATATTTTATTGATAAGTCTACACAAATATATGGAAAGACATATATTTATGGTGGATTAAATTTTGGCAAAATGTTAGATTATTTAGAACACCAACCAAGAATTGATGTTATACGTGGTGAAATAGGAACCGACAACAAAGAAAAATGCACAGATATAAATATTGCTACAGGTCTTCTCACTAAAGCATTTTACAATTCTTACGATGTTGCTTTATTATTCAATGGCGATCGAGATTACAAGAAGGTGGTTAGGGAAATACGCAGAATGGGTAAGATCATAGGAATTGTAACACCTGACGGTGAAGCTGCAAAAAATGCAAATGATTTATCTAGGAATGTAGATTTTCATATTATATTAAACGAGGATTTTTATAAGCAATTTTGGATACCTCAAAATGGTAAAGTTTATGAATCTATGATTAATAATAATTGATTATTTACACAAATAAAAGAGCAAGAGAACTAATGGTTCTTTCTGAACTTTGGGTATGAAAGCACCGCAATTAAGCCGTCAGATAAGTGTTCTGACGGCTTAATTTATATC
>ERZ808028.319-NODE-319-length-45398-cov-11.464707_pt1 | contig 45398 bp, 39 predicted proteins | sample MGYA00380184_ERZ808028 | MGnify/ENA primary metagenome ERZ808028 (study PRJEB31490, sample SAMN06133397) | mouse gut metagenome | isolation source: J8_1 | host: mice | place: China: Chengdu | collected 2015-05 ...
CGCTGGAGCTGCTGCTCACCCGGGACGGGGAGCTGGGGGCGGCGCTGGCCCAGACCCTGTGCCGCCTGAACCGGGAGCGGCAGGCCATCGAGCTGGCCATCTATGAGCAGTGCGTGGAGCTGCTGGAGGCCCAGCCCCAGCCGCCCTCCCCCGCCATTGTGCTGGCCGGTGAGGGGTGGCACCAGGGGGTGGTGGGCATCGTGGCCTCCCGCCTGGCGGAGCGGTACGCCTGCCCCGCCTTCATGATCTGCCTGGAAAACGGCTGGGGCAAGGGCTCCTGCCGCTCCTTCGGCGGCTTCAACCTGTTCGCCGCCCTGGAGCGCTGCGCCCCCCTGCTGGAGGGCTACGGCGGCCACGAGCTGGCCGCGGGCTTCACCATCCGGGAAGAACACATTCCCGCCTTCCAGGAGTCCATCACCCGCCTAGTCACCCTGCGCACCGGGGGACAGCCCATGGAGGCCGCCATCGATGTGGACGCGGAGATCCAGCGCTGCGAGCTGCTCTCCCTCCCCCAGGTGGAGTCCCTGTCCGCCCTGGAGCCTTTCGGCTCGGGAAACCCCAAGCCGGTGTTCCTGCTGCGGGGAGGGCTGGTGCTCTCCTGCTGCGACGTGGGGGGCGGACGGCACCTGAAAATGAAGCTGCGCCGGGACGGGGTGGTGCTGGACGCCATCTTCTTCTCCGCCAACACCGCCGCCTGCGGCGTGGCCTCCGGGGACCGGCTGGACGTGATCTTCACCCCCCAGATCAACGAGTTCCGGGGCGGCCGCACGGTGCAGCTCCAGCTGTGCGACCTGCGCCCCTCCCCGCCCCGCGCCCAGCTGGAGCAGGAGCTGTTCCAGCGCCTGCGGGATGGAAAGGCCCTGTCCCAGTGGGAGGCGGGCCTGCTGCTGCCCTCCCGGCATGATTTCACCCGGCTGTGGCGCTTTTTGGAGCACACCTGCGCCGGGGACGGGGCGGACGCCGGCCCCGCCCTGCTCCGGCAGGCCGCCCGGCAGTCCGATGGACGGTGCTCCTACGGCCGCACCCTGGTGTGCCTCTGGGTGATGGAGGACCGGGGACTGCTGGTCCGGGACAGCCGCCGCCTGCGCCTGTGCCGCCCCGCCCAGAAGGTGGACCTGGAGCAGGCCCCCCTGATGCGCCGCCTCCGGCTGTTTCTGGAGGAGGACGCGGCCCTGTGAACGCTGACCGGGCACAACGCCCTGAGGAGGTATCCCTTATGGATCTGGCCCATGAACGGTATGAGTATCTGGAGCGCGATATCCTGGCCGCCAACCCCGCCGCGGACATCGCCCGCATCCGCTCCGCCTTTGAATACGCCAACAGCCACCACGGCCCCCAGCTGCGCAAAAGCGGGGAGCCCTATATCATCCACCCCATCGCCGTGGCCGAGATCATCAATGAGCTGGAGCTGGACCAGGACTCCATTGTAGCCGCCCTGCTCCACGACTGCATTGAGGACACCGACTCCACCCACGACGACATCGCCCGGCTCTTCGGCAGCCAGGTGGCCGACCTGGTGGAGGGGGTCACCAAGCTCACCCGGATGCAGTACACCTCCCGGGAGGACGAGCAGATGGAAAACCTGCGCAAAATGTTCATGGCCATGGCCAAGGACGTGCGGGTCATCCTCATCAAGCTGTGCGACCGGCTCCACAATATGCGCACCCTTCAGTACCAGTCCGACAAGAAGCAGAAGGAAAAGGCCCTGGAGACCATGGAGGTGTACGCCCCCATCGCCCACCGGCTGGGCATGCAGAAGCTGAAGTGGGAGCTGGAGGACCTGTCCCTGGAGTATCTGGACCCGGTGGGCTACCACGACGTACAGGAGGAACTGGAGAAAATCACCACCCTCCACGCCGGCTTCGTGGACAACATGCAGGCCCACATTGAGGCGCGACTGGCGGAGGAGGGTGTGCGGTGCAAGGTCTATGGCCGGCTCAAGCACATCTACTCCATCTACCGCAAGATGTACTCCCAGGGCAAGACCCTCAACGAGATCTTTGATTTGTACGCCTTCCGGGTCATCGTGGAGGACATACCCGCCTGCTACAACGTGCTGGGCTGCATCCACGACATGTTCAAGCCGGTGCTGGGCCGGTTCAAGGACTATATCGGCACCCCAAAGCCCAACGGCTACCAGTCATTGCACACCACCGTGGTGGGCCGGGAGGGCATCCCCTTCGAGGTGCAGATCCGCACCTGGGACATGCACCAGACGGCGGAGTACGGCGTGGCCGCCCACTGGAAGTACAAGCAGGGGATGGCCAACCAGAAGCTGGGCACCGAGCGGGACTTCGAGTGGGTGCGCAAGCTGCTGGAGAGCCAGCAGGACACCGACCCGGACGAGTTTGTCCGCACCCTGCGGGTGGACATGTTCGCCGACGAGGTGTTCGTCTTCACCCCCAATGGGGACGTGAAGAGCCTGCCCGCCAAGGCCACCCCCATCGACTTCGCCTACTCCATCCACTCCGCCGTCGGCAACTCCATGACGGGGGCCCGGGTGAACGGGCGGATCGTCACCTTTGAAACGCCGCTGAAAAACGGCGACATCGTGGAGATCATCACCTCCAAATCCGCCCGGGGCCCCAGCCGGGACTGGATGAAAATCTGCAAATCCAACGAGGCCCGGAACAAGATCCGCCAGTGGTTCAAAAAGGAGCGCCGGGAGGAGAACATCGCCACCGGCCGGTCCATGTTCGAGTCGGAGCTGAAGCACGCGGGGCTGTCTCTGTCCGCCATCACCGCCAACTCAGACCTGCTGGACCTGCTGCTCAAGCGGGTGCGGTGCGGCCAGCTGGACGAGCTGTACGCCGCTATCGGCTACGGAGGGCTGTCCGCCCAGAAGGCCGCCGCCCGTATCAAAGAGGAGATGACCCGGCTGGGCCGCATGGAGCGCCAGCGGGCGGAACAGGAGGCCATCCAAGCATCGGTGTCCGCCGGAGAGACGGTGTACCCCTCCACTCCCAAGGACTCCATCCTGGCTCCCAAGCGCTCCAGCAGCGGCATTATTGTGTCGGGACTGGACAACTGCATGGTGAAGTTCTCCAAGTGCTGCACCCCCGTCCCCGGGGACCCGGTGGTGGGCTTCATCACCAAAGGCTACGGCGTGTCCATCCACCGGCAGGACTGCCCCAACGCCGACCCCGCCAGGCGCAAGCCAGAGGAAGAGGACCGGTGGGTCAAAGTGTCCTGGGCGGAGACCCCCGACGCCGCCTACCGCACCTCCATCGAGATTTCCGCCAAGGACCGGGACGGCCTGGCTCTGGACGTGGCCATGGCCCTGTCCGCCGTCAAAGTGAGGGTGAACAATCTGTCCGCCCGAAGCCAGCCCGACGGCTACGCCATGATCAACCTGGAGCTGGCCGTCAAGGACCAGAAGGAGCTGAAGGGAGTCGTCAACAAGCTGTCCCAGATCCCCGGCGTGTTCCTGGTGAAGCGGGCGGGGGGATGAGGCGCCGGCCTCCGGCGGGATACTTTCTCTCTCATGAGAGAAAGTACCCAAAGAGAATGCTTAGGGGGCAATCCGCCGGTTCGGCTTCGGGAGCAAAGGGCGCTCCCTCGCTCACAGGCGGCGTTTCCCCTAAGAACCCCCGGTTTACGGGAGAGCCCAATACGCACCACGGGCGTGGGCCCTCCCGGCGCGAGCGGCTTTCGACGCTGGTGCCTCCAGTTGTGCTGCCGCCGGTATCTGGTCATTGGGCCGGGGCAGGCCTATCGTTCTGCGCCTCAGCGGCGGACCGTTCGGTCGTTTATAATAAAAGGAGCCTGATTGCAAGTGTCAGAGCATAATTTCCAGCCCCTGCTGTTCGGCGGGGACATCAACGTATACAGCGTGGCCCGGGCCTTCCACGAGGCCTACGGCGTGAAGAGCGTGGCCTTCGGCAAGTTCGCCGCCACCTTTCCCTGCGCCTTCAGCGCCATCATCGACTACCGGCCCTGCCCGGACAACGAGGACGCCGCCGCCTTTTTGAAAAACGTAAAGGACGTTGCGGCGGAGTTTTCGGACAAAACGGTGCTGGTGGTGGGCTGCGGCGACAGCTACGTCAAGCTGGCCGCCCACCTGAAGGACCAGTTCCCCGAAAACGTGAAGTGTAATTATATCAGCGGCGACATGCTGGACCGCCTCACCGACAAGGAGCAGTTTTACGCCCTGTGCGACCAGTACGGCATCGATCACCCCGCCACCTTTGTGTACTCCGGGAAGATGGGCCACGAATTTACGCTGCCCTGGGGTCCCCCCTATGTGGCCAAGCCCGCCGACGGGGTGGCCTACTGGGCCACCGGCCACCGGGAGCTGAAAAAGGTGTACATCTGCCGGAGCTGGGAGGAGCTGCTGGCCGCCTTGGACGAGGTGTACACCGCAGGCTATCCGGGCAAGATGATCCTGCAGGAGTTTGTCCCCGGCGACGACACCTATATGCGGGTGCTCACCAACTATTCCGACAGGCACGGGAAGGTGAAGCTGATGTGTCTGGGCCATGTGCTGCTGGAAGAACACTCTCCCCACGGCATCGGCAACCACGCCGTCATCATCACCGAGCACGACCGGGGGCTGTGCGATAAAATCCGGGGAATGCTGGAGGACCTGGGCTACGTGGGCTTTTCCAACTTCGACATCAAGTTCGACCGCCGGGACGGCAAATACAAGGCCTTTGAGATCAACACCCGCCAGGGGCGCAGCAACTACTACGTCACCGGAGCAGGGCACAACATCGCCCAGTACCTGGTGGGCGACCTCATCGAGGGGCGGGACATGCCCCTGACCATCACCAGCAACCGCTCCATCTGGCGGATGATCCCCCGGGGGCTGGCCTACAAATATATCCCCCGGCAGTACCACCAGGAGATGAAGGCCCTGTTCCGGGCGGGGGCGGACCACCACTCCATGGAGTACCGGCCGGACTACACGCCGAAGCGGCTTTGGCGCATCTGGAAAAACCACATCGGCAACTGGGTTCGTTTTAACAAATACTGCGAGAAGTCGGAGTAGGGAAGGGGCTTGCCCCCTCCCTCTTTCACAAGTACAATTGTCCCACGGGAGGGGCAAGCCCCTTCCTCCAACCTGTGGTAAAAAAGGATGCAGATATGAAACAAGAAGCCAAATTAGGGGTGCTGGGCGGCATGGGCCCCCAGGCCACCCAGGTGTTCTACCAGTTCGTGCTGGACCGCACCGACGCCCTTCGGGACCAGGACCATCTGCCCGCCCTCATCCTGTCCGACACCGGCATCCCCGACCGCACCGCCGCCATCCTGTCCGGGGACACCGGGGAGCTGTACCGGCGGCTGCTCAAGGACGCGAAGCTGCTGGAGGGCTGCGGCTGCACGGCCTTGGCCATCCCCTGCAACACCTCCCACTACTTTGCCGACCGCCTGCAAAGCGAGATTGGCGTGCCGATCATCCACATGCTGCGGGAGACGGCAAAGGCGCTGGTCGCCCAAGGGAAAAAGCGCCCCGGTATTCTGGGCACCGACGGCACCATTCAGACGGGGCTGTACCAAAAGGAGTGCGCTGCGGTGGGGCTGGAGGCGGTTTCTCCCGACCCGGATACCCAGAAGCTGGTGATGTCCATCATCTACGACGAGATCAAGCAGGGGGAGACGGGCAGCCGGGATAAGTTCGCCAAAATCGACCGGGCCATCCGCCGGGCCGGGTGCGACTGCGCCATTCTGGCCTGCACCGAGCTGTCGGTGTTCTCCACCTACCACCCCCTCCCCTCCTTCTACGTGGACGCCATGATGGTGATGGCGGAGCGGGCGGTGGAGCTGTGCGGTTATCCCCTGAGAACGATTTAGGAGGCGGTCGACCATGGATTTGAAGCTGTACCCCCTGGGGGACTACTGCGAACTGCTGGACAAGCTGGGCCAGCTGGCCGCGCCCCTGCCCCGGGGGCTTGATTTGGAGCGGACGGCGGAGCTGGTGTCTTACAACTCACAGGAGGCGGTCCCCGGCGCCCTGTTTATCTGTAAGGGGGCCCACTTTAAGGAGGCGTACCTGGCCGACGCCGCCCGACGGGGGGCTTTCGCCTACGTCAGCGAGATCCCCTATCCCGGTGTGGACCTGCCTTGTATTTTGGTCAAAGACATGCGGCAGGTGATCGCCCCGCTGGCGGTGAAGTATTACAACGACCCATCTCAAAAGTTGAACGTTGTGGGCATCACCGGCACCAAAGGCAAGTCGTCCACCGCCTACTATCTCAAATATATCTTGGATGAGTACCTGGCCTCCAAGGGTCAGACCTGCGGCGTCATCTCCTCCATCGACACCTGGGACGGAGTGGAGCGGTTTGAGTCCCACCTCACCACCCCGGAGCCACTGGAGCTGCAAAAGCACTTCGCCCACGCTCTGGCCTCCGGCATGGAGTACCTGGTGATGGAGGTGTCCTCCCAGGCGCTGAAATACCACCGCACCCTGGGGACCCGATTCTCCGCCGCCGCCTATCTGAACATCGGCACCGACCACATTTCCCCCATCGAACACCCGGATTTTGACGACTATTTCCAGTCCAAGCTGAAAATTTTTGCCCAGACGGAACTATCCTGCGTCAACCTGGACTGTGAGCACGGGGCGCAGGCGCTGTCCGCCGCCCAAAACACCTGTCCCGCCGTGCTCACCTTCTCTCGGTACAATCCCTCTGCCTCCGTCTATGGGTATGATGTGCGCAAGATTGGAGAGGAACTTCTGTTCCAGGTGGACGCCGCCCAGCTCAGCGGCCAGTATAAGCTCACAATGCCGGGGCTGTTCAACGTGGACAACGCCCTGGCCGCCGTCGCCCTGTGCCGGGGGCTGGGCATTCCTCTGGAGGCCGTCCGGGCGGGCCTCGTCAAGGCCAGGGTACCGGGGCGAATGGAAGTATATTCCAACGCGTTGGGAAACGTCACCGCCATCGTGGACTACGCCCACAACCGCATGAGCTTTGAGACTCTGTTCCGTTCAGTGAAGCAGGAATACCCCGGACGGCGGATTGTCACCGTGTTCGGCTGTCCTGGAAAAAAAGCCTTCGACCGCCGCCGGGACTTGGGAGAAGTGTCCGGACAAAACTCCGACCTGGTTGTGCTGACTGAGGAGGACTCCGGCGAGGAGGATACCCTGTCCATTTGTGAGGAAATCGCCTCCCATGTGGACTGTGCCTGCGTGATTCAGCCCAACCGGGGGGAGGCCATCCGCCGGGCGGTGCTCAGCTGCCGCGAGCCGTCGGTCATTCTCATCACCGGCAAGGGAAGGGAAACCCGCCAGAAGCGGGGGCTGGAGTATATCGACACCCCGTCGGACGTGGAGTACGTCCAGGCATTTTTGCGAGAATTTGATGCCAATTGGGGGCATTGCTGAGAAAACGGGGCGCAAATCCTCCCCACAGCCGATAGTTTAAAGGGAACATGATAGAGAAAAACAGGGCCGGGAAGCACTCTCCCGGCCCTGTTCCGCCACTCCGAAAACACATTTTCGCACGTGGGCTATCCCCTCAAAATGGCAGAAGTTCCAGGTGCTCCAGCAAAATTTTTGTCCCAATGAGTACCAGCACCACCCCGCCAAACAGTTCCGCCTTGGACTTGTAGCGGGCGCCGAACACATTGCCCACCTTCACCCCGACGGCGGAGATGACAAAGGTACACACTCCGATGAGGGCGACGGCGGGGAGGATATCCACCCGGAGGAAGGCGAAGGTGACCCCCACCGCCAGCGCGTCGATGGAGGTGGCAACTGCCAGAAGCAGCATGGCCAAGGGCGCCAGGGAAGGGTCGCAGTCCTCCTCCTCCCCGCCCAGGGCCTCCCGGATCATGTTTCCGCCGATGATACAGAGCAGGGCAAACGCGATCCAATGGTCCACAACGGCAATCATATCCGCGAAAGCCGCCCCCAGCACCCAGCCGATGAGGGGCATCAGCGCCTGAAATCCCCCGAACCACAGCCCCACGATGACGGTGTGGCGGGGCATCAGCCCCCGGATGGACAGACCTTTGCAAATGGATACGGCGAAAGCGTCCATAGACAGGCCCACGGCCAGGATAAAAAGCTCGGCAAATTCCATGATGAATTCCTTCCCTTCTTGTGTTTGTAAGGTATGCGGGAAACTAAAAAAAGAGACTACCCGCATACAAACGCGGATAAGTCTCATCATCTCGTCGGAGTAAAGTCCGCTCAATTTCGCTTCCGCCTTTGGCGAAAGCTCCATTCGCTCCCTCGCTCCTCCTCTCCCCACAAGAGCGGAAGACCGCTTTCGCGGGACCCCGTTTTGAAACCGCTTTGCGGGGCCTCGTTTGGGGATCTGCCACAGCCAGACAGCGCTGCTGTCAGTATGTTGACTGCGCTGCGGGGCCGCGTGACGGTCCCGCCGACTACTCCCTTATCAGTAGGCGTATTGTACCCCCCTTCTGGGCGGTTAGTCAACCACAACCGCCCCCCCAAATGGGCGTTTTTTCCACATTTGGGCCTCAATGCCCCGATGCTTGTGAAAAAACCTTGAATTTTCTCCGGGAGCGGTTGCGTTTTGCGGGGAAAACGTATAAGATTATGATGAAACATATGACAGCGCTCCACCGGACCTTTCGGGGCGCGGACGGAGGGGCCCTATGAGCTACATATCATTTGAAAATGTGAAAAAAGAGTATCAGATGGGGGAGATCACCATCAAGGCGGTGGACGGAGTGGACTTCACCGTGGACAAGGGGGAGTTCACCATCATCGTGGGCCCCTCCGGAGCGGGCAAGACCACCGTGCTCAATATGCTGGGGGGGATGGACGCCTGCTCCGGAGGCGTCATCACCGTGGACGGCGCCCGGGTCAGCGGCTACAGCCCCAAGCAGCTCACCGCCTACCGGCGCCACGACATCGGCTTCGTGTTCCAGTTCTACAACCTGGTGCAGAACCTGACGGCTCTGGAGAACGTGGAGCTGGCCGCCCAGATCTGCCGGGAGCCCCTGGACGCCAGGGACGTGCTGGAGCATGTGGGACTGGGGGACCGGCTGGACAACTTCCCCGCCCAGCTGTCCGGCGGCGAGCAGCAGCGGGTGGCCATCGCCCGGGCGCTGGCCAAAAACCCCAAGCTGTTGCTGTGCGACGAGCCCACCGGAGCTCTTGACTACGTGACGGGCAAGGCCATTTTGAAGCTGCTCCAGGACACCTGCCGCCAGGATGGCATGACCGTCATCGTCATCACCCACAACACCGCCCTCACCCCCATGGCGGACAAGGTCATTCACATCAAGAGCGGCCGGGTGGCGGCGGTGGAATATAACGCCAATCCCACCCCGGTGGAGGACATCGAATGGTGACGGCGGGAAAAAATCATCTGAACACCGATGCCATTCGGGAGATTCGGAGCACTATGAACCGCTATGTGTCCATTCTGGTGCTGGCGGCGCTGGCGGTTGCTTTTCTCTCCGGTCTGCGCACAACCGCCCCGGACATGCAGTACACCGCCGACAACTACTATGACCGAACCAATCTGATGGACGGCTACGTGCTGTCCACTCTGGGCTTGACGGACCGGGACCTGGCCGCCCTGGCCGGAGCCGACGGCATCGAAAACGTGGAGGGCTGCCGGGACCTGGACGCGGTGGCCGTGGATCGGATTGTCAGCGTGCGTTCCATGCCGGAAAAGCTGAACCTGCTGGAGGTCAAGGAGGGCCGCCTGCCGGAGGCCCCCGGCGAGTGCGTCACCGAGGGCCTGCTGCTGGTGAAGCTGGGCCTCCAGGTGGGTGACACGCTGGAACTCACCCTGGAAGAGGACAACGAAGGGGATCTGGTCAATACCTCCTACACCATTGTGGGAAAGGTGACCTCCCCGCTGTACGTGGGGCTGGACCGGGGGGCCACCTCCCTGGGCAGCGGCTCAGTGGACGCCTTTGTCTACGTGCCGGGGGAGAACTTTACCTTTGACCACTACACCTGCGCCTACTTCACCGGGGAGGGGCTGGCCCCTCTGGACACCTACGGAGACGAGTATGAGGACCGAATCGACGCGCTGACGGACAGCCTGGACCCTCTGGCGGAGGAGCGGGCGCAGGCCCGGTATGACGAGCTGATCGGCGACGCCCAGGCCGAGCTGGACGACGCCCGGGCGGAGTTTGAGGACGCCAAGGCGGACGCGGAACAGGAGCTGGACGACGCATGGCGGGAGCTCCAGGACGCCAGGAAGGAGCTGGACGACGGCTGGGCGGAGTACCACGACGGGGAGGACACCTTGGAGCGGGAGATTGCCGATGCCCAGCGGAAGCTGAACGACGCCCTGGCCGATCTGCGCCAAGGGGAGCGGGATCTGGCCGACGGCCGGGTGAAGTACCAGGACGGGCTGGCGGACTATGAGGAGGGGCTGGCCCAATACAACGACGGCTTGGCCCAATATAACGACGGGCTGGCGGAATACAACGACGGGCTGGCCCAGTATCAGCAGGCCGCCGCTCCCCTGGAGGAGCAGAAGGCCAAGCTGGACGAGGGCTGGGCTCAGTATCACGCCGCCTTGGCCCAATATGAGGGCACCCCTCAGTACGACATGGTTGTGGCCCAGATGGCGGCACAGAAGGCCCAGCTGAATGCGGCCCAGGCCCAAATCGACGCAGGATACGCCCAGCTGGCCCCCGTCAAAGCGGAGCTGGACGGCGCCAAAAAGGAACTGGATTCCGTCAAAGCGGAGCTGGACAGCGCCAAGGCGGAGCTGGATGACGGCAAGGCCACCCTGGATTCCTCCCTGAGGGAGCTGAATCAGGCGGAGATTGACATTCGAGACGGCTGGTCGGAGTACAACCGGGGGGTCCGGGAGCTGAACGACGCTCGGATCGAGGGCCGCCAGGAGCTGGACGACGCTATGAAGGAGCTGAACGACGGCGAGAAGGAATACGCCGACGGCCTGGAGGAGTACGAGGACGGCAAAAAAGAGGCGGAGGAGGAGATCGCCGACGCCCAGAAGAAGCTGGACGACGCCCAGGCCGAGCTGGACGACGTGGAAGAGTGCGAGTGGTATGTCCTCAGCCGGTTCACCAACGCGGGCATTGTGGGCTACTCCCAGGATTCCGACCGGGTGAGCAATCTGGCCAACGTGTTCCCGGTGATCTTCTTCCTGGTGGCGGCGCTGGCCTGCCTGACCACCATGACCCGGATGGTGGAGGAGCAGCGCACCCAAATCGGCTCACTGAAAGCCCTGGGCTTCTCAAGGCTGGCCATCTCCAAGAAGTATATCGGCTACGCCTTTTCCGCCAGCCTGGTGGGCGGGATTCTGGGGCTGGCCCTGGGCTGCACCCTCATCCCACTGGTTATCGCCAACGCCTTCAACATCATGTACGCCATCCCCGTCTTGGAGTTCAAGCCCCAGATAGGGCTGTACTTCGGCGCAGTGCTGGCGGCGGTGGCCTGCACCACCGGGGCCGCGCTGTGGGCCTGCCTGTCCACCCTCATGGACACCCCGGCCAACCTGATGCGCCCCCGTGCCCCCAAGGCGGGCAAGCGGGTATTCCTGGAGTACATCCGGCCACTGTGGAAGCGGCTCACCTTCACCTGGAAGGTGACCATGCGCAACCTGTTCCGCTACCAGCGCCGGTTCTGGATGACGGTCATCGGCATCGGCGGCTGTACCGCCCTCATCGTCACCGGCTTCGGGCTCCACGAGTCCATTTTCTCCATTTTGAACCAGCAGTTCGACCACGTGTTCCTCTATGACGCCACCCTGGGGCTGGACAAGCACGCCGGGGCGGACAAGCTGGCCGAGGTGGAACGCTATTTGGACGAGAGCCCCTGGGTGGAGGACCACCTGCTCACCAGTTCCGCCGCCCTGGAGGCCTCCGGCGCCGGCCCGGCCCAGAATGTGTACCTCTTTGCCGTGGACGACCAGGAGCGGTTCAACCAGTTCATTCAGCTGGGACACCGGTTGGACAATGAGGCGGTGACTCTGCCGGACGAGGGCGTGGTCGTCACGGAAAAGCTCGCCGAGCTGCTGGAGGTGTCCGTAGGGGACACCATCACCCTGGACGACGACGGGAAGCGGGTGGAGGTCCGGGTGGCCGACATCGCGGAGAACTACGTGTCCCACTACGTCTACTTGTCCCATACCTGCTATCAGGAGCTGTTCGGCGAGCCCCCCGTGAAAAACGAGATACTCCTGCGCTATACCGACGGCGCGGGGGAGGCGGAGTCGGACACCGTATCCGCCGACCTGATGGCCCTGGACGGGGTGGATTCCTATTCCTACATCTCCACCCTCCGGGACAACTTCACCGACAGCATGGAGGCCATCGACTACGCCGTGGTCATCATCATCACCGCCGCGGCGGCTCTGGCTTTCGTGGTGCTCTACAACCTGACCAACATCAACATCACCGAGCGGGTGCGGGAGCTGGCCACCCTCAAGGTGCTGGGCTTCTTCGACCGGGAGGTCACCGCCTACGTCTACCGGGAAAACCTGTTTCTCACCCTGTTCGGCATCGTATTGGGGCTGGTGATGGGCCGGTTCCTCCACGCCTGGATGGTGCTGACGGTGGAGGTGGAGATGGTCATGTTCGGCCGGACGGCCCCTCCCTACGCTTATTGGCTGGCGGCGGGGCTGACAGTGGTGTTCTCCATCGCGGTGAATATCGCGGCCCACTACAAGCTGAAAAAAGTGGACATGGTGGAGAGTCTGAAAACCGTGGAATGAAAAAGTCTCCCCGCGCCTTCGGCGCGGAGAGACTTTTTTAAAACCGGTACACAGATACGGCCGCAGGGTATCCCTCGGGAAAGCCGGCGCAGTTTTCAGCTCCTCACGTCCAGCTTGATCGCGATGACCATGCGGTCGTCCCCGCCGCCGGAGCGCAGGCCGCTCTCCGTGAGTATCTGCGCAGCCAGGGCCTGGGGGGACAGGCCGTCGAATTCGGACAAGAGCCTGCGCAGCCAGCGGTCTTCTTTCCCGGTAGTCACCCCGTCGCTCACCAGCACCACGCAGTCCCCCGCGTCCAGAGACAGGGGGAAGGCGTCCGGCGCCGCCTGGTCCCCCCCCGCCGCTCCCGCCGGAAGAGTCTCCCCCGTCAGCCGCTCCACCACACCCGCCCGGCGGAGATAGGTGGGGGCCGCACCCAGCTTGTACACCGCGCTTTTGCCGCTGAACAGGTCGACTTGCAGCAGGTCCACCGTAGTGAAGCCCCCCTCCTCTTCTCCCCGGAGGGCCAGGGCCTCCCCCACGGTAGTGAGGGCCTCCTCCGGCGCCAGTCCCGCCCGCAAAAACTTCTCCAGCAGGCGCAGGGCGTTTTCGCTGTCCTCCCTTGCGGCGGGACCGCTGCCCATACCGTCGCACAGGAGGAAATTCAGCCTGCCCGCGCTGTCTTTAAACCACACTCCCGTGTCACCGCTGACGCTCTGGCCCTCCCGGTCCGCTCCGGCCACCCCCGCCACCGCCATTAGTGGTTCCCGTTGGCTGAGGCGGGTGTGACCGCGCTGGGAGTCCGCGTCCCGGAGGGGACAGCCCAAGATGGTAGACAGCCGCCCGATTTCCCCCTCCCGGCTGAGCTGTTCCGCTCCCCGGCCCTCCACCTCCAGCTGAAGGTGGCCGTACTGGTCCGAGTACACCGTCACCCGCCCTTCCAAACCCAGGGCGGCCATGCGCTGCTTCACCAGCCTCTGGCGGCGCACGTCCACAGCCGGCTCCTGGCTCAGCTCCGCCGCCGCCCGGTCCAGCACCGCCGCCATGTGGCCGTACTGGGCGCACACCGCCGCCCTGCTCTCCCGCACCCGGCTGTCGTACCGCCTGCGGTTGAGCAGGGCGGACAACTCCCCATTGGCGGCCACCAAAAACGTCTCAAATCGGATACACCGGCTGGAGAAGTGGGGTGGGAAGTCCTCCATGGCCCCCGCTCCCCGGTCCAGCATAGGGGTGAGGGCGTCGGCCAGTGCGGTTTTGGTGACCTGATACTCCCGTTGCCAGCACCGCTCCTTCTGCTTGCACTTGACGCACACCCGGTCCGCCGCCCGGTCAAAAATCCGGGCGGCGTCCCCGTCATTGGGGGGGATGGGGGTCTGGAACGCAGTGCACAGGCCCCCCGCCACCGCCCGGAATGCCTCGGCGGTCTGCTGGAGCCGGTCGGCGGCAAACTGCCGGGTGCGGACGCTCTCCTCCTCCGGCTCCTCTTGACGCACCAGGGAGGACAGCCGCCGGAGCAGCTTATCCGGCAGCATCAGGAACACCGCCGTCCCCGCCGTCAGCTCCCAGGCAAAGGCCGCGCCCGGACCCAGCTCCCAGGTCCACAGTGCCGCCGCCGCTCCGCTCAGGGCGTAGGCTGCGGCACACATCATGCGGTTTTGTTTCACAAAAATTCCCGCCACCAGCCCAGGCAGGGCGTAAGCCAGGGTGTACCACGTGGGCAGTCCCGAGGAAAAACCCATGGCCAGCCCCGCCGCCACTCCGGCGGCGGCGCCCAGGCCCACGCCGCCCTTCCACGCGGCGGCCAGCACGATGGGCACACACAACACCCGGCCAAGGGAGTACGCTCCCGCCACATTCACCCGGGTGAGGGTCATCATCAGTGTGGCGCTTAGGGCGATGGCCCCCGCCAGCTGGCTGACCGTGACCTCGTTCCCGGGACGCCGGATCTCCCACAGGTCAAAGGCCTGCCGGTAGAGGCACACCGTCCCTGCGGTAAGGACCACCTCCGTTACAAATCCCACCACGTCGCCCCGGCCCCACCCGGCGGCGGACTGGTAGACAAAGCCCACCATGCCGTTGACGGCGGCGGCCACACCGGGCATAAACCAGGGGCGGCGGTAGAGCTGAAACTCCCCCAGGGCCAGCGCCACGGCATACACCATCATGGCGGCGGCAATGTAGCGCAGTCCCTCCACCACGCCCCGGAAGGACAGGTAGCCCAGTACCGCCCCGAACAGGGCGGCCAGTCCCTCCAGCCCCGGATTACACACCGCCACCAGGGACAGGGCGAACAGGGAGTGTCCCCCCATCAGCTCCGCCCCCGCCAGCACCGCCGAAAGCAGAAACCGTACCCCGCAGTCGGAAAGCTTCATCATTACGGGCACAGACAGGCCCCGTCCCTGCTTTTCCCTTCTGGTTCCCTCGTTTGCTGTCATGGCTCATCCCTCCGTGGTAATATCGTAAGTATAAAACTCCATATTATGGAAACTTCAATTATTATAAAATATGCTCCCTAAAAAGGCCGTCGCAACCTGTCTTGCCTTTTCAGGCGCAATTTGGTATGATATAGTAAACAACGTTGAAAAAGTGCAGATTGCATTTTTCAATCAGCGGGCTGATGGCCTGCCGACGCGCGAAACGGGATAATCTTACGAAGCGGGAGCGTATTCCATGAAAATCGGCAATGTGGAACTGAATACCCGGCTGGCTTTGGGCCCTATGGCGGGGGTCACCGACCTGGCCTTCCGCACGGTGTGCCGGGATAAGTCGGGCTGCTACACCGTCACCGAGATGGTCAGCGCCAAGGCCCTGTGCTACGGGGACAAAAAGACCCCGGCCCTGCTGGAGCTGGGGGAGGGGGAACACCCCGCCGCCGTTCAGATTTTCGGCTGCGACGAGCCCTTTATGGAAAAGGGGGCGGCGCTGGCGCTGGAGCGGTCGGGGGCGGATATCATTGACATCAACATGGGCTGTCCCGTACCCAAGGTGGCCAACTCCGGAGACGGTTCCGCCCTTATGCGGAACCCGGACAAAGCTGCCGCTGTGGCGAGAGCGGTGGTCCGGGGGGCGGCGGGGAAACCCGTCACCGTAAAATTCCGCCTGGGCTGGGACAAGGGCTCCATCAACTGCGTGGAGTTTGCCCGGCGGATGGAGGACGCCGGGGTATCCGCCGTGGCGGTCCACGGGCGGACGAAAACTCAGATGTACTCCGGCACAGCCAACTGGGATTACATCCGGGCGGTGAAAGAGGCGGTGTCCATCCCGGTCATCGCCAACGGAGACGTATTCTCGGCCAGGGACGCGGTGCGCATTTTGAAGCTCACCGGGGCGGATATGGCCATGGTAGGCCGGGGCGCTTTCGGCAATCCCTGGCTGCTGGAGCAATGCGCCGCCGCTCTGGAGGGGCGGGACATTCCGGCCCCGCCCCCGCTGGAGATACGGATGGACACGGCGGCCCGGCAGTTTGAACTGGCCATGACCCAAAAGGGGGAAAAAATCGCCTGTCTGGAGATGCGCAAGCACCTGGCCTGGTATTTAAAAGGGGTGCCCTACGCCTCCTACTGGAAGGAGCGGGGCTGCAAAATTCAGACCCCGGAGGAGTTCTATCAGGTGGTGTCCGGCATCAAGCGGGACCTGTCCGACCGTCCGGAGCCCCGCGATGAATAGGCGGGTTTCGCCCGCCCTCCTCTCCTCGTTTTTGTCGGTGGAGGGGGCGTTGTACTCCTTTTTCCTGGTCCTGGACCTGCTGGGCCGGGGGGAGCAGACCATATCTATCAAGTACGCGTGCATTCTGTTGTGTCTGGCCTTCTCTCTGCTGGGCGGGGACCGGCTGGTGCCCCTGGCGTTGGCCCTTACCGCCGGTGCGGACTGGTTTCTTCTGGTGGAAAACGACCACTATCTGTTGGGCATCGGCCTGTTTTTATGTGTCCAGACCGTTTACTTCGTCCGCTTGCGCCGGGTGGGCGCGGACGACGGCCGGCCGCTCCGCTGCGCTTTGGCGCTGGGGGCCGGCCTGGGCGTGTACGCCCTGGACCTAGCCACCCCTGTGAACCTGCTGGCTGCGCTGTACTTCTCCCAGCTTCTCTCCAATACCCTGCTGGCTTGGTCGCTGAAAGGAAAGCGGCTGCGGACCTTTGCCCTAGGCCTCACTTTGTTTGTGGGGTGTGATATCTGTGTGGGGCTGTTCAATGTTCTGTCCCCCGCTTCACCCCTCTATGCTTCCGTGTCTGTGGGAATGTGGCTGTTCTATCTACCCTCCCAGGTTCTCATTGCCCTGTCCTCCCTGCCCGAAAAGGAGAATGTAAAATGAAACGCAGCAAATCGCTTACCGTCCTGTTGGCCCTGGCCCTGGCTTTGGTTCTGCTCACCGGGTCTATCGCCGCGCCCATCCTGTGCCGTCCCTTCTACTACGCCCACATCGGCCCTCTTGGGCTGGAGGAGGCCACCGGCCTCACCGAGGGGGAGATCCGGACCGCCTTCGACGAGATGCTGGATTATTGTCAGGGCCGGTCGGAGGAGTTCTCAACCGGCGTGCTCAAATGGTCGGAGAGCGGCAAAAACCATTTCGCCGACGTACGTTTTCTGTTCCAGCTGAACTTCCAGGCGCTGGCCTGCGCCCTGGGTTTGCTGGCGGCGCTGCTCCTCATCAGCAGCCGGGGGCGGCAGCGCCCTCAACCCCTTCTGGGCCGGGGCCCCGCCTTTTGGGCCGGGGCGGGGCTGGGAACGGCGTTTCTGGCTGTGGGCGCTCTGGCCGCGCTGGACTTTGACCGAGCCTTTGTGGCTTTCCATGCAGTTTTCTTCCCTGGGAAGGACAACTGGCTCTTTAACCCCGCCCAGGACCAGATCATCAACATCCTGCCCCAGGAATATTTTCGCAACTGCGCCCTTCTCATTCTGGCCGTTTCAGCCGCAGGCTGCGCCGGGTTTATCATCTATGATCTCATCAAAAAACAGGGCCGGAATACATTCCACTCAAAATTACAAAAAACTTAGAACGACTGTTTGACAATTCGAACGGCATGTGTTATAATACTGGTATGAGACCGGAAATCTTCAGCGTCCCGCCGTTGCGGGGCGACTTTGGAAGGAGCTTGCGCTATGGCTAAACTGACCGCGAAACAGCAGCAGATTTACGATTTTATTTTGTCTTTTGCCGAAGAGCACGGCTATCCTCCCTCCGTGCGGGAAATCGCCGGGGCAGTGGGACTGAAGTCCCCGGCTACCGTCCATTTTCACTTGAAAGGCCTGCGGGAGGCAGGCTATATCACCCAGGCCGAGGGCAAAACCCGGGCCATCACCATCACCGGACTTGCCCACGGACGCAAAGACCAGGTCCCTCTGGTGGGCTACGTGGCGGCGGGGGCCCCTATCCTGGCCCAGGAGAACATCGAGGAATACCTTACCTTCGACACCGGCGGCCTGTCCGGAGAGCATTTCGCATTGAAGGTCCGGGGAGAGTCCATGCTGGAGGCGGGCATACTCCCCGGCGACGTGGTGGTGGTCCACCAGCAGCCTTTGGCCCGCAACGGCGACATCGTGGTGGCCCTGTTTGAGGATGAGGCCACCGTCAAAACCTTCCGCCGGGGCAGCGACGGCCATATCTGGCTCCATCCGGAAAACTCCAGTGGCCAGTATCAGCCCATTGACGGCGAGGGCTGCTCCATCCTGGGCCGGGTGGTAGCTGTGATCCGCCGGTATTGACCTGTCCCCACCAGCCCCTCCGGCTTTTACGGATGCCGGAGGGGCTTTTTCTTTTGCCGTGGAAAATTCAACCTGTCAAGCGAGCATTTTCCACAAAAATTGGGTTCTAAATTTTTACAATCCTCCGAAGTTATGGAAATCGACAAATTTTCCCTTGCAAATGGCACATGATATTGTTATGATGATGTCACAGGGCTCTGGAAACGTTTCCGGGAACGATACCAGAAACGTTTTCAGTCAGCCCGAAAATAATTAGGAGGAAATGAAAATGAGTAAGAAGCTCTTCGCGCTCGTATTGTCTCTCAGCATGGTCATGACCATGCTGCTTGCTGGCTGCACCAGCAAACCAAGCACCGATAACAGCGCTCCCCCCGACAACACCCAGAGCGGAACCCAGACTTCCCAGCCCCAGGGCAACGGCGATGCCAAGGGCCGCGTCTACTGGCTCAACTTTAAGCCTGAGTCCGACCAGGTCCTCAACGATGTGGCCAAAATGTACACCGAGAAGACCGGCGTGCCCGTTAAAATCGTCACCGCCGCCTCCGGCACCTACAGCCAGACCCTGAACGCCGAGATGGGCAAGAGCGAGGCTCCCACCATCTTCAACGTGGGCAATTCCGCCGGCGTGCGGGACTGGGCCGACTATGCCGTGGACCTGAAGGGCAGCGACATTGAGGCCGAGCTGAACACCGACGCCTACAACCTCTACGCTGAGGACGGCAAACTGGTCTCCATTGGCTACTGCTACGAGTGCTACGGCATCATCGTCAACCCCGACCTGCTGGAAAAGGCCGGCCACAGCCTGGACGAGATCAAAGACTTCGCTTCCTTGAAGACCGTGGTGGAGGACATCCACAGCCGCGCCGCCGAGCTGGGCTTCGACGCCTTCACCTCCTGCGACATGGACGACTCCTCCTCCTGGCGCTTCACCGGCCACATGGCCAACCTGGAGTACTACTATGAGCAGGAAGGCACCACCTGGACCGAGTGCCCCCCCACCATCTCCGGCAAGTATATGGACAACCTCAAGAATCTGTACGACCTGTGCATCAATAACAGCCTGACCGACCCCAAGGACCTGTCCGTGGGCGGCCATGACCCCGACGGCGAGTTCAAGTCCGGCAAGGCCGCGTTCACCGTACAGGGTTCCTGGACCTACGGCGGCGACACCAACTATGTGGGCTCTGTGCCCAACGCCACCATGATCCCCTACTACTGCGGCGTGGACGGCGAGGAGAAGGCCGGTCTGAACTGCGGCACCGAAAACTGCTGGGCCATCAACTCCAAGGTGTCCGAGGATGATCAGAAGGCCACCATGGACTTCATGGTCTGGTGCGTCACCGACCCCGAGGCCAGCCGGATGCTGGTGGACACCTTCGGCGTCATGCCCTACAAGAGCGCCGCCGAGTCCACCAACGGCTTCCTGGCCGCCGCCAACGAGTACAGCAACAAGGGCTGCTACGTCATGAACTGGGCCACCAACTACCAGCCCAACGTGGACGAGTACCGCAAGGGTCTGGTGTCCGCCCTGAACGCCTACAACGCCGACCAGTCCGACGCCAACTGGGAAAACTTCCGCGTCGCCTTTGTGGACGGCTGGGCCGCCCAGTATAACGCCGTCAACGGCTGATTGAACCACACGCTTTGACTTAGGGCCGGGGCGGGCGCGCCGCCCGCCCCGGCCTCCCCTTTTGTAGGGGCGGATATCATCCGCCCGCGGCACCTGCCCACGTGAGCGGGCGCATCATATGCGCCTCTACAACCGCATCCGCCATCATCTGAGAAAGGGAGCTGATACCTTGAATCGGAAAAAGATCACCCGCGGCAACACCATCCGCAGGTCCACCAGGAAATGGTTCCCGCTGTTCCTGGGCCCGGTGGTGGCCGCCTTCATCATCGGCTTTGTCTGGCCGTTCATCCAGGGCATCTATCTGTCCTTCTGCCAATTCAAGCTCATTGCCGACGCCAAGCCCATCGGCATCGGCAACTATGTCCGGGCGTTCCAGGACGCCGCTTTCGGCCACGCCTTCTGGTATACCGCGCTGTACGCCGTGGTGTCCCTGGTGCTTATCAACGTGCTGGCTTTCGCCGTGGCCTACGTCTTGACCCAGAATATCAAGGGCAGCAACCTCTTCCGCACCGTGTTTTTCATGCCCAACCTCATCGGCGGCATCGTGTTGGGCCATATCTGGTCCATGATTTTCGATGGCATTCTCAGCAAATTCTCCACCTCCATTGTTATGAATTCCACCTATGGCTTCTGGGGGCTTATCATCCTCATGTGCTGGCAGCAGGTCGGCTACATGATGATCATCTACATCGCCGGACTTCAGGCGGTTCCCGAGGATATGCTGGAGGCCGCCCGCATTGACGGCGCTACCAAGGCCCAGGCCCTGTTCAAAGTGACCATTCCCAATGTGATGCCCTCCATCACCATCTGCATGTTCCTGTCCCTGACCAACGGCTTCAAGCTGTTCGACCAGAATCTGGCCCTCACCGGCGGCCAGCCCGTCATCACCCAGCCCGGCGGCACCGCCATCAAGACCACCGAAATGCTGGCGCTGAACATCTACAGCACTTACAACAACTCCAGCCTCAACGCCCACGGCACCGCCCAGGCAAAAGCGGTTATCTTCTTCATTCTGGTGGCCGGCCTTGGTCTGGCCCAGCTGGCCTACACCCGTAAAAAGGAGGTGCAGCAGTAATGAACAGTTCCCTTACCGCTGAGCGCAGGAACAAAACCATTTTGACCGTCATCTTCGGCATCATCTGCGTCATCTATGTGCTCCCTGTGGTGGCGGTTATCATCAACTCCTTCAAGCTGAACACCTTTGTTAAGACCGACACCTTTGCCTTCCCCACGGGGGAGATGTACGCCGGTTTTGACAACTTTATCAAGGGCATGACCTTCGGCAACTACCCCTTCTGGAACAGCGTGAAGTACAGCGTGGTCATCACCCTGCTCTCCACCGCCTTGATCCTTATCTGCACCTCCATGGCCGCGTGGTATATCACCCGGGTGGACTCCCTGTTCTGCAAGGTTTTGTATTTCCTGTGCGTGTTCTCTATGGTGGTCCCCTTCCAGATGGTCATGTTCACCCTGTCCAACACGGCGGACCAGCTCAAGCTGAACACCCCCTGGACCATCCCCATCGTATACCTGGGCTTTGGCGCGGGACTGGCCATCTTTATGTTTGTGGGCTTTGTCAAGTCCATTCCCCTGGAGATTGAGGAGGCCGCCGCCATCGACGGCTGCGGGCCTTTGCGTACCTTCTTTATGGTGGTGGTGCCCATGCTGAAGCCCACCATGATCTCTGTGGGTATTCTGGAGATCATGTGGGTGTGGAACGACTATCTGCTCCCCTATCTGGTGCTGGACCTGGAGAAATACCGCACCATTCCCATCCACATCCAATACCTGAAGGGCAGCTACGGCACCGTGGACCTGGGCGCCACCATGGCCCTGATTCTGCTGTCCATCATCCCCGTCATCATTTTCTACCTCACCTGCCAGAAGCACATCATCAAAGGCGTGGCGGCGGGCGCCGTCAAGGGCTGACGCCGCCCCAAAAGCGGATTACAGCGGATTTCACCTCTGCGGCTGCATAAATCTTCCAAGGGTCCAGTGTCCAATTTAGGCTTGCGGAAAAAACGAAAAAGAGGTACAATAGACGGCTGGAAAGGAGGAACGCCCATGACCATCAAGGATATCGCCCGGCTGTCCGGAGTGGGCGTGACCACCGTGTCCCGGGTGCTCAACGACCACCCCGACGTCTCCGAAGAGACCCGGCGGAAGGTGCTGGCGGTGGTGGCCGAGCAGGGTTTTCAGCCCAACACCAACGCCCGCCACCTGAAACAGCAGACCAGCGCCTCCATCGCTATCATCGTCAAGGGCACCATGAACATGCTCTTCGCCGACCTGGTGGAGCGGTGCCAGCAGCTCCTGCAGGACGCGGGGCGGGACGCCGCCGTCTATTACTTGGATGAGGACGCCAACGAGGTGGCCTACGCCGTCCAGCTGTGCCGGGAACGCAAGCCCTTGGGCATTCTGTTCCTGGGGGGGGACCGGGAGCTGTTCCACTCCGGCTTTCACGACATCCGCATTCCCTGTGTGCTGCTGACCAACATTGCCGGGGACTTGGGCTTTGACAACCTCTCTTCCATCACCACCGACGACAAAGAGGCCTCCCGCCAGGCAGTCCATTTCCTGGCCGGCCAGGGTCACCGCTACATCGGTATGCTGGGGGGCAACTGGTCCTGCTTCCAGATCGGCTACAGCCGGTTTCTGGGCTGTGTTCAGGCCTGCGAGGAACTGGGCCTCCCCTTTGACGGGGAGCGCCAGTGCGAGCCCTGCCGCTACTCCCTCCACGACGGCTATGCCGCCACCCAGCGTCTTCTGAAACGGTGCCCGGAACTGACGGCGATTTTTTCCGTCAGCGACGTGATGGCCATGGGCGCCATCCGGGCCCTGCAGGATATGGGGAAACGGGTCCCTGAGGATATCTCCGTCATGGGCTATGACGGCATTGCCCTGGCGGACTACTTCATCCCCCGGCTCACCACCATCCGGCAGGATACCCAGCAGCTGGCCCGCCAGGGGGTGGACCTGCTGCTGGATAATCTCCGGCGCAGCCGGGCCCCGGTCCACGCCGTGGTGCCCTTCCAGCTCATTTCCGGGGAGAGCGTGGCCCCGCCTGGAACTCCAGCATATTGACACAAGGACCGCCGCCCCGCGCAGGGCGGCGGTCCCCAATGAAAGGTGGACTTTTTATGAGATGTTCCGGCATTCTGATGCCGATCTCCTCCCTGTCCTCCCCCTACGGAATCGGCACACTGGGGGCCGCCGCCCGCCGGTTCGCCGACTTTCTGGCCGCAGGCGGGCAGACCTATTGGCAGATTCTGCCCATTTGCCCCACCAGCTACGGTGACTCCCCCTACCAGTCCTTCTCCTCCTACGCGGGCAATCCCTATTTCATTGACCTGGACGATCTGGCCGCCGAGGGTCTTTTGAAGCCAGAGGAGTATCAGGGCCTCAGCTGGGGTGAGAACCCTCAATACGTTGACTACGGTCTGATGTACGAAACCCGCTACCCGGTGCTGAGAAAGGCGGCGGACCGGCTGCTGGCCGCGCCGCCCGCCGAATACGGGGCGTTTTGCCAACGGTCGGAATGGCTGGAGGACTACGCCCTGTTTATGGCGCTGAAAGACAAGCACAGCGGAGCCTGCTGGTTCACCTGGCCCGAGGGTATCCGCCTGCGCCGTCCCGAGGCGCTCTCCGCCGCCAAAAAGGAGCTGTCGCACCAGGTGGACTTTTGGAAAGCCGTGCAGTTCCTATTTTTCCGTCAGTGGGACGCCCTCAAGACCTACGCCAATGACCGGGACGTGCATATCATCGGCGACCTGCCCATCTATGTGTCCGGCGACAGCGCCGACGTGTGGGCCAGCCCGGACCAGTTCCAGCTGGACGAGAACGGCCTGCCCACGGAAGTGGCGGGCTGTCCCCCCGACGGCTTCTCCGAGGACGGCCAGCTGTGGGGCAATCCGCTGTTTGACTGGGAGCGGATGAAAGAGGACGGCTACCACTGGTGGCTGAAGCGCATTGCCTTCCAGTTCACCATTTACGATATGCTGCGCATCGACCATTTCCGGGGATTTGACTCCTACTATGCCATTCCTTATGGGGATACCACCGCCAAAAACGGCCGCTGGCGTCCCGGTCCCGGCCTGGACTTTTTCAAAGTCGTAAACAAAAAGCTGGGAAAGCGGGACATTATCGCCGAGGACCTGGGTTTTCTCACCGACTCGGTGCGGAAGCTTTTGCGGGAGACGGGCTATCCCGGCATGAAAATTCTGGAGTTCGCCTTTGACAGCCGGGACAACGGCAGCGACTATCTGCCCCACCGCTATCCCGCCCACTGCGTGGTCTACACCGGCACTCACGACAATGACACCATTCTGGGCTGGATGGCCACAGCCCCCAAAAAGGACGTGTCCTTTGCCAAGGCCTACCTGCGCCTCTCCAGCCGGGAGGGCTACCACTGGGGGATGATGCGGGGGGCCTGGGCATCCCCCGCCGATTTGGCGGTGATGCAGGCCCAGGACCTGCTGGGTCTGGGCAGCGAGGCCCGGATGAACATCCCCTCCACCCTGGGCACCAACTGGAAATGGAGGGCCCTGCCCGAGGTGTTCACCCCGTCCCTGGCGGCGCGGCTGAAAAAAGAGGCCAAGGTGTACCAGCGCCTGCCCAAGCGGAAAAAAGCGTCGGGAAAAAAGGCCTGACAGCGTTCCGGACCGCGCATACGGATTCTATGGGCAGTCAAGCTGAAAACGTGTAACGCCGCACGTTTTATTCCATGGGCAGCGGCCCGCTGCGTTCAAACCTATCAATTGATGCGTTTGAACCTGCTTGACTATCAAAACAGCGGAGGGACAAGCCCTCCGCTGTTTTGATTTAGATGCTGCCCGTCAGCTCCTGCCACCACTCGATGAGCCGGAATTTCAGCACATAGCCCCCGTCCCGGCCGGTGATGAGGGCCACCTGGTCCTCGGACAAAACGCCCTCCGCCGCCGTCTCCACGGACTCCTCCGCCACCGAGGCCAGACACAGGGGCGGGAACACCACGCACCACCAGTTGCGGCCCGCACCCTCCCCGATGGTAACCTGAAGGGCCCGGTACTGCCCAGCGGGCAGGGCGAAGCCGTCGTATTCCTTGGTGGGGAACCACTGGCCGGTCAGAGCGACGGACACCTGATCGTGATTGCCCGTCCGGGCCAGGGCCTCCGCCCCGGCCTGGGCCAGCTCGTCCAGATGGGGGGCCAGGGCGGCCTCCGCCCCCTGGCGGTCACCCACGCCCTCCAGCAGCTGGGAGGCCCGCGCGAGCACTGCGTCCCGCACCAGCAGCTTCCGGGCCTGATCCCCCTCCGAGTCGGAGTTGGCCACCACATGGAGGCGCAGCACCCGGCCGGCCAGGGCGGCCTCGCTGGCGTTGGCCCACATCCCTACGGTGAGGGTGATGCCGAAGGCCAGCAGCAGGGCCGCCTCCCAGATGCGCAGTTTGAAAGAAGAGGTCATATTCATTAAAAACACCGTCCTATGTACGTTTGTGGGTACAGTATGGACGGTGTTTGACGCTTTTATACGTTTGGACCGGCGGGGGCGCACAAAAAAACGTCCCGATAGCTTTTCAGCAGGCGGCCGCGGGCCTCCTGGGCCCGGTCTTCGTCCGCGAACAGGCCAAACACAGAGGGCCCGCTCCCGGACATGGAGGCCCCCAGCGCCCCGCAGTCGATGAGGATGGATTTGATCTCATTGATCTCGGCCAAACGGCGGGGCTCTAGCACGTCCTCAAAGACATTGTACAGCCGCCGGGCCACCCCGGCCAAGTCCCCGGCCTCCAAAGCGGCGGTCACCCCGGCGGTGTCCGGGCGGCGGACGATTTTCCGCACGTTAACCCGGGCAAACAGCTGGGGGGTAGAGATGGAGAAGGGGGGCTTGCAGAGGACGATATGGCAGGGGGGCAGGGGAGGCAGCGGGGTGAGGAGCTCTCCCCGTCCCTCAGCCAGGGCGGTGCCCCCCAGCACGCAGAAGGGCACGTCGGAGCCCACGGCCTCCCCGATTTGGGCCAGCTCCAACCGGGTCAGCCCCGCCCCGGTGAGGGCGTTCATGGCGGTGAGCACGGCGGCGGCGTCGGCGCTGCCCCCGGCCAGCCCCGCGCACACGGGGACGTGCTTGCGGATGGACACGTCCACCTGTCCTCCCCGCCCTGTGGCGGCGCGGAAGGCGGCGGCGGCCATCTGGGCCAGGTTCTTCCCTCCGGTGGGCAGGAAGTGGAGGTCGGACAGCGCCGTCCCCTCCTCTCCCTGGGCGGGGACGACGGTGAGCTGGTCCGCCAGAGTGACGGCCTGCATCACCATTTGGAGGTCGTGGTAGCCGTCCTCCCGCTTGCGGAGGATGTCCAGGGTCAGGTTGATTTTGGCGTTGGCGGTCAATTCCATAGCGTGCTCCTTATCCGTTCAAAAACTGATCGATTTCTGCGGCGATGCGCCGGGGCTCATAGTCGTGGACGTAGTGTCCGCAATCTAAGAAGATGATCTGCGCGCCGCCGCAGGATTCGGCGAACCCGGCCTGGATGGCCCGCCAGTCCTCTTTGGTGAACCCGGTTCCGCCGCTGCCGTCGGAGCAGAACATCAGGATGGGCACCTTCGGTACGCCGCCCTGGGCCACCCGCTTTGCGTTGTCCTTGGCGCACAGGGCCTCATTTACCATGTCCCCCGTCATGGTGCGGCGGTAGAATACGGCGCGGTATATGTCCTTTTCGCCCTCCAACAGCGCCCCGCTTTGGAGAGCGGCGCTGTTGGAGGCAATGGGGAGAAAGCGGGTGAGGCCGGCGAAACTTCCAAATTGCAGCAGCCGCAGCAGGGCCGGGCTGATGTCCATGGCGTCGTAGGCGGCGGGGACGGACATGTCCAGGCCGACGATGGCGGACACCTCGTCTGGATACTTCTGGGTCCAATACAGCGCTTCCAGCCCTGACATGGAGTGGGGACACAGAACATAGGGCGGGGACAGGCCCGCCCCCGTGAGGGCGGCGCGGGTCTGCTCCAACACGGTGTCCAGGTCCCGGGGGAGGCCCGTCATATCGCTGAAGCCGTAGCCAAAGCGCTCAGGCACCGCCACCCGATAGCCATCGCTGAGCTGGGAATAGAGGGCCTTGAAGTCCAAAATAGGGGAGCAGGTGCCGCTTCCAGACAGGAACACGAGAGTCCGGGCGCCCCGGCCCCCGGCGTAGACGCTCATCCGCCCGCCGTCCACCTCCACCATGGTTCCCAGTGGGACGAACAGTCCCCCCTCCCGCCCGAGCTGGACCCGGTGGTTGACGAAACTGAGAAGCAGGAGAAGGGCCGAAGCCCCGAAAACAGCCAGGGCGATTTTTGCCGCTTTTTTCATCGCCGTCTCCTCACCGCGTGGCCGGTTCCAGCAGAGTCAAAGTCTTTGCCCCGCAGTCGATCTCGTACTCCAGCCCCAGAGGAAACAGGCCGATGGGGTAGGCGTGGCCCACGTTCACGTTGTACAGGATGGGCAGGTTGGGCAGGCCCGCCTCGAAGCCCACCACCTGCCGGTAGACCTCCTTGTAGGGCTCCAGCTTGTCCGCAAAGGCGGGCTTGCCCACCACGATGCCGTTGACGGCGTGGAGCACCCCTTGGGCCTGGAGGCCCCGGAGGAACCAGGTCAGCCAGTCCGGCCCAATGTCGTCCTCGCTGGTCTCCAGCAGGAGCAGCTTGCCCCGCCACTCCTCGGGGGAGGGCCACAGGGACGTGCCGAACAGCATCTCAAATACATCTATGCAGCCCCCCAGCAGGGGGCCGGACGCCTTGCCCTCCCCCTGGAGAACTTCATAGCCGCCGTTTGGGAACCGGGGGATGGTTTGGTTGATATTGGCCTCGTCCCACCACACCTTGTCCGTCTCATAGCTGCAAAATCCGCTGGCCGGGATGGTCCAGGCGTCTTGGGGGTGGAACAGGGTTTTGTCAAAGGCCTCCGCCGTGTACTCGTTGATGGCCCCGTACTCCGCCCAGTTGTTCATCACCGCCCCGCCGTAGTAGGACGCCAGCCCCGCCTTGTACATCATGAAGTGGTTGGTGGTGGTGTCGGAGAAGCCGGTGAAGATTTTGGGGTTGCGGCGCAGCACGTCGAAGTCGATGTGGGGCAGGAGCCGGATGGTGTCGTCCCCGCCGATGGCGTTGAACACAGCCTTGATCTCAGGGTCCCGAAAGGCGTCCGTCAGGTCCTGGGCCCGGGCCTCCGGGTGGCGGTACAGGTAGTCGATGCCCTTCAGGGCGTTGGGCATGGCCACCACCTGGAGGCCGTAGTCCCGCTCCAGCCGCTCTTTAGCCAGGTGGTATTTGTGGATAAACTGCTCCTCCCCCAGCATTCCGCGGGACAGGGAGACAATGGCGACTTTATCGCCGGGGCGCAGGCGTTGGGGCTTTAACACGGACATCACCTCACATTTGAATTAGGGCGGCGGCCGCCACCGCCGCCATGGCGGGGCGGTCCAGGGGGCGGTCCAGGAAGCGCTCCAGGGCCAGCACCGCCTGGTTCACCAGCATGGGCAGGCCGTTAAGCGTTTTCAGCCCCCGGCGGCGGGCACGGGCCAACAGCTCCGTTTCGGCGGGGTGGTAGATGGCGTCGAACACCGCCGCGTCCCGGGGCAGGGCGTCCAGGAAGGAGAAGTCCTCAAACTGGTGGTCACACCCCGCCATCCCCAGGTTGGTGCAGTTCACCAGCAGCTGGGATGTCTCCGCCAAAGCGGTCAGCGTGTCCACATCAAAGGCGGCGGGGGACAGCCGCCCCAGGGGGTCCTGGGCGCACAGGGCCTGGGCCCGGCTGAGGGTGCGGTTGCACACAAACACCCGCCCGGCTCCGGCGGCGGACAGGGCCAGGGCCACCGCCTTGGCCGCGCCCCCCGCCCCCAGCAGGGTAATTGTGAGGCCCGCCGGGTCCAGTCCCGCGCCCTCCAGCGCGGCCACCGCCCCGGCCCCGTCGGTGTTGAAGCCCACCCACTTCCCCGCCCGGAGGCAGACGGTGTTCACCGCCCCCACGGTTTTTGCGGCGGGGTCCGCCTCGTCCAGCAGGGGGACCAGATCCTCCTTGTGGGGCATGGTGGCGTTGAAGCCGGTGACGCCCCTCTCCCTGGCCCAGGCCAGATACTGGGGCAGCTCCCCCCGGCGGACCACATGGGGGGTGTATTCCAGGTCCAGCCCCAGCGCCGACAGCATGGCCCCCTGGATGACGGGGGACTTGGAGTGGAGCACCGGGTCCCCGATAATCTGCAAGCTCATGCCTTACCCTCCAAAAAGAAGTCCATGGCCATCAGGTAGCCGTCAAAGCCGTGGCCATAGAGCTGGCCCACGCAGGCGGGGGCGGTGACGGACACCGCCCGGAAGGGCTCCCGCTGGTCGATGCGGCTGATGTGCACCTCGTAGGCGGGCACGTCCACCGCCTTCAGCGCGTCCAGGATGGCATAGCTGTAGTGGGTGTAGGCTCCGGGGTTGATGATGATGGCGTCGTAGGTCCCGTCGGCGGCCTGAATCTGGTCGATGATGGCCCCCTCGTGGTTGGACTGGAAGCAGTCCGCCGCGGACCCTCGGGCGGCGGCGTGGTCCCGGATGAGGGCGCACAGGGCTTGATAGCTCTGGTCCCCGTAGATGCCCGGCTCCCGCCTGCCCAGCAGGTTCAGGTTGGGGCCGTTGATGATGAGAAACTTCAAGATTGGCACACCTCCGTGTAGATGGTGAGAATGCGGCTGAGGGCGGCTTCGGGGCTTTCGGGCTTCACAAGGATAAAGTCCGCCCAGCGGTGGTAGATAGGGGAGCGCAGGGCGTAACGCGCCAAGAAGTCCTCCCGCCCCCCCTGGGCCAGGGGGCGGCCGGACACGTCCAGCCCATAGTAGGTCTCTCCCGGATCCCGGTCCAGCCAGAACACCAGGCCGTTTTCCTTCAGGGCGGCAATGGCCTTCTCCTGGGTGGGCAGCCCCCCGCCGCAGGCGATCACCAGCCCCTGCCGCCCGGACAGCGCCCGGCACACCTCCAGCTCCAGCGCCCGGAATCCCTCCTCGCCCTCCGAGGCGAAGATGTCCGGGATGGAACGGCCCGTTCGCGCCTCAATGAGCCCGTCGGTGTCCGCCAGCTCCCGTCCCAGCCGCCGGGCCAGCAGCCTGCCCACGGCGGATTTGCCGCAGCCCATCATACCGATGAGAACGATATTTTTCTCCATAGCCCGACCCTAGTCCAAGTTGGAGGGGAACCATCCCAGCACCCGGAACTCCCCGGTGGTCTGGGCCAGCTCATGGAGGGCGTCGTTGACGGCGGGATCGCCGGGGGCCCCGGTGAACTCCAGGAAAAACATGTACTGCCAGCTCTGCCCCGGCAGGGGGCGGGACTCCAGCTTCACCATGTTCAGCCCGTGGACCGCGAACACGGTGAGCACCTCGTGGAGGGACCCCGCCTGATGGGGCAGAACGAACAGGGTGCTGATCTTGTCCGCCCCAGGACGCTGCTCCAGCCGGGGGGACACCACCACAAACCGGGTGGTGTTCCGGGTGTTGTGGTTAATGGCGTGGGCCAAAATTTCAAGCCCGTACAGCTGGGCTGCCCTCGCCGAGCAGATGGCCGCCTTGGTCCGATCCCCGCTGTCCGCCACCATCTGGGCGGACCCGGCGGTGTCCGCCTGGGGCACCTGCTTCCAATTGGGGTGGGCGTTCAGATACCGTTCGCACTGGAACAGCCCCTGCTCGTGGGAATAGACGTGGGTGATGCCCTCCAGCGACGCGCCGGGCAGGGCCATGAGGCAGTGCTCCACCTTCACCGTGGTCTCCCCCACCATGTAGCACTCATACTGGGTGAGCAGGTCGTAAATCTGCCGGATGGCCCCGGTGGAGCTGTTCTCAATGGGCAGGACGGCGTAGTCCGCCCGCCCCTCCCGCAGGGCCGAAAAGCAGTCCTCAAACTGCTCCAGCCCGGCGGCGTCCGCCTGGGGGCCGAAGAAGTCCAGGGCCGCCTGCTCGCTGTAGGCCCCCGGCACCCCCTGGTACACCACCCGGGGCGCGGCCACGGGCCGGCGGGCGCCGTCCTGGGCCTCCCGCCAGCGCAGGACGCCGGGGTTGTCCGCCCCCTGGCCCAGCATGTCCCGCTGCTGCCGCCGGGACAGGGCCATGATGGTCTGGTACAGGGTGACCACGGCGGGGCGCAGCTCCTCCCCCGCCAGCTCCCCCTTGTTTTGGAGCACCTGCCGCTCCCGTTCCTGGTCCAGCACGGGGATGCCCCGCGCACGCTTGTATTCCCCCACCCGGGCGGTCACATCCATCCGGCGGCGGAACAGCTCCACCAGCTCCCGGTCAATGGCGTCGATGTCCTCGCGCAGATTTTGTAGCTCATCCATCAGCGGTATCTCTCCTTCAGCTCAGCGTAGTGCTCGGCGTTCTTTTTCAGCCCAGTGATTTCATCTTCCGTCAAGGGCCGGACCACCCTGGCCGGATTGCCCAGCACCAGGGAGCCGTCGGGGGCATCCAGCCTGCCCGTGACCACGGACCCCGCGCCCACCATGCAGTTTTTGCCGATTTTCGCGAAGTCCAGCAGGGTGGCCCCCATGCCCACAATGGTGTTGTCCCCCACCACCGCGCCGTGGACGACGGCCCCGTGGCCCACAGACACCCAGTCCCCCAGCACGGTGGCGTGCTTCTCCGAGTGGAGCACACAGCAGTCCTGGACATTGCACCCCCGGCCCAGCACGATGGGCTTGCCGTCCCCCCGGAGGACGGCGTTGAACCAAATCGAGCAGCCGGTGCCCAGGGTCACGTCCCCCACCACCGCCGCGCCGGGGAGGATGACCACATCCTCATCTGTTTGACGAGTTGTTTTCAAATCCATATTAGATTCCTCACTGTATTGGAGTTTGTCGACTTTCCGCCCCCGGGGGGCGGAAAGCATGGTCAGATTCCCAGCAGCTCACAAGCGGCAAGCGCTGCCGCCGCCTCGATGACGGGCACCGCCCGGTGGACTACGCAGGGGTCGTGGCGGCCGGTGAGCTCCAGCACGGCGTTCTCTTTTTTCGCCAGGTCCACGGTGAACTGCCGCCGGGCGATGGAGGGGGTGGGGCGCATGGTCACCTCGAACACCAGGGGCATGCCGTTGGTGATGCCGCCGTTGACACCTCCGGCGCAGTTCTGCTCCGCCTTGATGGAGCCGTCGTCGTCCACATACAGCGGGTCGTTGGCCTCGGAGCCCCGCATGAGGGCGAAGGCCACCCCCGCGCCGAAGGCCACCGCCTTCACCGCCGGGACGGCGAACAGGTACTGGGAGAATACGCCCTCGGCGTTCTGGCCGAAATCGGGGGCCCCCAGGCCGGGGGGCAGGCCGAACACCCCGCACTCGATGGCCCCGCCCACCGAGTCCAGGTCGTTTTTGGCCTCTAGGATGGCCTCCTGCATCGACCCGCCCTTTTCGTCGTTGAGGACGGGAAACTCCTTGTCCGCCACGGCCTTGAGGCTGTCCCAGTCCTCCAGAGCGTCGTCGCTGATGCCGTAGACGGCGGAGATGTGGGCGCCCACCCGCACCCCCTTTTGGGCCAGGACCTGCTTGGCCACCCCTCCGGCGAACACCAGAGGCGCGGTGAGCCGGCCGGAGAAGTGCCCGCCCCCCCGGTAGTCGTTGAACCCCTGGTAGCGCACGTGGGCGGCGTAGTCGGCGTGGCCGGGCCGGGCCAGGTCGCGGGTCCGAGAGTAGTCCCCCGAGCGGGTGTCCGTATTTTCCATGACGGCGCAGAGGGGGGCCCCGGTGGTCCTGCCCTCAAACACGCCGGACAAGATCCGGGGCTCGTCCGCCTCCTTCCGGGCGGTGGATAGGGCGTTTTTGCCGGGGGCGCGGCGGCTGAGGTCGAAGCGGATGGCGTCCAGGTCCAGCTCCAGCCCGGCGGGCACGCCCTCCAGCACCACGCCGATGGCGGGGCCGTGGGATTCGCCGAAAATAGAGTATCTCAAAAAAATGCCTCCTTTTCTTCCTTTTTTCTTTGAAAAGAAAAAAGGAAGCGAAAAAAGAAACTTTTAGCTCGTTTCCGTTGCGGCGGTGTGTCAAAATGTTGCGTCGGCCACGAAACAGGAGCATATAAAATTTAAATAAATATTTTTACCGAATCCTTTAGTGGTCGCACGAATACCTTTCACTGGCAATATACGGTCGTCAGCGGTCTAAAAGTTCTTTTTGATTCTTTTTCTTTCAAGAAAAAGAATGAACAACCTCAATCCAATATCGCTCCAGGTCGATGTCCTCCCCCGGCTCGTGGACGGTGGACTCGTACACGCCGCCGTTGGCTAAGATCGTGCGGCGGCTGGCCGGGTTGTCCGGCTCGCAGGCGATGAGCACCCGGTCAAGGCCGATCTCCCGGCAGAAAGGCAGGGCCAGGCGGAGCTGCTCCTTGGCGTACCCCTTCCGGCGCTCACTGGGGCGGACGGAATAGCCGATGTGTCCGGCGTATTTCTCCAAATACTCGTTGAAGTAGTGCCGCACCTGGAGCATGCCCACCAGTTTTCCATCGGACTCCCGGACGGACAGAAATTGGGTGGCCAGGACCTTCCCCTCGGGAAGAGTGGCGGGGTCTGTGTAACTCCTGACCTGTGCCAGCCATTTGGCCGGGTCCTCGATTTCGCGCAAGGGGCCGCAGCCGTCCATGGAGCTGTCCCCCGTGAAGCACTCCTGACGGTAGGCCCACACCTGGTCCAGATATGCCTCAGAGGGAAGCGCCAATTTTATCGTGTCCATCTGGTATCACTCAATTCGTTTTTTGAATTTCTCCGCCCAGGGCTTCGTAATCGTCCCAAAAATTGGGGTAGGACTTGGCCACGCACTCCGCCCCCGTGATGGTGACGGGCTTATCGCACCGGGTAGCGGCGATGGCCGCCATCATGGCAATGCGGTGGTCGCCCCAGCTGTCCACCGCCACGCCCCCGGCCAGCCGCTCCTTCCCCTGTATGTCAAGGAAGTCGGGTCCCTCGGTCACCTCCGCCCCCAGGGCGGACAGCACCGCCGTCACGGAGGAGAGCCGGTCGCTCTCCTTGAGGCGCAGGCGGGCGGCGTTTTTGACCCGCAGCCTCCCGCACATCAGCGCTCCCATGGCGGCCAGGGGAGGCACCAGGTCGGGGTTTTGGGACACGTCGATGGAGACGGCGCAGCCCCCGGATGGGGAGCGGGACGGCTTTTCCCCCGGGCCCGCCCCCCAGATGGGGACGGCGGCGCCCCCGGCCATGGGCTCATTTTTCACCATGCGGACCCAATCCAAAAATTCCCGGTCGCCCTGGATGGACCGCTGGTCCATCCCCGCCACGGCCACCGGGTTTCCCAGCGTTTGGGCGGCGTACCAGAACGCCGCCTGGGACCAGTCCGCCTCCACCGTGAGGGAGCGGGGCTGGTACAGCTGGCCCCCGGGGATGAAAAAGCCGTTTGTTCGCTCCTTTACCGCGATTCCAAACTGTGTCAGCGCGCTCAGCGTCATGTCCACATACCCCCGGCTCTCCAGGGGAGAGGTGAGGACGATTTCAGAATCCCCTTCCAGCAGAGGCAGGGCGTACAGCAGGCCCGTGACGAACTGGGAGGACACGCCGCCGGGGAGGCGGTATGACCCCGGTGTGAGCGTCCCCGTGACGGTGAGCACACCGTCCTTTTGCTCGTGGAAGATGCCCTTCTGGTCAAACAGGTCGAAATAGGGCGTTTGAGGCCGCTCCATCAGCCGCCCCCGCCCAGAGAAAATCCCGCCGCCCCGCGCCGCCAGGGCCACGGGGATGAGGAAGCGCAGGGTGGACCCGCTCTCCCCGCACTCCAGATGTGGGTAGGCCATGCGCCGCAGGGGAGACATGGAATTGGCCCCCATCCCCCGGACGGTGACGGTGGAGCCGTCCACGGCAAATTCCGCCCCCAGCTCCCCCAGGCAGCGGAGGGTGGCCTCGATATCCTGGGACAGGGCCACGTTGGAAACGACGCTCTCCCCCTTCGCCAGGGCGGCGGCGATGAGCGCCCGGTGGGCCTGGGACTTGGAGGGGGGCGGGGTGACGGTTCCGCTCAGCTTTCCGGGGGTGATGGTGACATTCATGACAGCACCTCCAGCAGCTCCCGCCGGGGCATTTTGTACGGGACGGCGTGGCCGATGTGGTCCAGCAGGATGAGGGTGATGTCCGCCCCCGCCCCCTTCTTGTCCAGGCCGATGGCGGCGGCGTAGTCCTCCTTGGAGCAGGGGATGGACGTGGGCAGGCCCAGGGCGGACAGGGCGGTCTCGATCAGGGCGGGGACCGACTGGGGCGTGACCCCCAGCCTCACCCCCAGCCTGGCGGCGGCGCACATGCCCGCCGCCACCCCCTGGCCGTGGCTCCACTGGGTATAGTGCCCCGCCAGCTCGTAGGCGTGGCCCAGGGTGTGGCCGAAGTTCAAAATCATCCGTAGGCCGGTGTCCCGCTCGTCCTCCATGACCACCTGGCGTTTAATATCGCAGCAGGTATACAAAATGTGTTCAATCTCCGCCATCAATTTTTCCCGGTCGGGACGGGCGGTGAGCAAATCGAAGAAGCTTCTGTCCCAAATACAGCCGTATTTCAGCACCTCCGCCATCCCGTCCATGAACACGGGCAGGGGGAGCGTGTCCAGCACGTCTGGGTCCATGAGCACCAGCCGGGGCTGGTAAAAGGCCCCGGCCAGATTTTTTCCGTGGGCCAGGTCCACCGCCACCTTGCCCCCCACGGAGGAGTCCACCTGGGCCAGCAGAGTGGTGGGGATCTGGACGAAGGCCACCCCCCGCAGGATGGTGGCGGCGGCGAAGCCCGCCAGGTCCCCCACCACGCCGCCCCCCAGGGCGATGACGGCGTCAGCGCGGGTGAGGCCGAAGTCCATGAAGCCCTCCCACAACGCCGCCAGCTGGGAAGGGTTTTTACTTTCCTCCCCGGCGGGGATAACGAAAAGACGGCAGTCGAACCCAGCCCCCACCAGGCTGTCCAGCACCCCGCCGCTGTAAAGGGGTTCTACGTGACTGTCGGTGACCACCGCCAGCTTCCGAGCCTTTGGCAGGACGGACCGCACCCGCTCCCCCGCCTGGGAGAGCAGGCCCCGCTCAATTAAAATGTCGTACTCCCGGCCCGGCAGGGCCACGGTGAGGGTTTTCATAGCGCTCACTCCATTTATGCCAGCGTTTTGCCCATGAGCTCCACCAGCGGATTCAGCTTGCCCATGAGGTGCCGGAACTTCTCCGGCGTGAGGGACTGGGCCCCGTCGCATTTGGCGCGGGGGGGGTCGTTGTGCACCTCCACCATGAGGCCGTCCGCCCCCACCGCCACGGCGGCCATGGCCAGGGGCTCCACCATCCAGTACATCCCGGCGGCGTGGGAGGGGTCCACCACGATGGGCAGATGGCTCATCCGCCGGATAGCCGGGATGGCGGACAAATCCAGGGTGTTGCGGGTGTAGGTCTCGAAGGTGCGCACCCCTCGCTCGCAGAGGATCACATTCTCGTTGCCCGCGGCCATGATGTACTCCGCCGACATGATCCACTCCTCGTAGGTGTTGGACAGACCCCGCTTGAGCAGCACCGGCTTAGACAGCCTGCCCACCTCTTTTAAGAGGTCGAAGTTCTGCATGTTCCGGGCGCCGATCTGCACCAGGTCCACCTTCTCCTCAAACAGCTGGCAGTACCGGGGGGCCATGATCTCGGACACGATGGGCAGACCGGTGGCCTCCTTGGCCTCTAAAAGCAGCTCCAGCCCGTCGGTGCCCATGCCCTGGAAGGAGTAGGGGGAGGTGCGGGGCTTGAAGGCGCCGCCCCGCAGAAGGGAGGCCCCCGCCTCCTTCACGTCCCGGGCCACCCCCACGATCTGCTCCTCGCTCTCCACCGAGCAGGGCCCGGCGATGACGGCGAAGTGGTCCCCGCCGCCGATGGGTACGCCGGACACGTCCACCACCGTGTCCTCCGGGTGGAACTTGCGGTTGGCCTTTTTATAGGGCTCTTGCACCCGCATGACCCGCTCCACGTCGTCGTTCATGGTCAGCTTGTCCATGTCGATGTGGGCGGTGTCCCCCACCAGACCCAGGATGGAGCAGCCCACCCCGTTGGTGACGCCCACCTTGACGCCGTGGTCCCGCTCCAGATTTGCCACCAGGGCCTGGATTTTCTCCTGGCTGACGCCGGGCTTCATCACGATTACCATAGTGAAAACTCCTCTCAAAATAAAGAAGCCCATGTCCCGCGCATAGGCGGGCCATGAGCTTCCCAAAATACAAATTCAGGCGGGGCGGCCTTCCGCCCCCTCACTCACACAGCCCGCTCGCGCACGCCAAAATAGCCGGACACGCTAAATCGAGTCCAGCCGCAGGGAAAGGTGAAGCTGTGAGCGTTGGAAGGAGCCATAGGGATACCTCGCTGTATTTGAGCTAATGATATTATACCCTTTAGCGCGGTAAAATGCAAGGGAGTTTTTTGATGTCCGCCATTTAGAAAAATAAATTCAGAAAGCCGGACAAAACAACCGGAAAGACCAGGAGAAATTTTTACAAAAGGTTTCCAATCTTTCCGTTGACAGCGGCGGGGCGGAGGGCTAGAATGAAGAGCGGAAACCGATAAGGAGGCTGGAGAATGAGCCATACGGTAGAAATTTTGTGTGTGGGCACCGAGCTGCTGCTGGGCAACATCGTCAACTCCAACGCCCAGGCCCTGAGCCGGGAGCTGTCCGGCCTGGGGCTGAACGTGCTGTATCACTCGGTAGTGGGGGACAACCCCGGACGGCTGAGGGCGGCGGTGGACCAGGCCCGGCGCCGGGCGGACGTGATCGTCACCACCGGGGGGCTGGGCCCCACCTGCGACGATTTGACCAAGCAGACCCTGGCGGAGTGCTTTGGCAAAAAGCTGGTGTTCCACCCCGAGTGCGCCCAGGCCATCCGGCGCTATTTTGAGCGCATGGGCCGGGAGATGACGGATAACAACCTCCAGCAGGCGTATCTGCCCGAGGGCTGCCACATCCTGGACAACGCCTGGGGCACCGCCCCCGGCTGCGCCTTTGAGGCGGAGGGGACCTATGTGGTGATGCTCCCCGGCCCGCCCAGGGAGTGCCTGCCCATGTTCAAGGAGCGAGCGGCGCCCTGGCTGGCACGTTTGAGCGAGGGGGTCATCCGCTCCCGCGCCCTGCGGGTGTTCGGCGCCACCGAGTCGGGCGTCGAGGCCATCTTCCGGGACCGGATGAACGAGCTGACCAACCCCACCCTGGCCCCCTACGCCAAGGAGGGGGAGGTGGAGCTGCGTATCACCGCCAAGGCGGACACCGAAGCGGCGGCGGACGCCCTCATCGCCCCGGTGGAGGCGGAGGTCCGCTCTGTGCTGGGCGATCTGGTGTACGGCGCGGACGTGTCCGGCCTGGAGCAGGTGGTGCTGGACCTGGCCCGGGAGAGGGGGCTGACCCTGGGGACGGCGGAGAGCTGCACCGGGGGGCTCATCGCCAAACGGGTCACCGACGTCCCCGGCTCCGCCTGCGCCTTCAAGGGGGGCGTGGTGAGCTACCACTGCGAGGTGAAGGCCGGGGTGCTGGGGGTGTCCCAGGCCCTGTTGGACGAGAGGGGCGCGGTGTGCGCCCAGGTGGCGAAGGAGATGGCCCTGGGGGCGCAAAAGGCCCTGGGCTGCGACTTGGCGGTGTCGGTCACGGGAGTAGCGGGACCGGACCCGGACGAGCGGGGCAACCCGGTGGGGCTGGTGTTCACCGCCCTGGCGGCCCCCGACGGAGTGTGGGTGAAGGAACTGAACCTGGCCGCCCCCGGCGCCCGGCGGGACCGCATCCGCACCCTGGCGGCCAACCACGCCCTGGACATGGCGCGGCGATGGCTGACCGGGCTAGATCCAGCCGGTTTAACGTGACGAACATGGGGGATAAAGGGGGGAACACACCGTGAGGCGCTGGAAAAAGGGGCTGATCGGGGCGGCGCTGCTGGCGGCCTTCCTGCTGGCGCTGCTGGTCCCGGCCTTCGGGGCCACGGGCAACGTGAATTTGATGGCGGTGAACGAGCGGGTGCTGGAGACCACCGCGGAAAATATGCCCCGCACGGTGGGGGGCGTGCTGTATGTGCCCTACACCATGCTGTCCAACCAGGTCAACGGTATCAACCTGGGGGTGAGCGCCCTTTACAGCACCACCAGACGCACGGTGCTGGTCACCGACGGCCAGCGCGGGGTGATCTTCGACATCCAGAGCGGCACCGCCCAGGACCTGAACGGAGCGCCCGTGTCCGCCCGGGCCATGGTGCGCAATGCCACTGTGTTCATCCCCATCGACTGGCTGTGCCAATATTTCGGCACCATCAGCTGCACCCGGACCCGCACCCCCTACGGGACGCTGATCCGGGTCACCAACAGCGCCGCCATTTTGAATGACCGGGACTTTGCCGACGCGGCGGGGATGCAGCTGGCGGACAGCCTGCGCCGCTATCTAGAGACCGGCGGCCGGGGGGAGGGGGTGGACCCCCTGCCCTCGGGAGGGGTGGAGTCCTCCCAGGCCCCCAACGGGGCAGAGCTGTTTTTGGCCCTGCGCTGCGGGCCATCGGCCCGGGAGTGCGCCCAGACGCTGGAGGGCCGGGACCAGCGGGCGCTGTTCCTCTTTGAGCCGGAGGAGCTGCCCGGCCAGGACGGCCTGGCCCGGCGCTTGGCGGGGGCGGGCCACACCCTGGGGCTGACCCTGTCCGGCCAGGACGAGGACAGCTGCCTGGCCCAGGCGGAGCGGGGCCGGACGCTGCTGGCCGCCGCCGCCCGGTACAACGCCCTGGTGGTCAGCGCCCCCAACCTGGACGAGCAGGGCAGGGAGGCGCTGGAGCGGGCGGGATACGTGGTGTGGACCGCCACCGCCCGGGAGGAGGACGCCTCCTCCGGCTCCGCCCTGATCCGGGGGCTGGACCCCAAACAGCTCAATTATGTGGAGCTGGCCTGCGGTAACCAGGGCCAGGCGTTCCTCCGCGCCACGCTGAACGCTATGGAGGAGCGCAACTGCCAGGTCTACCTGGCCACCGCTCCAGCGCTGGCACAGGCGTAAATGAAAAGTCCATCCCGAAAGGGATGGGCTTTTTGATGTCCGTCCAGCGGGACGGGGGAGGGTCCGCCTGCGGGCGGGACGGGGGTGGCACTTTCTCTCACATGAGAGAAAGTGCCCAAAGAGAATGCTTAGGGGGCAATCCGCCGGTTCGACTTCGAGCGCCAAGGGCGCGCTCTCGCTCACAGGCGGCTTTCCCCCTAAGAACCCCCTCTTACGGGGGACGCCCGGTACGATGGCCGGGAAATGCCCTTCCGGCGCCAGCGGCTTTCGACGCAGGCGCTCCTAGTGGTGCTGCCGCCGGTGTCTAGACACTGACAGGCGGCTGCGGCCCACCATCTGCGCCTCCGGGGCGCACCGCCCGCCCCGGGGCTGATTGCTTGGCACATACCCTTCACTCAGGCACATCCGTCCGTCCCAGCAGATAGTCCGTCGTCACCTCTAAATAGTCCGCAATGGCGACCAACGTCTCATAATCAGGACGGCGTCTGCCAGCCTCATAATACTGGTAAGCCCGTGGTGTCATGCTCAGATGTTCAGCGACCTCTTTTTGTAACAAAGCCTTTTGCTCACGGGCTTTTCGCAGACGTTCAGGAAATGGAACCATATTTTTATCGTCTCCTCTTGACACAGTCATGTTGTTCATATATAATGAGAATGAACAATATGACTGTCTCAAACTTGATAGAAATGAAAAGGGGCGATACAATGACTGACCTGATGCGGGTATTGTATACATATGCGGAGGAGCATATGGTGCGGGGGCTGATGGGGCAGGAGAAGGGGTATGGGGAGGCGTGTCAGCGAGCGGGGAAGCAGGAGGAGGCGCTTTATGCGTTGGTGGGGGAGGAGCGTGTGGAAGAATTGGAGGAGCTGTTGAATGGGCGGGATGCGGTGACATTCTATCATGACGCGGCAGTGTTTGCGGCTGGTTTCAAGATAGGGCTGGAGCTGAGCCGTTGAAGGAGGGAGATCCCCCAGGCGCGGGGGGTGGACCCTGCCTGTTTTCAGTGGGCAGACAGGAGGAGACAGGTGTGCCCACGTGAAGGGCCAGCGCCAGGCGACCGGCCCCGGGGCAGACGGTGCGCCCGGGAGGCGCGGGCGGTGGACCGCACGACATGTCAGTGTCTAAACACAAGCGGCAGCACGAATAGGGGTGTCTGCGTCGAAGGCCGCGAGCGCCGGGAGGTCAAATCAAGCCTATCTTATCGGGCTCTCCCGTAAAAACGGGGGATTCTTAAGGGGGAGGCCGACTATGGAGCTGGCCCGCCCTTTGGGCCTGCTCCATCCGGAGGCCGCCCCCTTAAGTGTTCTCTTTGGGTACTTTCTCTCACATGAGAGAAAGTACCCCGCCGGAGGCGGCCCTCCACCCTGGGGGAGGCGGGGCTCCGGAGAAAGTAACGCCCCCGTCCCGCCCGCGGGCGGGTCACAAATCGAGCATCACCCGCTCGATGTTGTCCACGGCCTCTTCCACGAGGCCGTCGATATCCAGCACGGCCTCAGCGGCCTCGAGCTCCTCCAATTTCGGCTTGGTCCTGGGGTGCTTGGGGGTGAACACGGTGCAGCAGTCCTCATAGGGGAGGATGGAGGTGTCGAAGGTGCCGATTTTGCGGGAGATCCGGACAATCTCCTCCTTGTCCATCCCCACCAGGGGGCGCAGGACGGGGATGGCGCACACGCTGTCGGTGCACACCATGGCGTCCAGGGTCTGGCTGGCCACCTGGCCCACCGACTCGCCGGTGACCAGGGCCTGGATGCCGTTTTGCTCGGCCACCCGGCAGGCGATGCGCATCATGAAGCGCCGCATGAGGATGGTGAACAGCTCCTCGGGGCAGGAGCGGCGCAGCTCCTCCTGAATTTTCGTGAAGGGCACCACGTGGACGCACTGCTTGCCGGTGTAGGGCACCAGCAGCCGGGCCAGGTCCAGCACCTTCTCCTTGGCCTCCGGGGAGGTGTAGGGGTAGGAGTAGTAGTGGATCATGTCCACGATGACCCCCCGCTTGGCGATCATCCAGGAGGCCACGGGGGAGTCGATGCCCCCGGACAGCAGGGACAGGGCCCGGCCCCCCATGCCCACGGGCAGGCCCCCCGCCCCCGGCTCCGGGTCGGCGTGGAGGTAGGCGTCAAAGTCCCGGACCTCCACGTGGACGGTGAGCTCCGGGTGGTGCATGTCCGCCGTCAGATGGGGATAGCGGTCGTGAAGCTCCCCCCCCACGTACTGGGAGAGCTGGATGGAGGTCATAGGGAAGGTCTTGTCCGCCCGCTTGGACTCCACCTTGAAGGAGTGGGCGGTCCGGAGCTTGTCCCCCAGGTAGTCCACGGCGCACCGCACGATGGCGTCCTTGTCCTTGGGGCAGGCCCGGGCCCGGCACACCCCCACCGCCCCGAACAGCTTGCCCATGGCCTCCCAGGCGCCCTCGAAGTCGGCGTTTTCGTCCAGCGGCTCCACGTAGGTGGTGGACTGGCGGGTGTACACCTTGAAGGACCCGTATTTTTTCAGCCGCCGCTTGGCGTTGCCCATCATTTTTTCCTCAAAGCCCCGGCGGTTCAGGCCTTTGAGCACCATTTCCCCCTGCTTGAGCAGGATGATCTCTCCCATAATATCCCTGGCTTTCCCTTTGGTTTCCCCCTATTTTACAGGGCCGGACGATGGCTGTCAAGAGCGCGCGCCCGTGATTTCGCCCTTGCCCCCGGGGGCGAAATGTGGTAAAATCTGAAAAGTGTTTGTGATAGAGACGAGAGGGGGGACGGGGCCGCGCCGGGAGCGGGGCCCCAAAATCATGTCCAAGATTGGATTTGACAACCAGAAATACGTGGAGACCCAGTCCGCCCGCATCCGGCAGCGCATCGCCCAGTTCGGGGGTAAGCTGTACCTGGAGTTCGGGGGCAAGCTGTTTGATGATTATCACGCCGCCCGGGTGCTCCCCGGCTTCGCCCCGGACAGCAAGATCCGGATGCTGCTGGCGCTGAAGGACAGCGTGGAGGTGGTGGTGGTCATCAACGCCTCCGCCATCGAGCAGAACAAGGTCCGGGGGGACCTGGGCATCACCTACGATGATGACGTGCTGCGGCTCATCGACACCTTCCGGGGGGAGGGGCTGTATGTGGGCAGCGTGGCCATCACCCAGTACGCGGGGCAGACCGCGGCGGACCTGTTCAAGCGCCGTCTGGAGGACCTGGGGGTGAAGGTGTACCTCCACTACCCCATCCCCGGCTACCCCCACGACGTGGGGCGCATTATGTCGGAGGACGGCTTTGGCAAAAACGACTATATCGAGACTACAAAGCCCCTGGTGGTGGTCACCGCCCCCGGCCCCGGCTCGGGGAAGATGGCCACCTGCCTGTCCCAGCTCTACCACCACCACATCCGGGGGGTGCGGGCGGGGTACGCCAAGTTCGAGACCTTCCCCATCTGGAACCTGCCGTTAAAGCATCCGGTGAACCTGGCCTATGAGGCGGCCACCGCCGACCTGAACGACGTGAACATGATTGACCCCTTCCACCTGCAGGCCTATGGGGAGACCACCGTGAACTACAACCGGGACGTGGAGGTTTTCCCGGTGCTCCAGGCCATGTTCGAGGAGATCATGGGGGAGAGCCCCTACAAGTCCCCCACGGACATGGGGGTCAACATGGTGGGTTGCTGTATCACCGACGACGAGGCGGTGTGCGCCGCCGCCAAGCAGGAGATCATCCGCCGGTACTACGCCGCCCTGTGCGACCGCCGCCGGGGTCAGGGCAGCGACGAGATCGTGTACAAGCTGGAGCTGCTGATGAAGCAGGCCCACGCCGGTCCTGAGCTGCGCCCCGTCATCCAGCGGGCGGAGGAGAAGGCGGAGGAGACGGGAGAGCCCGCTGCCGCCATCCAGCTCCCCGACGGGCGGGTGGCGGTGGGCAAGACCTCCGAGCTGATGGGGGCGGCGGCGTCGGCCCTGCTCAACGCCCTGAAGGCGCTGGCGGGCATTCACCGCAAGACCCACCTGATCTCCCGGGAGGCCATCGAGCCCATCCAGGCCCTGAAGGTGGGCCACCTGGGCAGCCGCAACCCCCGCCTCCACAGCGACGAGGTGCTCACTGCCCTGGCCATCTCCACCGCCACGGTGCCCCTGGCCGCCCAGGCCCTGGACAGCCTGGACAAGCTCCGGGACTGTGAGGCCCACTCCTCCGTCATCCTCACCGCCGCCGACAGCGGGACCTACTCCAAGCTGGGCCTGCGCCTCACCTGCACCCCCCGGTACCAGGGCAGCCAGCTCTTCCACAAGTAGGCGAAGTGTTTCACGTGAAACACTAGTTTGATAAAAAAGGACTTGCATTTGGCGCGGCCCTGTGGTATCCTGTTTAATACCTGTATGGGCTGTGTCCCCTGATTATGAAGCTGATACCGAAAGGATTTGAGTCAAATGACCGTACCCCAGATCGTTTTGTCCATCATCTATTTCATCGTGGCCCTGGCCCTGGTGGCCGTCGTCATGCTCCAGTCCGGCAAGAGCGCCGGCCTGTCCGGCGCCATCGCCGGCGGCGCGGACACCTTCCTGGCCAAGAACAAGGCCAAGTCCGCCGACGCCCGTCTGGCCCGGATGACCAAGTGGGTGGCCATCGTGTTCATGGTGCTCACCCTGGTGCTGTGCCTGCTGCCCTCCGCGTAAGCCCCAGATCCCCCGCCCAGTCAGGGCGGGGGATTTTTCTGCCCTGAAAATGCCCAGAGATTTCAAATTGAAGCCGGCCCGCCCTCCTGGTATGATAAAACCATCCGGCGCACGGAGATTAGAAGCCGTACCAATAGCCGAAGCGTTCCGATTCGCGAGATAAAATTGCCGATGGCAAGGCAAAAAATCGCGGGAATACGTTGTGTATTTCAAGATTTTTTAACGCAGCTCATCGGCGATTTTGGCCGCGAAGAAGTATGCTGAGGCTATTGGTACAGGTTCTTATTTTGCAACAGGAGGGAACTGACCATGAAGGAATCTTACACCCTTGAGGAGGTGGCGGCCTTTACCGGCCTCACCGACCGCACCCTGCGCAGCTACCTGAAGGAGGGGCGCTTGACCGGGATGAAGGAGGAGGGCGCGTGGCGCTTTGGCCAGGAGGATGTGGCGCGGCTGTTCCAGGACGGCGGCGCCCGGCGTGCCATGGAGGCCAACCGCAACGCCCTGGTCTATGACTTCATGCTGGGGGGCGTGGCGGAGGACCGCTGCTGCGTGGTCCGGGACATCCCCGTGGAAGAGGGCGGGGAGGAGCCCCTGCGCACCCGGCTGCTGGAGCGGGTGAACCGGGAGGAGGGACGGGTGAGACTGTCCTACTCCTACGGCCTGGACCGCCGGGGCCAGGGCTCCGCCCGGGTGATCCTGGTGGGACCCACGGCACTGATCCAGGCGATTTTGGCGGACACATGAGAAAGTCAGCCCCGGCCTATGGCCGGGGCTGACTGCGTTGTGGGGCGGAGGCCGTTCTCCGGGTCAGAGGGCGGCGCCGGCCTTGACCACGCCGGCCACCGCCGCCAGCA
>ERZ808028.320-NODE-320-length-45208-cov-6.835257_pt1 | contig 45208 bp, 48 predicted proteins | sample MGYA00380184_ERZ808028 | MGnify/ENA primary metagenome ERZ808028 (study PRJEB31490, sample SAMN06133397) | mouse gut metagenome | isolation source: J8_1 | host: mice | place: China: Chengdu | collected 2015-05 ...
TGATTCATTTTTGGCAGAAATGGGGAGAGGATACGGAAGTTTGCCTTTTGAGGATAATCGGGTTTGCCCCTGAACATCTGAGGTGAGCCGCGGAGCCAGTAAAATCAAGGCTTTGCGGCTTTTTTTCTCATTTTATTGCATTACGATTGCATTTTTTATTTCACTTCTTTGTGATAGGCTGCGGTGTGCTGGTTGCTCGTATAGTCTGCTACGCTCTGGGTGGCAGGCGTATACTGAAGCACCCCGGTCAGCTTATTGGCAACTTCAAGATTGGTGTTAGGATACAGATGACCATAGGTTCCCAGGGTTGTCTGTATTTTTTCGTGCCCCAGGCGCTCTTTGATCAACAGGGGATTCTCGCCCATGCTGATGAGCAGGGAGGCGTGGGAATGCCTCAGCGCATGGATTTTGATGCGGTGTACGCCGGCAAGTTCCGCAAGTTTTTCCAATGCCCGTGGCAGGGTATGCTTGCTTGTGGGTATGCCGTTGTAGCTTAACACATAGTCGCAGTTTTTCAGTACCTTTTTCTGGACTTCCTGCCATGCCTTCAGTTCCCTTATGGTATCCTTGTCAATGTAAATGGTGCGGACGCTCGCCTGAGTTTTTGGTTCAACAGGTTTGAAATCATCCATCGACTTATAATACATGGTCTTGGTTATGCTTAGCAGTCCTGTATCAAAATCAATATCCGACCACAGCAGCGCCGCAGCCTCTCCGATCCGCATCCCAGTCATAAACAGCACCCAGAAGGAGATAAAGAGGTAATGCTCATAATAATCGCCCTTGTAGAGCAGGGAGATTACCTTCTGAAATTCCTCTAGCGTCCAGAAATCCACCTGTGTCTTTTTGGATTTGATGTTCCCGATCATCCTTGACGGATTCTTTTTGGCTATCCCCAGTACAATCGCCCGGTCAAAGGCAAGGGAGAGCAGCCCCTGCACCACATGGATATAGTTTGGGCTGAACTGCTTTGCCAGTTCCAGCTGCCAGCTTTGCACATGAATAGGTTCAATTTCGTCCGTTGCCATTTTATAGAAGTACGCAAAGTGTTTCTGTATAGTGGAATAGCGGTTTAAGTAAGTGCTTTCCTTTACCTGCGTTTTGTACCACGGAAGATAGGTATCTTCAATGAATGTCTGAAAAGAAACAGTATTCTTTTTCTCATCCAGCTCTTTGACAGATGACAGGATCAGCTTGGAATATTCTTCCCTTGCCTCCTTTTTGGTAGCAAAGCCGCTGCGGTATTTTTGGATCTGCTTCCCTGTAACGGGATGGTAGCCTAAATTTGCCCGGAAGTAGTAGGTTCCGTTGTCTGCTTTCTTAATTGGATCTTTTGCCATGATTTCACTCCTCACATAGATGTGCAAGAAGTACAATCAATTCTGTTTGTCGGGAATCGTAATTCCCAGTAGTTCTTCCACAGCTTCCTTGGGAACCCTGTCCAGTTTCCGTGACTGGTAGTATGTATGTCCCCGCGATACCATAAGTTTTTTCGTTTCCCTTATGATGTCCGCTGCAAAAGACGGTCCATATCCCAGCGCTATTAAATCGCCCTTCGTTACTGTAACCATACGCCTCCTTTCCTAGCCAGGATATGAGAAAACACAATATCTGGCTATAAGTATAACATATCTGAAAATATTGGTGATCAGCTTCTTGCAAAAATTAAAATAAATTTTTGGTTGTTGTACATACCTTCCCCCACCGTTTCCTGCGCCCTTTCCGGCCGCGTTGACTGGCTGCACTATGTGCAATTTAATCCGAACGGATGGCAGGACTGTCAGCAGTGAGCCATTCATCAGAACCCATATACATGAGGGTATATGTTCTTCAGTTATCAAAGAACGGATGCCTGATACAGACGAACTGTTGTAGCAGGTCAATCTAAAAAATAAGTACCTGACAAGGGAACAGATACTTGAAAAAAATTTGCAAAAATTGAAATAAATTTTTCTTTTTGGCTAATAAAGAACCGAAAATAGAAGATATAGTATTATTAAGTTGACAGAATACAAGATGTTGTGCTAAGATTATCCCGTAATTGATTTTTATGCGATACCTGTCAGTAAGAACAGGAATAATATGGCTAATCTGGTATGAAAAAATCCGGAATATCCGTATTATCCGCAAGCTGCAGGTTCCGGCGCAGTCTGTATGGATGAAAGCTGGAGCATACGTTGTTTAAGATTGTAATGAGTGTCAGAGATACCATGTATAAGCGTGGCAGTCTTTTGGCACTTTTTTTTGTTTCTACGATATGCGTATAGCTGTCAGAAACAAAAAATGATTTGTGGATCACCACACGCAGTATGGAATGGAAACCCTTAAAGGACCATTCCTTTTTTTGTGCGCAGCAACGAGCCAATCAGGGATGCTTGCATCCATAATTGGCAAGAACTTTAGTTCTTTTGTGTCGCATCAGCGAGCAGTTTTGCTGTGAGCGTGCCAGAAATGCCCATAAGGGCTTGCCCGCATAAGCGGCTGGATAAATATGCCTCCGGAAAAGGAGAGAAAAAGAAAGGTGGAAAAAAGAATGAGTGAAACAAGAGTATTTGCCGACGGTTATCGCGGCGTATTCCAAAATCAGGAGGATTTTCTTGAGTGCCTGAAAAGCATCGGGAGAAATTCATTCTGGGAAAGAAAGACTTCCAAAAACCTGCGCCTTGTGGCAATCACCAGCGGGAGCAGGGTGGAGGAGGAACTGAAGGAGAAGTATGCGGATGAGGGGCTGGATGAGGACATTATCACGGATACCATCATCAATACGGGACTTCTCCTGAAGATTAAGAACCAGTATTACCCTGTCAGGGACTGTGCGATCAAGAGCATCCTCGACCGCGCAGGTATTTCCGGTGCGGGACTGCGTAGGGTGGAAAAGAGTGTGTATGCGCGAATCCTGAACGACTGCCTGAAGGTGGCGAAGGGAGAGGCGCTGCTGCGCATCTCGGAAGGCAAGGTCTCCGCTGTACTGGGAGGCGACTGCCACGATTATGCGGTGCTTGACATGGAGCAGGTATTCCTGCATTCCGTAGACTACCTGACAAAAAATTTTAAAGGCTGCAGTTATCTTGCCGGTTTTTATGAGCATGACATGGCATCCGCACTCTGGGAACTTTCCGGGGAAGATGGACTGCTGGATGCTTATAAGAAGGAACTGGCTCTGCACGGGAAGACAACGGATGAGATGAAACCCGTGGTAAGGATCACAACTTCGGATACCGGTTCCGGCGGAGCAAATATCTATCCCATGCTGGTATCGGGAAGTGAGAACATCACCATCAACTTAGGAAGCCCCCTGCGGCTCGGACACCGGAACGGTACGAGGATTGCTGAATTTGACGCGCATCTGAAGCTGCTGTACGGAAAGTACCAGTTTGCCATCGGGAACCTTGCAAGGCTGTTGGGGATTGAAATTGTTAATCCGGTCAACTGCATGAAGGGCGTCATGGATAAGCTGGGTATACCACGGAAATATGAAGCCGAGGCAGTGGATCTGTTTGTGTCACAGTATGGGGAAGACCCCTGCACCGCGCATGAAATCTATTTCGGTATTTCGGAGATCCTCTATATGCTCGCCTGCGAGGGTGAGGAGGGGAGCCGGATTACCCGGATGGAGGAAACCATTGCCAGGGCATTGTCTGTCAACTGGACGGAGTATGATGTGCCGGGTGCTTATAAGTGGTAAGAAGAAAGACAGAAAAAAGAAGGGAGACAAAGCAATGGAAAATTTAATAAATAAAGTTATAGAGACGCTGGAAATGAGGCTTGGGGAAGGATACACAATCATTCCGAAGGACAAGAGAAAAAACAATGGATTGATCCTGCATGGTATCTGTATCTGCAGAGAGGGTGATTCTATAAGTCCGGTTATTTATCCGGAGGAATTTGACCAGGATTGCAGTATGGAAAATCCAGATCCCGAAAAGGTTGCAGACAGTATCCTGAAAATATACAGTGAGAGCACTCCGAATATAATTCCCCGGAACGTATCAGATTATCTGAAGAATTTCATTTTGATAAAGGAAAAAATAAGAATAAAGCTGATAAACCATGCTGCCAATATAGGGGAGCTGGGAAATATTCCTCACAGGAAGTATCTTGATCTTGCTGTTACTTATTATCTGGATATGGAACCGTTCATAACAGGTCATTCCGCTTCTGCCATTATCACAAATGAACTAATGGAAATATGGGGGGTTACAGAGGATGACCTATATATGATTGGAATGGAGAAGTTGCTTTCGGAAGATGGCGGCAGTATTACAGATATGCCCAGCATATTAAGGGAGATTATGCAGGAAGAACCGAGTACAATGACAGAAAGTGCCATTGATGAAATTGAAAAGGATCGGAATGCTCCGGAAATGTATGTGGCATCTAACAGGAAACGTCTCTTTGGTGCAAATTGTCTGATGAATGTGTTTCTTTTGCATGGACTGGCAGAGAGTACAGGATGTAGCCTGATTATCTTTCCCAGCAGTATCCATGAACTTGTCATTATTCCCCAGAAAAATGGGAGCGAGGACTGTATGAGTACAGAAGATATACAGGAAATAAATGTCACCTAGGTTCTTAAGGAGGAATGGCTGTCCAACAGCATCTACCGCTATGACAGGGCAAAACGAGAGGTATCCATCTACAAGGAAGGAGCGCCATTGTAAGAGTCTTCTGCAGAAAATAAAAACAGAATAACGAAAAGGACAGAGAGAGAAGGAAAACACCTTCTCTTTTTCTGTCCGGAACATACAGCCGCAACAGGCGGCGGAAAGTGAGGATATTTATGGGACTGGATATGAATTATGAGGCAGAGGTGTTCGTGGATACGGAAAATTTAAGCAGGGAGGACTGGCTTGCCTGCCGCCGCAAAGGGATTGGCGGGAGCGACGCCGCAGCTATCATGGGAATGTCGCCGTTTTGTACGAAGCGTGACCTGTACTATGACAAATGCGGCATACAGGCAGTCATGGATGAGGAAGAAGACAACTGGGTGGCAAAAGAAGTGGGGCACCGGCTGGAGGACCTTGTGGCGGAGATTTTTTCCCGGAAGACAGGTCTGAAGGTGTATCCCATCCGTAAGATGTTCCGCCACCCGCTCTATCCGTTCATGCTGGCAGACGTGGATTTCTTCATAGATTTTCCCGATGGAACCACAGGCATCCTTGAGTGCAAGACAACCAATTATAACTGCCAGAGTAAGTGGGCAAACGATTCCACACCGGTCAACTATGAGTACCAGGGACGGCATTACATGGCGGTGATGAATGTCAACAGGATGTACTTCGCGTGCCTGTATGGAAACAACGAGAATGAGTTCATCATCCGTTACATGGAGCGCGACCTTGACATTGAGGAAGACCTGATTGCGGAGGAGGATTTTTTCTGGAAGGAAAATGTGGAAAAGGGCGTAGAGCCGCCTTATACAGAGAAACCCGACCTCGTGCTGGAGAGCATACGGAGGCACTGCGGTCCGGCTGATAAGGACGCAGACATGGTAAAGCTTGACCGGAAATATCTTGCAAGCATCAGGCAGTATCTGGAACTGAAAGAACAAAAGGCACAGCATGAAGGCGAGGCAAAAAAGCTGGATGAAAAAATGAAAGAAACCTATGCGGAGATTGTGGAGAAAATGGGAACAAGCTGTACGGCGGTTCTTACGGACGGCGGCAATCAGTATGTGCTTTCCTACGGTCCTACCTACCGCACGGGCATCGACAAAAAGGGGCTGGAGCGATTAAAGGTGCAGCACCCGGATGTCTATGATGACTATGTGAATACCACGGAGAGCCGGAGGTTTTCCGTCAAGGTGAAAGGAGCGGCCTGAATGAAGAAAAATGACCTTGTATATATCTGTTCCCCGCTGTCGGCACCGACAAAAGAGGGGATACGGAAGAACATGGAGAAAGCGGCGTATTATGCGGGTCTTGTGTCCGGTGTTACCGGGTGCAGGGCAATCGCACCCCACAGCTTCCTTCCGGAATACCTGGATGACGACATCCCGGAGGAGCGGGAAGCAGGGCTTGCTTTCGGACTTTCCGTGCTGAGACTGAGCAGGGCCATCATTGTGTGCGGCAGCCGGATCAGCAGCGGGATGCGGGGCGAGATCAAAATGGCGGGGGAACTTAATATCCCTGCCTATGCCCTGATCGAATACGAAGGCGGGATTGCACTGGCAGAAATAACACGGGAGGAGAGAACGGATGAGGTGCAGATTTGTAAAAGAAATATTCCATAACAAGGAAAACGGGTTCTGTATCTTCGTGTACCACACGGAGGATGAGGGCGTGCCGGAAGCGGCAAAGGATACCCGCTATAAAGGAAAAGGCGTCCAGTTTACGGCAACAGGTATCGGCCTGCCGGATACGGAGGCAACGGAAACAGAGCTTGCGGGGAACTGGGTAAAGAGTAAGTACGGGCTGCAGTTACAGGTGGAAAGCTATGAGGAAATCCTGCCCCAGACAAAGGAGGGAATCAAGGGATACCTGTCCTCCGGCATGATAAAGGGTATCGGACCGAAGATGGCGGAGTTGATCGTGGAGAAATTCGGCACAAGGACATTTGACGTGCTGGACCATTACCCGGACAGCCTGCTGGAGATCAAAGGCATTACCCGCAAAAAGCTGGATGGCATCCTCTTATCCTACCAGGGCAGCCACGCCCTGCGTGACCTTGCGGCATATCTGACGCCCTTTAAGGTAACGCCTAAAAAGATCCAGAAGATCTATGAGGAATTTGGAAATGCGGCGCTGGATACCGTAAAGAAACAGCCCTTCGCACTTTGTAAGATCAGTGGATTCGGTTTCCTGACCGTGGACGCGATTGCAAAGGCGAACAAAGGAAAACCCGACGATCCCCTGCGGATCGAGGGCTGCATCTGGTACTGCATGGAACAGGATATGCAGGAAGGGCATCTGTACCAGGACAAGCAGCAGCTCCAGAAGAAAGCATATGGACAGCTGAACAAGGGCTACCAGCGTGAGGCCGTCACGGAGATGGCAGTCTACAAGGTGCTCTACCAGCTGGTGAAGGAAGGGAGGATGTACTATGAAGGCGGGGCGCTTTATCCCGCGAATATGTACGGGTATGAGTGCAATGCGGCAAAGAATCTGGTATCCCTGCTTACGGCAGAACAGGAGGAACAGGATATTGCTTTCCTGCTTGCGGAGGCGCAGAAAGAGCTGGGCATCAGCCTTTCCCCGAAACAGGAGGAGGGCGTCAGGAAGGCGTTCCGCCATCCGGTCAGCATCATCACCGGCGGCCCCGGGACAGGAAAGACAACCGTACAGAAAGTACTGCTCTATGTGCATGGGAAACTGGGCGGCGGCAGTGTGCTGCTGACAGCGCCCACGGGAAGGGCGAGCCGCAGGATGGCGGAGAGCACGGGATGGCAGGAGGCCATGACCATGCACAGCGCCCTGGGGCTGACCAGCGACGAGGACAGCGAGGAAATGGAGGGCATGCTGGAGGCGGATCTCATCATAGCGGACGAGTTCACCATGTCCGACATGAGGCTGTCGCACATCTTTTTTGACCATATCCGGACGGGGAGCCGCCTGGTGTTGGTGGGGAATGTGGACCAGCTCCCCAGCGTAGGCCCCGGAAACGTGTTCCGCGAGCTGGTGCAGTGCGGCGTCATCCCGGTGACGGTGCTCGACACGATCTTCCGCCAGGCGGAGGGCAGCCGCATCATCGCCAATGCGAAACGGATTCAGGAAAATGACGCGGCCCTGGATTACGGCACAGGATTTACGTTCATCCCTGCGGGGAGCGCAGAGGAAGCCGCCCACAAAGTGCAGGAGCTGTACCGTGCCAGCGTGGACGCGTTCGGCATGGACAAGGTGCAGGTGCTGACGCCCTACCGCAAGACGGGGGAAGCCAGCGTGAACGCACTGAATGAAAGGCTCTGGGAGATGGTGAACCCGAAGGAGGAGGGGAAGCCGGAGATCCGTTCCGGGAAGCGCACCTTCCGTCTGGGCGACCGGATCATCCACAACAAAAATAAGAACCAGATCAGCAACGGCGACATCGGGTACATCAAAAACATCTATGTGGATGAAGACGGATCGGAGGCTGCGGAGCTGGAATTTTCAGAAGGGCGCTCCGTGAAATATGGGAGCGAGGAACTGGAGATGGTGGAGCACGCCTATGCAACGACGGTCCACAAGAGCCAGGGAAGCGAGTACCCCATGGTGATCCTGCCGTGGCTGCCCATGTTCTATAAGATGCTGCGGCGGAACATCTTTTACACCGCGATAACGAGGGCAGGCGTACAGGTCGCCATCATCGGCAGCAAGCGGGCTGTCTGTACAGCCATCCACAATACGGAGTGTGACCGGCGCAATACCCGCCTTGGGGAGCGCGTCATAAAGGAATACAACCGGCGGCTGGAAGAAAAAGGGAAGCTGCCTGGAAGCGGCGGATACCGTCAGGAAGCAATCAACTTATGAGAGGCATGTCTGGCAGGACAGCCGGACATGGAAGATTTGAAAGGAGCAGAGAAAATGGAAGATATGGAGAAAAGGACAGAAGAAACGGAAACAGGGGAAGTGGAGATGACCCAGCGCATGGCGGAAAGGGCCGGATGGATAGATACGCAGACCTACTGGTACCTGATGCAGCTCCTGGAACTGAACGTGGACCAGGCGCAGAAAAGGTTCCCCTGGAACATTGAGATCCTCAGGAAAGTATTCGACAGCACCATAGCCATCTTAAAGGGATACGGCCACGCTGTATGCAACCCGTACATATCCACGCCGGAATCCGGCAGGCAGTACCGCTGCACGCTTTCCGAGTGCGGCTGCGAAAGCTGTAACTGCCAGGATGAATTCATGGAGAAGGAAAGGATTATCTCCAATATCGAAGACGCCGCTGCAATGAACGGGCTGAAGATAGTGGGCGGCGGAAAGGACAGCATCATCGTGAGGGAGGGCAGCATGGATACGGATTTTGAGATCCGTGTCAGCCAGCTTGCCGGATAGGGGGCTGCAGTATGGAGAAAAAAGATTACAAAAAGGAGTTCTGCACCCTGATGGATAAGTTTGCTTTCCGTTACTCCAGATGGCAGGTATGGAATGATTTCCTGAGCCTGTCAGCGCTGTCCCTGGCCAATGTGATGCCTGGACCGGAAAATGGGGAACGGGAGGAGCAGTACCTTTCCATCATGAACAGCTATCAGAAAGAGGACCAGGAGGCATTCCCAAAGATGCTGGGGCTTGTGGTGCTGGCGCTGGAGGAGAACCCGGAGCAGGATTTCCTGGGCAGCCTGTACCATTATCTGGACTTGCAGCAGGAACAGAAGGGGCAGTTCTTTACGCCTTACCATATCTGCGAATGTATGTCCGAGCTGCAGTTTACAGGAGATGAAAAAGCAGAGAAGCTGGAAGAAAAAGGCTGCATCAGCGTGAACGATCCTGCGTGCGGCGCGGGCGCCATGCTGATCGCCTTTGCAAACGTGGCAAAAAGGCACGGCATCAATTACCAGAAGCATGTACTGTTCGTGGCGCAGGATATAGACCGGACGGCAGCCATGATGTGCTACATACAGATGTCCTTACTGGGATGTCCAGCCATCGTGGTTATCGGGGACAGCCTCGCAAAGCCGTTCCCGCACCCGGACAACGAAGTATGGTGTACCCTGTTCTATCACCTGAACCAGTGGCGTTTTACCACCGGGGAGGCAGGAGAAGGACAGGAAGACGGCGGGGATATGACAGAAGACGGAGTTGCGGCAGTCACGCTGGGGCATCTGCCCGAAAATGTCAGGGTTCAGGAAGGCGCAGACGGACAGCTCATGCTGTGTATGGAACGGGCATCATAACAACCAAAAAGCAGGAACAGATGAAAGGAGTTAAAAGATGGAGAAGGCAACAGACATCCGGTTTCAACTGGATATACTGCGGCGGGACGGCTATCATGCCGCCGCAGGGATCATCGAATCCCTGCAGGGCAAGGTCAGCCGGGAGGCTGAAATGGAATATCTGAAGGAGTTTGCCAGACAGGACTGTTTCGATGAAGAACTCGGCAGGGACCAGCTCCGCTGCCTGTGGACGGCATACTGCCTGCACCACGGGCTTGACGCGGATACGTCCGGGTATGACAATGACCTGCTGGAACTGTGGGATGCCACGGCGGAAGATGAAGCTGAAACGGCAGACTGGAGCGATCATGACAGCTTTGAAGATTTTATGTGCAGATACCTTGTGTAAGGAAATCTGAAAGAAACCATAAAAAGTTTCAAGAAAATGCGGGGAGGCGGGTACTTATTTTATATACCCCTCCCCAGGAAAAGGAAGGAGAGAAGACAGATGAATGAGATGACAATGAACAGCGCCTGCATGTATGACGAGGTGGAGGGGATCAGGAGCCTGAACAAAGTGGAAGGGTTCGATCCCAGGAAATATATGCGCCTGATCCAGAATGAGGGGCAGGCAGGGAAATACTACCTTGACGTGGCCTACCGCAAGCTCTGGTTCCGCTTAAGATACCCGGAGGGGAAGATCGTAAAGAAGATACTGAAGCTGACGGAGCAGGTGGCCATCGTGGAGGCAAGGGTATATCTGGACCGCAATGACCATGAGGACAACTTCATCTCCAATGCGCTGGCACAGAAATACATGTCTGCGGACGGCCAGTTCGGGAACAAGTTCGTGGAACTGGTGGAGACGGCTGCAGTGGGAAGGGCATTATCGGATGCAGGATTCGGGCTGCAGTTTGCCGACAGGGAAGGGGACATGGACCCGGAAGTGACAGAGGCGCCTTTTGACCCGCAGATGATTGCAGGGGCGGGAACCGGATATACGGATTCTTCCTTTCAGGAAGGTGCAGCCGGTGACGGTGAGGTCCTCCAGGAGGAAGCCTTCCCCGGACAGTATGGGATAGAGGAATACATCCCCATGCCGGAAGAAGTGGGGCAGGCCATGGGAATGCCGCCCGCCATGCATCAGGCAGGTGCAGCACCGGCAGCCTCCAGACAGGCAGCACAGGGAACAGTCCCCACAGCAGCAGGACAGGCAGCGCAGGGAACAGCCCCCGCAGCAGCAAGACAGGCAGCACAGGGAACAGCTCCTGCAGCCGCAAGACAGGCGACGCAGGGAACGGCTCCTGCAGCAGCACAGACGCAGCAGCATGCACAGGCACAGCAGCCCGTTCAGGGGATGCCGCCCGCCATGCAGAACAGGCAGGCAGCACCAAATCCCGCACAGGGAGGGACGGCAGCCGTGAATGCCGGCCGTCAGGCGGCACAAAAAGCCGGGAACGCCGCCGGGAATACGGCAGCCGCAAAAGGCGCCAATGCACAGGCGGCAGGCAGTATCCGTAAGGACATGCCCGTGGAGCAGATCTATTCCATGTTAAACCGTGACAGCGCAGCCGCAGTGGTCATCCCCATGGGATTCAACAAGGGAAAGACACTGGGACAGGTGGCCGTGGAGAAGCCCGCGAACCTGCAGTGGTATGTGGACTCCTACGGCGGCCCCGACAACCTCCTGCGCGCGGCGGCAAAGTTCCTGATCGATGCGGCATTAGGGCAGGCAAGCTAGGGATACGGATAATGGGCAGTGCGGGCTATGCGCTGCCCTTATAAAAAAGACAGCCTGGCTTCAGGCTGCGGAAAGGAGGAGAGCCTTGTACCAGGATTTTCCTTTTACCATCAGGGAAGTGGCATATCTCCTGAACCTCCGTATCCGGCATAAGAATGCAGTGAGCCTGGATGCGGACTGCCCTTTCTGTGGGGAGACGAAAGGCAAGCTCAACCTGAACCTGAAGAAGAACGTGTTCAAGTGCAACAGGTGCGGGGAAAGCGGCGGCATGCTCTCCCTGTATGGGAAGATATACGGGGTGGACAACCAGACCGCCTGCAGGGAGATCAAGGACGCCCTCGGAAAGAATGAGCAGGCGCCTTCCTACCAGGTAAGGAAAAAGATGGTCGCCCCCAAAGAGCCGGAGATAGAGAACGCCCCGCCAGTGCCGGATGCGGTAAGGCATAAGACATACAGCATGTTCTTTTCCATGCTGGTGCTTGCGGACACCCACAGGCAGAACCTTTTGGGCCGCGGGTTCACGGAGCAGCAGATCGAGGAGAACGGCTATAAGAGCACGCCGGTCTTCGGCTATAAGAAGCTGACAAGGAAACTGCTGGAGGCGGGATGCACCGTAAAGGGCGTGCCGGGATTCTATCAGGACAGGGACGGGGAATGGACCATCCATTTCTCCAACAAGTCCTCCGGTTTCCTGGTGCCGGTACGCAATATGGACCACATGATTGTCGGGGCGCAGATCCGCCTTGACCACCCTTATGACGGCAGGAAATATATCTGGCTCTCCAGCACGAACTTCCACATGGGCACATCCTCCGGAAGCCCCGTCCATCTGGCGGGCAGTCCGGGGGAAAAGACCATCTTCATTACAGAAGGGCCGCTCAAAGGCGACCTTGCCCATGCCCTGTCTGGCAGGACCTTCGGATGCGTGCCCGGGGCGAACCAGTACGCGAACCTGCCCCCGTTCCTGCAGGCGATGAAGCTGATGGGGACGGAAGCGGTCTATGAAGCCTATGACATGGACAAGCTGCTGAAGACTGTCTGCAGGGGAGACTACAATGAGAAATGCGCCCACTGCGAAAGCTACCGGAAGTACCGGGAGGGGCAGGAGCTTCCCTGCGAGAAGAAGAACGTGAAGCGCCAGATCATCCAGAGGGGATGCAGGAAACTGGCGGAGATCTGCCGGGAGCTTGAACTGCCCATAAAAACGCTGACCTGGGATACGGATGAGGACGGGGACTGGGCGGAGCATGTGAAGGGCGTGGATGACTACCTTCATGGGCTGGAGCAGAAAAAATAACAGAAATGATATCACCGGAGTGGTGCCAGAAGGCGCTGCCCCGGTTTTTTTATTGAATAGACATATCCAGACCAAAAAAGGAATTGTTAAAATATAATGGGGTGAATAATTATAGCTAAAAGACAAGTAAGAAGTTATAAGGCGATTTTCGTCCATAAATCATATAATTTGAAGAAATTTATTTTTGACGAAAATATGAAAAAAGGGCAAGCGTTTAATAAACCTTAACGCTCCCCCTTTTTTTGTTTTGTCGATCAGTTATTAGAATTTTTCTTTAAGCGAAGCAATCCATTTTTCGATAGCTTCCACAAGAACAAATTGTTGCTGTAAAACAGCCATGCCTGTTTCTGGAATTTCTGGTACGTTTTCTTTTTCGCGGAGGTTTTGTTCCAGATAGGATTTTAATGAAGCTACATTCTTTTCAATACTTTCAATACATGATTTTTGACTGTCCGAATTTAGGCTATCTAAATTCACAATTACAGCATTAAAATCTAAAAAGAGATGAATGGGTTTCGCTGCAATTTCAAACATAAGCCTTTCAAATTCTTTTTCTCCCGCACTTGTCAAAGAATAAACCGCCTTTTCCGGCATTTTTCCCTCTTTGACAATATCTGCTTTGATAAATCCTTTTTCCTCTAGCTGGATTGCTTTTTTATAAATAGAGGGAGTGCTGATTTTCACCCATTTAGATATGTTCCGGTATTCCACCAGCTTTTGAATATCATAAGCGCCCATAGGCTCTTTCTTCAACATTCCCAGTACAATCAAATCAATCGTTGCCATGCTGCCCCGCCTTCCTTAAGTATTTGTGCGGAAACTTTCCCTGCACTGTAATTTATAGTATTCGATTTTATAGCTTCCGTCAAGAAATCAAAGAGATTTTCTACGCCGTCTTGACAACTACTATAATTTATAGTAGTATTTCTGTTGCAGTGATATGCTATAACCTATACTACTGTAAACTATATTATATCAAGAGAAAGGAGTATTCGCAATGAGTGGACGTAACAACAAAATGGAGCTTTTGGGGAGTGCGCCTATCCCCAAAGCTCTTATGGCTCTCGGCGTTCCGATTATGATTGGTATGTTGATAAATGCCCTTTATAATCTGGTAGACGCTTACTTTGTAGGAGGTTTGGGGGAAAGCCCTATGGGGGCAATCTCGATTGTATTTCCATTAGGACAGGTAGTTGTCGGGTTAGGGCTAATGTTTGGTAACGGAGCAGCTTCCTACCTTTCAAGGCTGTTAGGACGCGGCGATAGAGAAACGGCTAACAAAGTAGCCAGTACCGCATTGTATAGCAGCGTGATGATCGGTGCAGTCATCATTATAATTGCTACTATTTTTATCCAACCGATTTTAGCTTTATTAGGCGCAACAGAAACGATTATGCCCTACGCATTGACGTATGCAAGAATATATGTGATTTCGTGCATTTTCAATGTATTCAATGTAACAATGAATAATGTTGTGGCAAGCGAGGGAGCCGCAAAAACAACCATGTGTGCCTTATTATTGGGGGCTGTTTTGAATATCGGTTTAGACCCGATTTTCATTTACGGGTTAGATATGGGAGTAGCAGGTGCGGCGATTGCTACGGCTATATCTCAATTTGTTTCCACGTTAGTTTATCTTACTTATGCAATCCGAAAGAAAAGTGCCTTTTCATTCAGCTTCAAAGACTTTAAGCCTACAAAACAAATTTATGCAGAAGTCCTAAAAATCGGTGTGCCTACGCTGACGTTCCAGCTCCTTACCAGTCTTTCCATTGCCTTAATTAACAGGGCGGCTAATGGTTATGGCGACGCAGCTATCGCCGGAATGGGGGCTGTTACCAGAGTCACATCTATGGGAACCTTAGTTGTCTTTGGATTTTTGAAAGGTTTTCAACCGATTGCCGGATTTAGTTATGGGGCAAAGAAATTTGACCGTCTACGCGAAGCAATCAAGACTTCGATTCTGTGGTCAACAATTTTCTGCGTGGTCGTTGGATTACTCATGTTTTTATTTTCGACACAAATTATTTCGCAATTTGCAAACGGAAACGCAGAAATGATTGCTGTTGGGGAAAAATCGCTTATGGCAAATGGTTTTTCATTTTTCCTGTTCGGCTTTTACACAGTATATTCCTCTTTGTTTCTTGCGCTTGGCAAAGGAACAGCGGGCTTCATTCTTGGGGCTTGCAGACAGGGGATTTGCTTTGTACCTGTTATCCTCATTCTCCCTTTAATCTGGGGAATGAATGGAATACTTTATGCTCAACCGATTGCTGATGCTATTTCAGCTATTATAACTGCATTTATGGCGTTACATCTTCGTAGAGAATTGGCAGAAGCAGAAGCCCTTATATCAGATGGTCATTGACATATCAAAACAGCTCGACCGCCGCCGGAAATCTCTCTATCCTTGAATATGAACTGCCTAATCATCTAAATACCGCTTACAATACCTATACGCCTGTCCGGGCTTTTCGGACAGGCGTATTTTGCTGGTGCGCCTGGCGGACGCACGTTTCCAACAGGTACAAGTCCTGAATACGCCCGGTAGTGGGAAAGATCTAGCCGAAGGCACGGGTGTCCATTGTGAGATGGGATCTGAAGGAAGCTGTTTCTGGTATTCCTTTTTACGGTGTGGTAAGCAGATTATTCTACTATTTTTTATGCACACAATATGTAAAATCCCCAATTTTTACATAAGGCTGTTGGCTTTTACTTACACCATGCGTATAAAACAGTAAATAAAAGCAAAAGGAGCTGACAGCTATGTACCAGAAGATCATCGTGCCCATAGACCATGGGAACAGGAACATGAAGACCGAGCATAAAGTATTCACTTCCGGATTTGTGGAGGGCGACTGCAGGCCCGCGCTGGGGGAGTACCTGCATTATAATGGGCGCTATTATGCCCTTGCGGAGCAGCGGATACCCTATATGCGGGATAAGACGGTGGATGACCGTTTCTTCATCCTGACACTGTTCGCGGTGGCGATGGAGGCGGAGAAGCAGATGCTCAATGCGCAGGACACCATCCTCCAGGCAGTGCTGCCGGTGGGGCTGCCCCCGAAGCATTACGGCGCACTGTACCGGAAGTTCGAGGATTATTTCAGGGGCAGGGGCATCCAGAGGTTCACCTATAAGGGCATCCCCTATAAGGTGGAGATAACGGATGCGGCTGCTTTCCCCCAGGATTATGCGGCAGCCATGACCGTCTACCAGAGGATAGCGGAGTTCAATAAGGTCATCACGGTGGACATCGGGGGCTTCACGCTGGATTACCTGCTGATCCGGGGCGGCAGGCCGGACCTTGGGGTATGCGACTCGCAAGGAACCGGAGGTTCCTTTGAGAAGGGCGTCATCAAGCTGTACAATGACGTGGCCTCCCGCATCAATTCCGAGAAGGACATCCTGCTGGACGACACGGACATCGACCGGATCATCCGGGGAGAGAGGACGGACTATGACGGGGAGGTCCTGCGCATCGTTGGGGACATGACCAGGACTTTCGTGGACGACATCCTGGGGACGCTCAGGGAGCGGGGGCTTGACTTAAAGACAAGCTGCGTGGTGTTCATCGGCGGCGGGGCCATGCTGCTTAAGAAATACCTGGAAAGCTCGGACAAGATCGGGCGCAGCATCTTCGTGGAGGACATCTGCGCCAATGCGAAGGGCTACGGCCTGCTCTACCAGATACAGAGGAAAGGCAGGTAACTGCCATGGGGAAAAAGAACGCATTTGTGACCACCATAGGGTTCAACAAAAATGACCCCGCCCATGTGCAGGTGGCAGAGTTCTTAAACGGCATGGAGCGGGGGAAGGCGCAGTACATCGTCAATGCGGTGCTGGCGTACCAGAACGGGGCGCAGGCAGGTGATATGACTTATGCAGGGCAGGCGGTTGACTATGAAAAGATACGGCAGTTTGTGCTGCAGGTGATCAGGGAGCATGAAAGTCAGGAGATACCCCACAAAGAGACGGCAGGGGAACCGGCCGGGCCGGATGCCGCAGAGGGACAGCAGGGAACTGCCTTTGGATTTGACGAGAATGCCTTAGCCGGGATCATGTCATCACTGGAAGCATTCAAGGGGTAGGACGAATGGAGAAAGCAAAAGATAAAAAATCAGGCAGTATTTCCGGGATAAGGCAGACGGAGCGGCTTAACCAAAGGCAGAATCACTTGTTAGGAAAAAATATTAAAAGGCTTAGAGTGGAACAGGGACTGCGGAACAGTGATGTTGTCTGCCAGCTACAATTACGGGGGATCGGTATTTCCTCCAGTACATATTGCAAAGTGGAATCGGGGCAGAACAACCCGACTGTGGATATGATTATGGCTCTTGCTCAAATATATCAGTGTGAATACGAAGAATTTTTCAGAGAGTAAGTTTAAACAGGCGGCATCTTGCAGTCTCAGAAGATATTCAAGTGGCAAGATAAAGGGGAGCCTGTAGGATATATTTACTGTCCTGGCTCCCCTTTCCCAAGCAGTTCGTCCGTGGATATGTTAAAATATTCAGAAAGGATCGCCACTTCATAGTCCGGGACAAAGCGGCTGCCCTGTTCGATACGCAGGATTGTCAGGTCGCTACACTCCATGCCGAGGAGCTGGAGCCTGCCTGCAAGGGCGGCCTGGGAAAGCCCTTGGGCTGTTCGGAGCTGTTTTACTTTCGGGCCTATGATGTTTTTAGATGTACCGTTCCAGTAAATTTTCATAAACAGTCTTCCCTTCTAAAGATGAAGTATATGAATTGATTTTACCGAAATGGAGTGATAATATACTTCTAAAGATGAAGTGCCGTAAAACAGGGGGAGAGATATTTATGGAAATGGGGAATACTGGATACAGAAAGATATGGCAAAGGAGATTTTTATTATGAGTGATGTATGGTTAAAGGTTTCACAGTTTTTAGGCAGCTTAAATGGAGAAAATATAAACAGGGAAAGCTATGTGCGCACCCCGGAATATGTTAAAGCGCTGGAAGCATGGAAGGAAACCGAGCAGGAATGGGAGGCATTTCTGGAAACTTTATCTGAAGGACAGCGGGAAAAAGCGGAAGAAATGAAGGAGTGCCTGGAGGACTTTGCATCCGCCCAGGAGAAGCGTGCTTATATCCAAGGATACGCAGACTGCGTACAGGTGCTGTACCATATGGGAATTCTGAAAGAGAATGGTGAACTAGTCTTGTGTATGAAAAATATAAGTGCGAAACATGAATAAAGATTGTGAGCCAGAAGTGATAACTCTGGCTCACAGAAGTAATTTTGATTCTGATTGCTTCTTGCATCGACATGAAATATCAAGTAGCAGTATTAAATGTGGCGTTGCCATATCAGTGGTTCGTAGCGCCTTTTTAGCAGTTTTACGACATCGTCTGCCGGAAGCCGCTCTACCGATTCATCATATATGCCAGGAATGGTACCGAAGGTGTAGGTCTTTTGAAAATCTGTCATGGTTTTCAGATGTTTCAGCGCTTTTGTTTTAGTTGCGTCTTTGTGGTAGATTTTAAGGTAGGTATAGCCAGGGTAGTCTTGGGAGGAATAGCACAGGAACTTATACTGTGTAGCATCCTTTCGGACTGTCAGTGTTTGATAGGCGGCCTCTATTTTTTCTGTCAGATCCACAGCCATGATGTAGACTACGGGTTCCCCTTCAGGCAGGGGATGATGGATATAATTTCTATAAGGGGAACGGCGCAGTTGTTCATAAATTTGGCATGCTCCTGGATTGTTTAGCTGTTGAAAATAGATAAAAACATTATCATTATCAACAACGTTCTGAAAACTTTCCAACCCTATGGATTGCAACGCATGCACGATTTCTGATGCCTGTCCATAGGACATTTCACATTTATAAGGATAACTGTTTTTTAAGGGATCGTAAATAACGGCTCCGTCCATCAGGATCACTGGGAACCTCAGACGAATGCCCTGTGTAGCCTCTAAAAAGGAGGCAGGTGTGCGCATAGTCATAATAGTGAAAGGGAGTCCTTCTTCTAACATTCTGTTTAACTCTACCCGGCTGAAATCTGATAGATGAGAGTCTCGTGTTAGAAGTACTTCATCCAGCCCTGTCACGAAAAGAGTATCCTTTTGTCTATGACGGGGCAACTGAAAACTGTTGACCAGCATACCAATGCCAACTCCCAGTAGAGTGTCCACCACACGATTTACTACAAACAGGCAAGGATTTTCGTCTCCGATATGTACCATGGTGATGCTGAGGTACACCACACAGGAAAAATAAGCCGCACTTTGCAATTTTAATACTACAGCCGTATACAGGGAAGCCATAACACATAGTGCCACAACGGCGCAATAACAGGCATAGGGGAGTTGCAGTGGCAATAGAAATTTATACTGCAGTAAGATCGTCAGCAGACCATATAGGGCACCGATAAAAGTACCGCAGATTCGCTGTTTTGCTATAGATTTACTGCTGATGCGGTCCGGCTGCATACATTGCAGTGCCGCCAGTGCTATATAGAATAGAATACCACTGCAGCAATTGATTTGGTAAATCAGAAAGCAGAGTAGAACAGCCACGCCAGATTTAATGATGCGTGCGCCTATCTTGGGAAGGTATATTTTTCTCATAGGTAAGTTCCCCTTTAAGCCTGTTATTATATTTGCATTTCTAATCAAACAGACTCTATTTACATGATGTCCTCTTACAACTGCGCCACATCTACCAGCGTGAGCCTTTTACTTGCGTTCTCCAGACTTGTGACCAGCGCCTTCGCCGTGTCCATGGCTGTGATACAGTTGACCCCGGTCTCAATGGCGATACGGCGGATCAGGAAACCGTCCCTGCTCTTGTCCCGCCCCTGGGTGGGGGTATCAATGACCAGATCGATTTTGTGTCCTAGTATCAGATCCATAACCGTGGGGGACTCCTGGGAAATTTTGTTCACTTTCCTGGCTTTCACGCCCGCCTCGTTTAATGCCGCAGCTGTGCTCTTGGTGGCATAGATGGTATAGCCCAACTTCTCAAAGCGCCTGCCGATTTCAATGACCTCATGCTTGTCCGCATCTTTTACTGTGATGATTATGTTCTTGTGTTTGGGAAGGTTCACTCCCGCACCCAAAAACGCCTTGTAGAGGGCCTCATTGAAATCCTTTGCAATCCCCAGACATTCCCCGGTGGACTTCATCTCCGGTCCCAGGCTAATCTCCGCACCTCGTATCTTCTCAAAGGAGAACACTGGCATTTTGACGGCATAATACTCCGCCTCTGGCTGTAGACCTGGAATGTACCCCAGTTCTCTTATGGTTCTGCCGATGATGACCTCCGTGGCCAGATCCACAATGGGAATCCCTGTCACCTTGCTGATATAGGGCACCGTTCTAGAGGAGCGAGGATTGACCTCGATGACATACACCTCTTCGCCGATGGCGATAAACTGAATATTGATCAATCCCTTTACATGCAGGGCCCTGGCCAGTCTCGCAGTGTAATCCGCAATCTTTTCTTTCACGGTGTCCCCGATGGTAGGAGCGGGATATACGGAAATACTGTCCCCGGAGTGAACTCCCGTCCGCTCAATATGCTCCATAATACCGGGAATCAAAATATCCGTGCCGTCACATACGGCGTCCACCTCAACCTCCTTGCCCATCAGATATTTGTCCACCAGAATGGGGTGATCCTGGGCAATGCGGTTGATAATCTCCATGAACTCCTCAATCTCGGCGTCGGAGATGGCAATCTGCATCCCCTGACCGCCCAGCACATAGGAAGGGCGCACCAGCACCGGATATCCCAGTCTGTTGGCAACCTCCTTCGCCTCCTCGGCGGTATAGACCGTGCCGCCCGCCGCACGGGGAATCTTCGTCTGCTCCAGTATCCTGTCAAACAGCTCCCTGTCCTCCGCAGCATCCACATCCTCCGCCTTGGTGCCAAGAATCGGCACACCCATCTTCATCAGGCTCTCGGTCAGCTTGATAGCCGTCTGCCCGCCGAATTGCACCACCGCTCCGTCGGGATGTTCAATATTTACAATTGACTCCACATCCTCCGGCGTCAGCGGCTCAAAATATAACTTGTCCGCAATGTCAAAGTCCGTGCTCACCGTCTCGGGATTGTTGTTGATGATAATCGTCTCATAGCCCGCCTTGGAAAACGCCCATGTGGCGTGCACGGAACAGTAATCGAACTCGATGCCCTGGCCGATGCGGATGGGGCCGGAACCCAGCACCAGCACCTTTTTCCGCCCTTCTGTCCTGCGGGCTTCACACTCACCGCCGAACACAGAGTAATAATAGGGCGTGGAAGCGGCAAACTCCGCCGCACAGGTATCCACCATCTTGTAGACCGCAACAATACCGTTGTCGTAACGCAGCTTTTTGATCTCCTCCTCCGGCACGCCCGTGAGCCTGGAAATCACATTGTCCGGGAATTCAATCCGCTTTGCCTCCCGCAGAAGCTCCACTGTGAGAGGACCTTCCTTAAGAGCCTGCTCCATCTCCACCAAAATGGCAATCTTGTCAATGAACCAAACATCTATCTGGGTGAGTTCGTGTATGGTATCGTAATCCATACCCTTGCGGATGGCCTCCGCAATCACGTAAATCCGCTGGTCATCCACTTTTTTCAGGCGCTCCTTCAGCTCATCCACGGACAGGGCGCTGAAATCGTAACTGAGCAGGCAGTCCACATGCTGCTCCAGAGAACGGATCGCCTTCATCAGCGCGCCCTCAAAATTATTACAAATGCTCATCACTTCGCCCGTGGCCTTCATCTGGGTGGTCAGCGTGCGCTTTGCCGTGATAAATTTATCGAAAGGAAGTCTCGGTATCTTTACCACACAATAATCCAGCGTGGGCTCAAAGCTTGCATAGGTTTTGTGGGTGATGGCGTTTTTGATTTCATCCAGGGTAAATCCCAGCGCAATCTTGGCCGCCACCTTGGCAATGGGATATCCGGTGGCCTTGGATGCAAGCGCGGAGGAGCGGCTCACACGGGGATTCACCTCAATCACACAATATTCAAAGCTGGTAGGATGCAGCGCAAACTGCACATTGCACCCTCCGGTAATCTGCAGTTCGTTAATAATCTTGAGGGCGGAGGTTCGAAGCATCTGATACTCCTTGTCGCTCAAGGTCTGGGAAGGCGCTACCACGATACTGTCCCCGGTATGCACACCCACAGGGTCAATATTCTCCATATTACATACGGTGATGCAGTTGCCCATGCTGTCCCGCATAACCTCATACTCGATTTCTTTCCAGCCCGCGATACAGCGCTCCACCAACACCTGTCCTACGCGGGACAGACGCAGCCCGTTCTCCAGAATCTCCTCCAGCTCTGCCTGGTTGTGAGCAATGCCGCCGCCGGAGCCGCCCAGAGTGTACGCCGGACGAAGCACCACGGGATAGCCGATGGTGTTAGTAAACGCAACGCCGTCCTCCACACTCTCTACCACCAGGGACGCCGCACAGGGCTCACCGATGCGCTCCATCAAATCCTTAAACTCCTGGCGTCCCTCCGCGTTGCGGATGGTCTGGGCAGTGGTTCCCAACAGTGTTACATTGTGCGCCTTCAAGAAACCGGACTCCTCCAGCTCCATTCCCAGATTCAGCCCCGCCTGTCCTCCCAGCGTGGGAAGAATGCTGTCGGGCTTCTCCTTCTCAATAATCTGCTCCAGCACCCTGACAGTCAGCGGCTCCACATACACCTTGTCCGCAATATCCTTGTCCGTCATGATCGTTGCAGGATTGGAGTTCACCAGAATGACCTCCACGCCTTCTTCCTTTAAGGAGCGGCACGCCTGTGTGCCTGCATAGTCAAACTCAGCCGCCTGCCCGATGACGATGGGGCCGGAGCCGATTACCATAACGCGCTTTACATTTGGATTCTTAGGCATTTTCGTTCTCTCCTTTCATCATATCAATGAATCTGTCAAACAAATAACCGGAATCCTGCGGCCCGGAGCAAGCCTCCGGGTGAAACTGAACAGTGAAAATATTCTTGCCTGTATAGGAAAGACCCTCGTTGGTGCCGTCGTTTACATTGACAAAGGCTGGAACTGCAACGGACGGATCCAGCTTGTCAGTATCAACCACATAGCCGTGATTCTGCGAGGAAATATACACCCTGCCGGTGGATAAATCCTTTACCGGATGATTGCCGCCCCGGTGTCCGTATTTCATCTTGTAAGTGTCGGCTCCGGTGGCAAGGGCCATGAGCTGATGCCCCAGGCAGATTGCAAAAATGGGAATCTCGGTGTCATACAGCTTTTTGATCTCCGCTATGACGGAGGCGCACTCCTTGGGGTCTCCGGGGCCGTTGCTCAGCATAATGCCGTCGGGGGCGTCCGCAATGATTTCGGAAGCGGGCGTCAGGGCAGAGTACACCGTAACCTCACAGCCTCTCTCGGACAGGGAGCGGGAAATATTGGATTTTGCTCCCAGATCCAAAAGCGCCACCTTGAGACCGATTCCGTTCAACGATTTTACCAAAGCGGGCCGCTTTTCCCGCTCGTAGGCCGCCCTGTCAAATCTGGCTGCGCCGGAGAGGGGACCATTCTGTTCCAAGGCGATGGTCGGCGCTATGGTATATTTTGTGGGACAGGTTGCCTTCTCCACCACCTTGCCCGTGGTGTATTTCATTAATCTGGGAAGGATATCTTCTAGGCAGTAATCTTCGTTCGTAGTGATCATTCCGTTCATGGTGCCCTTTTCCCGCAGAATTCGGGTGAGAGCCCTTGTGTCGATACCCGCGATGCCAGGGACGCCGTTCTCATCCAGAAACTGTTGTATAGTCATATCACTTCGGAAATTGCTGGGAACGCGGGAGAGCTCCCGCACGATAAAGCCGTCCGGCCAGGACTTAAAAGATTCCATATCGTCTCTGCAGATGCCGTAATTACCGATCAGGGGGTAGGTCATGCAGACAGCCTGCCCTGCGTAGGAGGGGTCGGTCAATATCTCCAGATACCCTGCCATAGATGTATTAAATACAATTTCACTGATTATTTCCTTGCTGGCACCTATGTGAGTACCCTCAAACACAGTGCCGTCTTCCAATATCAAAAAAGCTTTCATTTGTTGTTTGCCTCATTTAAAAAATGCGATTTGTTTGAAATATTTGCGTCCATGTTTGTCGAATATGATTGCAACCAGTTGGCAGATTTCGGTAAGCACTACGGTTGATCAAACGGCTGGTAGATGGCATTTGGATCATGTTGTCAATTTATAATGCAACTGTTTCCTTTTTTGAAAGCTTCTGCTCAAACCTGTTCTTTCTTGTGTCGGTGGGAATTTCCGTGGGATACTCCCCATCAAAGCAGGCGCTACAGTATCCGGTATTTCCAATCAAAGATCCAAGCTCCGACACTGGAAGATATCCTAGGCTGTCTGCTCCTATGATCTGCGCCGTCTCTGATACACTGTGATGACATGCGATTAGATTTTCCTCGGAATCAATGTCCGTACCATAATAACAGGGATGCAAAAAGGGTGGAGATGAAATTCGCATATGGATTTCTTTGGCTCCTGCTTCCCGTAACAACTTTACGATACGGCCGCTGGTGGTTCCCCTCACAATGGAATCATCAATCAGTACCACCCTTTTTCCTCTGACGCTTTCTTCAATGGCACTCAGCTTGATTTTCACTTGATCCAGCCGTTCGTTCTGCCCCGGGGAAATAAATGTTCTGCCAATATACTTATTCTTAATAAGGCCGATTCCGTATGGAATCCCCGATTCCATGCTGAATCCCAGAGCCGCATCCAGACCGGAATCAGGCACTCCCATGACTATGTCCGCCGGTATGGGATGCTTTCTGGCCAGAATTCTTCCCGCCCGTATTCTGGATTCGTGAACAGATACTTTGTCAATAGTAGAATCCGGTCTGGCAAAATAGATATATTCAAAAATGCAGAGCTTTTTCTTCTGCCTGTCACAGTGTTCCCTGCGGGAAACAATTCCCTCCGGACCAAATACCAGAATTTCCCCCGGCTCCAGATCTCTCACAAATTCGGCTCCCACTGCTTTCAAAGCACAGCTTTCGGAGGCGGCTATGTACATTCCATCCTGTGTCCTGCCGTAACAGAGAGGGCGGAATCCATAGGGATCCCTAGCACAGATCAGCTTTTGCGGTGACATCAGAACAAGAGAGTAAGCTCCGTCAAGCGAATTCATGGCGGCACTTAAGGCATCTTCAATGGACGGAGTCCTCAGACGCTCTTTTGTGACAATATAAGCAATGGTCTCCGTATCGCTGGTAGTATGAAAAATTGCGCCGGATAATTCAAGTTCATTGCGGAGTATGGCGGCATTGCTGAGATTTCCGTTATGAGCAAGTGCCATTCTTCCTTTTTGATGATTGACTTCGATAGGCTGACAATTACTGCGTCTATTGCCTCCCGTGGTTCCGTACCGGACATGCCCCACCGCCATATTTCCTTTTGGCAGACGCGACAAGGTTTCTGTAGTAAACACCTCACTGACTAGCCCCAAATCTTTATGAGAGGAAAACACTCCGTCATCATTTACCACAATACCGCAGCTTTCCTGTCCTCTATGCTGTAATGCATACAGACCGTAATATGCAGTCCCTGCCACATCGGCAGTCACCGGACTGATGATTCCAAAAACACCACATTCTTCATGTAAAACCATGTATATACCCCCTGCGTCAAGCTTAATCTAATGCATACTCCTTGGCAACTCCCACAAATCCCATAAATAGAGGGTGGGGATGATTGGGGGACTCTTAAATTCAGGATGATACTGTACCCTACATAAAAAGGGAGGTCTCCCAGTTCAACCGTCTCTCCCAGTCTGCCGTCTGGAGAGGCTCGAGATAATCCACCATGGAAGGCAATGACGCCCTTGTTCTATTATATGCATGTTCTGCTTCACAAAAAATCTCATAACAAAAGAAAAGCGCCTTCGAGTATTTAACTCAAAGACGCCTTTGCCTTTTGACTCTACATTATAACCATTAAAGGTAATTTGTCAAGATGTTTCTCAAAAGTTACTTTGTCAAATGGGAAGAAAAACGATGGTAATATGATAAAGTATAAATGATAAAACGATAATATTTGCTTGGAAAAAATTAGGAATGCTGGAGGGAAAATTATGAGATTTCACCTATGAATGGGGTATCTGAACTGTTACCAGTTTATTCAAAAATGTTTATTCAAAAATAAAATTTTCTTGTTGACAAATATTGTATCATAGTATACAATCTCAACCATATAACATAAAAGCAATTTTTTAAACGAGCAATGGGGCTGATTACCAGGCTCGTTTTTTTTGTGTATATGAAAGGCGATTAAGGAGTTCATAACAGGAGGGCAAAAGCAATGGCAATGATCAAGTTGGAACATGTTAATAAATATTTTGGAGATTTACATGTACTAAAAGATATAAATCTTGAGGTGGCAGAGGGAGAAAAACTGGTCATTATTGGTCCTTCCGGTTCTGGCAAATCCACCACAGTACGTTGCATGAACTTTCTGGAGGAACCCTCCAGCGGCAAAGTCTATTTGGACGGTAAGGAACTGAACCATAAGAATAAGGTGCACTTGATCCGGGAGACTACCTCCATGGTATTCCAACAGTTTAACCTGTATCCTCATATGACGGTGCTGCGGAATCTGATATTGGCCCCTACAAAGCTATACCATAAGAGTAAGACGGAGGCGGAGAAACTGGCCTACCATTATCTGGATGTAGTAGGGCTGCGTGATAAGGCTCATGTATACCCTACAACACTGTCCGGCGGACAACAGCAGCGTATTGCTATTGCCAGAGCGTTATGTGCCCAGACCAAGATCATCCTGTTTGATGAGCCTACCTCGGCACTGGATCCAGAAACGATCCAAGAGGTGTTGGATGTGATGATCCGACTGGCTAAAGAAAATATAACCATGGTAGTGGTTACACATGAGATGGGATTTGCCCGTCAGGTAGCAGACCGAATTGTATTTATGGCGGATGGACAGATTGTGGAGGAAGGAACTCCGGAGCATTTCTTTGAAAATCCAGAGAATGAGCGTGTGAAACAGTTTTTAGGGAAAATTATCCGGTAAATATTTTATTTGCTTGAAACATCGCAGCAGTGTTTATACATGGAGTATATCCTTCTGCCGCATGTTTTCAGATATATTCCGACATATGGGTGTTCTGCTTACATATGTCGGGCATTACCAAATAAGCAGGCAGAAAAGAGGAGATGCTATGAAAAAGAAACTGGCGTTACTATTGGCATGTTTGATGGCTGTGACCATGTTGGCAGGTTGCGGTAAGGAGCAGGAATCTACAGCAGGCATGGGAACCTCTGAAAAGAGCAACAATGTGGAATCTGCAGAAGGACCAACGGGTTCTTTTGGAGTAGATACCCAGGCTATAATTGACAGAGGCGTACTGCGGGTAGGGGTGAAAAATGCAGTGCCCGGATTTGGACTCCAGGATACTCTGACAGGGGAGTACTCTGGCATGGAAATTGATATTGCAACAAAGCTGGCAGAATACCTGGGTGTGGAAGTGGAGTTTACCACTGTGACGGCAGCAACCCGTACCGAATTGCTGGATTCCGGGGATATTGATTGTGTGCTTGCCACCTTTACTATCACGGATGAAAGAAAGGAAAGCTGGGATTTTTCCACACCTTACTATACGGATGCAGTGACTGTGTTGGTGGAGAATGCATTCGGTATAACCTCCCTTGAAGGACTCGTGGACAAGAAAGTAGGTGTTTCTTCCGGATCTACATCTGCAAGGGCGCTGACGGCAGCCATGGTGGAAGCCGGTCTGATTGATGGAACTGGATTTGAACCGGATACTTTTGACCCGGCAATTTGGACCACTGGCATTTCTTATCAGCAATATGAGGATTATCCGGCAATCTCCACGGCATTGAGCGCGGGAGAAGTGGATGCGTTCTGTGTTGATAAGTCTATTCTGGCGATATACAAGACAGAGGACCGTTCCTATATTGAAGAGAAGTTTTCTCCTCAGGAATATGGTATTGCCACCAAAAAAGGTTCTGACTTTTCCGTGCTGTGTGATGAATTGGTGAATACCTGGTTGAACGATGGCACCATAAGCAGTTTTATGGATAACTATGGTCTTGAATAGAGTTGATGTGAACTTCCGGAAGTGCCCCGCCTGATGGCGGGACACCTGGAAGGGAAAGGAAATGGTATGGCAGGTTTTTTTTCGGTAGATGCATGGCAAAAGGTATGGGTTTTTCGCAGTACTTTTCTGCATGGATTGGGAAATACGGTAAAAACATCGGTTTTTGCACTGCTCATTGCATTGTTTTTGGGGATTGTCGTAGGTTTGATGGCAACCAGTGGGAAAAAGATACTGACTGTTCTGGCTAGGGTTTATGTGGAGTTTATTCAGAATACGCCGGTATTGCTGCAAATGTGTTTTTTATATTATGCGCTGGCTTTTTCTGGACACAGCATTGGTATTGTTCCCACGGGTATTCTGGCGCTGGGCATTTATACAGGAGCCTATATGGCGGAAGTAATCAGGGCCGGTATAGAGTCTGTTCCCAGAGGGCAGTTTGAGGCGGCTCAGGCTCAGGGATTTGGATATATCCAACGGATGTACTATATCATCTTTCCCCAGAGTATCAAAATTATTCTGCCACCTATGGTCAATCAGGTTGTGAACCTAATCAAGAATACCTCCTGCCTATACATTGTGGGAGGTACAGATTTGATTTCAGTGACATATAACTTTGTGACAGGGGTTAATACAGGCGGAGCGTATGCTCCTGCTTATCTTATAAGCGGAGTGCTGTTTTTCATTGTGTGCTTTCCACTGTCCACACTGGCCAGCACATGGGAGAATTCCCTGAAAAAACGGGATGCCAAGGTGAATGTGGCAACGAAAGTTTAAGGACGGAGAAATGAAAATGAGAGAATTAGAGGGAAGCCTGAAAATTATATCAAACGCGAGTGTGTTGCAATATATTTGTAAGGGCATTGCATTTACATTGGTTATTGCGGTGACTGCGGTGGTATTAGGGATAATGATAGGGTCTATATTGGCGTTAGCCAGAAATTACTGCAATGGGAAGATAAGCCGGATTTTCAAATGGTTGGCGATTGCCTACATAGAAGTATTTCGGAATACACCGTTGCTATTATGGATTTTTGTCTGCGTGGTGTTCTGTCCTTGCCCGAAGTTTCTAAATCATAAAATGTTCGGAATTTCCACAGTGGAGGTACGGATGTTGTTCAAGGCTGCGGTGGCATTGGTTCTGTTTACCTCATCAGTCCTTGCAGAGATCATCCGGGGCGGGTTGAATTCTGTGGCTCAAGGACAATTTGAAGCAGGTCAGTCTCAGGGTTTTCATATGGTGCAGATTATGCTGTACATCGTGTTGCCTCAGGCATACAGAAACATAGTGCCTACATTGCTGAGTCAAGTGGTGACCACAGTGAAAGATTCTTCCTATCTGGCTAACGTGGCGGTCATTGAGTTAATGGCCAGGGTGAGGCAGATTATGAATGGCGCCTATCAATACAATGGGCTCGGCACTACCAATGTTTCGGATGTCTTTGTGCTGTTCGGCTTTGCCGCATTAATTTATTTTGTCATAAATTTTACACTGTCCTGCATTGTGCGTTCCCTGCAGAAACGGCATAAGCGCCCTGCAGTGCAGTTAACCAGAGCATAGAGCGAGGGGTGAGCGAATAATGGAAAAATATGTAATTACCATATCCAGACAGTTTGCCGGCATGGGACGATGTATTGCGCAGAGTCTGTCTGAGGAACTGGGAATTCCCTTTTATGATAGGGATATTGTGGAGCAGACAGCCAAACGTATGGAATTACCCATATCCACAATCAGCCAGGAAGAAGAGAATGTCCGCTCTGTTTATTTCAAGCGGCAATATCCTCTGGGCATGGGGATACAGAGCATGCAGGATGAAATCTATATGGTTCAACAGAACATCATTCGTGATCTGGCGGAAAGGGAATCCTGTATTTTTGTGGGAAGGTGCAGTGACAGTATTCTGGCCGACCATCCCCGCCGCCTTAGTGTTTTTATTTATGCCCCTTACAGGGTGCGCTATGAAAACTGTATTAAGCGGCTGGGCATGATGCCGTCTGTCGCGGAGAAGATGATAAAGAATGTGGATAAATCCCGAATACAATATCACCGGCGCTATTGTAAGGGCTATCAGGATGAACTCACAGGCAAGGATTTGGCCATTGACAGTGGCAGATTCGGAATTGAGGGCGCGGCACAGATCATAAAATCTGTCATGTGGGCAAAGGGTATAATAGGATGATAGGAGTATTGTGGACATCCAGAAAGTATTTAGAGGAGGACTGGGCATGCAGCAAATAGAGTTATTAAAACACACAGATAAAATTAATGAACTGTTGGCGCGTTATGGAGTGAAATTTGGTATTTATAAGAATAATGTATTCAAAGAACAGTTGTTTCCTTTTGACTCTATACCAAGAATTATTGAACATGATGAATTCACTTTTTTGGAAAAGGGACTGAAACAGCGTGTTATGGCTTTGAATTTATTTTTAAAAGATATTTATGGCAAGAAACAGATCGTGAAAGATGGAATTATTCCGGACGATTTCATTTATGCCTCCAGCGGATATATGGCGGAATGTGAAGGAGCAGTTCCTCCAAAGGGGATTTATTCCCACATATCCGGAATTGACTTGGTAAAAGGAAAGGATGAGAACTGGTACATACTGGAGGACAATTTAAGAGTGCCTTCCGGAGCATCGTATCCTATGATTGCTAGGGATTTATGTAGGAGGAGTTCTCCGGATACATTTCACAGTTACAGACTGGAGGACAACCGGAATTATGCGGATTTACTGCGGAGAGCAATGGATTATGTGAACCCCGGAGGACATACGGTAATTCTGACGCCGGGAAGGTATAATGCCGCTTATTTTGAACATTCCTATCTGGCAGAAAAGACGGGAGCACATCTTGTAACCGGAGCAGAGCTGATGGTTGAAAAGGATGTATTGTATTACATTGCTTCTGACGGAACCAAGGAAAGGGTGGGAGCCGTATATCGCAGAATATCAGATGAGTATCTGGATCCGATGAATTTTAATCCGGAATCCCTGATTGGCATCCCGCATATTTATGAGGTGTTCCGAAAGGGAAATGTGGCGCTGCTCAATGCGCCGGGAAACGGCGTAGCGGACGATAAAGGAATTTACTATTTTGTTCCTAAAATGATTCGTTATTATTTGGATGAGGAACCGGTTCTTGGTAATGCACCGACATATCTACCATTTTATGAGGAAGATATGAAGTATGTTCTGGAACATTTTGATAAGCTGGTATTAAAGGATGTAGCAGAAGCAGGAGGGTATGGTGTTGTATTCGGAAGTTCTATGACAAAGCAGCAGAAACAGGATTTTATAGCCTTGTTAAAGAGGGAGCCAAGGAGGTTCATCGCACAGGAAGTAATTGACTTTCAGGATCTGGATATTGTGGATAATGGTGAGATTGTACCAAGAAAGGCAGACCTCAGGGCATTTGTGCTGATGGCAGAGGAACCCATGGTCTGGAAGAGCGGACTGACAAGGTTTTCCAGAAATAAAGATTCGTTTATTGTGAATTCATCACAGGGAGGAGGTTTTAAAGACACATGGGTATTATATCAGTAGAACAGGCAGATCGTTTATATTGGTTGGGAAGATACACAGAGCGTGTGTATACAACACTTCGTTTCTATTTTCCGAGATTTGACAACATGATTGACGAGGTGGTTGACAGTTATCAGGCATTCTGTGAATCCATTGATATTCCGAACATTTATTCATCAAAGGAGGATTTTCTCAGGCGTTATCCTTTTGATGCAGATAATCCGGATTCTATCATCAGTAATCTTAATCGGGCATATGACAATGCCATTGTACTCAGGGAGAGCATCGGTTCGGAAGCATTTTCTTATATTCAGCTTGCTGTCTATGATATGAATAAGGCAGCGATGAGCAAGTCGCCGTTAATAGAACTGCAGTATCTTATAGATCATATTTTATCATTTTGGGGGATTGCAGATGACCAGATTGATTCTGAACAGGTGCGGAACATGATCAAGGCAGGAAAACGGATTGAGCGTATTGATATGTTTGCGCGGCTTAAGGTGTCACAAAAGGAACTGATAAGAGAGGTACACCGCATGATCCCGAGAGTGGAAAGAAGCGGGCTGCAGTTTGATAAAGCGAGGCTGGAACAGATGAAAATCCTTGTGGAAAGTCCTGATTTGGATTACTATAAAATTGTATCAAATGTTGAGGCAATTTTATAGTAATATGGCAGGTTGGGAGTGATTTTGTGTCAGTACTGCACTTTGAGTATAAGATGGAGATAAACTATGAGGAATATATCAGCCGATGTTTTTTTACGATCAAGTGTATCCCGAGGGAGGATGCAAGGCAGCATTTGCTGGGAATAGAACTTTCCGTATTGCCTGAGACTGAGTATTCCATGGGAGAGGACTCATTTGGAAACAGGCAGATATACGGTTCTGAGACAGAGCCTCATAATCAGTTTCTATTTCAGTCAATCGGTGATGTAGAGATTATTCAGACAGATTATGAGGAGATCAGTGATGAGACGGCAGGAATTTTCAGGATTCCTCATGGCAAATGTATACCAGGGTCTAGGCTTTCGGAATATTATCAATCTCATGATTTTTCAAAATGTAAGAGCCCTTATGAAATCTGTATGGCATGGATGCACAAGTTGCATCGGGATTTTTCATATGTGCCGGGAGCTACACAGTTTCATACCGGAGCGGAAGAAGCATGGGGCATGGGAAGAGGAGTCTGCCAGGATTATGCGCATATTTATGTTACATTGCTTCGCATGGCAGGGATTCCCGCTCGCTATGTATGCGGAATGATCATCGGCGAAGGCGCAAGCCATGCGTGGGCAGAGGCACTTTGCGGTGACAAGTGGGTGGCATTTGACCCTACGAATGATTGTCTGGTATCAGACCAGCATATAAAGATTGGCCATGGCAGAGATGCAGCAGACTGTGCAATTAACCGTGGGCTTATATGGAATAATGGAGTGCAGCTGCAAAAGATAGCTGTTCTGGTGGAAAAAAGAGAAAAGGATGGATAACATGATAAAGACAATAGCAGCGGTGGGGTTGCCCGTGGATGAAGTGCTGGAAATAAAAAGAAACCGTATTCTGCCGGAGACACCCATGGACAGTATGAAACGTATCAGTATTGTTACGGGCATTCATGGGGATGAACTGGAGGGACAGTATGTATGTTTTGAATTGCAGCGCCGCATAGAACAGAACAAAGAATGTCTTACCGGGATCGTTGATATTTATCCGGCAATGAATCCGCTGGGGATTGACTCAATTACCAGAGGAATCCCGGCTTTTGACCTGGATATGAACCGGTTGTTTCCCGGAGATATTGATGGTAGCATGCTGGAGTATGTGGTTGCCAGGATCATGGAGGATGTGGCGGGTTCCGACTGCGTGTTGGATATCCATGCCAGCAATATTTATCTGACAGAAATACCGCAGATACGCATCAATGAGCTGCATCAGGATATTCTTGTGCCGATGGCGGAGGCCGCCAATGTTGATTTTATATGGATACATGGGGCCAGCACGGTGCTGGAATCTACCTTTGCATACAGTCTGAATCACATTGGAACGCCGGTGCTGGTAGTGGAAATGGGCGTGGGAATGCGAATCACGCGCACATATGGGGATCAGATGGTAGATGGGATTTTCCATTTGATGAAAAAGATGGGAATCTGGAATGGCGAGGTAAAATCGGTAAGAAAACCAATCATTTCGCGAAAACCGGAAGATGTCTGTTACTTAAATGCCAGTGTTGGCGGGGTATTCATTCCAAATGTGGAGCATGGCGCAAAACTGAAAAAAGATGAAATAATAGGGCAGATTGTGGATCCGCTATGCGGAAAGGTATTGGACGAGGTAAGGACGCCGGAAGACGGTATGTTGTTTACCATAAGGGATTATCCTGTTGTCGTTGAGGGGTCTCTCATGGGACGGCTGCTGAAAAAGGAAGTGTGTGGCTATGAATAAAAGAATTATTTATGAACTCAAGGGGATATATCGGGATACTTTTCGTGTGACTGGATATGAATTTGGAGCGGGAGAAAAATCAGTCTGTATCGTAGGTAGTTCAAGGGGGAATGAAGTACAGCAGATTTACTGCTGTTCCCAGCTGGTGAAGAAAATGAAACAATTGGAGGATGAGGGAAGGATTTCGGGAGGGCACAAAATTTTGATCATTCCTTCTATCAATCCATATTCTATGAACATACAGAAGAGGTTCTGGTCAACGGATAATACGGATATTAACAGGATGTTCCCGGGATATGATATGGGAGAAACTACCCAGAGAATTGCGGACGGCGTATTCAGGGAAATTTCAGAGTATCAGTTTGGAGTTCAGTTCACGTCTTTTTACATGCCGGGGGATTTTGTCCCGCATGTGCGGCTGATGGATGAGGGATTCAGTGATCCTGAAACAGCGAAACAGTTTGGTCTCCCTTATGTCATCATACGCAGAGTAAGACCATATGATACGGCAACTTTGAACTATAACTGGCAGGTATGGAATACGCAGGCTTTTTCCCTGTATACTTCCACTACAGCTAGGCTCGACAGGAATAGTGCAGGTCAGGCGGTTCTGGCAGTAATGAATTTCATGTCCAAACAGGGAATGTTGAAATACAGTATACCTGACGGATTACATTCAAAAATCGTACATGATGAGGATATGATTTTGATAAAAACGGCGAAATCCGGTATTTTTGAACCTATGGTAAAGGCAGGAGAGGAAGTAAGAACCGGACAACCTTTGGCAAATATTCTGAATCCGTATGAAGGCAATGTACTTGAAACACTCTATGCACCTTTTGACAGGGTTGTGTTTTTTGTGCATAATGAACCGCTGACCTACGCTAATACGGCGGTAATAAAGTTGATAGAGAAATATTGAAACTGATGAAACCTGAGAACGAAAATGACTGTTTAGGAGGAAGGCTATGAGAAAACCGATTATAGGGCTCATTCCGCTTGTGGATGTAGAAAGGGAGAGTTACTGGATGCACCCGGGATACATGAAGGGAGTAGAACAAGCTGGAGGGATTCCGGTTATGTTGCCATTAACCTCAGATGAAGAAGAATTGCAGGATGTATCGAAGGAGATAGATGGATTTCTATTTACTGGCGGACAGGACATTTCTCCAAACCTATATGCACAGGATTATTCACCTATGTGTGGAAAATGTTGTAAAGAACGGGATGAAATGGAGGCAGTATTATTCCGTATGGTATATGAATTGGATAAACCGGTACTGGGAATATGCAGAGGAATACAGTATATTAACGTAGTAATGGGAGGAACATTATATCAGGATCTGCCGTCGGAGCATCCATCCAATATAGAACACCATCAGATGCCGCCATATGAAGTGCCAGTGCATTCGGTAAGAATATTAGAGGAAAGTCCATTATATAAAATATTGAAAAAAGAAAAAATAATGGTCAACAGTTATCATCACCAGGCAATCCGAATACTTGCCCCAAAACTATCAGTCATGGCGATTTCACAGGATGATTTGGTTGAAGCAGTGTGTGTACCAGAAAAAAGATTTGTATGGGGGGTACAGTGGCATCCGGAGTTTTCTTACTTAACGGATGAAGACAGCAGAAAAATTTTTTCGGAGTTTATAATAAAGGCAGCAGACAATTAATAACGTGGATGTGAATATTCCGAAAGCGGCTATTTTTAACCCCTACGGGGGCTTGTGGAGAATTTTGTAGGGTGCTATTCTGTTATAGTAAAGGAAGGGGCGATTTCAATGCATATGGCAGATGCATTAGTAGCACCAGCGGTGGCGGGCACTTTGTATGTTTGCTCCACTATGGCAGCAGCTTATTCAGTAAAAAAAGTAGAGGCAGAGGATGAACCGAAGAAAATACCACTTATGGGAGTGATGGGGGCATTTGTGTTTTCGGCGCAGATGATCAATTTTACAATTCCGGGAACTGGTGCCAGCGGTCATTTATGTGGAGGAATGTTGCTGACAGCTTTGTTGGGACCTTATGAAGCATTTTTAACAATGATTGGAGTGTTATTGATTCAATGTCTGATGTTTGCAGATGGTGGTTTTTTGGCATTAGGGTGTAATATATGGAATATGGCTTTTTATGGATGTTTTGTTGGGTATTTTCTGATTTGGCATCCCGTTGTAAGGCATGGTTTTAGCAAGGCAAAAATAATAGGTGCATCCATACTTGGTTCAGTAGTCGCTTTGCAGTTAGGGGCTTTTAGTGTTACATTGGAAACTATGTTTTCTGGTATTACGGAACTTCCGTTTTTGGTGTTTGTAAGTACAATGCAGCCAATTCATCTTGCTATTGGATTTATTGAAGGTTTAATTACAGCGATGGTCTTATTGTTCGTCTATGAGGCGAGACCGCAGATGCTTCAAGGAATAGAGGAAACAACATCAACCTATATTGAAAGCAAGTGTTCTATACGCAAAGTCATTACAGTTTTTGGAATTATAACATTGTTCACAGGTGGGATTTTTTCTTTATTCGCTTCTGTCTATCCAGACGGATTGGAATGGTCTATAGAAAGAATTTCAGGTTCTTCAGAAATTGAAACTGTCAATAATCATATATATATAATTCTGGAAAATATTCAGAAAGCCACAGCAATTCTTGCAGACTATGGCTTTAAAGGTACAGAATCTGTATTTGGCACTTCATTTTCTGGAATTATAGGTTCATTGGCAGTTCTTGGAATCTGTTTGATTGCTTGTTTTGCATTTCGATATATTAGAAGGAAAAAGAAAACCATATGAGTAAATTAGATGGTGCGCTTTGTGATATTCATCATATAGATATAAGTGTTGAGAAGAATCAGTGGTTGAATCACATGTATCCACTAATCAAGCTGGTTGTTACAATGTGTTTCATCATTATTACGGTATCCTTTTCCAAATATGATTTGGTGGGGATTTTACGAATGGGTGTGTACCCGATTGTTGTTTTTGTTTTGGGAGAAATTTCCTTTAGGGATGCATTGAAAAGAATACGGGTGATCCTTCCAATCGTATGTTTGGTTGGAGTATTCAATCCATTTTTTGACCGCCAGCCTGTAATGGAAATTGCCGGCATTACAGTGACAACAGGTATTATATCCATGCTTACCTTGATGATGAAAGGGGTTTACAGTGTATTGGCATCTTATTTACTGATTGTAACTACGCCCATTGAAAAAATCTGCCATGCATTGCGGCTTTTGCATGTCCCAGTTGTTATTGTAACACAGATATTGTTGACTTATCGTTATGTAAGGCTTCTTTTGAATGAAGCACACTATATGATACAAGCCTATTCCCTGCGGGCACCAAACCAAAAAGGTGTCCATTTCAAAGTATGGGGTTCTTTGGTAGGACAGTTGCTCTTGAAAAGTATAGATCGTGCGGATGAGGTGTACGCAAGTATGTTGCTCAGGGGATATAATGGAGAGTTTTATTATGATACAAAGATAACCTGTCGGGTAAGGGATTATATGTATATGGCGGTCTGGTGTATGGTATTTTTCTGTCTTAGGGTTATCCTATAAATAACTTCAACAATTATGATGATGAATATAGGCTTATAAAAAAGAAGGGAAGTATATGAACTCGGCATATATCAGTGTGGAAAATGTTAATTATAGTTATGAAAAATCTCATCCAATATTAAAGGATATCACATTTACAGTATATGAACATGACTGTATTGGATTGATTGGAGCTAATGGTGTAGGAAAATCTACACTATTGAAACTTATGGTGGGTTTGGATTTAGGTTATGAAGGAAATATCTGCATAGGAGGGCTTCCAGTGGTGAAAAAAAGCCTTTCTAAAATTCGGGAGAAGCTAGGATATGTCTTTCAGGATGCTGATAGTCAGTTATTCATGTCCCATGTGTATGAAGATTTGGCGTTTGCTCCCAAAAATTATGGATTATCGGAATCAGAGGTGGAAAAGCGGGTACAGAAAGCTCTTGAAATGGTTCATATTGAACATTTGAAGGATAAGCAAATCTATAAAATGTCAGGTGGCGAGAAAAAGCTGGTATCTATTGCAACTATACTTGCCATGATGCCAGATGCCATTTTAATGGATGAACCGTCAGTTGCGTTAGATCCGAAAAACAGGAGAAATCTAATCCATGTATTAAATGGATTTAAGCAACTGAAAATCATTGCATCTCATGACTTGGATATGATTTTGGATACCTGCAGTCGTGTCATCTTAATGTCAGATGGGAGAATTATCCGAGATGGCGACGCAAGGGAAATATTATCCGACAGGGAATTGCTTGAGGCGAATGGATTGGAACTGCCTTTTTGTTTGCAGGGAGTGTTTTCCAAAAAAATTTCTTGACAATTTTTTAGTCTTGAATTATAATTCGTATTAAAATGGGGTTATTTTGCTTTGCCCTGTTTATATTGTGAAATGTGATAGACGAAGAGGTCTTTCCGAAAGGAGGGGTCTCTTTTTTCGCATATGCACAAAATATCTTAAGAAAGGAAAAATATTATGCGATTGAATCCAAAAGAACAAGAAAAACTAATGCTTCATATGGCAGGAGAACTGGCGAAGCAGAGAAAAGACAGAGGGCTAAAGCTGAATTATGTGGAAGCTATAGCCTTTATTAGCTCCGAACTGTTAGAACGAGCCAGAGATGGTAAGACGGTTGCAGAGTTAATGTCATTAGGTACAAAGCTTTTATCAAAAGACGATGTTATGGAGGGTGTGGCTGGCATGGTACATGAGGTTCAGATTGAGGCAACATTTCCAGATGGTACAAAGCTGGTAACCGTACATAATCCAATTCAGTAGGGAGGAATGAATAATGAAAATAGGCGAAATAATTCCGAAAAATGGAGAAATTGTTATAAATGAGGGAAAGGAAACGATTACTGTTATTGTAAAACATACCGGCGACAGACCAGTACAGGTTGGTTCTCACTTTCATTTTTTTGAGGTAAACCGACAGTTAGAATTTGACCGTCAATTGGCTTATGGATACCATTTGGATATTCCGTCCGGTACATCCGTGCGTTTTGAGCCAGGTGAGGAAAAAGAGGTGCAGTTAACAGCAATGGGTGGAGCAAAGCGCATATATGGTCTGAATGACTTGACCTGTGCGCAAGCTTCAGAAGCCACAAAAGCGGCCGCCATTCAAATAGCAACAGTAAAAGGCTTTATGTAGACAGCGCAGAGGAGGTAAAAGAATGAGTAATAAAATTTCCAGAGAAAAATATTCAATGATGTATGGTCCAACTGTGGGCGATAAAGTGCGCTTGGCAGATACCAACCTTGTGATAGAGGTGGAAAAGGATTACACAACCTATGGAGATGAAGTGAAATTTGGCGGTGGAAAGACTATCCGGGATGGTATGGGACAGTCTGTGAAAGCGTGCAGTAAAGACGGAGTGTTGGATCTGGTCATCACAAACTGTCTGATCCTTGATTATACTGGTATCATCAAAGCAGATATCGGTATCAAGGATGGTAAAATTGTTGGAATAGGAAAAGCGGGGAATCCAGATTTGATGGATGGTGTAACGCCTGGAATGACAATCGGTGCTTCAACGGAGGCTCTGGCGGGAGAAAATCTAATTGTGACTGCGGGCGGTATTGACAGCCATATTCATTTTATTGCTCCACAGCAGATACCATGTTCCCTGTATTCAGGTGTAACCACAATGATTGGTGGTGGAACAGGACCGGCAGATGGCACAAATGCCACAACCTGTACACCGGGACCATGGAATATCCGGATGATGTTAAAAGCAGCGGAAGAATATCCAATGAATCTTGGATTCTATGGAAAAGGAAACTGTTCAGATGAAAAACCGCTTATTGAGCAGTTGGAGGCCGGTGCGATGGGAATGAAAATCCATGAAGATTTTGGATCCACTCCGGCAGCAATTAATCATTGTCTGAATGTGGCTGACGAATATGATGTTCAGGTTGCTATCCATACAGATACGCTAAATGAGGCAGGCTGTGTGGAGGACACACTGGATGCCATTGGTGGACGTACCATACATACATTCCATACCGAGGGCGCAGGTGGTGGACATGCACCGGATATAATTCGTGCAGCGGGTAGTCAGAATGTGTTGCCATCCTCTACAAATCCAACTATGCCTTTTACCGTAAATACTATAGATGAGCATTTGGACATGCTGATGGTTTGCCATCATTTAGATAAAAATATCCCGGAAGATGTGGCTTTTGCAGACTCCCGAATCCGTCCGGAGACAATTGCGGCGGAAGACGTATTGCATGACATGGGTGTATTTTCTATGATGAGTTCCGATTCTCAGGCAATGGGGCGTCCGGGCGAAGTGATTACCCGTACATGGCAGACAGCACATAAAATGAAAGAAGAACGTGGGCCATTGGGAGTGGATAAGGAAAATGGTAATGATAACTTCCGGGCAAAACGTTATGTTGCAAAATACACGATAAATCCGGCTATTACAAATGGTATTGCAGATTATGTTGGATCTGTTGAAGTAGGAAAATTTGCGGATTTAGTGCTTTGGAATCCGGCGTTTTTTGGCGCAAAGCCTGATATTATCATCAAAGGTGGCATGATTATTGCTTCCAAAATGGGTGATGCCAATGCATCAATTCCTACCACACAGCCAGTATTATATCAGCCAATGTTTGCGGCACATGGAGATGCAAAATATGAGAGTTGTCTGACATTTGTTTCCAAGGCTGCTATGGATCAGAACATAAAAGAAAAATATGGTTTGAAAAAGACGGTAGTGCCGGTATGTGGCTGCAGAAATATTGGTAAAAAAGATATGAAATTAAATGATGCAACACCTAAAATTACTGTAAATCCGGAGACGTATGAGGTATGTGCGGATGGTGTAAAACTGGAATCAAAGCCTGCAGAAACACTGCCTTTGACACAGCTTTACAGCTTATTCTAATCTGATATGTTTGGAGGTATCTGTTTATGTTAGGAGTCTGTTTACTTTTTGTGGGAATTGTTTTAATAAACAATGGCGTTTGTTCTTTGGCAAAGGTGGATAAGAAATCTGCGGCAGTCATGAATATTCTGACTGGCGGACTTTCATTGTTTATCAATTTTGTTAATCTGGTACAGGGAAATTATTATGCGGCTGGAACAGGGCTTCTGTTTTGTTTTACCTATCTGTTTGTAGCAGTGATGAACATTTTTGATTTGAATCCGCTCCCTTTTGCATGGTTCTCCAGCTTTGTTGCTGTCAATGCAGTTGTATTTGGCATTGTTGAGGGTGTGACTGGAAGTGAGGCGCTTGGTATTGCTCCAGATTGGAGATGGGCCGCAATCTGGTGGCTGTGGGCAATCCTGTGGGGAACCTCTTTTGTTACCGATATCATGGGGAAAAAGTTGGGTAGATTTGTGCCCTGCCTGCAGGTGTTTGAAGGGATTGTCACAGCTTGGATTCCTGGTGTGTTGCTGTTGCTTGGCGTTTGGTAAATGGGAGGGAATCATAATGTTGTGCGAAGAAGTTTTAGGAACACTTTCGGATGAAAAATTTTCCGGTCTCAGGGTAGATTATGTGGATATTGAATGGTATGAGGCATTTTCACGTCTGCACCGAAAGACTTCAACAGAGGGCGAAGATATTGGTATCCGCATGGGAGACGATGTGCTGAACAAAGGGCTGAATCAGGATGATGTCCTTTATGTAGATGAGCATAAGGTGATTGCAGTTAATATTCCGCCCTGTGAAGCGATCAAGATGGTTGTGCGACAGGATCATCCCAAGCAGATTGCAAAACTCTGTTATGAGGTGGGGAATACTCATACGACAATGTTCCGTGGAGAGGATGATTTTACCTTTTATACACCTTATCATGAATCTCTGATGGATAAAGTAAAACATATTCATGGTGTATCGGCAGAAAAGGTAGAAATTAAATTTGATTTCAGCCAAGCGCTTTCATCCTCTATTAACAACCATCATCATTGAGATGTATGCCAGAGCAGTTCTGTAAAAATTTTGGAATGTGTTCTGACAGAATTTGGAGGGAAATATGGATTTACAAGAATGGAGAAAAAAATTTCTTCTGCTCCAAGTGAATGATGCATTATTCCCAATTGGTGCATATTCCCATTCCTATGGTCTTGAGACTTATATTCAGAAAAATTTGCTTACATCTTTGGATGATGTATGGGAATTCTTATACCATCGTATGTGTTACAGTTTTTGTTATAATGAATTTCTGTCTGTCCGGCTGGCTTATGAATATGCAGCAGCTGGACAGATACAGAAAATTGAAACATTGGACGATTTGCTGGAAGCCAGCCGTGTAGCCAAAGAGACACGGGAAGCCGGGCATAAGCTTGGTTCACGTTTTGCCAAAACTGTGATGGGAATGGATATCCCTTATGAATCAGACATTTTTCGTGTCTATTGCGGACAGCGCAAGGACAGACCAATGACTCATAGTATTGTGTATGGTGTATTTTGTGCCGCTGTAGGAATTCCCTATGAAGATGTCATGGAGCATTATCTTTATGCCCAGACTTCGTCCATGGTTACAAATTGTGTAAAAACTATACCTTTGAGCCAGACGGATGGGCAGCATCTGCTTTACAAAAGCCAGGAACTGTTTCCGAAGCTATTGAACCTATTGAAGAACTTAACGGAAGATGATCTGTGTCTGTCAGCACCTGGGATTGATATCCGCTGTATGCAGCATGAGGGACTTTATTCCAGAATTTATATGTCATAATAAATAGAAAGGCGGATTTAACAATGTCTTATGTGAAAATTGGCGTTGCAGGGCCTGTAGGTTCCGGCAAGACAGCCTTAATTGAATGTCTGACTCGTGAGATGGCAGATGACTATAGTATTGCTGTAATTACGAATGATATTTACACAAAAGAAGATGCAGAGTTTTTATGTAAGAACAGCGTATTGCCAATGGAACGCATTATCGGTGTAGAGACAGGAGGATGTCCCCATACGGCAATCCGTGAGGATGCTTCCATGAATCTTGAGGCTGTAGATGAGATGCTGAAACGGTTTCCTGATATAGAAATTCTCTTTATTGAGAGTGGTGGGGACAATCTTTCTGCCACATTTAGTCCGGAATTAGTGGATGCAACCATTTTTGTTATTGATGTGTCTGAAGGCGATAAAATTCCACGTAAAGGTGGGCCGGGAATTACCCGTTCCGATCTGTTGATTATCAATAAAATGGATCTTGCCCCATATGTTGGCGCAGATTTAGGGGTGATGGATCGGGATTCAAAAAAAATGCGTGGAGACAGACCGTTTATGTTTACAAATATCCGAAACAGGGAGGGAATAGCCCCTGTTATTGACTGGATTAAAAGAAATGTATTGTTAGAAGGATGTCGGTAATTATGAATAATCAATTCGGAAAACTTTCAAAGCTGCATCTTACAACAGCATACAGAGAAGGAAAAACGATTGTGGAAGATGCCTCGTTTACCGCTCCTTTTAAGATTATGCACCCCTTTTATGAGAAAAAGGATTTTATGACAGTTATGCTTTTAATGGCTTCAGCTGGAGTCATGGCGGGTGACAGGCAGGAAATTGATATCTGTGTCAAGGAATGTTCTAACGTGGAATTTGTTTCTCAGGCATATGAAAAAATCCATCAAATGGAAGGGGACTGTGCCAAAAGGCATGTTCATCTCACAGTGAGTGATCATGCCTGTTTGCATTATATGCCCCTGCCAGCTATTCCATTTGCAGGTTCCGATTATCGGTGTACGGTAGATGTGGAATTGGAGAATGAAACTTCGCAGTTTGTTTTCAGTGAAATCTTAAGCTGTGGACGCGTTGCACATGGTGAAGAATTTCAGTATCGTAGATTTCAGAATATAATATGTATTTACCAGGGTGGACGGATTGTATACAGGGATAATGCCTGTTATGAGCCGGAACGAATGGATATGAGGAGCTTTGGAATGTATGAAGGCTTCACTCATTTGGCAAGTCTGGTAATCTGTAATAAGCCAAAATCGGAGAATTGGGTGCTGCAGGTGCGTAAACTACTTGATGAATCCAAAGATATGGAAGGTGGGGTTACAAGAACGTCTGTTGGATATATTGTTGTGCGTATTCTTGGCAGAAATGCCCATAAATTAACAGAGATAACAGAGAAGATTTTAACATTATAATAAATTTGTGTATCGCAGTTTTGTATTTTAGTTATATGATCTTGATATGCAGGAAGTAACGGGAGATTTAAGTAATGGAGGAAGAGTTGTACGGACAGGAAGTGCATCTAAAAGAGCATGAAGATGACCATATACACAAACATCCGCATCCGAATGTAAAAGCAGTTTCCAATCGTCTTGCGAAAGCGATTGGCCACTTGGAGAAAGTGAAACGTATGGTGGATAATGGTGAAGATTGTTCACAGGTTCTCATACAACTTGCTGCAGTAAGGTCAGCAATAAATAATGCTGGTAAAGTGATATTGTCGGAGCATATTAATCATTGTATTATTGATGCAGTTCAGGAAAATGATTTTCGGAAAATTGATGAATTAAATGAAGCGATTCGTCAATTTGTTAAGTGATATTAGAATTTTGTAGATCCAGTTAGTGAAACATTAAGGTAAGAAATATACAGCAGAAAAAAGATTTATACTGTCTGTTATGTAAAAGGGTTGGAGAGCAGAATTTTAAGAAGGGTTTATCTTTTAAATATAGTGGAATGGAGTTTTATAGGAGGTAGATTAAAATAGACGGATGGAGGATAAACATAGAAAATAGCGATAACTGTCTTGAGTTTGGCAAAATCCGTATTTTTCCTGTAAGGAGGACAGTTTATGTAGATAGTGTAGAAGTTGTGTTGACCAGAATGGAATTTGATGTACTGCTTTTTCTGGTTTCCAACCCGAATATTGCTTTTACAAAAGAGCAGATTTATGAGGCAGTCAGCAGAGATACATATTTAGAAGCTTCCTATGTGATCAAAGATGTGGTGTACCGTCTTAGGAATAAATTAGAGCTGCAATGCATCCAAACCTTGCATGGTTATGGATATAAGTTCAGTACAGATAAGAGCGCTGTCTAAAAAGGGCAAATTTTGTCGAACAAAAAGACAATTCATATACTTTTATAAGAAGTAAGGGACTCTTTATTATATAGAAACATTTTTAAAGAGGTCTGTTTATGAAGCAGGGTACATTGTTTTATGATGAAAAAAATAAGAGGTATGATTTCCATTACATTGATGGGAACGGGGCAAGCGTGACTATGGCGGCATCAACTGTGGGGAGGTTTTCGAGTTTCGGCTGAATGAAGTCTGGATTCCTGCCCGTGTGGAGATGGGCAT
>ERZ808028.321-NODE-321-length-44994-cov-9.590222_pt1 | contig 44994 bp, 33 predicted proteins | sample MGYA00380184_ERZ808028 | MGnify/ENA primary metagenome ERZ808028 (study PRJEB31490, sample SAMN06133397) | mouse gut metagenome | isolation source: J8_1 | host: mice | place: China: Chengdu | collected 2015-05 ...
AAGGGCTGGGACGACAACTATGCCCCCGGCCAGCACCAGCTGGAGCTGAACCAGGACGAGAAGGACGCCATCGCCCTGGCCAAGAAGCACTTTGACACGGTGGTCGTTCTCATCAACGCCTCCACCACCATGGAGCTGGGGGAGCTGGAGGAGGACGGGGATATTGACGCCATCGTCTGGATGGGCTCCCCGGGGCAGACCGGATTTTACGCCGTGGGCGGCGTGCTGTCCGGCAAGGTAAATCCCTCGGGCCGCACCGCCGACCTGTGGGCCGCCGACTTCACCCGCGACCCCACTTATGTGAACTTCGGAAACTTCCAGTATTCCAACCTCAGCGCCGCCAACGCCGTCGGAAACGGCTATTTCGTCCAGTATGAGGAGGGAATTTACATCGGCTATCGCTACTACGAGACGGCGGCGGAAGAGGGCTTTATCGACTACGAGCAGTCGGTGGTGTACCCCTTCGGCTACGGGCTGAGCTATACCAGCTTTGACTGGGCGGTAAGCGGCCAGGAGCTGGGAGAGGCGGATGGGACCATCTCGCTGGAGGTCACCGTCACCAACACCGGCGCGGCGGCGGGCAAGGACGTGGTGGAGCTGTACTATTCAGCCCCCTACACCCCCGGCGGCATCGAAAAGTCCAGCGTGGTGCTGGGCGCCTTTGCCAAAACCGGCCTCCTCCAGCCCGGAGAGAGCGAGCGCGTCACCCTAACTCTGGATGTGGAGGACATGGCGTCCTACGACTACAAAAATGAGAGGGCCTATGTGCTGGAGGCGGGGGACTATGCCCTCACCCTTCGGACCGATTCCCACCACGTGAAGGAGGACTGTGCGCCCGTCGGCTACAAGGTAGACAAGACCGTGGTGTACTCCGGCGAGAACCACCGGTCCAGCGACGCGGCCCCTGTTACCAATCAATTCGACGACCTGTCCGACCGGTTTTCCGCCGCCCCGGCGGAGGGCTCGGCGCTGAACATGAGCAGGGCGGATTTCGCGGGCACCTTCCCCACCGCCCCCACCGCCGCGGACATGACGGCGGACGAGGAGGTCATCGCAGGCTTCCAGGCCTACGACCCCAAAGGTCATGAGGACCCGGAGGCGGAAAAGCCCGGCCTGAGTGAGAAAAACGGCCTGAACCTCATCGACCTGCGGGGGCTGCCCTACGACGACCCCTCCTGGGAGCTGATGCTGGACCAGCTCAGCGTCAAGGATATGGAGAAACTGGTGCTCAACGGGATGTACGCCACCGTGGATTTGTCCAGCGTGGGCAAGCCTGCCACGGTGGACTTCGACGGTCCCGCCGGAATCAACTCCTATATGACCAGCTTGAGCTGCACCGCCTACCCCTCCGAGGTGGTCATCGCCTCCACCTTCAATGTGGAGCTGGTCCGCCGCATGGGGGAGATGGTGGGCAATGAGTCCATCGCCAATGAGGTCAACGGCTGGTACGCCCCCGCCATGAACCTCCACCGCTCCCCCTTTGGCGGGCGCAATTTCGAGTATTACTCGGAGGACCCCCTGCTGTCCGGGGCCATGGGGGCGGCCTGCGTGTCCGGCGCGGCCTCCAAGGGGCTGTACTGCACGGTGAAGCATTTCGCCGTCAACGACCAGGAGACCAACCGGGTCAACGGCGGGGGCATCAGCGTCTGGGCCAATGAGCAGGCGCTGCGGGAGCTGTACCTCCGGCCCTTTGAGCACACGGTAAAACACGCCTCCGCCGCCGTCAAGTACATCTCCGACGGACAGGGGACCATGTCCGAGAAGGAAATGCCCGCCTGCACCGCCGTCATGAGCTCCTACAACCGTCTGGGCACCACCTGGGCGGGGGGCAGCGCGGCGCTGATGGGCCGTGTGCTCCGGGACGAGTGGGGATTTCAGGGGTTTGCCATCACCGACTTTGACCTGTACGAGTTCATGTACCCAGACCAGGCCATTGCCGCGGGCTCCGACCTGATCCTGTCCACAGACGCCATGAAGAGCTTGGGAGACGCCAAGAGCGCCACGGCGGTGCAGAACCTGCGCAAGGCATGCCACAATATCCTCTACACGGTGGCCCACTCCCACGCCATGAACGGGATCGTTCCCGGTACAATCATCTCCTACGCCGCCGCCCCCTGGGAGGGCTGGCTCACCGCGGCCAATCTGGCGGCGGGCGCGCTGCTGGCGGCGGGCGTGGCCTGGGTGGTTTTCCGGGTGGCGAAAGGCGGTCGGAAGAAAGCCTGACCCGCAGTATCGAGGCAAGCGAACAACGATGACGGGCGGGGCCGCGGTTCAAGCGGCTCCGCTTTTCGGGCGCTGGTTTCGGCATACCCAGGGGCAAATGATTGCGTTCACTTTTTGCGTGAATTTCCTGCGTTTATCTCTATATAGCGTCCGTTTCTCCTTGAATTAACAGCGCCTCTGCAGCTGCTCGCAAAAAATACGGAAGGCCTCCGGAACCGTATCCCAGGGCCTTCCGTATTTCAGACAATATCCGTTCAGTCCAGCCAGCCCTCCCTGGCCTTGACGCCGAAGCGCTCCTCCATGAGATGGAGCTGCTGGTCGGTGATGGTGTTCACCCGGGGCAGATGGGCGATCTTCATGTAGATCTCCGCCGCCTTCTCCGCCGTCTCGATGAGGCCAAAGGTCTCGTCCAGATCCTTGCCCGCGCCATAGATGCCGTGCTGGGACCACACCACCAGCCGGGCGGTCTTCATCTGCTCCGCCGTGGCCTCGCCGATTTCGTTGGTGCCGCACAGCATCCAGGGCAGCACGTTCACCCCCTCGGGGAACACCACCACGCACTCGGTGCACATCTGCCAGAGGGTGCGGGTGAAGGCCCGGCTGTCCAGGTCGTGGACGTAGGTCATGGCCAGCAGATTGGCGGGGTGGCAGTGCATGACGATGCGGTTGTCCGGCTCCACGCTCAGACGTGCGGCGTGGCTCATCATGTGGGCGGGGAATTCGGAGGTGAATTTTCCGCCGCCAGTGAAGCCCCACAGCAGCTGGGCGGTCTTGCCCCCCTCGCTGAGGCGGATGAGCCCCAGATTGTGGGCCGGATCGTACTGTACGTTTTTGAAATACTTGCCCGTACCCGTCACCAGGAAATACTTTCCGTCCAGCGCCGGAGCCTCAAACCCGGTGGGGATGTCCCGGAGCACCGCGTTCACGTCCAGATACTCCGCCACATCCGCCTCATCCAGCAGCCAGCTGATATTGCCGCCGTTGCGTTCGTCCCAGCCATGCCGGTACATATTGGTGCAGGTTCGCACCATTTCCACCAAAAAGGACGCTTCCAGAATACTTTTCATCACAATCAACCTCTCTTGCTGAGCACGTCAGCCTCGTATTGCTCCGCCAGGGGGAACCACGCGCCGTCCAGCGGCACGCCGCTCCGGCGGCAGTACTCGTCCCAGATTTCCCCGAAGGGGGCGGTTTTCAGCTCCTCCTGGAGCACCATCAGCCGGGTGAACCTGCCGCTGTCCTGGAGGGCTTTTTCCGTCTCCACGGGCTGGAGCAGGGCGGACAGCAGGGCCTTTTGCAGGTTGCGGAAGCCCACCGCCCAGGCCGCCACCCGGTTGATGGAGGCGTCGAAATAGTCCAGGGCGATGTTCACCCGCTCCGGGCCGCAGCGGATAATCTCCCGGCAGATCTCCCGGGTCTCGTCGTCAAACAGCACCACGTGGTCGCTGTCCCAGCGGATAGGCCGGGTGACATGAAGGGCGATTTCAGGGAAGAAGGCCAGCAGTGCCGGAATTTTGTCGCTCACCACCTCGGTGGGGTGGTAGTGGCCGTTGTCCATCAAGGGAATGCACTTGTCCTTGTTGAAGGCGGCGTAGGAGAGGGCGAACTCCGCGCTGCCCACGGTGTAGGCCTCCACCCCGATGCCGAACACCTTGGACTCAATGCAGGGCTTCACCAGATGGAAGTCGTAGGGCTCGGACAGGATCTCGTCGATGGCCTGGCGGTAACGGACACGGGGCCCTATGCGGTCGCCGGGGATGTCCTTGAAGCCGTCGCCCGTCCAGATGTTCATCACGCAGGGCTGGCCCAGCTGTTCCGCCAGGTACTGGGAGATGCGGATGCAGGCTTTGCCGTGGTCGATCCAGAAGCGGCGGGTTTCCTCATTGGGGGAGGACAGGGTCAGCGGGTCGCACTTGGGATGACTGAAAAAGGTGGGGTTGAAATCACAGCCCAGCCCCCGCTCTTTGCAGAACTTGACCCAGGGTGCGAAGTGCTTGGGTTCCAGCGCGTCCCGGTCGGCCCACTCTCCCTCCTCAAAAATGGCGTAGCTGGCGTGGAGGTTCAGCTTTTTCATACCGGGGCACAGCTTCAGCACCATGTCCAGGTCGGCCATCAGCTCCTGGGGGGTGCGGGCCCGGCCGGGGTAGTTGCCGGTGGTCTGGATGCCGCCGGTGAGGGGCTTGGAGGGGTCGGTGTCAAACCCCCGCACGTCGTCCCCCTGCCAGCAGTGGAGGGACACGGGGATGGTTTTCAGGGCCGCAAGGGCGGCGTCCGCGTCCACCCCCAGGGCGGCGTATTTCTCTTTTGCTTCTGCGTAGCTCACGTGAGTTCCTCCTGTCGTAGTATTCTCCACACTCCGTTGCCGGGCAAAATCGTGAAAGCCAGCAAAGCTTTTGTGGCGAATTAAAGTTCTTTTTGCTTCTTTTTCTTGAAAGAAAAAGAAGCCTCCATTTGGATTTTCAGATTTCCCAACGCCGTGGCCTCGATGGGCAGGGCAATCACGGTTTTGCCCGTGGCTTCCTCGGTGAGACGGTTCAGGAAACCGTTTTTCGCCCCGCCGCCCACAATGTACAGCTTCTCATAAGTACGGCCCGTGTTGGCCTCCAGCTCCCGGATGGCATCCCGGTAGCTCAGGGCCAGGGAGCGGTAGGCGCAGCGGAAATAGTCCTCTGCCGTCTCCGGCTTTTCGTCCAGCGAAGTGTCAAAGGCCGCTTTCATGCTCTCCGGGGCCAGGAATACCTGGGCGTTGGCGTCCACCGTGCCCTCAAAGGTACTGGCCTCCGCATCCGCCACAATCTCCGGGAAGGGCTTCTCCGGGCACAGCTCGTCCCGCAGGCGGTTGACGATCCACATGCCCATGATGTTCTTTTGGTAGCGGTTGTAGCCCACCCCGCCCTCGTTGGAGTAGTTGGCGGCCATGCTCTTTTCGTCGGTGAGGGGCCTGGGCGTTTTCACGCCCAGAAGCGACCAGGTGCCGGAGGAGATATAGAGCTGCTCCCCATCCATAGGAATTCCTTCCACGGCGGAGCCGGTGTCGTGGGTGGCGCACAGTACGGCCCTCATGCCCTTGTATTCCCCCACCACTGTCCCCGGTTGGTTCAGCTTTGGAAACAGATGGGCGGGCAGTCTCAGCTTTGCCGCGATTTCCAGGTCAAATTCCCCGGTTTTGGCGCTCACCAGCCCGGTGGTGGTGGCGTTGGTGTACTCCTTCGCCTTCACCCCCGTGAGCTTCCACAGCAGATATTCCGGCACCATGAGGAAGTCCGTCACCCCTTCCAGCCGTCCGGCCTGCTTGTCGGCGCAGAGCTGGTACACCGTGTTGAAGGGCTGGAATTGGCATCCGGTGTGGGCGTACAGCTCTTTGAAGGGCACGTTTTCGTGAACCGCCGGGACCACCGCCTCCGTCCGCCCGTCCCGGTAGGCGTGGCAGGGCCAAACTTCCCCGTCCCCTTTGAGCAGGACATAATCGCACCCCCAGGTGTCGATGGAAAAGCTGTCCAGCGCGCCAAACTCCTCCAGCACCTTGTCAATCCCCGCCTTGACGTGTCCCAGCAGGGCGTCCATGTCCCAGGTGAGGTAGCCGTCCCGCTCCGTCACCCCGTTGGGGAAACGGTAGATCTCTTTTGTTTTGATTTCATCGCCCTCAAGCCAGCCAACAATGTGCCGCCCCGACGACGCGCCGATGTCGATGGCTAAATAACTGCGCAAACAAAGTCCCCCCCGTCAATTCGCAACCTGTTTTTACCGCAGGTCAAATGATGTGAAATCAAAGGTGCCGCCTTTGCCCTCCACGCTGAAATACAGGGCCTCCTTTTCACCCAGTCCCCCAGGCAGTTTTCCGGTGAAGCTTTTCCCCGCAGCGCACGTCTCCACCGGAATGCGGCAAATGACCTCTCCGCACTCCTCCCGGCGGATGATAACGGCGCAGCCGTTCCCATAGCCCCGGAGGTTGACGGCGATCTCTTTTGTCTCCCGCAGGTCAAAATATTTGAAGCCCACGGTGCAGCCGGTGCAGAAGTTGGACACGTACTGGTCGGGCCCCTCCTCCCGGTCATGGCCCTTTTGTGTGAGGAAGGGGTCACAGCCCTTGCGGTGTTTAAGCATGGACAGGAACCGGGTGCCGTTTTTGCCGTAGACATTGCAGGCAATATAGGCGGGGTAGCGCCCTTTTCCCTCCAGCGGTCTCCCGTTCAGCCCGCAGGAGGTCATCTCCGCCTGAGCAAAGGTTCCGTCTTCAAAACGAATCTCCTCGGCACAGGCCTGCCGGGAGGACTGCTTGCGGTTGGAGTGGCGGTGGTAAAACACATAGTACTTTCCGTTGAGCTCAATAACACTGCCGTGGGTGTTGCCGGTGCACATCCGGGCGTGTTCCACGTCCGGCACGCCGGGCAGGCCCACGTCGCCGCAGCTCACCAGCACGCCGCCATACTTGAATCCGCCCGTGGGCCGGTCGCTGACCGCCCAGCAGAGGTTGTGGCTGTTCAGGGAGGAGTAGATGAAGTAATATTTTCCGTTAAATTTCCGCATGGAGCTGGCCTCGCCGAAGGGCTGGGCCTCATAGGGGGTGCCCTTGGCCTTGTCCCCGGTAAGTACATCCAGATAGTTCAGCCCGTCCCCGGAGATCACGGTGAGCATATCCTTGGGGTCCAGCTCGAACCACATGGGGCCCTCGGTGGTGGGCTTGGAGCCGTCCAGCAAGATGGGATTGCCGCCGAAAGCGAAGCCGGTGTACAGGTACAGCCGCCCATCCTCGTCCATCAGGCAGCCGGGGTCAAATTGGAACGGCTCGCCCCGCTTGCCGATGGGGGTGCCGTCCTGGTACTTCACATAGCCGTAAAACTGGTATTTGCCCGCCGGTTCGCCGCACACCGCCACCGAGATCATTTTGGTGCCGCCCATAAAGTAGTAGAGGTAGTACCGCCCGTCGGGGCCCTTCACCATGTCCGGCGCGGCCAGTCCGTTGGTGAGCCTGAGCCGGGGGGCGGCGGGATCCTGCTCCCGTTTGAAGATGCAGCCGTGGTAAGTCCAGTTTCCAAAATCGTCCACCGGGGCGGACCAGCACACATAGTCCCCCAGGCAGAAGTTGAGGCCGTTGAACAGGTCGTGGGAGCCATAGATATACACCCGGCCGTCCACGATGTGGGGCTCGGCGTCGGGGACATATTCCCAGCTGGGCAGGTAGGGATTGACCGCCTGCGTAGTTTGCATGAAAACTCCTCCTCGCGCATTGTTGTCTGATTGCACAAATGATAGCACGGCGCAGACGTACAATCAAGGCGTTATGCGCAAACAGTCGGTTTGTGCACGCAAACCGACTGTTGCCAGGCAGAGCGGTTCCCACGATTCCTGAGCCTGTCTCCGCCTTCGGAGAAGCCGGAGATAAGAAAAATTTCCGATATTTATTGTATTTTAAAAAATTGCCTTAAAAATTCAAATATTTTCGGATAAAATAAGACGGCGTGCTGCTCCAGGCATGGCAGAAGCTGTTTACCGCTCTGGAGCCATAAGGCGAGGCATAGCGGTCGCGTGGGTCAAACAGCTCCCAGAACGTGTCCGCCCCCTCCCGAAGCATCTCCCCCCAATAGTCCTTCATGGCGGACACGGCCTGCTCCGTGAGGCCGTTTTCCATCAGCGCCTGGATAAAATGGTGATACATATAGGGCGTTACCATGGGTACTCCCGGTTTTTTTCCCATAAGCCGCTCCAGCAGGCGGACGTTTTCATCCCGCTCAAACACCCCCGCCAGCACAAACCACACCTGGGACGCCCATGACACCTGCCGACACCCGCCGCTGGTGAAAAAGCCCTGTCTTTCGTCCCAGAGATGGTCCAGCGCGGCCTGGGAGGCCCGTTGGATGTCCGCCGCGTACTTCGCCGCCTGCTCCGCCTCCTCCAGCCATTCCGCCATGGCCTGCGCCTGTTTCAGGGTATAGATTAAGACGGCCTGGGCTCCGGCCTGTTTGTTCAGCCCCTCCCCCCAGTCCAGAAAGCACCACCATGTGTCCCGGTCGGTGACAATGCCCCGCCCGTCCAGCTCCCGCAGAGCCAGTTCAATCTGGCGGCGGGCGGTAGGAAACAGTTCCGCCAGGGCCTCCCGGTCTCCGGTGGCTTGATAATAGTCGTACAGGCAGGATACGAAGAACAGGGAGTAGTCAAACAGGGCGGTGTCGTCCACCTGGGGCGTTGGCGCAAGGAACAGGCAGGCGCCCACCCGCCCCTCGTTCTGGGTCAACGCGGCGAACAGGTACAGGCACCGCTTTACCAGGTCGTTATTTCGGAAGGTCATGTAGTTGGTCTGGGCCTGGAGGCGCAAATCCCCAAGCCAGAGGCGGCGGTCCCGCTTGGGGCCGTCCTCAAACACCGACTGCATACAGTCCTCCATGGTTTTGAGGGACACCCGGTCCAGGGCGGCCAGCTCTGGGTCGCCGGTTTTCAGCGGCGGAACTGCGGAGCGGTCGCCGGAGGTGACGGCGGTACACACCACGTCGCCCAGCTCCACCCGGTACTTGGGGGAGGTGTCCAGCACCGTCACCTCCAGGTAGCGGAAAGCGTAGCGCCGGGGCAGGCGGACCTGAGCGGGGACCACGTCTACGTGGATAAGCTCCTCCTGAAACCAGGAGCGGCTGACCTCGCCCTTGTAATCGGACAGGTCGGCGGCGACCTCATAGGGAATCTCCCCGAATTTCAGCCGCAGATAGGTGGGAGCGTCGGGGGGGCTGCCTACAGGGGCAAGGGAGAAGGACACATACCCCACCTGGTGATCCCCGAAGTCCAGACACAGCCGGTCCCCCCGGCCCATGGGCCGGGACCGGGTAAAGCCGTTTTGCGCCGGACGGGCGGTATAATCCGCCCCGGACGGCACGATGTCCACCGTGCCCGTGGGGCGGACCTCCCTTTGGATGAGTGCGGGGGCCAGGGCCTGCGCCTTGGCCAGAAAACCCTGGTTTACCTCCATGTGGAAGTTCTCAATTTTGTTGCTGATCGCCATGGGAGACCTCCTTGTCGTCTGTGGGGGAAAAGGGGAACAAAATACGCAGCTCAAACCAGCCGTCCTTGGAAACAATTGCCATGGAACCGCCGTATTTGGCCGCGATGGCCCGGATGCTTTTCAGTCCGAAGCCGTGGTAGCGCCTGTCCTGCTTGGTGGAGGCGGGCATACCCGACTCCAGGCACAGCTGCCCCTCGTAGCAGTTTTCCACCCGGATGCGCAGGAAGCCCTTCTGCCGGGCCACCGACACATGGATAAGCCGTTTTTCGGGGTCGTCCAGCTTTTTCACGCTCTCCATGGCGTTGTCCAGCGCATTGCCGAACAACGCGCTCAAATCTACGGGATGCATAAACTCCAGGGCCTGACCCTCCGCTACGCAGGTGAGGTTGATCCCCTCCCTCTGGCACTTGAGGCTTTTTGCCGTGAGGATGGCGTCCAGCACCCGGCTTCCCGTTTTATTCTGAGCCTCATAGGCCCGGATCTCCGCCTCCATTTGGTCCAGATATTCCAGCTTCTCTCCGGCGCTGGCCTCCAGGCGCAGCAGCTGAATGTGGTGCTTCAAGTCGTGGTATTTCTGGTTGACAAGGGCAATGCTGTCCTCGGAGATGCGGTAGTTGTTGTAGTGCATCTGGAGCATGTTTTGAAGATTCGCCATCTCCAGCCTGGTGCTCAGCACCTGAAGCTGGACGTGATAGGCGTGGAGAATGGCCACCCCGCCTAAATCCACCAGGGTGCGGATGATGAAAATCTCAGAGGTGAACCGGCTGCTGAACGGAGTGTTTTGGGAAACATAGCTCAGATTGCTGGCGGCAAACACCATCAGGCACAGCACCACCGCGCTGGCAAACTCCCGCCATGTGAGGTCGATGAGGTAGTTGGAGCGGTGCTTTTGCTCCAGCAGAAACATGAGGCCGAACACCACCCCGTGGGACACAACCAGAAACAGCAGATTCACCCACATCCGCAGGGGCAGGCCCAGCACCGTCAGTCCGAAATAGAACAGCTGCCACTCCAGCGCGGCGGCAAACTCCCCCAGAATAAAGGCCCGGAGCCATACGTAACCCGTTTTCATCCAATCCAGCCCGCAGCAGATTTTGATATCCAGCAGCATGAGGGTGACCGACACGCTCATACACGGAAGAAACCAGGCCATTGGCACTCCGTCCGTGACAACCATGAACACGGCGATGGCGGACAGAAACCCCGCCTGGACCGCCGCCAGGCGCAGGCCGGTCAGCCGCCGGGGGAGCTGGGCAACGTAGAGGGTGCAGCTGAGCCAGTAGGCCAGGGCATAGTAGATACCCGGCGTGTGGGACAGGTCGGGCATTATTTGCTCACCTCGTTGATGTAGTTATTGAGCGCGTCCATCAGCGCCTTCTTTTTTGCCCGGCTCACCTGGATGCGCTCCCCTCTGATGAGGATGCTGTTGTTGTCCACTCCGTCCACATAGTCCAGGTTCACCAGATAGCACTTGTTGCAGCGAAAAAAGGACTCTCCTCCCAGCAGGGCCTCCGCCTCGGACAGGGTGCCCTTGGCTGCCAGCGCCTCGCCGGCCGTGTGATAAGTGAGGTCGTGGTCCCGAACCTCCACGTAGGCAATCTGAGAGACTGCCAGCTTCCGCATCCCGCCCTTGAAGGGAATAGAGATGTACTTTTCCGCCCGCTTTTTCATCCGCTCCAGGGCCCGCTGAATGCGCTGGGAGAATGCGAAATAGGACACCGGCTTGAGCACATAGTCCAGCGCCCCCACGGAATACCCCTTCATAGCGTACTGGGGCATGTTGGTCAGAAAAATGATGACCACCTCGTCGTCCACCCGGCGAATGGCCTTAGCGGCGCTCATTCCATCCATATAAGACATGGCGATATCCATCAAAATGATGTCAAAGTCGGCGGTGTAGCCCTCCGCGATTTCCGCCCCGTCGGAGAACGTGGAGACGGAGAAGTGCTCCCCGCACTCCTGGGCAAAGCGTTCCAAATATTCTGTCAGTTCCCGGCGATAACCGGCGTCGTCTTCCACCAGCGCGATTTTGACCATAGACAAAGCACCCCCGCGTATCCGCCGCGTCGAAATCCGGCCTTCGGGGATAGTATACCAGACCTCCGGGGAAAAAGGAATACATTCTGTGAGAATTTCCAACTGCCAAAAACCTCAATATGTAGATTGCACAAAAGCTCTGCGGGTATCGGGGCCCGCGAGGGCGTTTTACCGAATACGGCTTCAAACCGACCGTTCACGGGAAAAACGGTTTTTTTCAAAAAGCCATGGTATACTGGCCTCACTTTCCATCCGAAGGCTGTGAGAGGATGGGCGGGACCCCCGGTCCCAAAAAGCATGAATGCAAAGGGAGGAAAAATGATGAGAGCAAAAAGTTTCGCGCCTGTCATGCGGGGTATCGCGGCCATCATGGCCTGCGTGCTGGTGCTGACCATGGTGGGCGCCGGCGTGGCGGATACCTTCCGCACCCGGATTGATGATGCGCTGCACACCGCCAGCTACGTCACCAACACCGACCCCGACTCGGCCCGCTTCAAAAGCGACTATGGCACCATCGACGATATGATCGCCGCCGCCAAGGCCCTGGCCGTCAAGGAAGGCGAAGAGGGCACCGTCGTCATGAAGAATGACAACGGCGCGCTGCCCCTGGCCGAGGGCGGCTCGGTGGCCCTGTTCGGGCTGGCCGCCTATGCCCCCTATCCCTATACCGCCGGCGACCTGAAGGCGGGCAACGAGGACGCGGTGGACCTGCTCCAAGCCCTTACCGAGGCCGGGGTGCAGGTGAACGAGACCGTTCGGGATTTCTACCTGGAAAAGGTGCTCAACAAGCACACCGAGGAGGTTCCCAACCGCTGGACCGGCGAACTGGAGACCCAGGTGGCCTACGACAATATCTACGTGGCCGCCCCCGGCGACATGGCGGAGTACCAAATTGTGGAGGTCTCCCCCGAGAAATTCGGCGAGATGGGCGCTCCCGCCGACTGGAAGTCCTCCATTGACAAAGCCAATACCACCGGCATCTGTGTCTTTGCCCGGGGCGCGGGTGAGGGCAATACCTACGCCCCCGGCTCCGCGTTGGACTACGAGGGCAATGCCACCGGCAAGGACCCCCTGGCCCTGTCCGACGACGAGCTGGCCGTCATCGACGCCGCGAAGGAGACCTGCTCCAAGGTCGTTGTCCTCATCAACTCCGGCAACACCATGGTGCTCAAAGACATCGCCAAGGGCGGTGCCCATGAGGTGGACGGCATCGCCTACATCGGCGTTATCAACGACTATCAGTGCACCGGCATCGTCAAGGTGCTCACCGGCCAGACGAACGCCACCGGCGCTCTGCCCGACACCTACGTGGCGGACAACGCCTCCATCCCCGCCGTGATGAACTTTGGCGGCGGATACTACGCCGACTACGAGATTGTGGCCCGCAGCGACGACCCCCGCTACCCCGGCGTGGACATCGCCAATACCACCGCCGGTTCCTTCGGCGGCAGCAACACCTACAACGGCGGTCACTTCATCGTGGAGGCCGAGGGCATTTACGTAGGCTACAAATATTTTGAGACCCGGTACTATGACTCCGTCATGAACCCCGGCTCCAAGGCCGATTCCGCCAAAGGGGCCACGCAAGGCTCCGCCTGGGACTACAGCGCCGAGGTGCTCTATCCCTTCGGCCACGGTCTGTCCTACCTGGACTACACCCAGACCTTGAAGAGCGTGGACGTGGACAAGACCCCCGAGGGCAATGTCACCGCCGTGGTGGAGATTAAGAACAACAGCCCTCAGGACGGCTATTTCCTGGCTCAGCTGTACGTCCAGCAGCCCTATACCGATTACGACAGGCAGAACCAGGTGGAGAAATCCGCCGTCATGTTCCTCAACTCCGCCAAGACCCAGGTAAAGGCCGGGGGCACCGCCCAAGTGACCATCACCGTGCCCACCAAGTACTTGGCCAGCTATGACTACACCAACGCCAAGACCTACATCCTGGACGCGGGGGACTACCTCTTCACCGCCGCTCCCGGCTCCCACGCCGCCGTGAACAACTTCCTGGCCCACCAGGGCAAGACCACCGCCGACGGCATGGACGCCCAGGCCGACGGCGCGGTGCTCACCTGGAACCTGGCCAGCCTGGACAAGGACACCTTCTCCGTGGAAAACGGCGCCAAGGTGACCAATGTGGCGGACGACGCGGACCTGAACTACTGGACCGGGGAACAGACGGTCACCTACCTCTCCCGCCAGGACTGGGAGGGCACCTACCCCATCAACTACAACACCGACGTGGAGATCAAACTGGCCGACAGCCCCAAGAAGGACCAGTGGATCGCCGAACTCCGGGGCCAGACTTACACCATCCAGAACAACAGCCCCGCTGCGGAGGGCGGCGACAAGGGCGTGCGCTTTGACACCACGCACATTCAGTACGACCAGCTTATCGATGTGAACGATGCGTTCTGGGACACCCTGGTATCCGGCATCACCATCGACGAGGCGGTGGGCGCGGTGATCCACGGCGGCAGCCGTTCCGACGTGCTGACCAACGTGGACAACCCCATCGTCATCCAGAACGAGGGCGTCAGCGGCTTCACCGCCAGATACGAGGATGAGGCGTCCGGCAAATCCTACCGCTTCAACGTCCACTCCCAGACCCTGCTGGCCTCCTCCTTCAACCCGGAGCTGGCCTACGAGTGGGGCCGGGTGGAGGGCAATTCCGGCCTGTGGCTCCAGCGCTACCACCTGTGGGGCACCGGCCTGACCCAGCGCCGCACCCCCTACAACGGCCGCAACTACGAGTACATCTCCGAGGACCCCATGCTGAGCAACCGGATGGGTTACGGAATCCTCCAGGGCTGCGCCGATATGGGCATACTCAACGGCCCCAAGCACATGGGCTTCAACGACCAGGAACATAACCGGGGCGGCGTCTCCGCCTACATGAACGAGCAGAAGTTCCGGGAGACCGACCTGCGCTGCTTCCAGGGCGGTCTGGAGGACGCGGACGGCATGGCCATCATGATCGCCTTCAACCGCATCGGCGCCACCAACGCCTCCCACCATGTGGGAATGCTCCAAAAGATCCTGCGGGACGAGTGGGGCTACACCGGCCTCATCTCCACCGACATGATGAACAACAAATACTACTTCAACGCCGAGTCCATGGTCATGGCGGGCATCACCCAGGTGGCCGACTTCGGCGGCGACGACAATCACATCACGCTGGGCGAGGGCGGCGTGGACGCTACTTGGGAGTACATCTCCCCCGCCACTGTGGAAAACGACTCTGCCTTGGTGGAGCAGGCCCGGCAGAACCTGAAGTACCAGCTCTACACCTACGCCAACAGCGCCATCATGAACGTGTCCACCCAGCGGGTGGATACCTGGTGGGACGTGGCCCTGCGCAACGCCAAGTATGTCAGCGGCGCGCTGTGCGCCGCCACCGCCGCAGCCTGGGTGATCCTCACTGTGATCCCTGACAAGAAGAAGGAGGAGGTCTGACCATGAACGTCATCAAGAAATTCTCCGTAGGCGCATGGATCACCTTGGTGTCCGCCGTGATGGCCCTGGTATCTGTCATCGTCTACACCATAAATATCAGCAGCGCGGGCTACTTCCAGAACGCCGCTGTGTCCAATCTGACCGTGTTTTGCGTGCTGGCCGTGGCCGCGCTGGTCGCAGCCATCGTGCTGGGCCAGGTGAAGCTGTCCGGCCCGGCCGCCTCCGCAGTGGCGCTGGTCCAGGGGGCGCTCCAGATCGCGGCCCCGGTGCTGCTGACCCTGTGCTTGGCCAACCTGGTGGCCGCCCGCGCCGAGGGTTTGGGCTTCATCTACTTCTCCAACGCCGACGTGATTCTGGAGGTGCAGACCCCCGACAACCTGGCCTCCGCCGCCGGCACGATCGCCAACATGGCCTGCCTGGGCGCAACCATGGTGATCGGTATCGCAGGCGCGTTCTGCACACTGCGGAAGAAGGAACGGTAATCGCATAGTACGCCGGCGGCCGGGAGAACAAGTCAGGCGTTCTCCCGGCCGTCTTGGTCGAAAAGGGGCTTGCGGCCCGCCCTCCGATGGGGTATGCTATAGCCGCCAATATGAAACCCGGGAAAGGACGTTAGGCATATGAGCAGACAAAACGGAAACGACTTCTGGAGCACCCCGTTGACCGGCTCGCTGGTCAAATCTCCGGAGGTGAAGCTGCCGGAAATGCTGCTGGGCTACTTCATCGGCCCCTTCGGGGCCCTGCTGTCCTCCGGCATCTTCACCAGCTTCCTCAACAAATACCTCACCGACGTGCTGCGGCTGGACACCGGCTTCCTGTCCGCCCTCCAGCTGGTGTCCACCCTTCTGATCGTGGCGGCCAACCTCGTGGTGGGCCAGCTCATCGAGCGCACCCGCGCCCTGGCGGGCAAGGCCCGGCCCTGGATTCTGCTGTCCGCCCTCACCCTCAGCGTGTCCAGCGTGCTGATGTTCATCGTCCCCTTTGAGGGGGCGGCAAAAATGGCGTGGGTCGCCGTCGCCTACAACCTGTATTACGCGGTGGCCTACCCCATCTACAACACCGCCAACTCCACCCTGGTGCCCGTGTCCACCCGGAACAGCCGGCAGCGGGGGGCGCTGGCCTCCTTCACCAACGTGGCCGGCTTGGGGGTCATGGGCGTGGGCTCCATGGTCTTCCCCGTGCTGGTGTCCAACGTGATGAAGGAAGACCAGAATATGTGGTTCCTGGTGATGCTGGGGGTGGCGGTTTTCTCCGCCCTGACCATCTACCTCCAATTCCGCTTCACCCGGGAGCGGGTCACTGAGGAGAGCATGGGGCGGTCCGGCGCCGCCCAGGTCAAGACCGCCTCCATGGGGGCGCAGCTCAAGGCCGTCACCAGCGAACGGTGGTGGTGGCTGGTCATCCTGTTCTACCTTGCCTTCCAGTGCAGCGGCGCCATGAAAAACGGCTCCATGAGCTATTTCTGCCAGTGGGTCATCGGCGCTTCCGGCACCATCGACTGGGGGGTGGCTCAGACCATTCTGGCGGTGCTGGGCGCCATCCCCATGGCGCTGGCCGCCGCGGTGGTGGTGCCTCTGGCCAACAAATTCAGCAAGCGATTGGTCACCATGGCGGGCATGGTCATCGGCGTCATCGGCGGCGTTATCGCGGGGCTGGGCAATGGGAGCATCGTGCCCGTGGCCGTCGGCGTGGCGCTGAAATGCCTGGGCTCCGCCCCCGCCGCCTACCTGATCCTGGCCATGCTGGCCGATGTCATCGACCACATTGAGTTTAAGAGCGGCATCCGCACCGACGGGCTCACCATGTCCATCTACAGCTCGGTGATGGTGGCGGCCACCCCCGTGTGCAACGCCATCTTCATGGCCATGCTGGGGGGTGCGGGTTATGTGGCCCCCGGCGCGGACAGCGCCGCCGGTTTGACCCAGACTGCGGCGGTCCAGTCCACCATCGGCGTCAGCTACATCTGGATTGAAACCGTGGCCTATGCCCTGTGCGCGGTGCTGATGCTGCTGTGGACGGTGGAGAAGCACCTCCCCGAGGAGCAGAAGGCCATTCAGGAGCGCCGGAAGCAGGCGCAGTAACCAGTCTCAAAACGGAGGGCAGGCTATGGAGCTTCTGCAATCCCCTCTGGCGCCGGCGCTCTACCTGGCCGGGTTTGTGCTGACGGCCTGGGGCGCTGCGGGGCGCAAATTCACCCCGTCCTTCCTGGGCGGGCTGCTGTGGGCCGGAGGCACGGTGTGCGCTCTGGTGGACGGCGGGGGGCTGGACGGCGTGCTGATTGCCGCATTGGCCCTGCTCCTCCTCTCCGCCGCCCCATGGCGCGGGAGGACAAGGCCATGAGCTTTGACTCCGGGGCCTTTCTGATTTTCCTCCCCATTGTCGTCCTGCTCCACCAGCTGTGCCCCCGCCGGGGGCGGTGGGCGGTGCTGCTGGCGGCCAGCCTGTTCTTCTATGGAAGCTGGAGCGTTCCCCTCACAGGGCTGCTGCTGGCGGAGGCGGGGGCGGCGTGGCTGTCCGGGCTGGCCCTGGAACAGCGGAAGGGGCCCGCTCTGCGGCGGCTGACCCTGGGGCTGGCCCTGGCGGTGTGCTTCGGGCTGCTGGGATACTTCAAATACTTCAATTTCCTGGCGGGCGCCGCGTCCGCCCTGCTGGGCGGGAGGTGGGACGCCTGGGAGATTATCCTGCCGGTGGGCTGCTCCTTCTACACCTTCCAGGCCGTATCCTACGTCGTCGACGTATACCGGGGGCGGCTGGAAGCGGAACGCCACCCCGGCTATTTCACCCTGTACCTCACCTTCTTCCCCCAGCTGGTAGCGGGGCCCATCGAGCGGGCGGGAGATCTGCTCCCCCAGCTCCGGATGGAGCGCCGCCTGGGCCGGGAGGACGTGGAAGCGGGGCTGAGGCTGCTGCTCAGCGGCTTTTTTCGCAAGGTGGTAATCGCGGACTGCTGTGGGAAATTCGTCACGGCGGCCTATTCCGCCCAGGAGCCCGACGGCAGCGCCGTGCTCCTGGCCACCCTCCTGTTCGCCGTGCAGATTTACTCCGACTTCGCGGGCTACTCCGAGATCGCCGCGGGCAGCGCCCGTCTGCTGGGGGTGCGGCTCATGCGCAACTTTGACCGGCCCTATCTGGCCCGTGGCTTCCGGGATTTCTGGCGGCGGTGGCACGTGAGCCTGGGCCGCTGGTTCACGGATTACGTCTACATCCCCTTGGGCGGAAGCCGGAAAGGATTGGGGCGGCAGCTTTTGGCGGTATTCATTGTGTTTGCCCTCAGCGGCCTGTGGCACGGCGCTGCGTGGAGCTTTGTGGTCTGGGGGCTGTTCCACGGGACGCTGTTCGCCGGGGAGCTGCTGGCCCGCCGTGCCGGACTTGACCCCACTCGGACCAAAATAGGGCGGGGGGCGTCCATCGCCCTCACCTTCGCCGCCGTGTCCTTGGGCTGGATCTTCTTCCGGGCGGACAGCCTGGGCCACGCGGCGCGGCTTTTGGGGCGGCTGTTCTCCCCCTGGGACGGGGCGGCGGGGCTGGCCTGCCTGGGGCTGACCGTGACGGACGGGGTTCGGCTGGCCCTTACCCTGGCCCTGCTTCCAGCTGTCAACCGGCTGGGCTGGGGGGAGGAGCGGCCCCAGGACATGACCCTGGTTTATTTCTTCCTGGCCGTCGCGGCGGCCTGGCTCATCCGGCTGAACAGCGGCGGGACGGGCACGTTCATCTATTTTCAATTCTGACGAGAGGGGGCGGGGGCGGTGCGCTCCAAGCTGTGGCGGCTGGCGGCCTGCCTGCTGGTGATCCTGTCGGTTCCCGCGGCGCTGGGTATATTCGCCTTCGCCCTGCCCGTCCAGTACGGTCAGACCTATCTGGCGGCCCTCCAGGACAAGCGGGACGCGCTGGCCTCGACGGAGGGGAAACGGATTGTGGTTGCCGGGGGGAGCGGCGCGGCCTTCGGGGTGCGCTGCGACCTGCTGGAGCAGGAGCTGCCAGGGTACTCGGTGGTGAACTTCGGCCTGTACGCCGGTCTGGGCACCACGGTGATGCTGGAGCTGGCCAAGCCCCTGCTTCGGCCGGGGGACATCGTGATTTTCTCCCCGGAGCAGAGCGCCCAGACCCTGTCCGATTTTTTCCACGCCCCCTCCATGTGGCAGGCCGCCGACGGCAGGCCGGAGCTGTTGTCCGCCCTGGATGGCCGGCGCTGGGGGCCCATGGCGGGGGCGTTCCCCGCCTTTGCCGGGGACAAGGCCCGCCTGTGCCGGGACAGCGCGGCCCCGGCGGGAGAGGGGGTGTACGCCCGCTCGTCCTTCAACGCCTGGGGGGACGTGGACTGCCCCGGCCGGGAGCAAAACGTGATGGCCGGGGGCTTCGACCCCGATATGCCCATCTCCTTTGACCCGGCCCTGCCCGGCGAGGACTTTTTCGCGGCGGTGAACGGATTCGCCCGCTGGTGCGGGGAACACGGCGTGACCCTCTGCTACCGCTTCTGCCCCATGAACGCCGCCGCCATTTCGGACGGGGAGCTTTCCCGGCTGGAGGGGTACGCAAACGCCCTTCGGGAACGTCTGGACTGCCCTGTGCTGGGTGACCCGGCCCAGGCCGTGCTGGACGCAGGGTGGTTTTTTGACACCAACTTCCACCTGAACGCCTCCGGGGCGGTGGCCAACACCGCCGTCCTGGCCGGGGAGCTGAAAGAGGTCCTGGGTATTCCCGGCCCGGTAAAGATTGCCGTGCCCGCGCTCCCCGCTCCGGCGGAAGGAGAGACGGCCCAGGGCAGCAACCGGGACGGGGACTGCTTCCGCTATGAGGACACCGGGGACGGCCTGCGGCTGATCGGCCTGACGGCGGAGGGCGCGGGGCGGGAAAGCCTCACCCTGCCTGTGAGCCATGGCGGCGTGCCCGTGGTCAGTCTGGCCCCGGCTGTGTTCGCCGGGAACGCCCGCGTCCGGGAGATTGTGGTGCAAAGCAACCTCCGGGGGCTGGAGGACGGCTCCTTTGAGGGCTGCGCGGCCCTGGAGCGGCTGGTGCTGGCCCAGACGGACCCTGAAAAGTGCGCCGTGGGGTCGGGACTGCTGAAGAGGACGGACGCCCTGGTATATGTCCCCAAGGGGCGGCTGAGCTCCTACGCCACCAACTACTTCTGGGCGGCGCACGCCTCCCGCCTCCGGGAGGACAGCCAGACGGCCCAGTTCCCTGAGCCAAGCGCTGCGCCCTCCGCTCCGCCCGCTGTGTCCGGGCCGTCCATCCGCTACGAGGGGAACGGCGGGACGCTGAAGCGCTGGGCGGGGGATGGCATCGACCTGGCGGTGGACAACGCCCACCTGCGGGTGAACACCGCCCAGGGGACACGGTACTTCCAGCGGCCGGGATATATTCTCACCGGTTGGAACACCGCCGCCGACGGCAGCGGGGAAGCTATCGGCCTGGGAAGCCGGACGGAGCGCCGGGAGGGCCTGACCCTCTACGCCCAGTGGGCGAAGGCGTCTCCGGAAGCGGAATTTTCTCATGAGATCCGGGAGGGACAGGCGTGGATCACCGGCTACGCCGGAGAGGGCGGCGCGTGCGTCATCCCGGAGGAGCTGGGCGGCGCGCCTGTCTGGGGCATCTGCGCCGGGGCGTTCCGAGACAAGTCGTTTGAGGCCCTGGTGCTGGCCCCCGGACTGTATGCCGTGGAGGCGGGGGCATTCAGGAACTGCGCGATACGGGAGATTGTTCTGTTCGACTCCATGCGGGACATCTCCGACGAGAGCTTCCAAAGCTGCCGGGAACTGGAGACCCTCCGCATTAACGCCGCCGTCAGTCCCACATACAGCGGCAGCTATTTCGACACCTTCTCCGACAAGTACGATTGGCTGCTCTCCCTGCGGGGACGGAAGAAGCTGGTGCTGGCCTCCGGGTCGTCCGGGCGGTACGGCTATGACAGCCCCGCTCTGGCCGCCGCCTTTCCGAACTATGTACCCGCCAACATGGGGGTGTACGCCTACTCCAACGCCCTGCCCCAGCTGGAGCTGATCCGGGGGCTGATGGAGGAGGGGGACGTGCTGCTGTCCGCCCCGGAGTTCGACGCGTCGGCGGAGCAGTTCTGCGCCTCCAGCCGCTTGGACGCCCCCTTCTGGGCCATGATGGAGTCCAATTACGACGGAGCGGCCCGGCTGGACCTGCGGGAATATTCCGGCGTATTTGACAGTTTTGGGGCGTTTCTGGCCGTCCGCCGGGGGATGGCGGGGCGCAACTACGGCGAAAGTCCCGCCTCCTATGACGACGACGGAAACCGCTATGCCTTCGCCACCTATAATCAGTACGGCGACCTCACCCTGCCCCGGCCCAACGGGGAGCGGGACGTGTGCCTGCGCCACAACATCGCGGACTACACCACGGGGAACATCACCCCGGAGCGGGTAGAGGCGCTGAACGGGGTGTACCGGCAGTTCCTGGATAAAGGGATCGGGGTGTATTTCACCTACACCCCCAGGAACCGCAATTCCCTCACTGGGGACAGCACCCCCGCCGCCCGGCGGGAGCTCCACGAATACTTGACGCAGCACCTGTGCGTCCCGGTGATCTCCGATATCGAGGACAGCCTGTATGCCGGGAACTATTTCTATCTCATCGACAGCCACCTGAGCAGCGAGGGCGCGGCGATCCGCACCCGGCGGGTGATCGGCGATCTGGGCCCCTGGCTGAGCAAAGCGCGGCCATGACCCGCCCTGGGCGAAACCAATCCAACGAAGGAGAGACGGACATGAAGAAACTGGACTTCAACAAGGGCTGGTTCTGCCGCCCCCTGACCCGGGCGGGGGCGCCTTACCCCGTCACCCTGCCCCACGACGCCATGCGCACCGAGCCCCGCACCAACGACAGCGCCGGGGAGAACAACACCGGCTGGTACGCCGGGGGGGACTATGAGTATACAAAGCGTTTTTTTGTACCGGAAAAATACGCCGAGCAATGTGTTTTGCTGGAGTTTGAAGGGGTGTACCACAACGCGGAGGTGTGGCTCAACGGAGAGAAGGCCTGTTTCCGGCCCTACGGCTACACCAACTTCTATGTGGATGCCGCCCCGTACCTGCATGACGGAGAAAACGAGCTGCGGGTCATCGCCCGCAACGCCGACCAGCCCAACTCCCGGTGGTACTCCGGCACGGGTATCTACCGCCCGGTTTGGCTGTGGCTGGCGGGGGCGGAACACATCCCGGCGAACGGCCTGCGGGTGCGCACCCTTGACTACAGAGCGGGCGAGATTGAAGTAAGCGTTCAGACCTCCCGCCCCGGCCCGGTGTCGGTGGACATTTTCGAGATGGACGGCACGGCCCCGGTCTGCTCTGCCTCCGGCCAGTCTGAGGACGGACGGGCGGTGTTCTCCCTCACCATTCCCGGCGTGAAGCTGTGGGACTGCGAAACACCAAATCGATACCGGTGCCGGGCCCGCTTTGGGGAGGATGCGGCGGAGGAGAACTTCGGCGTGCGCGGTCTGGCCTGGGGGGAACAGGGCCTGACCATCAACGGCAAGCGGGTGATCCTCCGAGGGGCCTGTATCCACCACGACAACGGTCTGCTGGGGGCCTGCGCCTTCCCGGAGGCGGAGGAGCGCCGGGTACGCATTTTAAAGGAGCAGGGCTACAATGCCCTGCGCTCCTCCCACTACCCCTGCTCCAAGGCCCTGCTGGACGCTTGCGACCGGCTGGGTATGCTGATGATGGACGAGTACGTGGACCACTGGTACATTCACAAGACGAAGTACGACTATGTGGAGCACTTTATGGAGTGGTGGAGGCGGGATCTGAAGGACATGGCGGACAAGGACTTCAACCACCCCTGCGTCATCATGTACTCCACCGGCAACGAAGTGGCGGAGACCGCTCAGCCCAAGGGCATTGCCCTCACCGGGGAGATGACCCGCTGGTTCCATGAGGCGGACCCCACCCGGCCCGTCACCTGCGGCATCAACATCTTTTTCAACTTCCTCAGCTCCATGGGCATGGGGGTGTACAGCGACGACAAGGCGGAAAAGTCCGCCCAGCCCAAGAAGAACCCCAAGAAGAAGCCGGTGGGCAGCGAGTTCTACAACACCCTGGCCTGCCTCATGGGGGACTGGTTCATGAAGACCGGGGCCACCCTGCCCCCCTGCGACTGGAAAACCCGGGACGCCTTCGCCAATATGGACATCACGGGGTATAACTACGGGCTGTTCCGCTACAAAAAGGACCTGCGCAGGTATCCCAAGCGGCTGATTGTAGGCAGCGAGACCTTCTGCAAGGACGCCTATGCCTTCTGGGAGATTGCAAAAAAGAACCCCCGAATCATCGGCGACTTCGTGTGGGCGGGGATGGACTACATCGGCGAGACCGGGGAGGGCTGCGCCGAGTACAGCGATTACAAATTTGACGGCGAGCCCTGCCGCCGTATGACCGGCGGCAACGGCCGGGTGGACCTCTTAGGCAAGCCCCGTGCGGAGGCGGCCTACACCCGGGTGGCTTTCGAGCGGGAGGCGGGGCCGTTTATCGCCGTCAACCCGGTGTACCAGACGGAAAAGCTCCAGCTCACCGGCTGGCAGCTTACCAAGGCCCTTGAGAGCTGGTCCTGGCGGGGCTGCGCCGGTATGCCCGCCATCGTGGAGGTATACGTCCGGGCATATATGACGGAATTATTCCTTAACGGAAAGTCTTTGGGAAAAAAACGGCTGAAAAACACCTGCCGGGCGGTGTTCAAGACTGTGTATCAGGACGGCGAGCTCACCGCCGTGTCCTACGACAGCGCCGGGACGGAACTGGGACGGTATACCCTGACCACCGCCGGGGCGGAGACGGAGCTGCGGGTAACACCGGAAGAGGCGTCCGTCAAGCCGGAGGGGCTGGCCTTTGTGCGGCTCCAGTACACCGACAGCCAGGGCGTGTGGAAGCCCATGGAGAAACACAGCTTGAACGTGACGGTGGAAAACGGCACACTGGCGGGTCTGGGCAGCGCCAACGCCTATGTGGATGGAAACTACGCCCAAAACACCACCCCCACCTACTACGGCGAGGCCATGGCCATCGTCCGGGCGGACGGGGCCGGCCCGGTGCGGGTGACGGTGCGGGACGAGACTGGGGCACATACGGTCGAAATCCCCTGCGGGGCACGATAACATGGGCCCAGGCGGGCGGGACAGCGGCCTTCCTGCCTGACAGCCCAGAGGGAGGAGCAAATATGGCAGAGCAGTTCTGGCTGTGGTATCCGGGGGACTTCGAGCTGTACCACCGGATGGAGCAGGATTTCAGCCGGGTGGAGCGGGGGTACGGCTGGCCTGCTTTTTGGAAAAGCGACGGCTTTCGGAACCGGGTGGTGTTCCGCCGCCGGTATACCCTGGAGCGGGATACAGAGTTTCGCGTGTACAGCAAGGCGGCGGGCTTTGTACTGGCGGGGGAGAAAAAATACCCCTTCGGACAGCGGATCGTCTGCCCCAAAGGGGATGTACGGATATCTATTCACGCCGCCCGGATCGACGCGTTTCCCAGCGTGTATGTGGAGGGGAACGTGATCCGCTCGGACAGGGGCTGGATGGCGGAGGACTACGCCCGGCCCCCTGTTCCCGCCGGATGGAACAAGTACTTCGTCCGCCCGGACCAGGACCCCGCCCGGTGGGAGTACAGCGAGGAAATATACCTGCCCGTGAAAACTGAGCACATTGACGGCGGCGTTCTCTATGAGTTTGAGACGGAGCTGACCGCGGTCCTTCACACCGACCGCGGGCGGGACCGGCCGGAGGGCATGACCATCTACTGCGGCGAGTCCCGGGACGAGGCGCTGGACCGGGACCACTGCTATTACAGCTGGACTCCTGACCCAGACACGGGGAACACCCCCCGCTGCGCCCTGCGCTATGCCTTCATCCCCGGCGGAGAGGTGGAGCTAACCGCCATTCACCAGTATGTGGACATCCCGGTCCGGGCCCGGTTCCAGTGCGGCGACACCCTGCTGAACCAAATCTGGTCGGTGGCGGAACACACCTTTCGGCTGTGCACCGGGATTTTCTTTATCGACGGGGTGAAGCGGGACAAATGGCTCTGGTCCGGAGACGCCTACCAAAGCCTGTTCGTCAACCAGTATCTGCTGGCGGACCCCGACGTGGAACAGCGCACGTTGCTGGCCCTGCGGGGAAACGACCCTATGACGGGCCACATCAATACCATCATGGACTACTCCCTGCTGTGGCTGCTGGGAGTGAAGGAGCACTTCGACGCCTATGGAGACCGGACGTTTTTGGAACTCATATGGCCCAAGGTCTGCTCCCTGCTGGAATTCTGCCGGGAACGGCTGGATGACCGGGGCTTTTTGACCGCCCGGGAGGGCGACTGGGTGTTCATCGACTGGGCCGAGCTGGACAAAGAGGGTCCTTTCGGCGCGGAACAGATGCTGATGTGCGCCTGCTGGGACGCCGCCGCCCAGATGGCCGAGTCGCTGGGCGGGGACGGCGGAGCGTACCGTGCCCGCCGGGATTCGCTGGCTGCCCGGATCAACGAGTATTTTTGGGACGAAGAGCTGGAGGCCTATGTGGATTCTTTCACGTCTGGGCGGCGGCATGTGTCCCGGCAGACCAATCTGCTGGCGGTCCGCTTTGGGGTGGCCGATAACGGTAAACGGGACAAGATTTTACGAAATGTCATAGACAACCCGTCCATTCCCCCCATCACCACCCCCTATTTCCAATTCTTCGAGCTGGATATGCTGGCCGCCTGCGGACGGCTGGACCAGGTGCTGGACCGGCTGCGCGCCTATTGGGGCGGGATGCTGGAGCGTGGGGCGGTCACGTTCTGGGAGGAATTTGACCCCGCCGTAACCGGGACGGCCCAGTATGATATGTACGGCGACCGGTTTGGCAAGAGCCTGTGCCACGCTTGGGCGGCCAGTCCCATCTACCTGCTGGGACGGTACTTTGTAGGGCTGCGCCGGGAAGGGGCCGGCTTCGTGATAGAACCCCGGCTGGAGTATTTCGGGCGTTTGGACTGCACGCTCCCCATGGGGGGCTCGGATGGTTTTGTCCATTTAGCCTGGGATGGGAAAAGGCTGACGGTTTACACGACACAGACCGGAGGGGCGCTGTTGGCCGGAAAGAAGCGGTATGAGCTGTTAGGCGGAATGCCGTATGTCATTGCCCCGAAATAATTCCCCTGCCCACGGCGGAGGGCTATAGTTTACACAAGAACCTTGCTGACGGGCTGCGTCACAACGTTTATTCGGCAAACGCCGGGTCGAAAATGGCCCGGCGTTTGTGTGGAATGGGGAAAGTTTGACCTGGCGGCGCTTATTGCAGAATAAAGCCTTGAAAAGAAGAAGCCGATGTGCGAAAATAGTTGATACTCACGCTGCCGCACCGCCGCTTTGCCTTGCCGCCTGCGCACCCAAGGAAGGCGAAGCGGTTCTGTCTATAAATCCCTTTTCGGCGGTTGAAATGACGGACCCTGCGTCTGACGGGGGCGGGGACTCCCCGGAATTGACCGTGCGTTTCGGCAGCGGCGCCCTTTTACGAGGACGGCGGCAATAAAGTCGTTCGATTCCCCACGGAGCGCTTGTCCCCATACGGCAGGGAAAAACGACGTTAATAAGGAGTACGATTGTGATGACGACCATTCATAACGAGACCTTTGATGAAGAGCGGGCCCTTTACGCCGCCCAGGATATTTTGGTTAAGGACTGCGTCTTTGACGGCCCCGCCGACGGCGAGAGCGCCTTCAAGGAGGGGCGGGATGTGGCGGTGGACCGCTGCTTTTTCAACCTCCGCTACCCCTTCTGGCACGACACCGGGCTGAAAATTGAACGCTCGGAAATGACCGAGCTGTGCCGGGCGGCTCTGTGGTATTCCGAACACGTGGAGATCAGCGACAGCAAGCTTCACGGCATCAAGGCCCTCCGGGAATGCGCCGACGTGAAACTTCGGGGCTGTGACATCCGCTCCCCCGAGTTCGGCTGGTCGGTACGGGGAATGGACATGGAGGACTGCGGCGTGGAGAGCGAGTATTTTATGATGCGTTCCGACCATCTGACCTTCCGCGACGTCCGCATGAAAGGCAAATACTCCTTCCAATACATCACCGACTCCGTCTTTGAGAACTGCTGCTTTGACACCAAAGACGCTTTCTGGCACGCGAAAAATATCACGGTGCGCGACAGCGTGGTCAAGGGTGAGTACCTCGCCTGGTACAGCGAGAATATCACCTTTGAAAATTGCAAAATCTCCGGCACCCAGCCTCTGTGCTACTGCAAAAACCTGAAGCTCATCAACTGCGAGATGGTGGACGCCGACCTGGCCTTTGAGCGGTCCGACGTAGAGGCCACCCTCACCGCCCCCATCGTCAGCATCAAAAATCCCATGTCCGGCCATATCTATGTCCCCGAAGCGGGGGAAGTCATCATGGACCTTGAAGGCGCCAAGGGCAAGGTCATTTTGAAAAACGGGTGCCAGTGCGCCTGAACGGACCCATCGCGGCGCGGCGGGTCCGCTCAATGCGGATTTGTGGGCGCACGCCCCGGAGAAACAATGCTGGCTGAAGAAGTTAAAGACAAGACAGACCACGATGGTCTGCCTTGTCTTTTTATTGGTTTTATGGGCGAAGGGCCCTCAGCCCGCCTGCCTGTGTTGGGCGCACTTGCCGCCGCAGGCCCAGAGCCGCTGAGCCGTCCCGTCCCAGGCGGCGGCGTAGCCGTCGCACTTGGCGCACAGGTGGTCCGCCGTCTCCGGGGACTGGAGGTCGGTGGAGGCCGCCCCGGTGCGGGCCACCATCTCCCGCAGCTTTTCCGGGTTCTCCAGCATGGGGCAGGGCTTCAGGTGGTTCTCGTTGAAGGGGTGGCCGTCGTGATAGGCCATGAACATGGGGGAGCGCAGGCAGTCCAGCAATGACTTCTCCCGGATGTTGGAGTCGGAGTAGTGGATGAACACGCAGGGGTCCACGTCCCCGTTGGCGTTGATGTGGAGATACCGCCGGCCCCCGGCGATGCAGCCCCCCACGTACTCCCCGTCGTTCTGGAAGTCGATGAGGAACAGGGGCTTGCTCCTGCGGTAGGCTCGGATGCGGCGGTACATCTGTTCCCGCTGCTCCGGGCTGGGCATCAGCTGGGGCGCCGCGTCGTTGCCCACCGGCATGTAGTGGAAATACCAGGTGAATTTGGCCCCCCACTCCACCAGCTCATCCACAAATTCCTCTGAGCTGATGGAATCCAGGTTGGCGCTGGTGTAGCAGCAGGAGGTGCCGAAGGGCAGCTTTTTTGCCTTCAAAATTTCCATGGCCCGGCGTACCTTCTGGAACACGCCCTCCCCCCGGCGGCCGTCGGTGGCCTCCTGGAAGCCCTCCACGCTGATGGCGGGGACAAAGTTTTTCACCCGCAGCATCTGGTCGGCGAAGTCTTCGTCGATGAGGGTGGCGTTGGTGAAGCAGAGGAATTCACAGTCGCTGTGCTTGTTGCAAAGGGCGATGAGGTCGTCCTTGCGCACCATGGGCTCCCCGCCGGTATAGATGTAGATGTACACCCCCAGCTTCTTGCCCTGGGTGATGATGCTGTCGATCTCGTCGAAGGTGAGGTTCAGCTTGCTGCCGTACTCCGCCGCCCAGCAGCCGGTGCAGCGGAGGTTGCAGGCGGAGGTGGGGTCCAGGAGGATGGCCCAGGGGATGTTGCAGCCGTAGCGCTCCCGGGCCTCTTCCTGAATGGTCCAGCCGATGAGGTTGCCGTTGAGCATGAAGTTTTCAAAGAAGGTTTTGCGCACCTCTCCGTCAATGTCCGTCCACATGGACCGGATGAGCCTGTACCAGTTGTTGTCCGGGTTTTCGATCACCTTCCGGAAAGCCGCCCGCTGGGCGGGAAAGCTGTTGGGGCCCTCCCCGGCGAAGCGGTCCACCCAGTCCATCAGCTTAGGAATATTGGCGTCGGGGTCCTTGTCCAGGTAGCCGTAGAGGGCGCGAAAGCCCGCCCGTTTCACGCTGTTCATCATGGTCATTGTCCACACGTTCCTTTCTGTCAAACAGTGTTTCCTGCTGTGTTCAACGCCATGATACCCCTGTCTCCCCTCCGGTTTCCATAGACATCTAAGAGGACTTTGTCAAAGTTCTGACAAAGTCCTCTTAGATGTAAAATTATGTCGAATTCTGGAGTTTTTGGCAGGTCACTTCTTGTTTTTCTGGGCCAGCCGCTCCAGCGTATAGTCCAGACAGCCCCCTACTAAGATGTCGAAATCATCCATTCGCTCAATGACGCTGGAGGGCATGCCCTGCTCCACCCAGCTGAGCACGATGCTGGCCAGCCCCTGAGTAAGCAGGTCGGTCATGAATCCGATCTGCTCCTCCGTCACGCCGTACCCCCGGGCGGCTAGACGGGTGCGGGCCTCCACCAGAGGCGCGGCCCATCGACGGACATGGCTCTCCACATAGCTGCGCTCATAGGCCCGATACACGTTGAGCGCCAGCGTCCGGTGTTCCCGGAGCAGAGTCAGGGTCCGCTCTATGGCTGTGCGCCATTCCTCCGGACGGGCGGCACCCAGTTCATCCAGCAGGATCTGGATGCCGTAGTCCACCACCCCGTACAGGTCGGAGAAATGGTAGTAAAAGGCCTGACGGGAGATGCCGCACTTCTCCACCAACTCGGTGACGGTGATGTCGTCCAGCCGCTTGGCCTGGAGCAGCTCCGCCAACGCGGTCATAATTTGGTTTTTGGTAGACTTTGGCACAACACTTCTCCTTTTCTGAAATTATGAAACATTATACCGGGTTTTCGTGGGAGACGCAAGGACCCCGCCTTGACATTCAATGGATTTTGTCAAGGAATATTTTTCTCCGTCTGCGGCAAACTGGTTCGGGGTGAATTGTGATGGACGGCAAAAAGGGTAAGACAATATGGTACACCCTGGCGGGAGCCGCCGCCGGGGTGGTCAACGGTTTTTTCGGCGGGGGCGGAGGGCAGGTGCTGGTGCCCATGCTGGTGGGCAAGTGTGGCCTGGAACAGCGGAACGCATTTGCCACCTCGGTGGCCGTCATTGCGCCGCTGTGCGCCCTATCCGCGGCGATCTACTGGTTCCGGGGCCAGCTGGACCTGGCGCTGGCCCTGCCCTACCTCGTGGGGGGGCTGATCGGCGGCTTTGTGGGCGGCAGAGTGTTTCAAAAGCTGTCCATGACCTGGCTGCGCCGGGGGTTCGCCCTGCTTATTCTATACGGCGGGGTGAAGGCGTTTTTATGAAGGATTGGCTCATCGCCGCCTTGGCCGGAGCGGTCACCGGGGTGTTGTCCGGCTTTGGGGTGGGGGGCGGTTCCCTGCTGCTCATCTACATGACCAGCTTTGCCGGGGTGCCCCAGACCCTGGCCCAGGGGGTTAACCTGCTCTATTTTCTCCCCGCCGCCGCCACCGCCCTCCCGGCCCATTTCAAAAACGGCTTTGTGGAAAAAAAGGCGCTGCTCCCCGCCGTTGCCGCGGGGCTGGCCTGCACCGCCCTCACCGCATGGGCGGCCACCGCCCTGGACGTGGATATTCTGCGCAAATGCTTCGGAGGATTTCTTATCGTAATCGGGTTCAGGGAATTGTTCCGCAAAGGATAATTCCGCTTGCCTTTCCAGCGTTTTCATGCTAAGATAGGTGCTGCCGGGCGGACCTTGCGGTCCGTCCGGCAGATTTTGACATAGGAGCGCATATACATGGACCCTATCCTGTTTGTGATTTTGCTGACCGCCGCCACCGGCGTGGGCGGTCTGGCCCTGGGGGGGGCGCTGGCCGCCCTCATCAAGCGGGAGTCCCCCAGGGGGACCAGCCTGCTGCTCAGCTTTACCGCCGGACTGATGCTGTCCATCGTGGCCCTGGACATGGTACCAGAGGCCATCGAAGCGTCTCCCTGGCTGCCCATGACGCCTCTGGTGCTGGTGGCGGGCTTTCTGGTGACCTACCTGCTCAACTGCTGGATCGACAAAGGCGCCCACCACGAGGACAAGGCCAACCCCCACCACTGCGCCTGCGGCCACCACGACCTGCACACGGCTGGCATTGTTCTGGCGGCGGCGGTGGCTCTGCACAATGTGCCGGTGGGCATGGCGGTGGGCGCGTCGGTGGCGGTGGAGGGCATCTGTCTGGCCAGCGTGCTGGCGGCGGTGACCATCGGCCTGCACAACCTGCCCGAGGGGATGAGCATCGCGGTCCCGCTGCTCCACGACGGCTCCAAGACCCTGGGCGCCATCGGTGTGGCCGCCCTGTCCGGCCTGCCTACGGTGCTGGGGGCGCTGGCGGGCTATCTTGTAGGCAACCAGGCCCCTGCCGCTCTGGCCGCCGCCCTCAGTCTGGCCGGGGGTGCCATGCTGTACGTGGTGTTCTTTGAGCTTTTGCCCGAGGCTTCCCTCCAGTGGAAGTCCCGCTGGTCCATCCTGGCCACCGTGGTGGGCTTTGCCCTGGGCGTGCTGCTCATCTTCGGCCACAGCCATTGAGCCGCATGCTTTTGAAAAAAACAGTTGACTTTTTTTCCTCCCCCTGTATAATAGTCCGTACAGGTGTCATGACATCTGCGCGGATTTATTATTGGTTTTGAAGGTGAGGGAAATGGAAAAGATCAAGGCTTTTTTGAAGCGCAAAGACATCGTTATCTCCGGCAAGCGCTATGGCATCGACGCCCTGGGCGCCATGGCTCAGGGCCTGTTCTGCTCGCTGCTCATCGGCACCATCGTGAAAACCCTGGGGGAACAGACTGGACTGGCGTTTTTGGTGGATGTGGGCGCCTACGCCGCCGCCATGAGCGGCGCGGCCATGGCGGTGGCCATCGGCTGGGCCCTGAAAGCCCCCCCCATGGTGCTGTTCTCTCTGGCCACAGTGGGCTATGCCGCTAACGCCCTGGGAAGCACCACCCTCGGCGGCGGCAAGGGCGCCGGGGGACCGTTGGCGGTACTGTTCATCGCCATCATCGCCGCCGAGTGCGGCAAGGCCGTATCAAAAGAGACTAAGGTGGACATTCTGGTCACCCCCCTGGTGACGATTTTAGCGGGCGTGGGCTTGTCCGCCCTGCTGGCCCCGGCCATCGGCACCGCCGCCACCGCCATTGGCAGCATCACACGGCTGGCTACCGATGAACAGCCCCTGATCATGGGTATTCTGGTCAGTGTGGTTATCGGCATGGCGCTCACCCTTCCCATCTCCTCCGCCGCCATCTGTGCGGCGTTCAGCCTTACCGGACTGGCGGGAGGCGCTGCGGTAGCGGGATGCTGCGCCAATATGGTGGGCTTCGCGGTGCTGTCCTTCCGGGAAAACCGCTGGGGCGGGCTGGTGAGCCAAGGTATCGGTACCTCCATGCTGCAGATGGGCAATATTGTGAAAAATCCCCGCATCTGGCTGCCCGCCATTTTGACCTCCGCCATCACCGGACCTGTCGCCACCTGCGTATTTAAGCTGGAAATGAACGGTCCCCCAGTATCCGCCGGAATGGGCACCTGCGGGCTGGTGGGGCAGATCGGCGTGTGGACGGGCTGGCTGGCCCCCAGCGAGGAGGCCCTGGCCAACGGCGCCGCCGCCATCTCGCCGGGCGCGTTCCAGTGGGTGGGTTTGATTTTGATCTCTTTCATTCTTCCCGCGGTGCTGTGCTGGGCCTTCGGTATCCTCTTCCGGAACATCGGCTGGATCAAAGACGGAGACCTGAAGCTGGATTAGGCGCTGTTTGAAAATGGGGAATATGCCCAACGGTGAGAGATTTTTCGCTGGACAAAGCCAATTTGACGCAGGAATACTTGGTGTATTCCAAGGAAAATTGGAAAAGTATGGCGGAAAAAGAGCCGCCGTTTGGGTATGTTAACAATTTTCAAACGAGCCCTAGACCTTATTATATCATCGGCAAAAAGGTCCGGACGGAGTGTTCCGCACCCCGTCCGGACCTTTTTTCGTATTTTTAATTACGGCTTAAAGCCGTCCTTCAAACTGACCGAGCGGTTGAACACCAGATGCCCCGGCTTGGAGTCCCTGCTGTCCGCGCAGAAATAGCCCTGGCGCATAAACTGGAAGCGCTCGGACGGCTGGGCGCCCGCCAGTCCCGCCTCCACTTTGCACCCGGTGAGCACCTCCAGGGAATTGGGGTTCAGGCACTCCAAAAAGTCCTTGCCCGCCGCGTCCGGGTCCGGGTCGGAAAACAGGTTGTCGTACAGCCGCACCTCTGCGTCCACAGCGGCGGCCCCGTCCACCCAGTGAATGGTGGCCCCCTTCACCTTCCGGCCGTCGGCAGGGTTTCCGCCCCGGCTATCCGGGTCGTACTCGGCCAGAATTTCCGCTACCCTGCCGTCCTCGTCCGTCACGCAGCCCACGCATTTGATGAGATAGGCCCCCTTCAGGCGGCACTCCGGGCCGTTGGGGTAGAGGCGCTTGTACTTGGGCACCGGCTCGGGCAGGAAGTCCTCCGCCTCCACCCACAGGTTCCGGGAGAAGGTGACGGCATGGGTGCCCTCCTCGGGACGGAGGGGATTGTTCTCGACCTCAAAAGTCTCGGACTGCCCCTCGGGGTAATTGGTGATGGTCAATTTGACGGGTCTCAGCACCGCCATCACCCGCCGGGCGGTCTCGTTCAAATCCTCTCGGAGGCAGTACTCCAAAAAGGCATACTCAATGGTATTGACCGACTTGGTCACCCCCACCCGGTCGCAGAAATTGCGGATGGCCCGGGGGGTGTAGCCCCGCCGCCGCAGGCCGCACAGGGTGGGCATACGGGGGTCGTCCCAGCCAGACACCCGGCCCTCCTCCACCAGCTGGCGCAGCTTGCGCTTGGACATAACGGTGTGGTCGATGCCCAGCCGGGAGAACTCAATCTGCCGGGGCTTGTGGTAGGGGATGGACACATTGTTGGCCACCCAGTCGTACAAGGGCCGGTGGTCCTCGAACTCCAGGGAGCACAGGGAGTGGGTAATGCCCTCCAGGGCGTCCTCAATGGGGTGGGCGAAATCGTACATGGGGTAGATGCACCACTTGTCCTTTTGCCGGTGGTGGTGGGCATGGTTGATGCGGTAGATCACCGGGTCCCGCATGTTGAAGTTGCCGGAGGCTAAGTCGATTTTGGCCCGCAGGGTGTACTTGCCGTTTTCAAACTCTCCGTTCTTCATCCGCTCAAAAAGGTCCAGGGACTCCTCCATGGGCCGGTCCCGCCAGGGGGAGGTGGCGGGTACGCCGATGGTGCCCCGGTGCTCTTTGAACTCCTCCGGGGTCAGCTCGCATACATAGGCCAGCCCCTTTTTGATGAGTTCCACCGCGTACTCGTACATCTGCGGGAAGTAGTCGGAGGCATAGAAAAATCTGCCGCCCCAATCGAAGCCCAGCCAATGAATGTCCTCCTGGATGGCCTCCACGTACTCCACATCCTCCTTGGAAGGGTTGGTGTCGTCCATGCGCAGGTTGCACATGCCGCCGTATTTCTCCGCCGTGCCGAAATCGATGGTCAGCGCCTTGCAGTGGCCGATGTGGAGATAGCCGTTGGGTTCGGGGGGGAAACGGGTGTGGACAGTCATGCCCTGGTACTGCCCGCCCTGAGCGATGTCCTCATCAATAAAGTCGTGGATAAAGTTCTGGCTCATGGATACGTTCAGCTCTTCTGCCATGCCTGTCACTCCTCGGTAAAAATAAAATTGGGCCTTGCCGCCGCAAAGCCCAATTATTATATCTGTTTTTGGAAAGAAAAGCAACTGGTGATTTCAATCGGCACCTGTGTTATTTATTGCAGCCCATAGCGCTTCAGCACGGCGCGGAACCACTCCGGCAAAGGCGCCTCTACCGTCACCCGCTCCCCAGAGGAGGGGTGGGTAAAGGTGAGCTGGGCGGCGTGGAGGCACTGGCCCGCCAGCCCCGGCACAGGCTTTTTGTTCCCGTATACCACATCCCCCAGCAGGGGGTGTCCCAAATAGGCCATGTGGACCCGGATCTGGTGGGTCCGGCCCGTCTCTAGGCGGCAGGTGATGTGGCTGTGCCCGTTTTGGCTGTCCGCCACCTGCCAGTGGGTCACCGCCTCCCGGCCGTCGGGGGTGACGGCCATTCGCTTGCGGTCGGTCTTATGCCGCCCGATGGGGGCGGACACGGTACCGGAGTGCTCCCTGAAGCACCCCACCGCCACCCCGTGGTACAGCCGGAACAGGGAGTGGTTTTGGAGCTGGGCCGCCAGGGCCAGGTGGGCTTTGTCGTTTTTGGCGGCGATGATCAGGCCGGAGGTGTCCCGGTCGATGCGATGAACGATGCCGGGGCGCAGCGCTCCGTTGATCCCGGAGAGAGAATTTTTGCAGTGATATAACAGCGCGTTGACCAATGTGCCGTCAGGATGGCCGGGGGCGGGATGGACCACCATGCCCACCGGCTTGTTCACCACAATGACATCGTCGTCCTCATAGGCCGCGTCCAGGGGGATGTCCTGGGGGATCAGGTCCACCGGCTGGGGCTGGGGAGGGGAGAGAACCACCACGTCCCCCGCCTGGAGCTTTGCGTTTTTCTTCAGCGCCCTGCCGTTCAGAGTGACCCGGCCCTCCTCCAGCCAGCGCTGGGCGGCGGACCGGGTGAGGCCGTCCAGCGCTGCGGACAGCACCGCGTCCGCCCGGCCCGGCTCAGGTACCGTCAGGGGGAAGCTGGGGGGCTCCATCCGCCTCATCCTCCTTTTTCTCGTCTTTGCCCACGTAAAGCCACACGTACAAAAACAGCAGGGGCACCCCCACGGTGATGCAGCAGTCGGCCACGTTGAACACGGCGAACTCCATGAAGGTGGTCTGGAACATATCGGTGACAAAGCCGAACAGAACCCGGTCCACCAAGTTCCCCATCCCGCCCGCCAGCACCAGGGCGGCGGAGAACAGTCCCAGGCGGTTTTTGAAGAAGCCCCTGACGATGAGGGCGCACATGGCCAGCACCACCACCGCGGAGGTGAGGGTGAGCAGCCAGGTGTGGGAGCGCAGCATGGAGAAGGCCGCGCCGGTGTTCTGCACATAGGTCAGGTCCAGCAGATAGGGGATGAAGGGCACATTTCCCCCCAGGGGGATGTTGGCCCGAACCAGATATTTCACAATTTGGTCGAGGACCACCAGAGCGGCGGCGAAGATGGCGTAAAACATGGGATCAGCCTTTCTATTATCGAATATGCCCGAGGTGGACGGCCAGCCGGTCCGCCCACCTCCGCACCGGATTTCGCTGGTCGGTGGTGAGCTTCAGACCGCATAACTCCCCAATTTTATCAGCCGCCTGACCGATGTTCAAGTTATCTGTGTAAACTTTTTCCTCCGTGACCTCCCTCTCAAAGGCCCGGAGGCAGCGCCCGATCTGCTGAGACCCCCAGGAGCCGGGGCCCTCCAGCCGGGAGGCCAGCCGTTTGCGCAGGGCCTCCGCGCTGGACCAGAGGATAAAATGGCGCAGCTGGTGCTTTTGCGCCAGCGCCCCCACCAGCTCGTCATAATACGCCCTGTTTGTCACCGTCATGGGCACAATGATGTGGCCGTCGTACCGGGAGGCGGCGTAGTCCAGCATGTCCCGGTTGAAGGCCCGCCACATGGGGAAGTCCTGGAAGTCGTCCCGCTCCAGGCCGGGGGGCAGGTTGTCCCGGATGAAGAACCCGGCGTTCTCCGGGTCGTAGACATAGGAGTTGGGGAGGCGGCGGCGGAGCTCAAAAGCGGTCTGGGTTTTGCCCGCGCCAAAGGCGCCGTTGAGCCAGATAATCACAAAAACGGCCCCTCCCTCACAGTTTTTTGTGAAAAATCAGCTCATATCCCTCGCCAGGGGGAAGAAAGCCGCCCACCACCACATAGCCCAGCTTTTCATAAAAATGCTGTGCATACTCGCTGGCCTGGGTGGAGGTCATAACGGCCTCGTAACCCGCCCGGCGCATCCGCCGTTCCCAGTGCTCCGCCAGCGCCCGGCCCAGGCCCTGGCCCCGGCGGGCCTCCCGCACGAAGAGCAGGTTCATAAACGGGGTGTTGTCCCAGAAGAGGTTCCACCGCAGCCAGCCCCCCAGCGCCTCCCCTTTTTCCGCCACATACACCCGGCCCAGCCGGAGGCTGCTCTCCAGCTCCTGGGGGGCGATGTGGCGGTCCAGGCGGGAAAGGGCGGGGAGGTCGCCGGGGTTTGCCGTTCGTATGTTCATTGAGATTCCTCGATCCAAAAATGACTGCCGAAGCTCTCGCCCCGGCAGTCATTATATCACAGCTTTTCCTATTTGGAAAGGGTCTCGTCGATGGCCTTGGCGGCAGTCTTGCCCGCGCCCATGGCCAGAATCACCGTGGCCGCGCCGGTCACCGCGTCGCCTCCGGCGTACACGTTTTCCCGGCTGGTGAGGCCGTTTTCGTCGGCGATGATGCCGCCCCACTTCTCCGTCTCAAGCCCTTCGGTGGTGGACTTGATCAGCGGGTTGGGGCTGGTGCCCAGGGCCATGATGACGCAGTCCAGCTCAATGTCGAACGCGCTGTCCTGCTTCACGATGGGACGGCGGCGGCCGGAGGCGTCCGGCTCGCCCAGCTCCATCTCCACGCAGCGGATGCCGGACACGGAGCCGTTCCGGGGGTCCCTGGGGTCGTCCGGGTTGTGGTAGCCCAAAATTTCCGTGGGATTGGTGAGGGTCTTGAAGATGATGCCCTCCTCCTTGGCGTGCTCCACCTCCTCGGCACGGGCGGGCAGCTCGGCCTCGGAACGGCGGTAGACGATGTACACCTCGGCCCCCAGGCGCTTGGCGCACCGGGCCGCGTCCATGGCCACGTTGCCGCCGCCCACAACCGCCACCTTGGTGCTGTGCTGGATGGGGGTGTCCGCCCCGTCCTTGTAGGCCTTCATCAGGTTGATCCGGGTGAGGAACTCGTTGGCGGAGTATACGCCCTTCAAGTTCTCGCCGGGGATGTTCATAAACTTGGGCAGGCCCGCGCCGGAGCCGATGAACACTGCCTCGAAGCCGAACTCCTCTTTCAGCTCGTCGATGGTGATGGCCCGGCCGATGACCATGTTGGTCTCTACCTTCACGCCCAGCTCCTTGAGGGTGTCCACTTCCTTCTGCACGATGGACTTGGGCAGACGGAACTCGGGGATGCCGTACACCAGTACGCCGCCCGCCAGGTGGAGGGCCTCGAATACGGTGACCTCATAGCCCTTCTTGGCCAAATCGCCCGCGCAGGTCAGACCCGCCGGACCGGAGCCGATGACGGCCACCTTATGGCCGTTGGGGGCGGGGGGAACCGCCTTTTCAGTGGCGTTGGCGTTGTGCCAGTCGGCCACGAACCGCTCCAGCCGGCCAATGCCCACGGGCTCGGCCTTGATGCCCCGGACGCACTTGGCCTCGCACTGGCTCTCCTGGGGGCAGACCCGGCCGCACACGGCGGGCAGGGCGGAGTCCCTGGCGATGATCTGATAGGCCCCCTCAAAGTCGCCCTCGGCCACCTTGGCGATGAACTCGGGAATGTTGATCTGGACGGGGCAGCCGGCCACGCAGGGGCGGTGCTTGCAGTTCAGGCACCGCTGGGCCTCGTCGATGGCCTGCTCCTTGGTGTAGCCCAAGGCCACCTCGCTGAAGTTGCAGGCCCGGACCTGGGGGTCCTGGTGGGGCATGGGATTTTTATCCGGTCTCATATTGGCCATCTTACTTTACCTCCTGCTTGAACAGGTTGCACGCCTCTTCATGGGCGTGACGCTCGAAATCCTTGTACATGGCGCCCCGAGCCATGGCCTCGTCGAAGTCCACTTTGTGGCCGTCGAACTCCGGGCCGTCCACGCAGGCGAACTTGGTCTCGCCGCCCACGCTCAGGCGGCAGCCGCCGCACATGCCGGTGCCGTCGATCATGATGGGGTTCATGGACACCACGGTGGGGATGTCGTACTTCTTGGTGAGCTCGCACACGAACTTCATCATAATCACCGGGCCGATGGTGATCACCCGGTCGTACTTGGCCCCGGCCTCGATCTGTTCCTTCAGCAGGTCGGTAACCAGGGCCTTCTTGCCGTAGGACCCGTCGTCGGTGCCGATGATCAGGTTGGAGGAGGCGGCCTTGAACTCCTCCTCCAAAATCACCAGGTCCTTGCTGCGGAAGCCCACGATCAGGTCCACGTGGCAGCCCACGTCGTGGAGCTTCTTGGCCACGGGGTAGGCGATGGCGGTGCCCACGCCGCCGCCCACCACGGCCACCCGCTTCAGGCCCTCGGTCTCGGTGGCCCGGCCCAGGGGACCCACGAAGTCCTGGAGGAACTCCCCCTGCTCCTTGTGGTTGAGCTTCTCGGTGGTGGCGCCCACCACCTGATAGATGATGGTGACGGTGCCTTTCTCCCGGTCGAAATCGGCGATGGTCAGGGGGATGCGCTCCCCTTCCTCGTCCACCCGGAGAATGATGAACTGGCCGGGCTCCGCCTTACGGGCCACGGCGGGGGCCTCGATCTCCATCAGGGACACGGTGGGATTGAGCACCCGTTTTTTCACGATCCGATACATAGCTTCTCCTCTTTCCTATGGATTGGACATTCTGCTCGTCTGGATATCAGCGCCCCCGCGCAAGCGGTACGCCATGGGCTGATTGTGAACATTATAACACTCTGGCCACTGTCCGTCAATTTCATTCCACTGGAAATTGTCCGCCAAACCCGGACATTTGCAAAAAAAGAGGACCGGCCAAGCCAATCCCCTTCTCTTCTACTGCGCTAAAACGCCAGCACTCGGAGGATAATAACCAGCGTCACCGCCGCCACGCAGGCAGTGGACACCAGTTCCGCAACCAAGGCGGCCCGCCGGCTCTTCCTGATACGAGGCGCCGGGACGGCGAACCCGGACTCCTCCGCCCCCTCGTCCTCTTGCCCGGCGGCCCAGTCCGGTTCCTCCGGCGGCTCCGCCATATTCAGATTAGCCGCCCGCCATGCGGCCAAGTCGATGACATTGTCCGCGCCCAACGGACAGCTTTTTCGCTCCGGCTCCCGGACAACGGCGGTATGGCGGGTTCCGGTCACAGGGCCGTCAAAGCCCGAGGCCATCGCTCCATCATTCCAAGCGGTGAATGTATAATGGACAGTTTCCATGGCTCAAAGCCTCCTTATGTGAGATGCGTTTAATTTACCATCTCAAAGGTCCCATAAACCGGGATATTTTCCGCCGTGCCTACCGGGGTGGTTTCGCCGTTTTGTTTCATTTTTCTACATGATAATATGTTTGTTCGCCTTTGTCAACCCCTGTTCAAAATTTTGTTTGAGATTGGATCAAAATTTCACCCCCGGCGTAAGCCGGGGGTGAACTAGACGCTGTTTTGTTTTACCGAAGGTAGTTTCTGGGGTTGACGCTGGTGCCGTTGATTCGCACCTCAAAGTGGCAGTGGGGACCGCTGACGTTGCCGGTTGCGCCCGACCGGGCGATAATCTGGCCTTGGTACACCTTCTGGCCCACGCTCACCAGCAAAGAGGAGTTGTGGGCGTAGTAAGTGACATAGCCGTTGTCGTGGCGGATGGCCACCAGGTTGCCGTAACTGCCGTTCCAGCCCGACTTGATGACGGTACCGCCGTCGGCGGCCTTGATGGCCGTACCGCTCCGGCAGGCGATGTCCAGGCCCAGGTGGAAGTCGTACCGGCCCCACAGGTTGCGCCCGCCGAAATTGGAGGTGATGGTGCCCCGCACCGGCCAGATAAAGTAGCCGTTGGAGGCTGTAACGGGCCGCGGGGTGGTCCCGGTGTAGGAATAAGTGGTGGTGGGCTCCTTCAGGGTCTCGGAATCAATGACCTCACGCTCCACTTCCACACCATTGACGTAGGTGACGCGGGCATTGACGCGCTCCAGGCCGTCCTCACCCTGCTCCTTCACCCGGGTCTCGCCCACGTAAAGGTCGGCGGTCTCAATATACTCCACCGGACTGGGAACCTCCTGCTCGTAGGTCTCGTCGGTAAAGTTCTGCACGGACAGGAAGGGGACCGCCTCTTGAATAATCAGCTCCTGGTCCACCCAAATCTTATCCACGATGACGTCCGGGTTCAGGACGGACAGCTCGTAGGGCCACATGTCCAGGGAATAAGCGATGGCGTTGAAAGTGTCCCCCTTCTTCACCACATAGGTGGACTGCTCCACCTTGAACTGGCTCAGAGTCTCGCGGATGGGCTGCAGGTCGAATTGGGTGTTGGAGGGCAGCTCCACCGGGTAGACCTGAACGTCTTCCACAAATTCGTAATTGACGGTGTTTTCCGTGAGATAGGGGGCGGCGGCTTCTTTCAGCAGGGCCTCAATGTCATCCTGCGAAGCCGCGTAGCCCAGCTCCACGCCGTCCACCCGCAGGCCGTAGGCCTGCACCAGAGCGCCCACCTCCTCAAACAGGGTGTCCTCAATCTGAGCGGTGTCGCTGAGTTCATTGGGTGTGACATACACCGGGGTGGTGGAAATTTTCGCCGCATCGTAATTATAGCTCTCGCCTAAAATGTCGGAGGCCCGGGACTCCACGTTGCTGACAATGGCGTCCACATCGTCCTGGCTGGCCACCACACCCACCGTTTTGCCGTCCACCTCCACCATATAGGCCCGGGCGTAGGTCCCGCTGAAAGCCGCCCAGCCGATGCCGACCGCCAGCAGCGTGACATACAGCAGGGGAGAGACGGGGTGACGGTCCACCACGGCCCGGACCTTGCCCAGCGCACCGCTCACTCTGTCCCAGCCGTCGGAGGTAAAATCACAGATGCGTTCCCACCAGTCGTTGCCCGCGGAGCTGAGGGCTTGCGCGGCACGGGCCGCTTTCTCCTTCACCGGGTCCTCTTTGGCGGCGGCACGCGCCCCATCCAGCGCGGTCTTCGCTTTCGCCTTCCAGGCGGCCAAGCTGTGCTGTTCCTTCTTCCGTTTGGCGGCCCGCTCCTTCGCGGCCTCCCGCTCCGCCTTTTTCTCGGCGGCCTCGGTCTTTTCAATATACTCTCTCCAAGAGCGGGGCTGTTCGGCGCCCTCGCTCTTTTCCATGTCTTTGGAGACATGCTCCCCGGCCTGTTCCGCCGCCTTCTTCATATCTTGGCGGCTCTTCTCGGTCTGCTTCACGAAATTCCCTCCTGTTGTTTCCGGTGTATTCGAGTAACATAACCGTTACAAAAATCTGAAATAAGTTACAAATTGGTTACAGCCATATCCTACACCATTTTGTCCCTCCCGTCAACCCCCGAATTTCCAGCCCCTGTTTGTCCTCCTTCTCGGAAAGGGCATATCTTGTTGCATCTTGGCGCAGTTTGGGGACAGCCGGCACATTTTGTAGGGGGACCTGTCAAAAGCGCCAAAAATTCGGCTTCCTTTTCGCCCTTTTGCCCACCCTCTTGACAAAGCTGTCCCGGCAGTTTACAATGAAATTACCGCAAAGTGAATGGAATATCACAGGGGCGCTGGAAGTCATTTCCGGCTGTGATGTGGAACGAATCGCAGTTCCCGGTCCCTCGTACCTGATCCGGGTAATGCCGGCGTAGGAAGTGAATCCGACAAGATGGGCCGTTGTCGTTTCTCTCGCTTACCGCATTGCACCGTTTGCATTGCGGTATACTTTATTTAGGAGGAACGACAATGAAGAATGTAAACCAAACCACCCGGATGCTGTGCGAAGGGGCGGTGTCCATCGCCCTGGCCTACGCGCTGACCTTTGTGGAGCTGGACCTGTGGTTTCAGGGGGGCTCCATCAGCGCCGCCATGATTCCCATTATCCTCTTCGCCGTGCGCTGGGGCGCGGGCTGGGGTGTCGTGGCCGGTCTGGCCTTCGGCACGCTGAAGTATTTCCTGGGTCTGGACAGTTTTGTAATCAGCTGGGTTTCCATCGTCTTTGACTATACCGGCGCCTACGCTATGGTCGGGCTGGCCGGGCTGTTCAAGCGCAAAGCCGGCCTCGTCCCTGTGGCGGCACTGGTGGCTGGCGCAGCCCGGTTCGTCGTACACTACATCAGCGGCGTCACCGTCTACGCCGAGTGGATGCCTGAGACGTTTATGGGCATGACCATGACCTCCCCCTTCTTCTACTCCGCGTTGTATAACGGCGGCTATATGCTCCCCAGCACCCTCCTGGCCGTCGTGGCGTGCGCGGCGCTGATGAAGCCCCTGAGCAAATTTCTCAACGGGGAAGACTTGAAATAAGGACTGATTTGTGTGGGCAAATTCGACGGCGTGCTCTTCTTCGCAGACTATGACGACACTTTATATAACAGCGCCCACGCCGTTTCCCCGGAAAACCGGGCGGCCATCCGCTACTTTATGGACCACGGCGGCTATTTCTCCATCGCCACCGGTCGGGCCCACCGCACCTTCACCCCCGAGATCGAAAAGGAGGGGCTGGTTTTCAACGCCCCGGTGGTGCTGTCAAACGGCGCGGCCATCTACGACTACGCCTCCGACCGCTACCTGCTGGACAGTTCCCTGCCGAAGGACGCCCCCGCCATGCTGGCCCAGCTGTGTGATAAATTTCCCGCCTTGGGATTCGAGGCGTACCATGGGGAGGATATCTACGTCCATAATCCCAACCGGATTACCCGGGAACACCTGGCCAAGGTGGGCGGAACCCAGATTTTGTCCCCCATTCCGGACATTCCAACCCCCTGGAGCAAAGTGATTCTGCAACAGGATCAGCTCTACCTGGAGGAAGTACAGGCCCACTTCCTCGCCCGGTGGGGGGATAGGTGCGAGGCCATTTTCTCCAACCGCTACCTGCTGGAGGTCACGGCCAAGGGCTGCACCAAGGGGTCCATGGTGGAAAAGGTGGCCCAGCTGCTCTATATTTCCCGGGAAAACCTCTACTGCATGGGGGACAATGAGAACGACATCCCCATGCTGGCCCTGTCCACCATCCCCTTTGCCCCCGCCAACTGCTCCCAGCCCGTGAAAGACTGGGGCGCCCGGATACTGGGGGACTGCGACGAACACGCCGTGGCCCAGGCCATTGAGATTTTGGACTCAGTCTATTAGAGACTGCTTTCACAGCCTCAATTCACCCTCTGGCCGGGTTTTTTCTCGGTATGCCGTGTTAAATTTTCTTGAAATAAACACGATCATTTCCGTGAAAATTTGCCCCGCTTGCCGGAAAGATTTCTCAGCCATCCGGCGATTTCGGCTGTGAATGCAAGGCCTAAAACAAAACATTCCCCTTCCCGAATTCGGGAAGGGGAATGTTTTGTTTTTACGAGCCCAGCACGGCGGCGCAGCGGGCGCACAGCTCGGCATGATGACCGGGGGTGCCGATGCCCTCGTCGTGGTTCCAGCACCGGGGGCACTTGGGAGCCTGGGACAGGGCGACGGACACCGTGGCATCCACGTCCGGGTCGGCGGGTTCGCCGTCCCGCTTGGTTACGTTTACCTTGGAGACGATGAACAGGGTTGCCAGGTCGGCTGGGTCGAAGCCGGGCAGCACCGTTCCGGCCTCCCAGGCCTCGTAAGCCTTTTCGGGCAGGTGGAGGGTGACCTCCGCGTCCTGGTTCTTCTTAATGCCCTGCTCCCGGGCCTCCTCCAGGGCCTTGAGCACCACATCCCGCACCTCCAGCAGCTTGGTCCAGCGGGCGGCCTCGGCCTCGCTCAGCGCCAGGGCGGGGTCATAGTCCGGGATATCGTTGAACAGCACGCACTCAGGGTCGTCCCCGGCCCGGTGGGGCATGGCGGTCCAGATCTCCTGGCTGGTAAAGGCCAGAATGGGGGCCAGCATCCGGGTCATGCCATCCAGGATCAGGTACAGGGCGGACTGGGCGGAGGAGCGGCCCGCGCCGTCCCCGCAGTACAGCCGGTCCTTGATGATATCCAGGTAGAAGTTGGACATTTCCACCACGCAGAAGTTGTAGATGGCCCGGTAAACGGTGTGGAACTCATAGGCGTCGTAGCCCGCCCGGACAGTCCTCACCAGCTCGTTGAAGGCCGACACGGCCCATTTGTCCAGGTCCGTCATCTTCTCCACGGCCACGGCCTTGTCCGGCTCGAAGCCGTCCAGATTGCCCAGCATATAGCGGGCGGTGTTGCGGATTTTCAGATAGGCCTGGGACAGCTGCTTCATGATCTCCTTGGAGATGCGCATGTCCTGGGTGTAGTCGGCGGAGGACACCCACAGGCGCAGCATATCCGCGCCGTAGTCCTTGATGATTTCCTCCGGGGGCATGGCGTTGCCCAGGGACTTATGCATGGCCTTGCCCTCGCCGTCCACCGTCCAGCCGTGGGTGATGATCTGCTTGTAGGGGGCCGTGCCCCGGCAGGCGATGGAGGTGAGTATGGAGGATTGGAACCAGCCCCGGTACTGGTCGCCGCCCTCTAAATACACGTCGGCAGGGTACTGGAGGTTGTCCCGCTGGTCGGCCACGGCGGCCCAGGTGGAGCCGGAGTCGAACCACACGTCCATGATGTCGTTTTCCTTGGAGAAGTGGGTCTTGCCGCACTTGGG
>ERZ808028.322-NODE-322-length-44941-cov-8.059067_pt1 | contig 44941 bp, 57 predicted proteins | sample MGYA00380184_ERZ808028 | MGnify/ENA primary metagenome ERZ808028 (study PRJEB31490, sample SAMN06133397) | mouse gut metagenome | isolation source: J8_1 | host: mice | place: China: Chengdu | collected 2015-05 ...
TGTTGCGTTAAGTTTAGAACATACGATACACGGCTTTATACAGCCAACGGCCGCATGTTTGCTATTTACCGTAAGGTAGTGTAAATAAGTTTGTGTTTTTGGAAATAAATGGCTCCTTTTTGGTAAGAATTAGGATATGGAAATTCTTATCGAAAAGGAGTATTTTTATGCCAGTAGCAAAGGAACAAATTCGACAGATTATCTCAGAAAACAACTTAAGCAGCGTCACCGATGTCTATGCCCTCCTCCGGGACAGTTTCAAAGACATCCTGCAGGAACTCATGGAGGCAGAGCTGGACGCCACCCTCGGTTATGAGAAAAACCGTAAGGGGGATTTACAGACAGACAACAAACGCAATGGGCATTCCCCAAAGAACCTCAAGAGCCAGTATGGGGAGTTCCAGATTGACGTGCCCAGGGACCGGAATGGGGAGTTTGAGCCAAAGCTGATCCCAAAATACCAGCGCGACATCTCCGGGATTGAAGAAAAGGTGATTTCCCTGTATGCGCGGGGGATGAGCACCAGGGACATCCATGACCAGCTGAATGACCTGTATGGGATCGAACTGTCTGCAGAGATGGTCAGCAAGATCACAGACAAGATCCTCCCGCAGGTCAAGGAATGGCAGTCACGCCCGCTGAACCCGGTATACCCGTTTGTCTTCATGGACTGCATCCATTACAAAGTCCGGGAGGAAGGGAGAATATTAAGCCGTGCAGCCTATGTTGTGCTGGGCGTGACGGCAGAGGGTTACAAAGAGATTCTGAGCATTACCGTCGGGGCAAACGAAACCAGCAAGTTCTGGCTGGGGATGCTCAACGACCTACACAACCGCGGAGTGAAAGATGTGCTGTTTTTCTGCGTGGACGGGCTGCCAGGGTTTAAAGAGGCAATACAGGCGGTATTCCCCAAAGCGGAGATACAAAGGTGCGTCATCCACATGCTGCGCAACTCATTCAAATATGTCAGTTACAAAGACCTGAAGAAATTTGCCTCCGACTTCAAGGCGGTCTATAATGCCCCGAACGAGGCGGCAGCCCTTTCAGAACTGGAAAACGTAAAGGAAACATGGGGGAAGAAATACCCATTTGCCATCAGCAACTGGGAAAACAATTGGGAAGATGTCAGCTCTTTCTTCCAGTTCCCGGATGACATCCGCCGGATCATGTACACCACGAACATCATAGAAGGGCTGAACCGCCAGTACCGTAAAGTGACCAAGACAAAAAGCGTATTCCCCAGTGACACGTCCTTGGAAAAAATGCTGTACCTGGCGAGCCAGAATGTAACAAAGAAATGGACCCAGAGATACCGGAACTGGGACCAGGTCTTGAACCAGCTGATTGTCCTGTATGGGGAACGTCTTACGGCATATCTGTAAAAAAGGCCGGGATGGCAGCAACAAAAACCCTGCCATCCCAACCTTATTCCATCGGCATTTATATTATTGCCAGAAAATCCCAGCCTTATTCCAGAGGCCGGGTGTGGGCAGAGCCCACGGAAAGGGCAATAATAAAATGCCTGTTTGCCATATAAAAAAAAAAAAAAAATGTATAGGTTTCGTCTGAATGGTTATACTATAAATAGAAGAAATAATTCGACAGCCCCAAAAACATAAAACCGACAAAAACCTCTTACATATCTAATTCTTATCAGGAAAGTCTAAAATCCATAGACACAAGATTTTTTACAGCCTCCCGATAGAATATAGAAACTATTTGAAAGATGCTGCATAAAAACTCTGCCAGTCCTCTTTGCGACTGGCAGGTAAAAATTTTTATTTTTTTAACTGTCTACTTGACAGGGAGCGGTTCAGTTTACAGGCTTTCCGGCATTTTTCAGATTTTTTCCCGTTCTTTGTAATTTAACCCTACCAATAACAAAATCGAAAGACAACCGCATAACAATAGAATTATAATACTTGCAATCATCAGCTTTACGATAGTCAATTTTACTTTATTGACAGGAATCAACCTTAGAGTTTTCAGTGTGTCGTCTTGTTCCTCCCGGCAAACCATATAACTTCCCAACCGTCTGTGAAAAAACCAGTCCCGGAATATCGCTTTATTTAAAGCAAATGAGGGATGACCACGGTAACTAAAATCCCTACAACATAAACGGCGTTTAATCCAAGCGCAATTTTGGTGTAAATATCTCTGAACTTCATTTTAACAAAGAGAAAGAGTGCATATAAAAAACTTAGCCCAGCAAAAATGCAATATCCTATAATAATGGCTGTCGCTGCTGGTGAAGTAGGTTCCCATACAAGAACTGCTGTTAATGGCACAAAAACTGTTACGAGCGCAATCATACTTAAAATTATTTCTTTCATTTTAAAAGCTCCTTTCTTATCCTCAATGTCTGTTTGTCATTATGCGTTCTCTCTGCGCAGGACGTAGAGAGATATTATTTTTCCTCTGCTTTGTTTTAGCTTCACCCGGCGATTTAGAGATTACAATGATAAAAGCTGAAATCAACAACATTACTCCAAGTGAAGCAAGCCCCAGTGGAATGCTTGCTTTATTTTTTGCGTTGATATATGATGTGGTGTCAAAACCAATCACCGTAAAAGAAGCTAAAAAAGGATAAATATTTCTAAGCAGACCACTTTTAAAAAACATACTGCAATAGCCCAATATAAAAGCGATAACTGCGCCGCCCATAAAAAATCCCGGTGTTCTCCCACAAAATGCGATAATAGGAAGAACGGCAATATAAATGCAAATCGAGATCCCCAACATATAAAATAAGCCTTTTATCAAAGCAAGAATATCAAAACCGGAAAGCCCCGCAAAAATGCCAACAATGATTGTGATTACGAAACTATACATTCCCAATATAAGGGATAAAATGCCCATAGCGGTTAATTTCCCTGTTAATAATTTAGGAAATGAAACAGGAACAACTAAGACATTTTTCAATGTATCGTCCGTATACTCCCTGTTTATCAGATAACCGCCAATCAAAGTAAAAATAATAGGCATAAATACGGTTGCATTGTTCCAAATTGTGCTGTCTACTAATGCGCTAAGGTCAAAATTCGTATTTTTTGCTTCCTCAATCGCAACATTCTGTGTGATAAGCCCAAGAATAGGTGAGAGAGCCATTCCTATAATTCCGATCAACAGAATATGATACCGCTTTATCTTTTGTAATTCTGTTAAGACAATAGATAACATATAAAACCTCCTGTTATGCTTCCTGTTTTTGATAAACCCGTGTAACCAATATAATACATACAATCGCTTCCGCAATCAGTACCGCAAATATGACAGGCGTTGATACAAAGTACGGGCTTAGACGGTTGTAAAAGTCTGTCATAATCTTCCCTTCCGGCACCTTAAACTGATACAGCCACCGAAAGACCATAGGTACAGGAATAAATGTGCTGATATTCAGCCCTAATGGTTTCATCATAATGGCATCACTTAGGTGCAATGCAAATCCAAGCAGTGTATAGAAGAAAGCGATTATGACAGAAATAATATAGGACTTATTGCACCAGACCACAAGGATAATACAGGGCAGAGCTGCCGCCCAAAGTAAAATACCCGTACAAAATGTAAGGAATAGCTGTAAAGCCCACCCATTTAAAGAAATACCCTGTGCAAGAGCAATTAAGATACCAATACAAAAGCCTAACATTTCATAAGTAACTGAAAACAGAAAAAGCACAGTAACCTTCGCTATGACTAAGTGGTTTTTTAAAACCGGAACACAAATAAGATTTTTTAAGGTGTCGCTATCGTGTTCTTCAAAAAACAGGTTAGCAGCTATAATTACCAGTATCGGGATCAGAAGTAAGAAACCGCTTTCCTCACGCACGCTGCTCATAACGTCTGCTAAACTTCCCTCTGCTAAAAGCATGATATTAAAAACAGGGAATAAAACAGCCGTAAAGAGAGCAATTTTAAACAAGCCTTTCCGCTTTATCTTCCAAAATTCACACTTTACAAGGTCAAGCAATCCCCTCACCCCCTGTTACACGCTTGAAATAATCTTCAAGGCTTTCTTCGCAGACATAGGCTTCTGATACGGTAAGCCCGTTTTCGACAAAGGCGGTTACAATTTCTCCGACAGAAATATCTAAATTATGCAGACGCATCTTGTAGTCGTCCTGTATGGTAAACTGCATTTCATGGAAACCCTGTTCTAAAATCCTCGCCGCCTGTGTTGTACTGGAAACGGTAAAACGGATATGTCTGCTGCTCTTTGCTTCCAGCTCTGCAAGGCTTTCTTCCTCCAATAATACGCCGTGGTCAATAATTCCTATATCATCAGCCAGCAATGCAATCTCGGAAAGAATATGGCTGGAAATCAGTATCGTTTTCCCTTTTTCAGTACAGAGGTCACGGATAAAAGAGCGTACTTCCGCAATTCCAATCGGGTCAAGACCGTTAATCGGTTCGTCCAAAATCAAAAGCTCCGGGTCGTGCATAATGGCAAGGGCAATCGCCAATCGCTGCTTCATTCCAAGCGAATATTGGGAAAACAGCTTTTTGTCTTTATAGGGAAGCCCTACTAAATCAAGCGCATTTTTAATTGCATTGCGGTTCGGCACTCCCCGCAGGGTTGCAAAAATGCGCAGATTTTCTGTGGCGGTCAGGTTCGGGTAAAATCCGGGGGATTCAATCAGACTGCCAATCCGGGGCAACAGCTTCTTCTCATTTGTCCGTAAAGGTTTTCCCCAGATTGTAACTTCCCCGGAAGTGGGCTGTGTCAGCCCAAGCAGCATTTTCATGGTCGTTGTCTTTCCGGCTCCGTTTCTGCCAAGCAGACCGTAGATGCGCCCTTGCCTTACATGGATATTTAAATCCGCAACGCTTTTCTGTGTTCCGTATTGTTTGGTAAGATTTTTTGTTTCAATTACATATTTGTTCATTGCGAGACCTCCTTTTCATACTTCATTCTATCACGCTAACCTTGCCAAAACCTTGCCGAAACTTTGCTTTTTTCTTGCTTTTACAGTTAAGCAAAATTCGATAAAACTGAAAAATCCCCGTATTATTACAGGGATTTCGGAAACAATAAGGCAAATACAGTTCCTTTATTGGGAGTGCTATCAACGGTAATCTTTCCTTTGTGAGCAGCTACAAGTTCTTTTACGATTGATAAGCCTAATCCATTTCCTCCGGCAGACCGCGACTGATCACATTGGTACATTCTTTCAAAAATATGCGGGAGATGATCGGGGGATATTCCTTTTCCATTATCTGTCATAGTGATTTTGGCTTGTAGGTCATTTTCAAAAATATGGAAAGATATTTTGCTTCCTTTACTATGGATAAGGACATTTTGCAACAGATTATTGAGGATGCGGCTATAAGCGTTTGCATCTATGCGCATAAGATATTCTGTTTCCGGTATATCAAACGCATAGTCAAAATTGTTATTTTCTAAAACAGAAATCCAATCAACTATAATATTCCGGGATAACTCGTTTAGGTCTAAAATTTCAAAATGAAAAATCTGTTCTCCGGAGTCCAGTTTTACCCATTCAAAAAGGTTTTCAACAAAATGCTTTAGGTAATGAGCTTTCTCAAATGCGACATGAATATATTCGTCTTTTTCTTTTCCTGCAACTATCTGACATTCTATTGCTTCCAAATAACCAACCAAAGAAGCAAGGGGAGTTTTCACATCATGGGAAATACTTGTCATTAACCGTTTATATGCCTGTTCAGATTGTTTTTGTTTGATAAGCTGCGTTTGGCTGTTCATTGCAATATCGTTAATACCATAGCAGATTTTTGTTGTCATATCGTTCTTTTTAGTCAACATACGGCGGTTTAAATTCCCGGATTTTATATCTTCAAGGGCTTCTTCGATAATAGATAGTTGTCCCTGTACACGCCTAAGTTTTAAGAGAAGAAACAAAATAAATAAGAGTGTGATACAAAACGCAATCAATAAAAGCAGATTAACATTCATGTTATGCCTCCCTGTTAAAACGATAGCCAACGCCACGGACGGTTAAAATATAAAAAGGGTGTTCCGGGTCTGGTTCAATTTTTTTCCGTAATTTGCTGATAAAAGACATGATATTGCTATCATCAAAAGCATATTCTTCCTCCCATACATGGGTATAAATCTGCTTCTTCGTAAATACCTTCCCCTTATTCGCTGCAAGAAAAGAGAGCAGATCAAATTCTTTTCCTGTAAGTTCCACTTGTACGTCATTCATAAAAACAAGACGATTAAGATTATCAATCGTCATTCCTTGAAACACCATACAATCCGTTTCAGTGCTGGAAGATGGATTGAGCAGGGTATAACGCCGGATAAGGGAATTTACACGCGCCATAAGCTCGTTAATGCTAAATGGCTTTGTCAGATAATCGTCTGCCCCCATTCGCAAGCCGGACACTTTATCTTCCTCGTCGCTTTTGGCAGTGAGCATAAGGACGGGAACATTGCTTGTCCGCCGTATTTGCTGCAACACTTGAAATCCGTTTAAATCGGGCATCATAATATCCAGAATAATAAGGGAACAGCTATCTTTGTTTTCATCGGCCAGACGCAGCCCCTGAATGCCGCTATATGCCGCTATGGCTGATAAATTTTCCTGCTCTACGCATTTTTTCATAAGAGCGCACAGTTCTTTATCATCATCTATAATCAATACATTATTCATGGCGTAACTCCCTTCCATCAATCGTCTTTTTTGCGTCTGTTTGTATCAGCCGCATATACCCAGGTTTTGAAACGTCCGGTATGCGGTTCTCGCTGCAAAGTATTTGTACCTGTCTTTCTTCAAACTGTATCAGTATATAATTGTATATGGATACTCGAATAATAGCAAGTGCCTCATTGTGTATTAGAATGTATTTTACACCGCCATTTGAGTATGATAAAATTATGAAGAGGATTCCTTACCGGAAGGGCTTTCTTTTTGAATTTCTAAAAATGTCGTATTTTAAAGGGGCAATACAGATATGTGGCAGATTTCATTTATTCTTTTTTTAATACCATTTTGCATATTTGCGAGAATTATGCTGCACGATCCCAGAACATTATGGATCGGCGTTTCATTTTTCTGGATGATGACAAGTCTGGCTGTTTTTTTGTTTTTTATACTTTCCCAGTATTCAGAATGGCTTGCGTCACATGATGCAGTCATCGGACTTCTTGTTTTTCTGTTTATTTTGGCAGTAGCCAGCGTAATCGCATTTCCGGCAGTTTTGATTGTTACGTTTTTTATAGAAGGAATAAAAATTATCCGGCATGAGGGAATGAAGCCTTCTAATTTATTATCTATTCTATTTTCAATCTTGCTGTTTGGATATCTTGCAGTCTGGCCAGTGATTGGGAGTCTGGAAAAGAGCAGATTCAGTACAATGCTCTATGTAACGATTAGTTTTTCTGCTGTATATGTATTGTCACTGATGGCGATGTATTCACTATCTGCCGTCCTTAATCTTATTCATCTGAGAAAAAAGAGGAATGCGGACTATATTATTGTACTGGGCTCCGGGATTATTGGGACTAAGGTTACGCCGCTGCTTGCGGCCCGGATTCATAGAGGGATAGAGCTTTTGCGTTGCAATCAGAATGCAGTACTGATTATGTCCGGAGGGCAGGGGCCAGGCGAAGATATTTCGGAAAGCGCCGCTATGGAGGCATATGCTGTCGATCAGGGAGTGGATGCTGAAAAGATCATAATGGAGCAAAAATCGGTATCAACTGAGGAAAACCTGATGTTTTCAAAGGAGTTGATAGACAACGAGAATGCGAAAATTGTTATTGTTACAACTGCTTATCATGTCTTTAGAGCTTTAATCCTGGCGAAGCAGCAAGGAATAAAATGCGTAGGGTTTGGTGCAAAGACGAAATGGTATTTTACACTGAATGCATTGCTCCGTGAATTTGCAGGATATCTTCGGCTGACCTGGAAGAGACATGCCATTGTAATAGGCATCATTATAAGCGTTGCAGCAGCTTTTTAGATAATAGACGTGAAGTCAACTTGCATTTGACATGTGAAGCTATCGTTTCTATGATTTATGGAAGCTTTCTGACATTATATAGTGTGACTTTTCAGGATATTGGGGTTTTTTTCGCTAGTGTATGTCTGATATTATGGAAGAAATTAGCGCTTGAATTGTAACGACAAAAGCGTTACAATATAAAAAACTAGGAGGTGTAATTATGGAAAAAACAGCAACATTGAACTTAAGAGTAAATCCAACTGTTAAAGAACGGGCAGAAAGAGTATTGTCTCAGTTAGGTGTTCCCATGTCAACAGCAATTGATATATATTTGAATCAAATTTCTCTTACAGGTGGAATTCCTTTTTCTGTTTCTTTACCAAAAGCACCAGTACCGATTCATGCAGATGCCATGACAACGGAAGAAATCCATCAAAAATTGGAAAAAGGTTACAATGATATAGCAGCAGGTAGAGTGCAAAATGCAGCGGAAGCGTTCGCAAAATTTAGGGAGACTCATTGATATGAAACAGTATACGGTTGAGATTACAAATGAAGCATTGGCTGATATGGATCAATTATACAATCACATTGCTTATGTCCTTCAGGCACCGGAAAATGCAATGGATCAGTATAACCGGATTGCAGACGCTATTTTGACATTGGATACTATGGCTGAGAGAATCTGTATTATGGAATCAGAACCGGAACGAAGCAAAGAGATGAGAAGATTGTTGATAGACAATTATTCTGTCTTTTTTATAATCCAGGGAGATAAAGTGATTGTAACAGATGTATTATATAGTGCATCAGATATTGAAAACCGATTAAAAGGTTAAATGATAAAATCAAAAAAGGAAATATGAAACATGAGGCAGGATATGTTCCCGTAAAAAGGAAGGTGTCCTGCCTTTTTGTATTTCTTTTCAGTTTTACAAATATGAATCTACAGCAGAGTAAATTGATTTTTCTCAAAGGTCAGAAGCCCTTCATTCCGCATCCTGCACAGCTCATTGGACATAGCACTGCGGTCTACGGAAAGAAAATCCGCAAGCTGCTGTCGGTTGAAGGGAATGGTAATGGAACTACTGTTCTGCTTTTTTGCCTCTTCGGACAGATAAGAAATCAATTTTTCCCGCGTGGTACGCTTTGATATATGTCCAAGCTTCTGTACGAGTTTCCTGTTCTTATCAGATATTGCAAAAAAAAGATTCTGCAGTACGATTGAATGGAAACGGCAGGCTGATGAACAGACGTTCAGCATTTTCCGTACATCAAAGAATATGACGGTGCTGTTGTCCACAGCAATAATATCATTCAGAATCGGTCCGCTTCCGGGGGAGACATAGGCTTCTCCGAACATTTCACCGACATGGATGACGTTGACAATGCTCCGGTTTCCCCAATAGTCATCCCGCTGGATGTGCAGCTTCCCTTTTACCAAAACCGTAATATGGGTCAGGTGTTCCCCCTGCCTGAAAATATATTCCTCTTTTTTATAAATACGGGATTTTGCCTGGAAACATCCGAGTATTGTATTGACTTCGTCTGCCCTTACACCAGCAAACAGCTGTGTCTCTTTGAGCACAGGCACATATTTTTCCATATAAAATCCTCTTTCTGTTGTAAATACAACCGAATTGTTTTGTTTATTGTATTATGATAGCTACAGAAAAGCAAGGAGGAGTTCATATGATCAGAAAAATTATTAAAATTGATAAAGAGAAATGTAACGGATGCGGTGCCTGTGCGGCAGCCTGCCATGAAGGTGCGATTGAAATGATAGATGGGAAGGCAGAGCTTACCCGTGAGGATTACTGTGACGGTTTGGGGGATTGTCTGCCAACATGCCCGGCTGATGCGATTTCATTTGAGGAACGGGAGGCGCCTGCCTATGATGAGGTGGCCGTATTCGCTGCAAAAAAGGCTGGCTGTCCCGGATCAAACGCAAGGACGATTACAAGAAATGCAGCGGATTCGGATGTTTCTGTTACCGCTATCCCTGTCAGCAGCCAGCTAAAGCAATGGCCTGTACAGATAAAACTCGCACCTGTAAAGGCGCCTTATTTTGAGAATGCCAATCTGCTAATTGCCGCGGACTGTACGGCATATGCCTATGGGAATTTCCATAGCGAGTTTATCAGGAACCATATTACGCTGATTGGGTGCCCCAAGCTTGATGAAGGGGATTACACGGACAAACTGACGGAAATGATTGCAGGAAATGATATCAAGAGTGTGACGGTTGTAAGGATGGAAGTTCCATGCTGCTGCGGAATTGAACATGCGGTAAAAGAGGCTCTTAAAAGGAGTGGCAGATTTATACCATGGAGAGTTGTAACCATTTCTACGGATGGGAAAATTCTTGATAATTAATTGTTTTTCATGAAAGAAATATCTATAAAAGTATCTTACAGGAATTGGTCTGACGAACCTAATCGTTCGCAGACCAATTCCTGACTGGAAAAATCTTAATGAGTGTTAAGATAGTGTATTGAGATAAAGCTGTAAATTCTCCGCTAATTTGCCTATATGCACCCCGTCTACGAAAGAATGATGAACTTGGACAGAAAAGGGAAGCATGATTTTTCCATTCCTTTTTTCATATCTGCCCCAGTCAAATAATGGTGTTGCGTTATTTTTATTTCCGGAATCTGTGTGGGAAATATGGGTATATGCGACCCATGGAAAAGCGGAGAACTGGAACACATCATTCCCTAGCGGCGCTGTAAAGTAATCTTTTTGCGCCTGTTCTGTTTCAGACGCGAGAGTTACATATTCTTCCAGTGTATCTGTCATTTCCACATTCACAACCTTGAACAATTCCGTATCTTTATTCAGATAGGTAAATGCGGTGTGAATCTTATCAAATATCACCGGTTCTCCGTCAACAAAGCGACAGCGAAATTCTTTGATCTGATTTGCGCATTTGGAAACGGCAAATACGAATGAAAATGTAAAGGAGTACCCACGCTTTTTGATTACATCCAGAAAATGTGTGATATCTAAATCAAAAGTGACACAGTATTGCGGTTGGGCATAGTTTCTGAAGATTTGATAATGCAATGTCCTTTCCCAATTAGCTAAATCAATTTTCTTCATCGTATTCTCCATCTTATTTCCTCCTTTATTTCCCAGCATATATTCTGATTCTGCGGAACGTTTCAAAATAAGTTCCGTCTGGCGTTTGTGTTCTTTCTAACATTTCTTCGATTACCCTCTGGCGGAAAGCTGCCTTTAATTCCTGGGGAACCTGTTTAAGAAACGGTACAAGGCAGGGCTGGTCAATCCAACGGATCATATCAGAAGCGCTGGGGAAATATCTGTCTCTATTTAGTTCTCTAATTGTACAGGAAGAAAATCCGACCGCTGAAAGAAAATCTGTATACTGTGCTTTGGACGGCATAAACCACGGCCATTCATAGTCTTTAAAATATTTTGCATACGGATGTTCCGCTATGATACTTTGAATCACGCTGACAAAATTGGCACAATTACCGGCACCTCCAAAATCCCACAGTATTTTTCCGTTTGTTTTTAACGCTTTATGTGCATTCTTCAAAAGCCGTCTATGGTCTTTCACCCAATGTAAGGCTGCATTAGAAAAAATAAGGTCAAATTCCTTCTCGAAATTCATCTTGTTTATGTCCATATGCGCGAAATTCAGATTATTTCTGTGAATCATTCCGGCAGTTTCAATCATGTGAAGAGAAGCGTCTATTCCCAGCACCTTTCCCCGTGGCACAAATAATGCTAATTGTTCTGTCAGAATCCCGTCCCCGCATCCAAGGTCCAGTATCGTTTCATTTCCGTTGAACGAAAACTCTGAAATCAGGTCATTCCCCCATTCTTTTTGGTGTTTTGAAGCAGTTTTGTATTTCTCTCCGTCAAATTCGAATGTATCCATGCAAAATCCCCTACTCTGATATGTTTTATTGAATTATACTTCTTTATATAATATAGTTCAAATATATGATTTTTATAAAATATATAAATTGTAGTTATGGAGTGCACAAAGAAATAATAAAAAAGGAAGACGCTTGCTCATAAGAGGAAACATCTTCTCCTTTCTATAGGATTGTATGATAGCGGGCAATGTTCTTCCAGTTATTCGGGAAACCCATTTGCTCCAGCAATTCGGTTTCAGTAATGTAAATGAACTTTTTATTTAATTTCCCTATTTCCAAAACAAGTTTTCTTTTGAAGTTAGAAAAATCTTCTTTTGTTAATAAGTAGCGGAAAGCAATGACAACAGCAAACAAATCCTGTTTTCCATAGGCATCCTGGTTTCTCTTTTTGGGGATTCTCCGTGGGCACAGGCGTTTTGATGCCGCCATAGTAAAATCTCCTGTAATGTAAAAGAGGGAGATACCCGTCGGCTCTCCCCCGCCTGTGGGCTTCACAAGTTTCCACAGAACGATCACTGAGTTTAATATAGCAGAACGTTGAATTATACATCTCTATATAATATAGTTTAAATATATGGTTTATAAAAGATATATAAATTATAATTATGGAGGAGTTATGAACACATTTGATAATCTCACAAAATACAAGATATTTCTTTCTGTTGCTGAAAAGAAAAGTATATCCAAAGCGGCCGCTTCGCTGTATATTTCCCAGCCGGCAGTAAGCATCACCATAAAGAAACTGGAAGAGAATCTTAACACCACGCTTTTTATCAGAAAATCAAAGGGAGTGGAGCTGACAGAGAAAGGAAGACTGCTGTATGACAGTGCGAAAAAAGCGCTTCAGATGCTTTCGGATACGGAAAAAAGTCTTAAGTCTCCCTTTTATGCAGGACATTTGCGCATAGCCACCAGCAATGTGTTGTGTAAACATTTTCTCAGGCCTTATCTGAAAGAATATTTGAGCTTATATTCTGATACAGATCTGGCAATCACATGTACGTCCTCGGCAGAAGCATTTGTTATGATTGAAAAGTGCAGCATTGATCTGGCGTTGGTAGTGAAGCCGCCAAATCCCGAAAGGTTCATGTATCATTCCCTGGGGATGATTGAGTATATTTTTGTCTGCACGCCGGCTTATAGGGAGAAATGGGACTGCCAGAATGATGAAATATTCGAATATGCGAATATCATGCTCCTTGATAAAGATAATATATCCAGGAAGCATATTAACACTTACTATGCAAAAAATAATATCATTCCCCTGCATATTCTTGAGGTAAATGAAATGGATATGTTGATTGAATTTGCCAAAATGGGGATTGGAATTTCCTGTGTTGTGAAACAGTTTGTAGGGCAGGAGTTAGAAACGGGCTGCCTGATGGAAATCACCTTGTCCAATCCTGTTCCGCCTCGTGAAATCGGTTTTTTATATCAGGATATACAGCCGTTCAATGACAATATTCTGAAATTTATCCATGCAAAACCTGTCGCTAACGGTGTTTCTATATCTTGAAGGAAAAGGAAACATTTACATTTTTCTCTTGACTTTAAAATCCTACATATGTAATATTAATTTTGAGACAATAGTTTAATAAATTTTTTAGTTTTAAATCCTACATGTGTAGTATTTCTTTTGAAGCCTATAGATAAGCGGGATTTAGAACAGATGAATGGAGGCAGATATGAGGTTTGAAGGAAAAGACAGGTACAAGCAGAAGATGGGAAGAAACTGGTTCGTTCTTCTTCTTATCGTGCTTTTGAGTATATCCGGATGTGCTGATACATTCCAGACGGAATCTGGAGATGATGGACAGGGGAACGGGGCGGCAAAGTCCGGGAAGGAGGCCCAGGAGAAAGCAGACCCAGTGATCGAGATTGGATATGAGCTTTTTAGAGATGCTGAGGAAGCAGGACGTATGGAGGATTTGGAAATGTTCCGCAGTATTGTAAACCAATTTGGCAATCATGGTTATGCGGCCGTTGACGGAAGGAACCAGATTGACATGGCAGAACCGGAGCAGGTCATCAGCTTCTGCGGGAAAGTAGACGCGAAAGAGGAAGGAGAGCTGACCATTCTTAAAATCAATGACCTGGAGGGAGTCTTGGACGGGATTGTGAAATATGACCTGAAGACAAAAGACGGAGAGGTAGAAGCAACCACCAGTTATTACAAGTATAAGGATCAGGACATGGAAAAGGTGTCTACAGCCGGTTTTCATGCGGACCGGTGGGAATACACGGAGGACGGATATCTGATGTTTTCCGGCAGTTATTTTTCCGAACAGTTATATGTGCTCACTATGAGTGAAGCCAGCGAGTATGCTGCGTTTCGGGTGCTGCCTTTAGACGAAACATGCAGGGAGCTGAACCGGCAGTATATCCTTCCTGCCGGTTATGAGAGGAATAACCTGTTTCTGGTGGATTGGAATGAGAATGATTTTGGGACGTTGGATTTCTATGATCTGTATGACCTGTTTTACCCCAGGGTAAACGGCGGGCAGATCCCATATGGTATGGACGATAACTTAGGGGTCGGCGCGGTATACAGGATACCGGAGGATGAATTTGAGAACGTCATTCAAAGATATATCAACATAGACAGCGGCACATTGCAGTCAAAAACGGTTTTTTATCCGGAGGATGGGACGTATGAATATAAGCCGAGAGGCTTTTATGAAGTGGAATATCCGGAGTATCCATATCCGGAAGTAGTTCAGTATACGGAAAACAGCGACGGAACCATAACGCTGACAGTAAATGTGGTATTTCCCTATGCTGGCATCTCCAAAGTATATGCCCACGAGGTGGTGGTCCGCCCTTTGGAAGGCGGAGGGGTGCAGTATGTATCGAACCGAATCATACCGTCAGAGGAGAACCAGGAGGGAACCTGGCATAAGCCGCGTCTGACTCCGGAACAGTGGGAAGAGATGTATGGGGGCATGGAATGATCGAAAATGTGAAATGGCTGATTCAAAAAAAGGGCGTTTTCATCATAGAATTGCTGGTTATTGTTATCGCCTGTGTCATAGTTTTAAAAGGACCAAAGCAGGATAATGCAGGAGAGGAAAACATAGAGGAAATCAGGGCGCAAAAGGCAGAAGCTCCTGTTAATCATATGGAAGGAATAGATGCTGACGAGATAGACGGGGACGAAATAGATATCGGCGATATCACTGCAGAATCTTCTGGTTCCCAGACACCAGTTACCCTGGAGAGAATGGTCTGTCTTTTTACAGAGGAAGAAAAGAAGCAGATTCAGGAGACGGCTTTGACGGCGGCAGAGCAGGTAAAAGGTATCTATCAGAATATAGAGGTTGCTGACGGTCCTGCTTTTTCATCGAATATTGCAGAGTTTACAGGCGAGCAGTGTAAGGAAGTGGTCTCACTTCTTGGACAGGCGGGGTTTGTAAGCATTACGGAGGACTGCAATATGGTAAATCCGGAAAGGCTCCACGCATTTTATTCCGATTATCTGAATCAAAAAGAGTCCATGTTCACAATCTTCCAGGTGAATCCGGACGGCCTGATCGGTGCATTTACTTTCCTGTACAGGAAGGATGAACTGCAGACCTATTATGTAGGGATAGGCTGGCAGCAGGGCGGCATACCTGAGATAAGGAATACTTTGGAAAACAGCATAGCAGAAATAAAATTAACGGAAAAAGGATATTTTATTTATTCATATGAAATCCTGATTCCACATTCAAGCCTGCGCCAGTGCTTTAGAACAAGTCCCATATCAGATAAGTGCAGGGAATTAACCAAAAAGTATTTATCCGGCCTAAGCTATGTTAATTATAATATGCTTGTGACGAACTGGGACAGCAGCAATGTGGAGGATATTCTGATGCCTCGTATGTTTGAAGATATTTATCGTATTTACACAGGTGAGATTTTCAGAACGAAGGACAGGACTGTCCCTGCAGAAGTGTATGAACAGGTCATGACCGCATGTTTTCCGGTATCTGTAGAACAGGTACGAAAGGTATGCGGCTATGATGCAGGCAGCGGCAGTTACCCCTATGAAATGATATATGCAAGTCCATACCCGCCTTTTGGAGAAGTGGTTGATTATACGGAAAACGGGGATGGAACGATAACGCTGTTTGTCGATGGTGTATGGCCGGATTATAATTCGGATTATGCGTTTACTAATATGATTGTTGTACAGCCGTTTGAAGACGGGACATTTCGATATCTTTCTAACGTGATAGAGCAGAAGGAGCTGGAAATTCCGGTAATAGAGTGAAAGGAAGATAATATGCCGTTGCAGAAGAAATGTATTTGGGTTATGGTGTTTGTGCTTGCTGCTATTTTGTGTGCTTGCGCAAAGAGTCCGGACAGGAAGGAATCTTCTTTAGAAAAAGAAACACAGAAAAGGAAAGAAGATGCAAAACAATGGGAAAAAGGCTACAATCTTCCGGTCGATGATAAGGAAAGGGAAGAGGCAGAGGAGGATTGTATCAGGATGGCGGAGGCGGTTTCTGATGTGTACACTTTATCAGACGGATTCTCTGATGAGACCATTCAGATGATGCAGGAGAAAGCAGGGGAAACAGGGGAAGCGGTCCATTCAACTCTGTTGTATTCCAATATGGAAAATTATGAGAAAATGGATGGCTTCCTGGAAGAATGCATAAAAGGAAACAGTGGATTTGCGGTAGTTTATGAGATACAGTCTGATGGTGGGATAGGAAGAAGAAAATATACGTTTGACGGGAATGATATGTATGTCCTAAGTGCAAGGGCAGCGTGGCGGGAAGACAACCATCCAAGGGTGGAGTATATTTCTTATACCAGAATAAAGGACTGGAGTTACACAGACAAGGGCTGGTTCTGTTATGAAATGTGCGTTCCCGAACCGCCGGAAGTAACGGAGATCGTGGATGGAAGCTGTCTGCTCCGGATAAAACCAATGACTGAGGAACAAAAAGAGCTGTCTGAAAAGTGCGTCCGGGATATCGGGTATAAGGGAAATAATCTGCTGTGTTCTGATTGGGACGCAGGACATATGGAGAAATTGGATTATAATGGACTGTATGAATATCTGTATAAGATGAAATACCAGGAGACCTTTTTGCCCGCAGATGATCAGGATGGGATCCCGCAGGATGAGTTTGAGAGTCTGCTCATGGAGTATCTGCCAGTGACAGCAGAACAGATACGGGAATATGCCGCATTTGATGAAGAAAGCCGGAGATACACGTGGGAACGGCTGGGATGTGGAAATTATGATCCGAATTTCTTTGGGACATCGCTTCCGGAGGTTACGGATATCAAAGAAAATGAAGATGGAACGGTTACGCTGACTGTCGATGCAGTGTGTGACATGGTTATATGTGATGACAGGCTCATAACCCATGAATTGACCGTAAGATTTGCAGAAGACGGCAGTTTCCGCTATCTGGGCAATCGGATTCTTGGTGACGGGATCAGGGAAATCCCAGAATACTGGTATCGGGTTGGGGGCAGATAAAAGGTTTGGATATTTATAGGATATTGACTTTAGATATTTATTCTGCTATGATGAAAGCATGTACTTGCATGAAAGGATATTATTAATGATAAAACTGCAGAGAGGGGGAATAGAATGTGGATGAGACAAGCCAGAAGATCATTGATGCGGCGATGGCGTTAGTCCGTGACAAGGGATATGTCGCAACAACCACGAAAGAAATTGCAAGGGTAGCCGGCGTAAATGAGTGTACCTTGTTCCGCAAATTTGAGAGCAAAAAGGATATTGTTTTACAAGGGGCAAACCAGGCTGGCTGGCGGGCGAATGTGACACCGGAGATTTTTGAAGATGTAGAGTGGGATCTGGAGGCAGACCTAAAAATGTTCATGGGGGCATATATTGACAGGATGACGCCGGATTTCGTGAATCTGTCAATCGGTCTGAGGGCGCCGCAGCTCTATGAGGAAACCAAAGAGCTTATTATGAAGGTTCCCCAGGCTTTTTTGAGGACATTTACCGATTATCTGAATAAAATGTGCGCGATGGGCAAAATACCGGAGAAAGATTTTGAGGCTCTGGCATTGACTGTATTTTCGGCAACATTCGGCTATACATTTCTGAATGCATCGTTCGGAACAGAGCTTACAGAGATTGAAAAAGACAGGTACATGAAAGAAAGTGTGCAGATGTTTGTAAATGGAATCGATCCGTAAGATTTGGCGCTGTCAGATGGCAGTGCCAAAAAAAGAAATATAATGCGTGCAAGCACACGCATTGAAGAATGGAGGATGCTATGAAACAGATAACAGGTGCGGATTTATTTGTAAAGGCGCTAAAAGAAGAAGCAGTTGACACATTGTTCGCTTATCCGGGGGGACAGGCGATAGATCTGTTTAATGCACTGTATGGAGAAAAAGAAATAGATGTGATCCTGCCTCGCCATGAGCAGGGCCTGATCCATGCGGCAGACGGTTATGCACGTTCTACGGGTAAAGTTGGTGTCTGTCTTGTAACAAGCGGGCCAGGGGCTACGAATCTTGTCACAGGAATTGCTACGGCAAATTATGACAGCGTTCCGTTAGTATGTTTTACGGGCCAGGTGGCGACAAACCTTATTGGGAATGACGCCTTTCAGGAGGTAGACATTGTAGGTATTACAAGAAGTATCTGTAAATATGCCGTAACGGTACGAAACAGGGAAGATTTGGCGGAAACAATCAAAAAGGCTTTTTATATTGCAAAGACCGGAAAACCGGGGGTAGTGGTTGTTGATCTGCCAAAGGATGTCCAGCGGGCTTATGGCAGTGATTTCTATCCGGAGGAAATTGCGGTCAGAGGCTACAAACCAAATACCTCCGTACATATGGGACAGTTAAATAAGGCGCTGGACATCTTAAAAACCATGCGGCGAAGCCTGTGTTTCTGATTGGCGGCGGAGTTCATATTGCCCATGCAGAGAAAGAGATGACACAGCTTGCAGAGCTGACAGGTGTGCCTGTTATTACGACAATCATGGGAAAAGGCGCAATTCCGACAACGAACAGTTTCTATGTCGGCAACATAGGAATTCATGGGTGCTTTGCCGCCAATGCAGCGATCAGTAATTGTGACGTCCTTTTTTCCATAGGAACACGGTTTAATGACCGTATTACGGGGAAAATAGAGGAATTTGCGGGAAATGCAAAGATCATCCACATTGACGTGGATGCAGCATCTATTTCCCGCAATATTGATGTGGATGTTCCGATTGTAGCTGATGCGAAAAAGGCCATAGGCGCTTTGCTTGAGAAGGCAAAGCCGCTTCACATCTCAGAGTGGACGGATGAAATCAGCCGTTGGAAAAAGGAATATCCGATTGATATGGGAAAGGTTGGTCTGACGCCGCAGATGATCATTCAATCCATAAATGAAGGGTTTAAAGATGTTGTTGTCGTTACGGATGTAGGGCAAAATCAATTGTGGACAACACAGTTTCTTGATAGCGGTGAGAATAAACAAATGTTGACATCGGGCGGTCTAGGGACAATGGGGTATGGTTTTCCTGCGGCAATCGGGGCAAAACTTGGCAATCCGCATAAGGATGTTATTGTCATATCCGGCGATGGCGGTATGCAGATGAATATCCAGGAAATGGCGACTGCGGTTGTTTATGAACTGCCAATCATTATCTGCATACTGAATAACGGATACTTGGGGAATGTGCGGCAATGGCAGGAAATGTTTTATGAAAGGCGGTATTCGAGTACCTGTATGCGTTATCGGATAAGCTGTGAGATTGGCTGCAGCCAGCCTGGTCATGATTGTCCGAAATATACGCCAGATTTCATTGCACTGGCAGAAAGCTATGGTGCAAAAGGAATCCGCGTCACAAAGGCAGAAGATATAAAAACAGCTTTAGACAGTGCAAAGCAGAATACAAAAATGCCTACGGTGATTGAGTTTATCATAGACAGAGAAGCCAATGTCCTGCCGATTGTTCCGCCGGGAAACGCCCTGAATGACATGATTTTAGAAAGAGAGGAAAACAGGGAATGAAAAAGAGATGGATTTGTCTGTTTGTTGAAAATGAAATAGGTGTACTCGCCTGTATTTCGGGTTTGTTTTCCGGAAAATCTTATAATCTGGACAGTCTGACAGCCGGAGTTACTGAGGACAGCACCATATCACGGATGACAATCAGCCTGACAAGTGATGACCGGACTTTTGAGCAGATAAAGAAGCAGCTTAGCAGAAGTGTTGAGGTGATCAAAGTGGTAGATTATACAGATATACCTATCCACATGAAAGAAATTTTATTTGTTAAGGTGAAGCATTGTTCAGATGCGGACATAACGGAACTATTCCGGATTTCAAAAGTATTCGGGGCTGCAATAATTGACTATGACGGCGCTACCGTCCTTTTGGAATGTACCCAGACAGAAAACAGGAATGATGATTTAATCGCATTGCTGAAAAGAAAGTTTGTAAACAGGATTGAGATTGTAAGGGGTGGAAGTGTTGCGGCTGAAGCTGTCAGTGTCTCGGAAAGATAGAGAAACCGTACAGGAGTCAGCCGCTGCTATGAAGTGAAACAATAGTATCAAGGGAAAAGGGGCTCCTGAGAAAGGCAGCCCCTTTGTTCCTGCAGGCAACGAGCCAAGTGGGCATATTTGTTGTATGGACATTTGACTTTCTATCCAGAAGCTCCTTATTGCCATATATTTATCTTAGAAAGAATGTGCCGCGTTATTTCTGCCGCGCGGCTGCCGGAGGCACCGCCGTTCGCGGCGATATTTGCTGCAAAGAACCACATATTGTCAGGGGCTTCCACATATCCTACAAACCATCCGTTTACATCCTTGCCGTCGATACAACCGGTGCCGGTTTTTCCATAGAGGTTTCCGGCTTCGGAAGAGGACAGGAGGATAGAGTCCTTTACTGCATTAACATTTTGGATGCCAAAGCCGAGGTTGTTTTCATAAAGCTTTCGCAAAAGCTCCACCTGTTCGATGGGGGAAATCTTTAAAGAAGATTCCATCCAGTAGGAGGAGAGGCCGCCTTTGGTATTCTCATTGCCGTATCTGATTTCCCGGATATAGCGGTCAATGGCGGAGGTTCCAAGCTGTTTATCTATTTCCTGAAAGTACCAGTTCACGGAGGCGCTCATGGCGGACTGCAAAGTCTGGTCAGCGTTCCATTCCTGGAACGGATAAAGCTCTCGGTTCCATTCCATGGTGGAAGCTTCCGGTGTAATGACGCCGGCCTCCAGCCCGATCAGGGCGTCATAGATTTTATAGGTAGAGTCAGGAGAGACCCGCAAGGCGGCGCGGTCCATATCATAGATATTCCACGTATCCTGTGCCATGTTGTATAGGACGAAGCTTCCTTCGTATCCCTGAAAGCAGGAAGACAGATCTATGACGTTGATATTTTTATGAGATGTATCCCATCCATAATAATCATCCTTTGCTGCATTTGCAGACAGCAGGGGAGCCAGGCTTGTGAGAAGAACTGTTACCATCAGGAATGCCGTCATGCCTGTAAGCCGTTTCTGTGCGGTGGGCGTCTCGTAGGCGGCGATATTGAGGATACGCCGCTTCATCTGTGACATGTTTCCGCTTAATCCGGCGGCAAAGGGAAAAGCAGGGCGGGACAGCTTTTCGGCAAAATGGATCAGCGTCATTCCGTAATCCTCGTAGGAATCTGGTTCAAGCATATTCAGTACGGACGTGTCGCAGGCGATTTCCCTGTCATTTCGCATTTCCTTAAGTGCAATCCAGACCATGGGATTGAACCAGTAGAGGATTCCCGTGAGGGTCATCAGATAGCCTGCAAGCGCGTCTTTGTGCCTGTAATGCTGCAGCTCGTGCAGCAGCATGTAGCGGATCTGGTGAAGCCCGTTCATTCCGGATGGACTTGAACCGCAGGATGCTTGGCAGAGTTTGTCGGTATCTATCTTACTGTAATCGGAGATGATGTGGATGGGAAGATAGATACGCGGTCTTAGGAACCCTGTGAAAACCGGCGACTGCAAAAATGCGGTACTGTATATGGGAATCTCCTTTCTGATATGGAGTTCTTTCAGGCAATGGCGGTATAGTCTGCAGATTGCCGGATTTTGGAGAGGAAGGGCAGATTGTCTGATGTTCTGCAGGCGGAGGGACGATCTGGCGGTCCGCACAACCATGACAAGGATACCGGCAAGCCAGATTCCCAGTAAAATGGTTCCGGCAATGGATGGTGTCTGATTGCTTATGGAGAGAGTAAAATCATTCAGCCAGCCCGAATCTCCTGCAGGAGCCGTCACATCTCCTTGATTCACAACGCTTCTGGTATCGGGCAGGGCGGGGTTACAAAATGCAAAAAGCCGGGCAAGAAGCATTGGGAAACCTGTTAGGCGAAGCGGCAGGAACGGAACGGTAAGCAGGCCGAGCAGCAGAAACCACAGGTGATACTGCATCCGGCCTGACAGGATATTTCTCAATAAATGCCTGGCGGCCAGAAGGATTCCAACCAGGGCACAGATGAATAGGTTACATATAAGAAAACGAATCATAAAATCAGCCATAGGTATTGTCTCCTTTTTGTTTCCTTAACCCGGACAAGCCGGAGCGCAAGATTTCGTTAGGAACAGTTCCTGACGAAAGTTACAAACTCATTTATCCTTTTTTACAGAAAGCAGGGTGCGAAGCTGTTCAAGCTCCGTATCGGACAGACCGTCATTTTCTATGTATGCGGACAGCATGGCAGTAATATCCCCGCCGTAAAAGCGTTTCAGAAACGAACGGCTTTCCTGGCCCACATACTCCCGTTCCAATACAAGCGGGGTGTAGACGAATACCCGGCCCTGTTTCTCATAAGAGAGGGCGCCCTTTGTCACCAGACGCTTGATCAGGGTCTGTATGGTCTTGGGGCTCCAGGCGGTGGTTTTCAGTAATTTTTCAGTGATTTCATTGGTATTGATGGGTGCGTATTTCCATACGACCTTCATCACTTCATATTCAGCTTCGGAAATCTGCGGCAGAGCAGCCATGGTAAATCCCTCCAAATCTTACGTGCGTAATAAAGATATTATAGAGGGGATTCAGGGGATTGTCAATTGTAGAAGAACATAGAGCGGATCAATTAGGTTTATTGGATGGAGTGAGCATGTTTCAGCAGATCCGTTTTTTATTTGTATGAAACAGATTTTGAAGGAGAATACTATAATTATGATAAGAAAAAGTTTAGATTTTATTCGGAATGGCTTTTATATAAATCATAATGAAGAAAATTTAAACTTGGCAAATAGAAGGCATGGTAGTATCTTTGGTTTAAGAGGTGGATGGAATAGTTTACATATAAATTAAAATGATGATAAAATGAACGAAGGTGGAAATATGAACCTATATTTCGAACTATTAAAAAACCGGTCTTCAACATGGAAGATGTAAATGTGTTTTACAATAATATAGATAGCGCACGTTCGGCGATCAAGCGATTGATGAAAGAGGGAATGGTGGCCAAGATTCGTAATAATATGTATACCTGCGTTAGCGGAGAAACTGGCGCACCGGTTGCGAATCGTTTTCAGATAGCCAGCCACATTACGCCAACATCATATGTGTCTCATCATACAGCCATGTAGTATTATGGAATTACAGATCAAGTCTATTATGATGTGTATGTATCATCAAGGACTAGCTTCCGGAATTTTACATTTGATGGTTATACGTTTTGTTTCGTAGCGTCAAAAAATTCAGAGGGTATTGAGAAGCCTCCTTATAGCGGAGGTGTTGCAGTGACCAATTTGGAGCGAACCATTGTTGACAGCATCAAGGATATGGACAAGATTTCGGGCATTGAAGAAGTGGTGCAGAATGTGGAAAGTATGCACAGAATACAGGAGAAAAGACTGATCAAGTACCTGGAACTTTATCAAAATCAATTCTTGTATCAGAAGATGGGATATTTATTATGGCAGCACAAGGAACAAATGGGATTGACTGATTCATTTTTTGTAAAATGTAAGAAACAAATAGGCAAAAGCAAGCGTTATCTTACACGTGATCAGGATGGCGGCTGCTATGATGATACTTGGAAACTGGTTGTTCCGGATGATTTGCAAAATATGAAGAATGGGGTAATGATGGATGCCGATGTATAATAAAACAGAGATTGGACGTATTGCACAGCAGCATGGATTTGTGAGAGATACCTTTGAAAAGGTCTTGCACTTGAAGGATGTATTGAATTATCTGAATGAAGAAGAATATCTAAGAGACCATCTGCTTTTAAAAGGTGGAACAGCTATCAATCTGGCGGTGTTCAATCTACCACGTTTGTCTGTGGATATTGATATGGATTACACACCAAATGATACGAAAGAAGAAATTGTGGAAAGAATTAAGGAACATCCGATGGCAATTTGGAAATGCCAACAATAACATATTGAGTTTGAAGTGATGACTGGTAGACTGAATAATATAAAATCTGCAAAAACCGCCCTTTATTCAGCAAAAAGGGAATGATTTGTTATAGCCAGGCATTTATTTTCATATGTTCTACCTGACAGAAGAATTGTAAAGCATATTATCAGGAAGGGAGAACGATAGAGTATATGAAACGTACTTTACAGAAATGCAGCGTATGTTTTTTATCAGCGCTATCCTTGGCAGCCGTTGGGCACGTGGTTGGGGAGATGAAAGCAGCAGTGTATCCGGCCGGCAGCAGGGGAGTAAAAGTGCCGTTTGCCAGGATTGAATCTCAGGAACAACCGGGGGCGGCTGATGGGGAGCCGTATGCGTATACGGAACCGGAGTGTGTCCTGTCAATGGAAGAACAGAAAAAAATACAGAATGAAGCAGTATCGGCGGCAGAAATGTGTGCAGGTTATTATTCTGCCGAAGAGTCAGTAAATAGCAGCAAGGACAGCGGTTATGCTTCGGTTATTGAATTGACAGAACAGCAGAGAAGAGATATTGTCAATGTGTTGGGCAACAATGGAATGGTAAGTGTTTCGGATGATATGAATATGCGTAACTATGAAGATGTAGAAAATTTTTATTCCCAATACCGCATAGGGCAGGAGGCACTGGTTACAATTTACGAACCTTTTATAGACGGGACATTTTCTTCCAGAACCTTTGTCTACCGGCAGGGAATACTGCAGACCTACTATATCGGGATTGGATGGCAAGACAATGGTATACCGGTTATACAGGCTGCCAGAACCAACGATATTGCAGAAATCCGGTTGACGGAAAAGGGATATTTGATTTATACAAATGCAGTAATCGTTGCACATGGCAATTTGAAGGAGTACTACAGGGTTAAGCCTCTACCGGAAACCTGCCGGGAGCTTACCCAAAAATATGTTTCTGGACTTAGTTATGTGAGTTATATGGTGATGATAACGGATTGGGACAGCGGAAATGTGGAAGAAATTTTAAGGCCATGCATGTTTGAGGATGTTTATCGGATCCATACAGGGGAGGTATTTGTACCAGACGGTGAGGGGATCCCGGCAGAGCTTTATGAATCTATTATGATGACTTATTTCCCGGTAACAGCAGAGCAATTAAGGGAGTACTGCAATTACGATGCAGCCACGGATACATATAAATATGAAATGAGTATCTCGCAGCCTTTGCCGCCGTTTCCCGAAGTGGTGGACTATAAAGAAAATGTGGATGGAACGCTTACACTGTTTGTGGACGGTGTATGGCCGGATTATGGTTCGGATTATGCCTTTACAAATCAGATTGTGGTAAGACCGTTAGAGAATGGGGCCTTTCGTTATTTATCCAATTCCATCCAAAAACAGGAATTAGATATTCCGGTAGTGGGGAAACGGTGAGAAAATAAGACGGGGCTGTAAGATTGTAGATAATATAAGTTATTCTTGACTTAAAATCTTACAAATGTAATACTATATATAGATTATACGACCAGAAAAGGTAAGGAACGTTATGAAGTATAGTAAACAGAGAAAAATAGAATGCCAAAGGAGTTTATTTGAAAGTATCTTTTTTGTTGCCGCAGGTAGCTTTGTTGTCTTATTACTTTATTTCGGTTGTGATAAGGCAATCTCCCCTGAAAAGGAATTTTCAGGGGAGCCGCAGGAGCAGCAGGCAGAAGAAAGCAGGGAAAATGTGGATGGCAGCTCTTATGGGAAAGAAATAGAAGAGGCGGTGAGCATCCTGGAAAGCGAAGAACAGGAACAGCTTCAGGAAGCCGCAATATCAGCCGCCGAAGGATGTGCAGATTTATATAAGGACATCAAGGTGCTGGATACGACTTTTTATCAACTGGGGCAGAGGACAAAAGAACAAAGGCGGGAGACAGTCAGCCGGATGGGCGGGCTTGGATATGTTTCAGTGTCAAAAGGCATCAATATGGAAAATTATGAAGAGGTAGAAATGTTTTATTCCAGATATTCAGATGGAGAGGAGGCCCAGGTTACAATATGTGATATCTATGGGGACGGCCGGTTTGGATGCCGCACTTTTCTGTACCGTGCAGGGAAGCTGCAGGTTTACTATGTGGAAATTACATGGCAGGAAGGAGGCGTGCCCATACTGTCCCATACATCCGTATGGGATTTGGAAGAAATCAGGCTGACAGAAAAAGGGTACTTTATCTATACCAATAAAATAAAGATATCACATGGAAATTTGCGGGAGCACTACAGGATAAAACCATTAGCTGAGGACTGCAGGGCGCTGACAGAGAAGTATATATCCGGCTTAAGCTATATAGATTATAATCTGCTGACTGTTGACTGGAACGGCAGCAATGTGGAAGATATAATAATGGATACTATGTTTGGGGATATTTATCATATGCATACGGGAGAATATCTGAAAGTGCATGGAGGAAGAGTTGACGCAGAGATATTTGAAGAGATTATGACAATATATTTTCCTATAACTATAGAACAGCTTCGCCATTGCTGCGGTTATGATGCGGATAGCGACACTTACGAATGTGATTTGTTTTCAGTCAGGCCATATGCGCCGTTCGGTGAAGTGGTGGACTACACAGAGAATGAAGACGGTACATTAACTCTCTTTGTGGATGGCGTATGGCCGGATTATGATTCGGATTATGCGTTTACAAATCAAGTTGTCATACAGTCATATGAGGACGGTACATTCTGCTATTTGTCAAATGTCATAGAACAGAAGGAAATGGAGATTCCGGTCATAAAGAAATGAATAATATACACAAAATACCGATACATGACATAATTTGATTACTTATAGAAAATAACTTATTTGGCGCATTTGAAAACATCTTTCCCTTTATCAACGGAAAAGATGTTTTTGAATAATACAGATAATTAGTCATTTAAAGGAAATATATACCCTAAAAATGTAAAAGAACTACTAAAAAGCTCTTCAATAATGTTTTCACTTGTGATATTTTTTTCGATGCTATTAAAATATTTCTTGTCCAAAAAATTAAAACCATATTTAGGAATACGATCACTCGTAATTATCAAATTATTTCCATAGTTCATTATATGTTGATGATAGTAATTCGCCCATTCATTATTTAAATTACTGCTTTCTCCATCAAATTCTATAAATGGTGTAAACTGATTTAATACAGTCAGATTTTCGTATTTATAAGCGCCTATGAAAATTTCTGAAAAATCAGTTTCAAATATTTGGCTATAAATTTTTCTGAAAATTGAGAGTATTGAAATAATACATGCAATATTTACTTTGCTTTTTCCAGCGTTATTAGTAAGTAGAATCCTTAGTTTTACACTTCCATCTCCTATGATTTCCATAAAATTATGAAGATTAGCTTCAACTATATTATTGGGATTTGTTACTTCTCCTACACTAAAAACGATGGAGTGACCTACCCGTGATATACTATGTTTATTATTTGGATCTTCTAAACTATGTGAAAGCTGTTTTAAATCTGCATTAATAAATTGCTCCCATACACTATCGTTATTTGTAGTTCTTAAGCTAAAACCAATATCCAGATAACCAAATAAATTAGGAAAAGAATTTATTGGTGATATTGCCAATTTTTTTTCTATTCGACTAAGTTCATGTTCTCTTTTATAATACATTTGACTTAGCCTAGTTGAATCATTGACTAGGAAGGAACCAGAAGACAGGCGTTCATATATTTTTCCGCTATTTGTTATATATGGTGGAGTAGGCCCTTCTTCAACTTTTATTACGAAAATTGTTCTTTCATCATCTGTTATAAATTTTTTGACATCAAAATTTGGTGCTGGAGACAAGGCATCATGAATCAATGTATGAATTCTTTGTTCAGTCCATTTTGTACATCCGTATATTTTTTTGTCATCCGATACACCTAAAAAAATATAGCCACCGTATGTGTTAGCTAAGGCAGATATTTCTTCTAACATCTTTTTTGTGTTTACTTGATCACTTTTGAACTCGAAATAAAAAGATTCATCTTCAAAAGTACGGCTTTCCCACGTCCTGCAAACAGCGTTTCCCACAACCCCATAAGACAGCCAGTTACCCACATTCCCACAAATCCGAACTTTTGGATTTTACCACAATGCCTACGTCGGCGAAATCCCGCGCATCATTTATAACATGAGTAATCTTAATCTTTTAATTTTTTCAGATATACCATTGACATTAGATATACTGTGTGGTACGATATATATCAAGGAGGTACAGTATATGAATATTGATGATTGGAAATCCCAAATCAAACGTGGGACACTTGATTTTTGTATTCTGTTAATGATAAGGCAGCGACCATCCTATGGATATGAAATTATCAGCACATTAGAAAAATATCCTATTTTAGCTGCAAAAGAGAATACAATTTATCCGCTACTCAGACGATTAATGAAAGAAGAATATGTTACGTCCTCATGGCAAGAAAGTGCCGAGGGTTTGCCGCCGAGAAAATATTATTCCATTACAGACAAAGGACTTGAATATATTTCTGCTATGTCTAAAGAATGGAATAATTTGTTAAATGCAATCAATGAAATTAAAGGAGAATAAGACTATGGAAAAAAAATTGAATGACTATCTTGATAAGGTTGAAAAGTATCTGAAACCCTTGCCGATATCCGAGCGAGTTGATATTGTGAAGGAAATCAAGAGTGAAATCCTTGAATTACAAAGCGATGGAAAAACCGCAGAACAAATCACTGGACGGCTGGGCAATCCCAAAGAATTGGCAAAAGCGTATCTGGGGGATTTGATTGCAAAAAGCGATTCTTTTAGTTGGAATAGAGTCCTTGCGATTTGTGCCTATTATAGTCTCGCAAGTCTTTCCGGTTTGATTGTAATACCGGTTCTTGCAATTTGCAGCCCGGTGTTCATCATTTGTGCAATAGCCACTCCTATTATGGGCTTTGTCAAATTGATTGATGCATTACTGAATTTAGGTATTCCCTATGCTAACTATATCGGCATTTCCGGGATTGAAAATCCGGTAGCCGTCTTTATTATTAGTATTGTCATGGGAGTAATTCTGTATCATATTGGGCGTGGGTGTTGGAAACTGCTGGTCTATTATATCAAAGGTGTCAGCAAAGCCAAACAGCATTTGTCCATCTAAAATAAAAAAAGCCAAGGAGCCAGTTGGTATGAAAACGAAAAGTAAAGGTGAAGGTGATAAATTAGCACCATTTGCAAGGTTAGAAGCATCCAGAAAATTATTTTCCGAATCAATAGAATGTGATGTGGAAAGGGATGAGGCTATGAATGCAAAATATGGCAGTGTTTTGATGCCAATGACTTGCAGATGTCAGTCAGACGACCGTTGAGGTGGTGCTTGGGGCAATAGTTAAAGACAGCAGGATTAAGTGCATGGGGCGGCAAGGAACACAAGATATATGCGAAACGGATAACAAAATAATGAGTTTATGTATGGCATCTGTCAGCAATGGCGGATGCTTTTCTAATCGATAGCAGAAGATTTTAAAGCTAATCCGGAAAATGCGGCAGCGGCTATTAAGGTGTCATAGGATGAAATATGCAAAAATTGCCCCTCATTTTGCAAAAACGGAAAGGACTGTTGTTTTGGGCAGATGTAAATGATAAAATAAAACATTAAGGTGGCAATCATGCAGGTAGAATTATTATCAGATAAATATAAGGCTCATATACTTACCAACAAGAACGTAGATGAAATATATGATCTGCTTAGCAAGAATATCTTATATTATGAATATTGCCCTCCCTTTGTTACACGGCAGACGATCCAGGAGGATATGAGAATATTGCCGCCTGGCAAGGTAATCGAAGATAAATATTATATCGGGTTCTGTCAGGATGGAAAGTTGATTGCAGTTATGGACTTAATCGATGGTTATCCCGAAAAGCTGATTGTATATATCGGTTTTTTTATGACGGATATTTCGGTACAGGGTCGTGGAATAGGAACGGAGATTATTGATTATTTGTGCAGATATCTTTCTGGTCTGGGATATGAGTCGGTTCGGCTGGCATGGGTAAAGGGGAACCCGCAGTCGGAACACTTTTGGCTGAAAAATGGTTTTACACCATTGATGGAAACGACGAGCAACGTTGCAGAGGAAGTCATCTTGGCTGAAAGAATCCTGTAAAATGGAGATTAAAAAAACAATGAGTCAATTTATAGAAGGGCTGAAACGGCATAGTTTAGAAGATATAAGAGTTTGTGCAAAGGCGGACTTACATAATCATTTTGTGCTTGGAGGAAGCCGCGAGTATATAAAACGATATAAAAATATAGAGATTATGCCGCTTGAGAGGCCGCTTTCATCTATGCAGGAAATGAATGGATGGAGTGATAAGTATATCGGTTCAAGATTTGATTCTTCGGATATGAGAAAGTTTCTGATTGAAGCGACTTTTCAGCAGGCAAAAAACGATGGTGTGACGGTTTTAGAGGTTGGAGAGGATGTCTGGGGGCTTGGAGAGTTTTTTAGAAATGACATCCATGAGCTTATCAATGCTTTTTATGAAGCGAAAGCGAAGATCGCTCCTGACATGGAACTACGGCTGCAAATCGGGCTTTCCAGGCATTGTTCCATTGGCTATCTGGAGGACTGTCTTTCGCATTTTTGGGGAAACAGTGCTTTCTATTCGATTGATTTGTATGGAGATGAGATGGCGCAGCCTATTGAAACGTTTATACCTGTTTATCGCCGGGCGAAGAAAGAAGGCCTTCGGTTAAAAGCGCATGTTGGAGAATGGGGAAGTGCACAAGACATCCAAAAAGCAGTGGAATTGTTAGAGTTGGATGAAGTACAGCATGGTATTGCAGCGGCTTATGATAAAGGGATTATGAGGTTTTTAACGGATAATCACATCCGTCTTAATATTACACCTACAAGCAATATATTACTGGGCAGAGTGGAAAAGCTCAAAGAGCATCCGATCTCATTGCTCTATAGGAACGGGGTTGACGTTACGATTAATTCAGATGATGTCCTGATGTTTGATTCGGATGTTTCAAAAGAATACCTGCGCCTATATGAGTCGGGATGTTTGTCAGCAGAAGAGTTGGATGATATACGAGAAAATGGATTGAAAAGTATTGAGGAGATTATTACGTGAGTATAGCAGTCAATGAAAAATTGGTGACTTGGATTGAAGAAAAAGTAAAAAGTGAATATGCAGATGATATCAGTCTGGCATTGCTGTATGGTTCATTTGTAAATGGAACAGCAAACTCCAGATCGGATATAGATTGTTATTTTATTCCCCGGACAGAACGGGGGTATCGGCTGGCAGGAACTTTTATGATTGCGGGCGTAGGATATGACATCTTTCCGATGGACTGGGAACGTGTCCGAAATATTGCAAATTTGGAGGAGGGTCTTCTTCCGCTTGTCGGAGATGTAAAAGTTCTTTATTCTTCTTCGGAAGAGGATTTAGGGAGATTCCGAGGGCTGCAGGTTCAAATGAAAGATAATCTGGCTGATAAGCAGAAATCGCAGACGGCCGCACGAAAGAGGGCCGAATCCGCTTATAAATTATATCAGGATATGTGTAAGCCGAATCCGCTTGTGGAAATTCGGAAACTGGCTGGACATATCATTATGCAATTAGCAGATGCCGCGGCGATTTACAACAATGACTACTTTCACTGCGGCCTGAAAATGCAGTTCCAGGATTTGCTGAAGCTGCAGAAAGAAAAGGACATACCGATCCGGATCTGTGAGGAATATTTACATACGGTACAGGCAAAAACAGCGGAGGAATCTATCCGGCACAGCTATGGGATGCTTTGTACGGTGGGAGAGTATATAGGAGTGAGTTTTTCAGAGGATTTGTCAAAGGATCATGCAGAATCCGGGGAAACAACGGAGGTAAAGGATTCTGCACTTTTGGCTGGATTATATGAAGAAATCAGTTCCACATTTAATAAAATCTATGTCTGCTGTGAAACGAATAATTACATACTTGCATATTTGTCTGCCGTATGTCTGCAAAGGGAATTAGACGATGCGCACAGAGAGTATGGCTCTGAAAAGTATGATATTTTGAGTTTTTATGAGTGGGATGATCTGCAGAAAATGAATCTGGCAGTTAAGGCAGCAGAAGACCATTTGGTTCGGTTTATAGTCGGCAGCGGAGGAGTTATAAAGAGATACAGTACTTTTGAGGAATTCCAAAGGAGCGCCTGGGCATGGTAATTACAGGTATTGTTATTATGAAATGATCTAATGGAGGAGTGTTGACGGTGGATATACAAGGATTCTGGGATGCTGTGCTGAAACAGGATACACGCAAAATCGAAAAATATTTTTGGGATGACGCCTATATTAACTGGCACTGTACCAACGAACATTTCAATGTTAAGGAGTACATAAAGGCGAACTGTGAATATCCCGGTGACTGGGAAGGCGAAATCCAGCGGGTAGAGCAGGCGGGGGATGTGAGCATAGTTGTCGTACATGTGTATAATCAAGATAAAAGCCTTTCTTTTCATGTGGTTTCCTTTCTGCGGATAAGAGACGATAAAATCTGTTCTGTGGATGAATATTGGGGAGACGATGGGGCTGCACCTGACTGGCGTTTGGAGATGCAGATAGGAACAGCGATTTTGGAGTGATTTCCTGCGGGAGTATCAGCTTTGAAAATTGTGTAAAGAGGTGTGGCATGTATAAAGAAGAATTGAAAGAATTGGCGGATCAAATGATAAGGCGGATAGATTTTCTGGATGGGGCCGTTAAGGAGGTTTCAGAAGAGGCATTGTCTAAGGGACGTGTACTTGATGTACGCTGGCGGGGAAATGTACATTTTGTATTGCAGACGTACCATTCAGATTGGGGCTGGTATTTTGCAGAGCGAAACGGGGAGCGTGTTTCCAGCCTTTATCGCGTGGGCAGATTTGACGAACGGTTTTATCAGGCAGTGCAGCATTTTGTAGGGGAGATCAATCAGGGTGATTTTGGCCATAAGCGGACAGCGAGTGAAAAGCTTGCAGAAATTATTGAAAAACGGCAATTGACAAGTTACATGAATACTACGAAGTGGATCGAGTTCCTTCAGGTGATGACAGAAGAGATGCCTCTAAAAATTCCCTATGCTTATCGTACACTTTTTGATGTGGACGGAAGAAATGATGACTTATTTGACACTTGCTATTGCAGTGAATGTTTTAATGGTCATGACTTTAAATCATTAGAATGGGTAAAAGTTAAGCCGAAATTTTGCGAGAGAAAGTACCGGGGAAGGCTGATTGAGGATGAAGAAATCTGGCATGATTTGGAAGGGGAGTTTATCAAAGGGATGAAGAAATATTCGATTCCATATGAAGCGGAGGATGGGATGTATATTGTTTATGGCTACCGGTAGAAATATAAGTTTTAGTCTTTGGATCAGGAGTGTACAATATGCTTAACCCTTGGGAAGAAATTTTATTAGATGATTATGAAAATCATATGCAGTTAGATACTGTTATGCAGCTGCAGGCGATGAATAAAATGATGAAAGGCCAGCTTGGGGCTTATTCAGTTTCCAGTGTGATGATATTAGGCATTGCCGGAGGAAACGGTCTTGAGCATATACGAAAAAATAAATATAGAAGAGTATATGGAATAGATATAAATTCTTCCTATTTAAGAGAGGCCGCCCGCAGATACCCCGATTTAGCAGGGATTTTAAAATGTCTATGTTTTGATTTGACGAGAGACGCAGACAAGCTGCCAGAAGCAGATTTGCTTATTGCAAATCTGCTGATAGAGTATATTGGATACGAATGCTTTCAGGAAGCGATTTTGCATGTAAATCCAAATTATGTTTCTTGTATCATTCAAATTAATATGAACAATAACTGGGTTTCTGATTCACCTTATCTCCATACCTTTGATGGGTTGGAGAAAGTATATGCTCAGATAGAGGAACGGCCATTGGAGATTTTGATGAACAAAACAGGATACAACAAAATCAAGACATTGAAGCATCTGCTTCCTGATGGGAAGAAACTTGTGCAGATGGATTTTGAAAGAGGGAGGGGATTTGATGAAACGGTCCACAGTCGTAGCGGAATTTCCTTGTGACTGCAAGACGGTCTGGGATATTGTTATGGATAATAAAAATTATAGATGGCGTAGCGATTTGTCTAGAATTGAAGTGATTAATGAAACGTGCTTTGATGAATATACAAAGGAAGGATTTGTGACCCGTTTCCGTATCACAGAGAAAGAGCCTTATCGAATATATCGATTTGCTATGGAGAATAAGAACATGTGCGGAAACTGGATCGGCCTGTTCGAGAAACGGGACGGTGGGACACAGATTACTTTTACAGAAGAAGTCCAGGTAAAAAATCCCATTATGAACCTGTTTGTAAAGGGCTACCTAAAAAAGCAACAGGCAAAATATATTGCAGATTTAAAAGAGGCTATTAGGAGTTAAAGGAAATGAAAAGAAATGGGGACATGTAAAATGGAAATACAGTTTAGGCAACCATCTATAATGCAGATATGCGACCATATCTGGCTTATGAATGATAATAATGAAGCAACAGGATACGTCGTGGTTGGAAATAAATATGCTGCAGTGATTGATACGATGATAGGGCTGGTAAATGTAGAAGCGGAGGCTCGAAAGTTGACAAATTTACCGCTTATTTGTGTGAATACACATGGGCATTGTGACCATATCGGCGGAAACTGAAGTTTTGATGAGGCGTATATCAATTTTGCGGATTTGCCTGTAGCAAAAGAAGCTCTGTCTATTCTTGAGATTGAGGCGGCCAAGCAGCAGTTTGATCTTAAGTATCCAGAATTTTTGCCAATTGATGATGGACAGGTATTCGATTTGGGTGGAGTAAAACTGCAGGCATATTACTTGCCAGGGCATACCGCGGGTGAAATTGTTTTATTAGACCGGGCGGACCGAATCCTGTTCACAGGAGACGGTGTAATTGAACAGATTTGGATGCAGCTGCCAGAATCTCTTCCAATAAAGACGCAGATCCAGAGCATGCAGCGGATTCAACATCTTCGGAATGAATTTGACACGATATTAACGGGTCACAGCCGCTGCCCTGAGAAAGCAGAGTTATTCGATCATTTACTTCTGGCGGCTATTGACCTGGAAAATGGAAACACTGCGGAAGATATCGAATATCAATGGTTTGGTGGAACGTGCAAAGCACATCCTTATGGCAGAGAACCAAGAAGAATTGTTTATCAAGGATAATTTATTATTAGTGCATCTGTTTGCAATGTGAAACGGCTAAAAGCAGATGAAAAAACGCTGGAAGAATGGGTTTTTGATAAACAGAAAGCAGAGGTCATTTTTGTTGTCGTGGATGACGAGGAGATTGGTTTTGCACTTTTCTTTCATAACTTCTCTACGTTTCTCGGAAGGGCGGGTATCTATCTTGAAGATCTGTTTGTAAAACCTGAATATCGTGGGAAAGGTTATGGAAAGGCGATTCTGAAAAAGCTGGCGGCTATCGCGGTTGAGCGTGGGTGCGGGCGATTGGAGTGGTGGTGTCTTGATTGGAACAAGCCTGGTATTGATTTCTATCATTCGCTGGGGGCAGAGCCTATGGATGATTGGACGGTATATCGGATTACTGGCGATACACTGTCTAATCTTGCAAGCTTTTGAACAATGGATTCTATTTTATGGGGTGTTAGAATGGTGCTGTTAATTGTCGATACACAAAAATTGATTACAAACAATGAACTATATCAATTTAATCTATTTGAATCACGTGTCAGACAACTGATAAATAAGGCTCGCAGCCGTGGTGTTGAAGTCATTTTTGTCAGGCATGATGATGGCAAGGAGAATGGATTATTAAAAGGTACGGAGGAGTTTGAAATATATGATGGATTCCAACCTGTCGGGAGTGAAGTTATCTTTGACAAGAACGTAAACAGTGCTTTTAGAGGTACAGGATTATTGGAATATTTAAGACAAAAAGAAGAAAATACTGTTATTATTGCTGGGCTGCAAACAGAATATTGCATAGATGCTACTATAAAAGCGGGTTTTGAGCATGGTTTCAAAATGATAGTTCCGGCAAATACCAACAGCACATTTGATAATCAATATATGTCGGCGGATCAGACCTATAAATACTATAATGAATTCATGTGGAATAAACGGTATGCGGAATGTATTTCTTTTGAACGAACGATAGAACTAATGGAGGAATGAGAGATGGGTGATACGAAAATCAGCTATGATGAGCAGTTTGGCATCAGGACTTTTAAGAAGGAAATCTGCTCGGAGCTGGGCGAACCGTTTTGGCTGGAGCTGACAGATGGTCTTGTTTTGCCGGATATGGAAACCGAGGCTGGCTGCAAGTGCTGCAATATGTATACATTTATATGCCGGTTGGAAGCGATGGCAGACGAAAAAACTGTACGGAAAATTCTTTACAGAGTGCGGCATGGAATACATCCGTCTCAGTCTGCGTGGGCAAGGGAAGAGTTTCTTGAAATCGGTGATTTAGATAAGTTTCTTCAAAAGCATTTGGAAACAGAGACAGAACGTTTTATTGAATTAAACCGGGAGCATAAAGATTTCTATGGGCAGGAGATCACGGATGAGGTGTTGGAATTCATTCAGAAAAACCCATTTATGCTTGCTCCGATCCGGCATGGAAATAAACTGCACTGCATGGCATTTCCATATAATATGCGGGAATATCTCGATGCCCCTGATGATACGATGCGGCGTTACCATGCGTGTCATTGCCCGTTTGCGAAGGAATCTATTTTGTCCGATATGCCAGTATCTCCGATTTTGTGTTACTGCAGCCTTGGTCATGTGATGAATTTTACGGAGGCATTCCTCGGCCGGGAACTTGAGGGCAGAGTGGTACGTTCTGTGCTGAACAAAGATTTGACCTGTGAGTATGAAATTACGATTCCAGAGGATATTATGACCCAGTACATAGTACCGCGCGGAATGGAGAATGTTATAGACACAAGAAAAAATGAATAATAACAAATCATGGAGGGGTATGGAATGCTGCTGGAACTGATCGTTTTGTTGATAATTGGTATTATATTTTTGATTGTCGGCTGGTCCATTTGGAAAAGGGAGAAGATAAATCTCATACATGACTACCATTATAAAAATGTGGCGGAGGCAGATAAAAAAGAGTATACTGCGCTTATGGGAAAAGGTGCAATCATAATTGGAATAGGAATCATTCTTACAGGAATTATTGATTTTATTACGCAAACTGGATGGGGTTGGACTGCATTTGGGGTTTGTTTTGTAAGTGGATTTGGACTTATGGTTTATGCAGGGATGAAATATAATTAAAATTTATCGTCAGGAGATATCATTGTTTTAGCAAGGTTTAATGCTCAATTATGAATTGTGAAATCAGATGAAAGAATATGAAGATTGGAAATTGCAATATGGAGGTGGCGTTTGGGTGAAAAGAGAACTTGGGATTGCAAGATGTGGACTTGCTTGCTGTTTATGCTCTGAGAATGTCGGCTGCAATGGCTGTAACTCTGGTGAATGTCCTGATAAAGAATGGTGTGAAAATCGTACTTGTTCCATCAAAAAAGGGATATCAAATTGTTTTTTATGTGAAATTGACTGTAAAAAGGGACTTTTAGCAAAGCTCAAGCCATATGGATTTACGATATTTGCTAAAAGATATGGTCTGGAAACTTTGCTTGATTGCCTTGAAAGAAATGAAAAAAACGGAGTTGTCTATCATAGAGAGGGGATATATGGAGATTATGATGGTTTTACTGATTTGGAAGAGTTAATTGCGTTTATTAAAAATGCCCCTGATTTATTGGTGAGGTAGAGAGAAAGTGGATATTGAGTTTAAGAAAATAACAGAATTTCCTCGGGGAACGCTTGCCGCCTTGTTGAAAGACAGTTATTCTTTTGAGCCGAAATTCGAGCTTAATTGGCATAACCAATGGCAGGACTTTGATGATTTTTTTTATGATAATCCCCATATTGCCGAGGTTAGCGGGTTTATGACAATTCTGGAAGGAAAGCCCGTCGGATTTGTTTCATGGAATCCGACAAACCTGCCTGAATCAGCAGAAGTCGGGCACAACTGCATTTTGACGGAATACAAGGGAAACGGCTATGGGAAACGACAAATGCAGGAAGCGGTTCAGCGCATGATTGCACAGGGAGCAAAAAAGATAGTTGTTTGGACAAATGAGATTTGCGTTCCCGCTCAGCACACTTATGAAAGTGTGGGATTTCAGTTTGTAAAAAAGAGTGAGGAAACATTCTCCGAATATGCGGGGCAAAGAATACATTATGAAATTATAGTATCGTAAAGAATCGATAAATGAAATCAAGAGGGATAAGAAATATGAAGATTGATAAATGCAAAAAAGCCTCTTTTGTTGTGATCGGAAAAGAGGGCGCAACGTCAGATGGAGAAGGATTTATCCAAAAGCTTTGGGATGATGCAAATTCTCACTTTGGAGAAGTTCAGCATTTGGCAAAGAAAGACGAAAATGGCAATATCGCTGGCATATGGGGAGCAATGTCTGATTTTTCCCGGTCTTTTCATCCGTGGGAGGACTTTTGCAAGGGGCTTTATCTTGCCGGAGTAGAATGTAATGATGATGCAGAAGCTCCTAACGGATGGACAAAGTGGGTGGTTCCCGGCTATGAATATATTTATGCGGAACGTGAAAATGAGGACACTTTTTCAGAGGTGATAAAATATCTGGGAGATAATGGTCTTCAACTGACAGGGGCAGTTCATGATTTTACTTGTCCGCAGACTGGAAAGAGGTATATGTTTTTTCCGATTAAAAAGCTGTAAAGAGATAAGAGCTGGGAGATACGGATAATGGATATGAGACAGATTTTAAAGTATCTGGCTGATTTAAGCGAGAATAATAATTGGGAATGGTATCGTGCATATAGAATGGAAAATGACAGATCCCCGCTTAATCCATCTTTTCGTGCACATATTTCATCTAAGGGAAAGCAGCCTGTCCCAGTGGGATATTATCTGATGATCAAATCAGGCGGACAGTCTTTCCTAAGAGGGGGATTGTCTACGAATATGTTTAAGGATGCTACTACTATGATTCGGGATTATATTGCAGAACATGGAGACGAGTTTGGAGAAATTATTCATTTTCCTGAGTTTCAGAAATATTTTGAGGTACAGGGTACATCGCTGAAAAATGTTCCATGTTATGAAACCGTTTAATGATTATCTGAACAAAGCCCTTGATGGATTCCAGATGCCCACAAGATAGAATTATAATCTGGATTACTTGGGGTGATATGATCGTGAAGCGAGATTAGATCAGGCAGCCGAACTGACAATTGCATATTGAAATGGTATATCGCCTGCTCCGGTATGCTAAGACTGCCTTTCAGTCAGTAAAAATGGACAGTTTTTTGCAATGATGATATACAAATGGGAAATCGAAACAGATATCAGCAAGAGAGGAATGTTGAAAATGGGTAGAAATAAGGGAGAATCAAGGAAGATGGCGCAAAAATTCTCTGAGATGAGCCTTGGAGAATTATGGCAGTTATTTCCGATTATTCTGTCAGAGCCTAAGGCAGATTGGAAAGAGTGGTACATAGAAGAAGAGGCGAAACTAAAAGAAGTCCTGCCGCCAGACCAGGTCGTCCGCATCAGCCACATCGGCAGCACGGCGATAGAAGGGATTTGGGCGAAGCCAATCATTGATATTCTGGCAGAAGTTACTAAGGACAGCGATCTGCAGTCTTTTAAAGAATATCTTACTTCTGCAGGGTATTTATGCATGTCAGAAAACAGCCGGCGCTTATCGTTTAATAAAGGATATACGGAAAAGGGCTTTGCAGAGAAGGTTTTTCATTTGCATTTGCGCAGGGAAGGCGATAACGATGAACTGTATTTCCGTGATTATTTGAATCAATTCCCTGATACAGCCAAAGAATATGAAAAGTTAAAACTTGGGTTATGGAAGCAATACGAGCATAACCGTGATAGCTATACGGATGCAAAAACAGATTTTGTAAAGAAATACACTTTAATAGCAAAGGATATTGCAGTTTTTCAAATAATGTAGCTAGGACTGGAACTGGAGGAAACAGATGGAATATATTCCTGCAAAGACAATCGTAACGAAAACGAAGGCTCCTGCAAAATGGTTTGGGATTGATTACAATATGAATATTTACAAGGGCTGCTGTCACGGCTGTATTTATTGCGACAGCCGTTCCGAGTGCTATGGAGTAGATGATTTTGACAAGGTGCGCGTTAAGGAGAATGCGCTGCGGATCATCAGGGATGATTTGCGCAGAAAAACAAGAAGCGGGGTGGTAGGAACCGGAGCCATGAGCGACCCATATAATCCCTTTGAACGGGAACTTGAACTTTCAAGGCATGCGTTGGAATTGTGTGATGCGTTTGGGTTTGGCGCGGCGATTGCGACAAAAAGTTCGCTGCTTTCCCGGGATATTGATATTCTGCAGAGTATCGCAGAACATTCTCCGGTGCTTTTGAAGATTACAATCACAACAGCAAAGGATGATTTGGCAGAGAAGATAGAACCGAACGTTTCACGCCCGACGGAGCGCTTTGAAATGATAGAAAAGCTTGCCAGAGCAGGGCTTTATACAGGCATTTTGCTTATGCCGGTTCTGCCTTTAATTGAGGACAACCGGGAAAATATCGGTGAGATTATCCGGAAGGCAGAAGATACAGGGGTAAGATTTATCTATCCTGCATTTGGTATGACTTTGCGGGGCAATCAGAGGGCATGGTATTTTCAGAAACTTAACGAACAGTTTCCTGGAGAGGGTCTGGTGGCAGCCTACCGAAAAAGGTATGGGGAATACTATGAATGCACCAGCCCGCAGGCGAGAAAACTGTGGGAATATTTCTCGGAAGAATGTCAGAAAAGACAGATCGTATACCGCATGGAGGATATTATAAGCCAGTATAAAAGACCATATAGGGTTACGCAGATAACGCTTCCGTTTTAGGTAATATCCAAAACTCCTTATTATAATAAAAGTCAAGTACCATTTTTCAGCTGTTCATTCCAGTGTTGTTTTTTCAGCGTATCCATTTTGGAGAGTTTTTCGTTTTTCACCGCCTGGAATCAATCATAGCGGACAAGGCTGCCGCGGTAAGTAAAATAGTATGCATTGTTAATTGACAATTTGTCAGTCGTGTGCTATTCTAATGCATAAGGAGGTACCATATTATGCGTGATGTGAAAGAGCCAGAGGTTCGCAGGGCTGAAATCATGGATGCAGCAATCAGGTTGTTTACCGCAAAGGGATATTTGAATACAACAACACAGGACATCATTGATGAGGTAAAAATATCCCGTGGGCTTCTCTATTATCACTTTAAGAACAAGGAGGATATTTTATACTGCATCATCAATAGATATTCCGAACCGTTGCTGCGGCAGTTGGAGCATCTCACATATGACGAAAGTAAGAGTGCGCTTGAAAAAATTCGGTCTTTTGTTACAATGACTACTATCTCAGATAAAGATATTACGGTCGAAAATTCAGTCCTTCAGGAAGCAGTAAACCTGGAGGAAAACCGCTACATGCTGGATCGGTTTTACCACAGATTATGTAGCTGTGTGATAGAATATTTTGCATATATTCTTGAGCAGGGAAATAAGGAGAATATATTTCATGTGGATTCTCCGAAGGAAACAGCCTCATTTTTAATGACAGGATATATTTTCGTATCCAATGACGTTAAGCTTGCCGGCCGGGACAAAGGGCAATTAGAGAGCTATTTAGAGACATATAAAAAATTGTTGGAAAGAGCATTAAATCCCCAAATACCGCTTTTTTCATAAATCAGAATGAGAGTTTGCACAATGACAATCTCATTCTAATTTTTCACACAACAACTGACAAAATGTCAGTTTACATCCGATGGATTATGCTATCGGTTATTTTTGAAATACTAACTGACGAAATGTCAGTGAAGGAGGACATATCAATGTTGAAAATTGAACACCTTATAAAGACTTATCCAAACGGAAAAAAGGCTGTTGATGATCTATCCCTATCGATACAGGAGGGGGATATCTATGGATTTATCGGTGCAAATGGAGCCGGGAAAACCTCTACGATAAAAGCTGTGGTCGGTATCCATGAATTTGACCAGGGGGAAATCTACATCAATGGTAAATCCATTCGCACAGATCCGCTGCAGTGTAAAAAAGTACTGGCTTATATTCCAGATAACCCGGATTTATATGAACATTTGACGGGATATCAGTACATTAACTTTATTGCGGATATTTATGATGTGGAATTATCTGAACGAAAGCAGCAGATTGAGAAATATAGTGAACTTTTTGAGATGAGTTCCAGCCTGGGAAATGTAATTGCATCTTATTCCCATGGGATGAAACAACGGACAGCTATTATTGCTGCCCTGGTTCATAAGCCCAAGCTGTTGATTTTAGATGAACCTTTTGTCGGACTCGATCCCAAAGGAGCATGGCATCTGAAACAGACCATGCAAGAGCTTGTACAGAATGGAGGCGCAATTTTCTTTTCTACGCATGTTTTGGATGTTGCAGAAAAACTTTGCAATAAAATTGCCATCATTAAACGGGGAGAGCTGATAACATCTGGGAATATAGAAACAGTCAGGGGGAACCATTCTCTAGAATCTGTTTTTATGGAGGCGCAGGGTCATGAATAAAACAATGCTTCTGTTAAAAACACAGATATATAATTATTTCTCATTAAACGAGCTATTTCATTCCGAAAAGAAAAGGAGCAATTTTGCCTTTATCACAGCAGTTGGGGTATTTACATTATTGGCCTTATTAAGTGGTTATAATATAATGACAGCGCTTGCGCTTGCAAAGATGGGGCAGGCGCAGCTAATTCCAGCTTACATGGTGTCCGTTTCCAGCTTTATTATTCTTGTATTTACTGTGCTGCGTTCAAACGGCATACTTTTTGGCAGCAGAGATTATGAGATGCTTTCTTCCCTGCCGGTTCAGGCAAAGGAAATCATCAGCAGTAAATTTGGGTTTCTTTATCTGCTGAATTTTTTGTTAGGGATTCTCTTCATGCTCCCGGCAGGGATTATATGGCAGATTTATGCGTCGGCTCATTTGCTATTCTTTTTCATGTACTTGGCATCTGCCGTTTTTGTGCCTCTTGTACCGATGTGCATTGCCTCTTTGATCGGAGTCCTGGTTACAGCTATATCTTCTAAATTCCGAAGGAAAAACATAGTTTCTCTTGTTTTTTCATTTGCAGTTTTAGGAGGTTTGCTAGGGATCGGGATCTACAGTATGCAGACGGGTGCTTCTGGCGGCAGTTTAGGAGTCATCCTCATGGAACAAGTCAGCAGGCTGTATCCCTTATCGGCATGGTTCCGATATACGAATTACTTTTCGTTGGCTGGGAATGTTGGGTTCTGGAGCTTATCGGCTTTGGTTTTCTGTATATTTGTAAAAATTGTAGAGTGCCGTTATGTGAGGCTGAATTCTTATGTTTTGCAATACCATGCAGCCTCCCCAGGAAGGAAAGCCAACCTCAAGAAACATTCTGTATTTACGGCTGTGTATCTAAAAGAGATGGGACGTTATTTTAGTTCCTACCTTTGGGTGTTGAATACAGGTCTGGGAGTTGTCCTTCTTTGCGTGACCAGTTTGGCTCTTTGCGTGGTATCTCCTGAAATACTAGGGACGTATGCAGGGATTGAAGATGTGGATTTATTTTTAGGGCAGTATGCCCCTTTAATAATCGCAGCGATGCTTTCAATCAGTTGTCCGGCAGCTTCTGCAATCTCTTTGGAGGGCAGGAATTTATGGGTATTACAAAGCATACCACTATCAAACAAAACATTTTTAAAAAGCAAAATTGCCCTTACCCTGACGGTTCATGCCATTGGCTATATGCTGTCTGTCGCTGTGTTTCTGATACGATTCCAGTTTAATGCCATTTGGTCATTCACACTTTTGGCTGTACCGGCATGTTATTCGGTATTTACTGCGGTACAAGGAACTTATATAAACTGCTGTTTTCCCAGATTTGATTGGGATAATGAGATGGTAGTGGTAAAGCAAAGCATATCTGTTATTTTATCTGGCGTAATTGGAATGATATGTATTGCTGTACCAGTATTACTTCATTGGTTTTTAGGGCTTCCGAATGTGGGAGTGTTGTGGGGGATGGCGGCTATTCTTATAGTTCTGTCGGTTATTCTCTATTTCAAAGCATGTGGTAAAAAAATTATTTAATGTAGGATGTTGCTATGAAAAAAAGTATCTTGAAGGATGTGATCGTGTTTTTGGTTATGCTGGCAGTAGTAGCGATTGTATGCTGCTTTCTTCCAGACAGTATTCCAATCCATTTCAATGCGCAGGGAGAAGCAAATTTGTTCGTGAATAAATGGTTTCTTCTTCTGGGAACGGTGATACCTTACTCAGTTTATTTTCAGTTTTTGCGCTATGGCGGAAAGGGGGATAAATGAGCGGAAAATATCCATACCAAAAGCTTGCCAAGAAATTGAAATATCGTATATTACGAAGTTATTATAAGCCGGGAGCATTTCTCCCGGCCATCCGTACTTTGGCAGAACAAGAGGGATGTAATCCGGCTACGGTTCGGCGGTCACTTGAAATGTTGAAGCAAGAAGGTTTGGTAGTTTGTAAAGGTACGTTAGGTTTTTCAAAGCAGGAAATTTTAGTAATGCTCCAAAAGTATATGAATGGATGAAAAGGTTTGCAAAAATTGCCTCTCATTCTGCC
>ERZ808028.326-NODE-326-length-44720-cov-19.463522_pt1 | contig 44720 bp, 68 predicted proteins | sample MGYA00380184_ERZ808028 | MGnify/ENA primary metagenome ERZ808028 (study PRJEB31490, sample SAMN06133397) | mouse gut metagenome | isolation source: J8_1 | host: mice | place: China: Chengdu | collected 2015-05 ...
CAGCTTTCCGCAACACAATGCCCGTTTATGTTAGCAATGCAATGGCAGGATACTTTCATACCGTCCCCTCCTCCGGCCTGCGGCGGTAGGCCAGCCAGGTATCTCCATAATATATCAAACTAACAAAGCCACCTCGCTTGTTCACTGCCTCCTTATCCCGTAGGTTCAGCAAATACCACGCAGAAGGCCGTTTAATTCCGATAAGTTCCACCCACACTGGCTGCCCGTCCATCTCCCGCAGCTGCTCCAGGGTCAGCGGGCCGTTGGGCGGCGCGCCGCTGGGCAAGGATTCGATGGTGGGAGCGTCCATTACCAACTCAAATGCCCGCCGGAAGGCACAAACTCTTGCATTTGCATACGGGTTCTTGGCCAACGATTTATCTGCTTGTTTAAATAGCGCCTGTTCAATCGGCTCCGCGTCAATCAGCCTCATTGTCTGCCTCCTCCCTCTTTTTCAGCGCCGCCTCGGCTTCCTCGAGGGTCATATACCAACTCACCACTTTGTGCTTCCCAATTTCCCCAATCAGCTCAATCGCTTGTGCCAAACTCTTTATTTCAATTTCTGTCATAATTGGGGCAGTATCACGAGTTGTAATGACGCGATAGACCATATCCCCCACTTTGCACGGCAGCACCACCAGCCGTCCGTCCTTCTCGGCCTGGGCGAGTTCCCGTAGGCGAGCGTAGGAAACAGCGCACCCGCAAGATATACTCACAAGCAATCCTGCAAGACCATGCGCACGCTTCAGAAGTGCATCTATGTCCTCCGGCTCCAGCCCGGTGTCCTCGTAGGCGGCGAGGCGGGCCACCACTTCCTGAAAGGTATGCCGTGATGTGTACTTAGTGGGATATTTCCCCTCGTCCCACCTATTCCGGCTCTTTTCATAGGTCAGTCGTTCCATCGTTTCCTCCAATCTTCCCTTCCAGAGAACTCCCCGCCCACTGCTCCGCTATAGCGCGGGCCAAGCCCGGAAAGGTCTTTGCTCTTTCTTTTGGGTCTCTCCGCCCCCTTTTGGCCCACTCTCCCGGTCTCGCTGCCCTCCCATGCGGGGTCGTCTCCACCCACTTACCGTCCGGGACACAAATATCGGTCGCCATAAGCGGCGGCAATCCTTTCAGCCATAAGCAAGTTGTTTTCATCCAGGCGTCGCCAAACATATATGGCTGTATTTTCTGGCTGTATGGAGGAAGCCCGTGAATTTTACCCGGAATTGGATTCTCGATGGCAATTCTTGGACAGTCCGCCTCATAAAACGCCATGAAAAACTCTTTCGCCCTTATTGCTTTTTCCATCCGCTCCTCTTGGATTTCGCCCTTAATCCTAAGCCTATTTGACCCGGCATTGCTGAGATATGTACACGGAGGGAACGCCAAAATCATGTCCCACCGCATTTTCAGGAGCTCCAGCGCGTCCACCTGTAAATGCCACTCTGGGTGTCCGCCGGAGCACGGCTCAATATCGCAGGAATACGCCTCATGTCCCAGGCGGCGCAGCTCGATGGTAACTGCCTGAGATTCTTCACAGGCCACAAGTATTCTCACGGTGTTATCCTCCGTTCCAGCTCCGCCCAGGCCTCCTCAGTGAGTGGGCGGCCGCAGATAGGGCAGAATCTATAATACCAGTGCGGGTCTCCAGTCACCCCTGGGCAGAACCCAATGCACCAATTACACCCCTCCCACCGGCTCCTGTCCAGCGTGGCGGGGGTCTGCTGGGCGCAGAGAGCGGTGATGGCCACATCGAGCGCAGCGTGGAATTTCACGCTTGCGTCACGGCCACAGGACATCGTACTAACCATGTCCCACCACGCCCCATTTTCCAAGACTTCAATCGCTTCTTCGTTGGTCATTTCGAGCCACGCCTCCTATACTTACCTGCTCCGCCTCCTGCCGCTCCACCCGCAGCACCCGTACCTGGCCGCCCAGCGGCTCCAGCGCCAGGGCCGCGGCCTCCTTGTCGCCCAGATGATTGCCCCAAAAGTCCTCAACGGCCACGGTCAGCACCAGGCGGCTCATGGGGCGGCCTCCTCCAGCTTGAGGCCGATTTTTATCGCCAAAAATAACAACCATTTTCCGCTCCACGCTCCGCCTCCCAATAGGGGCAGACATCCTCCCGATTCACAAAGTCGTAGTTGCTGTCGCTGTCCCGGTTCCCGCAGAGAAGTCCACCGCCGCACTCCGGCCTGCGCCATTTACACGTGCCGCAGCACTTGCCCTCAATCATCGCAATCCCACCTTTCCGCCGCCGCCAAAACGGCCTCTGCATAGGTTCGGTCCCCGGTGTCCCATCCCGCGTTGTACGCTGTCAGGGCCGCCGCTGTGTCGCCGTGCCGCTCCAGCAGCTCGCCCAAGAACCGCATCCCGTGCCGGACGTTGTCCGCCGAGGACAGCCCCTCCGGGAAGTACCTCGGGTTGAGCTGGCACAGCCCGTAGCAGCCCTCCGCGCTCACCGCATCCGCCTGAAAGCCGCTCTCCACCTCAATCACGCCCAGCGCCAGGCTCAGCGGCACGCCGTACTCCTCGCAGCTTTCCGCCAGCGCCTCGGCCACGGGCTTGTCCAGCGGGATCGCGCTGTCATCCGGCCCCGGCCGGCGCGTCGGCGCCGCTGCGACGCAGAGCACCGGGACCGATTCGACAGGAACGCCCTGGGTCTGCGCGGGCCGCGCCGGGGGCGGCTCCCGCCGCGCCTGCTCAATGGAGTGGGACAGCACCCACGTCCCCGCCAGCACCACCGCAACCCCAGCCGCCAGCATCAGCCCGGAAAATATGGTGTCAAAGTATTTGTGCATCGGAATCCTCTTTGGCGATCAGCCGTCGCCGTATCCGTCGCCGTTCATGTTGTAAACCACGCCCACATATCCAGCCGGAATCCTTTCCAGGCAGATGATCGCGGAAACCAAACCCATCACCAAAATAACCGCCAGCGCGACTGCGCCAATTATGCTCTTTTTCATGCTTATTTTTCCTCCTTATTTGTTTCGTTTTCGTCTGTTATGTCTTCTTTGGCCTCAGTCCACAGATCGGTCAAAAAGCGCCCAAAGGCCTTAAAGCAAAAGCTCATGAGAAACCAAATTGCAGCCATTACGATGACCACCAGGAACCAAAATACAATGTTCGTTTATTTCACCTCCTAAAAATCGCTACCATTGCGCCGCCAGCACAAGGGCGCAATTCACCCTCTCATGCGCTCCGCCGCCCACTCCTCCAACAAGACCGCATACACAAATGTACGAGGCGCTTCCCCGTCCTTCTCCGGCGGAATCACACTCCCAAACGGGAACGCGCCGCCCCGAATCCCGCGCACCAGCATCTGCGGCGAAATCCTCATGCCCCGCGCACGAAGCCACTCCGTTGCCTCCGCTGCGTTCATTGTCTCGATGGTGTCCATTTCTTCCCCTCCTTTTGGTGTTATGCACTTGTGTCTGTGTCGGCCAGCAGCTCGTCCACCGTGCAGCCGTACAGCATCTTCAACTGCTTGAGCCGCGCCGCCTCCGGCAGATAAGACCCGGCCTCCCAGTTGTAAACGTTCTGAGCGGAAACACCAACGGCCCGCCCGACCTCCACTGCCGTAAGTCCGGCCCGCTTCCGGGCCTCCTTCAATCCCATGTTCCACCTCCTGAGTAATAATAAGTTGAGCTTGACACGACAACAAAAACCGTTTAATATAGGAAATGCCAACAAACCTATATTTGTAATATCAAGGAGTGCTAAAATCATGGAACTTAAAGTTCCTCTGTCTGAGCTTCTGCCGGATAAGTTCTTCCAAGAAAATACGCCGTACCGATCTTTTGAGGATTTTCTTTCCGCAGGCGGGTTTCACCCGGAAACACGGGAGGACATAGAAGCCATCCCACAGTCAGTTATTGATGCTCACGTCGCCGCAACAACGAAATTTAAAGATTGGCACGAACTGATGGAATTGGCCTTACAGCAGTTTTTAATCGGCTAACCCCTGTCTTGCGAAAGCTCTTTTGCGCGCTCCAAAAGCTCAAGCAGCCGCTCCATCTTTTTAATTGCGATGTCGATTTCCGATAGGTCAAGATGAACGGCGGCACTTAAATCAAACAAGTCCACTTTTTTACCTCCTAATATTTTTTCAAATGCCCGCAAAATTGGGGGCCTGGGTTTTGTGCCGTTTTACGTCAAGCTGATGTTATTATATTCTTAAAATTAAGACGCGTCAAGGGAAACGTCTTAATTTTAAGAATATCGTCATATTGAACAGATTTGAAAATATGATTTGTTATTTTTAACGGAGGTGCATACAGTGGCCATACGGTATAGAAAGAGCAAGAAAATAGCTTCAGGAACGCGTTTGAACATTGGGAAGAAATCTGTCGGAATTAGCTTTGGGAACAAAGGCGGTGGAATTTCGTTTAATTCAAAGTCTGGCGTACGCGTTAGATCGTCTATTCCAGGAACTGGACTTTCATTTTCATCGAAAGTAGGTGGGACAAAAAAGGGGCAAGGTTGTTTTCTTTCGATTTTGATGATACCTTTTTATGTAATGTACTTTGTTTGCATCTGGCCGTTTGTTGCCCTGTATCAGTTTATTAAAAGAAAAAATGGCAGGAAAGTGTATAATAAGAGCCAACAATACAACGATTTTAATAGGCAGCTAAGAATTTTTGATGAATCTGTAAAAATTTTTATGGAAACAGAAAGTCCAGAAACGTTTTTTGGAAGATACAAAGATGCAGAACGCGCCGCAGCCGCGATGGCTGAAATGACAGATGCGCCAAATGTTCACGGAGAACCTCCACAAGCGGCGGTAGAAATGCTCTCCCGGCAAAAAACAGAGGTTACAAATATGTTTTTAGATAAATATGCAAAAGCAGTCCGAATGAAAGCGTTTGAACTAACCAGGGGAAGAAAGCAAAAAATTGAGAGCTTTAAGCTGATTACATCTGAATATGATCCAGACATGACGGGGGAAAGCATAGTTTATCGAGACAAGTTATATTGTGAAATGTTGAAAAAAATTGAAGGAGCAGAACAGCAAAAATAAAACCAGCCCCTTGTGGGGGCTGGCGGGAGGGTGATCGTGTGTTAGATTTACAAATTCCTGACATATCCGCAATTTCCAATGCGGTTGCTAAAATGCCACCGCCACCAATAGCGTACAGTTTTTCTGACACTCAATTTGAAATTATAAAAAAGTATATCTTAGATTTTCAGGAATCGTTAGACGAAGAACACGATGTAGGAATTATGCTCACAAACTTTGGAAGCACTATTGTAATGGAAGTAACCGAAATCGGATGCGAAAAATCGGTACTTATGGTGTTCAGGGGATTCGTAAACGGGAGAATATCAACATTGATTCAACATATTAATCAACTTAACTTTTTGCTCACATCTATTCCGAAATCACCCCAAAAACCACATCGAACGATTGGATTTACCGCAAATTGTGGGGAGCAATAGTCCACAGGTCGGAGCTTTTCATTCCGCCCATACGTGCTGCTTGATATTCCTCGTTCATCTGGATAAATACGGCCGCTTGGATTTCTGGAAGCCGCTGTAGCAATGATTCAATGGCCACAAGTTTTTCTTTGATTTCAGTTAAATCTTCCATGTGCAATGCCCCTCCTTATTTGGTGTGGTTCTATTATATTCTTAATTTCAAGAAAGTTCAAGAGGTGGTTTTATGGACATTTACAAACATCGAATACTGCCCTTGTTCCAATCTTCCGGCATCCCAGATGCAGAATTGGAAAGGAATATAGGAATAAAGCCAAAGAAAATTAACGATTGGAACGCAGGAAGGACAAAAAGCTATGTAAAATATATTTCTCAAATCGCCTCGTATTTTCATGTCTCCCCCGACTACCTCTTAGGCAACACGGACGATCCCGCCCCAGCGGGGCAAAAAGAAAGCCCCTCGCAAAGCGGGGAGCCTCCAACAATAGAAGATTGGGAAAAAGCTTTTGAAGGGAAAAGCAAGGAAGAACTGAAGGAGATTATGGAGATTGTTATGAAAAAGTTTATGGAAACAAATTAAAAGAAAGGATGGTAAAATATGAAGAAGGGATACCAAACAACAAAAGAGGCCCTCGAAATCACAAAGATTGCTTTGCAATCCTGTGAAATCAAGGGCGCTCCAACCAAAGAAGACGCCAAAAATATTGCCGATTTCGTTCAGACGCTTATCGACCGCTTAGGGCCTGTCTGCGAGCCGCTTCAAGAGTGACAAGTGCTTGCACCGAGATGAGAAGTGCTTCCGTGCTGTCTCTGCTTGTGGCTCTGTCAGACCAATACTTGACAGCCTTAACCAACGCATTTTCCAGTTCTTCGTATGCTTCTTCGCTCATGAAGTTATGTACCCCCTTTCAGCTAATTCTTGCCAAAGTTCGATTTGCTTTTGGTGATTTATTTTCATTATAGCGGAAACCAACGTTTTTTGCAACCCTGTTGATTCGGGATTTTTACCGTCAAAATTGTCAACGTTCTTAAACAATCGGTGTAGAAAGTCTATGTATTCCTTGCGTTCCTGTTCTTCCATGCCTTCAGCCTTTTTCAGCAACCTTTCCCTCACGTCCATTTAAGTTCATCTCCCGAATATAAAGAATATCATGCTGTAGGGCCCTACAGCATGAGCGCTATATATAGCGCTCGACAAAATTATATTGTGTTTATGTCGTGTAACCTGTCGAAATTGGAGCAAAGTAAAAATTTTGTAATTTAGCCGCTAAAAAAGCGGTAAAATAGAAAGGAAGATTTAACGATGAAAAAAATTATTGTACTATTCTTGGGGGCCATTCTGGCGTTTTCCATGGCTGCTTGTGACAGTCCTGGAAAAGAAAATGCGGACAATCCGGCCAATACGCCCAGCGAGGCGATGGAGGAGACGCCATCTCCGACTCCAGAGCTCAAAGAAGAAGAGGCGTACGAAATCACCTATTCTAATGTGAAAACATACACAAACAGCATCGGAACAATGTATGCGCAAGTAATTGTCGAAATTGAAAACACTGGGACGGTTGATCTGTATTTGTCATCTGGAAGCTATGATTTAGAAGACGAAAACGGAAAACTGGTAGCAAGCAGCTCTATGGCATCGACATATCCAGAGGTTATTTCACCGGGTGAAAAGGCTTATATGTACGAGGAAAATATGCTTGACGAAGCAGTTGATGGCAAGCTAACCGTCCAGCCACGCCCCGACGTGAAAAAAGCAACGGTGGAAAACATCAGATATGGCGTAACGGATGTAGAAATTTCTTCCAACAAATACGGCTACATTAAAGCAATAGGGCGCGTAGAAAACACAACCAGCAAAGACGAGGATGGAATGATTTATGTGGTAATTATCCTCAAGGATGCAAATGGAACACCAATCGGGCAGATTTTTACTATCATCATGGATGATTTAGCCGCAGGAGACAAAATAGGATTTGAGGCTTCCGCTATGTCCTTGCCGGATGACGTAACGGAAGATTCTGTGTCAAGCTATGATGTTTTTGCGTACCCCATGCAAATGCAGTTTTAAAAAACACCCGCCCCGGTATCCGTACCGGGGCGGAACCATAGGAGGCGGTCATATGCAATGCCGGAAATGCCGCGCCGATATGCCGGACGATGGGAAATTCTGCCCGTACTGCGGCACCAGGCAAGATCGGGAGCCGCGCAAAGCTCTCAAGCGGGCTAACGGAACAGGCACTGTATACAAGCTCCAGGGGCGCAGGAGAAGGCCGTGGGCGGCGTCTAAGAATCGAACCATCATAGGATATTACGAAACAAAGACCGCCGCCCTGGAGGCTTTAAACCGCCTTACAGGCCGTTCACTGGATGAACGGTACAACATGACTTTTGCGGATGTATTTGAGGCCTGGAAAGGCGAACATTACCGCGATATTGGGGAAAAGTCTGTTGCCGCTTATAACAGGGCCTACGCAATATTTGAGCCGTTGCATAAAAAGAAATTCCGGGCCATAAAGACAGCGGATTTTCAGGCGGTGATAGACAAACACATGGAAAAATCAAACTCTGCTGTATCAAAATACAAGCTGCTTGTTTCTCAAATGTCGGAGTGGGCAATCAGGGAAGAGTTAATTACAACAAATTTTGCCTCTTTTATTCGTGTTCCAGATAAAATCAAAAAAGAAAAAGAAATTTTTACCGATGCAGATATTGCAAAGCTGGAAGCGGACGGAAGCGAAACGGCAAAAATTATTCTCATGTTAATTTATACAGGGATGCGAATTGGGGAGTTATTTTCCCTTCCGCTAAAAGATTGTTATGAAACTTATGTTGTAGGTGGAGAAAAAACGGAAGCGGGCCGAAACCGAGTGATCCCCATTCGCCCCGAAGGCCGAGGCTATTTCTCTTATTTTGCCGCACAGGCTGACGGACCGTTGCTGCTGTCGGGGTACGTGGGCCAGCACACGCCGGACAATTTCCGTAGGCGGGATTACTTCCCGCTTTTGGGCAAACTGGGCATAGAGCGCAAAACCCCACACGCTACCCGGCACACTTATGCCAGCCGCGCCCGAAAGGGCGGTATGCCGCCGGAAATTCTCCAAAAGATTCTGGGTCATGCGGACTATTCCACCACAGCAAACATCTATGTGCATACAGATATCGAGGAGCTTGTAAAAGCCGTTGAATGATTTTGTTACATACTCGTTACTAACAAATAAAAAATACGCAGAAAAGTGAAACCCCTTGAACCGTTGCGGTTCAAGGGGTTTCTTGGAGCTGGTAATGTGACTCGAACACACGACCTGCTGATTACGAATCAGCTGCTCTACCAACTGAGCTATACCAGCGCTCCGCGCCGGACACTTGCTCATCATACACCACAACCGCCGTTTTGTCAAGTGGTTGGGCGCTTGGTCCCTATCCAAGATAAGGGCTGGTAATATCTAAAATTGGAAATCTTTCGGATTAACTTATAACATACCAAAAGGCTTTTGCACCGTATTGGTAAAATCGCCGGGAGTTTTAATAACAGTCTTTATATTGAAAAGAGATGGCGCTTGCTCCGTCACAGCAGTGGGGCAAACAGCCGCAGCAGGTCCCTCAGCAGCCGGTGAGGCAGCGAAATTGCCTGGCAGTCCTCCCACGTTATCCGCAGGCTTTTGGTCTGGGTATCCAAAAAGTCCTCCCGAATTTCCGCCACCGAAGGCGTCCCATACAGCAGCACGCCATTTTCAAAGTGAAGAAACATACTGCGGTAATCCAGATTTACTGTCCCCACCGTTGCAAAACAGTCGTCCACCACAAAATTTTTGCTGTGGATAAAGCCTGGCTCATACTCAAAAATCTGCACCCCAGCCTCAATCAGCTCCTCATAATGGCATCGGGTAAGCTCGAACACCGTCTTTTTGTCCGGAATATGCGGCGTTATAATGCGCACATCCACGCCAGACTTCGCCGCAGTGGTCAGCGCCACCGTCAGAGAATAGTCAATCACCAAATAGGGCGTCGTGATATAGATATACCGCTTCGCCCGATAAATCAGGTGCAGATACACCGACTGCCCCACCGGCTCCCGGTCCCACGGGCAGTCATGATAGGGCTGCACATAACCCTCCACCCCGCCGCAGGCCGGCTCTGGCCGGAAGGGTGTGAAGTGCTCCGCCTCGCTGTGTGTGAAGTCCCACATAGACAGAAAGGACACCGTCATGGACCACACCGCGTCCCCCTCCAGACGAATGGCCGAGTCCTTCCAGTGGCCGAAGCGGGGCTTCACATTGATATACTCGTCCGCCATATTGATTCCGCCGGTAAAGGCCACCTGTCCGTCCACAATCATATACTTTCGGTGGTCCCGGTTATTCTGACGCAGGGACACCACAGGCACAAAACGGTTAAAGACCCGGCAGTGCACCCCCAGCTTTTCCAACCGCGCCGGATAATCGGACGGCAGCGTGGAGATGGAGCCGATGTCGTCATAGATCACCCGGACCTCCACGCCCTGCTCCGCCTTCTCTTTTAGAATATCCAGCACCGAGTTCCACAGCTTTCCCTCCTCGATGATGAAATACTCAATAAAGATATAGTACCGGGCCCCCCGAAGGGCACACAGAATATCGTCGTAGCAGTCGTCCCCCAGGGGATAGTATCTCGTCCTTGTGTTGCCGTACACCGGACAGCAGGTGGTCCGCTCCAGATAGCGGGCCATGCAGGCCGCGTCCGCTCCAATCAGCTCTCCTAAAAAGGCGGATCGTCCGCATTCGCTCCCCAAATTTTTTCGGATTTTTCGCTCCATGGAGCGCAGCCGGCGCTGATTGAAGGAGGACAGATGGTTGCCCCCCAGCAGCAGATAGGCCAGGGACCCGAAGGGCATCAGCCCAAGCACAATAATAATCCAGCCTATCTTATAACCTGGGTTGCTCTTATCCCCCACAATCCAAGCTGCGGACAGCACAGAAAGCACCAGAAAAAACCATTCCACCCGGTCGAAATACACGCTGTCCCGCAGCACAACCAGTCCCATGATATACAAAATAATCTGGGCAATGATGAGCACCGCCACAATCCCAAGCCGGTGAAACAACACCTTGCCAATTTTACTCAGAATTCTTTGCATAGCCTCTCCTTGGCCGTCCTACGCTCCCGCTTCGGCCCGCTTTTCCTTCAGCACTACATTTTTCTCTCCCAGCGTCTCACGAAGCTCCGCCAGCAGCGCCTCGTGGAGCAATCCGTGACTTTTGAGCTTTCGGCCGCTGTCCGCAAGATAGACAATCATCTCCGAGTCGCCGGGAAACATCCCCAACAGCTTCTTTAACCAGGCAAAGGATTGGCCGCTGTCCGGCAGCTTAATCCACAGCACCTGATTTTCTCCGGCCGCAGCCGCGGGCTGCCTCTGGCCGGACAGGGGCGCTACCCGGTCCACCATCAGCTGCGGCGACTTCTCGTCCCGAATTGACACCCTGCCCGTCACCACAATCGGAACATTCGCTTTTAGATACGCCCCGCTCTCCGACAGCACGCGGGAGAAAACCAAAAGCTCAATAGAGCCGGTGGCATCCTCCAGCATCACGTAGGCCATCATTGAGTTGTTTTTTGTGGTTTTGGTCCGCACAGACGCCGCCACACCCGCCAGCGTAACCTGCGCTCCGTCTCCATATTGAGAAGAACCGGCTTCCTCGTCTGCCGTCATCACCGCAGAAATCGGCACAGCTCCGTATTTCTGAACCTGTTTACGGTATTCGTCCATGGGATGCCCCGACAGATACAGCCCTGTGGTCTCCTTCTCCATCGCCATCAATTCCCCGCGGGAGAACTCCGGAATGTCGGGAAGCGTCACCTCCGGCACCGATGCCGTCTCCCCCCCGCCGCCAAACAGGTCAAATTGACCTTCCAGATTTTTTCGCCGGTCCCGGCTGATGGAATCTACCACCTGCTCGTACACCTTGAGCAGTTGGGAACGGCGGCAGCCCATGCTGTCAAAGGACCCGGAGCGAATCAAGCTTTCCAGCACCCGTTTGTTCAAATCGCACTCATACATCCGGGAGCAGAACTCCGCAAAGGAGGCAAAGGGGCCGCTCCGCTCCCGCTCGTCCAGCACCGCGTTGGTGAAGCCCAGCCCCACCCCCTTCAGCGCCGCCAGCCCAAATCGGATATTGCTTCCCGACACGGTAAACGCCGCGCCCGACTCGTTGATGTCCGGCGGCAGCAGCGCAATGCCGTTCTCCTTGCACTCGGCGATATACTCCGCCACCTTGTCCTGGGAATCCAGCACCGAAGTGAGCAGGGCCGCCATATACTCCCTGGGATAGCGGTACTTGAACCACGCCGTCTGATAGGCCACAATGGCGTAGGCCATGGAATGGGATTTATTAAAGGCGTAGTGGGCGAAATCGTTGATCTCATTATAGATGGATTCCGCCACCGCCGCCGGGATGCCGTTGGCCTCGCACCCGGCGATATTTCGCTCAGGGTCGCCGTGGATGAAAAACGTCCGCTCCCGCTGAACGTCTTTTTCCTTTTTCTTGCTCATCGCCCGGCGCACCAGGTCCGCCTGCCCCAGAGAATACCCCGCCAGGCGGCGGAAAATCTCAATGACCTGCTCCTGGTACACAATGCAGCCATAGGTATTGGACAAAATGGATTCCAGCGCCGGATGCTTATAGACCACCAGCTTTGGGTCCTGGGCGCAGGCCAAAAACCGGGGAATGGACTCCATGGGACCAGGACGGTACAGGGCGATAATGGCGCAGATATCCTCAATGCTTTTGGGCTTCAACCCAACGCACACACCGGTCATCCCCGCCGACTCCATCTGGAACACGCCGGAGGTGCGGCCATCGGACAGCATTTGATAGACCTCCTGGTCGTCGTCCGGAATATCCTCCAGCTTAAAGCCGGGCTGGGTCTTTTGTACCATTTTTACCGCGTCGTCCAAAATGGTCAGGTTTCGCAGGCCCAAAAAGTCCATTTTCAGCAGGCCCAATTCCTCAATGGTGACCATGGTATACTGCGTCACCGGCTGGCCGTCGTTGGTCGCCAGCGGGACATACTCGTATACTGGGCGCTTGGTGATCACCACGCCCGCCGCGTGGGTCGAGGCGTTGCGGGGCATTCCCTCGATCTTCCGGGCCATGTCCACCAGCCGCTTTACCCGCTCGTCTCCCTTGTACAGATCGCTCAATCCCGTGGACAGCACCAGCGCCTTATCCAGTGTCATCTTCGGGTCAAAGGGCACCTGCTTGGCGATGTTATCCACTTCGGCATAGGGGAAGTTGAGCACCCGCCCCACGTCGCGGATGGCGGCCTTGGCCTTCATGGTGCCGAAGGTGACAATCTGCACCACGTGGTCCTTTCCGTACTTCTGAGAGACATAGTCAATCACTTCCTGCCTCCGCCGGATGCAGAAATCCACATCAAAATCAGGCATAGTCACCCGCTCAGGATTTAAAAACCGCTCGAAAATCAGGCTGTATTTCATGGGGTCCACATCGGTAATGCTCAGGCAGTAGGCCACGATGGACCCCGCCCCGGACCCCCGCCCCGGGCCTACCGGAATCCCCTGCCGTTTGGCATAGCCGATAAAATCGGACACAATCAGGAAGTAGTCCACAAAGCCCATCTGCTGGATGATGCCCAGCTCATAGTCCATCTGCCTGCGCTCATTCTCCCCGCCATTGGGATAGCGCCGGGTAAACCCCTCCTCGCACAGATGGCGCAGATAGGCCGGGGAATCCTTCCAGCCCTGGGGGAGCTTGAACTCAGGCAGATGATACGTGCCAAACTCAAACTCCACCGTGCACGCGTCCACAATCTTCTGCGTGTTGTCAATGGCCTCCGGGCAGTTGGGAAAGAGGGCGCGCATCTCCTCCTCGCTTTTGACATAAAACTCGTCCGTCTCAAACCGCATCCGGTCGGCGTCCTCCACCAGCTTCCCCGTCTGGACGCACATGAGCACATCCTGCATCTCCGCGTCCTCCCGGGTGAGGTAATGGCAGTCGTTGGTGGCCACCATGGGGATGCCGGTCTCCTGGCTCAAGCGGATGATCCCCGCGTTGACCACCTGCTGCTCGGGGATTTTGTGGTCCTGGATTTCCAGATAGTACCCATCCTCCCCAAACAGCTCCCGCATTTCCAGGGCGTGGGCCTTTGCCCCCTCGTAGTCCCCGTTCCGCAGCCGCCTGGGAATCTCCCCCGCCAGACAGGCGGACAACGCGATCAGTCCCTCGCTGTGCTGGCGCAAAAGGTCCATATCAATCCTGGGCTTGATATAAAAGCCCTCGGTAAAGGCCATGGACACCATGTAGCTCAAATTTCGGTAGCCCTGCTCGTTCCGGCACAGCAGCACCAAATGCCGGGCGGAGCCGTCCAGCTCGTGCACCCGGTCAAACCTGGTCCGAGGGGCCACATAGACCTCGCATCCGACGACAGGCTTCACCCCCGCCGCCTTGCAGGCCCGGTAGAAGTCGATGACGCCGTACATCACCCCGTGGTCGGTGATGGCCACGGCGGACTGGCCCAGCGCCTTCACCCGCTGTATCAGCTGCTCAATGCGGCAGGCGCCGTCCAGAAGGGAGTATTCAGTGTGGAGATGTAAGTGGGTAAAGGGCATGGTGGTCACTCCTCAATTTGTTCGTCTTTCTTCTGTTTCAATTCTTCCGCCGCAAGTCCGTCAACCGTTTCTATCAGGCATTCCAGCGCATCCCACAGCTCTCCGGCGCTTTTTGTTCGTTCCGGGAATAAAAAGTCTCGGAGCATCGGGATGCCCAGAATCAGGACGATCACATATATCCAATATTGCCCCGCTACGGCGCAGGAGATAAGTCCCAAGCCATATACCCCGCCGACAATCACGGCCCAGCCCCATAGGGGCTGCCGGAAGTAGCCGGAAATCACGCTGCCTGCTTCATTAGGGGCAATCTGTCCGCAATACACGGGAGAGAAGCCTACAGATTTGCCCTCGCCCACTCCGGCGCTCAGAAAAACCCGCCTGTGCTCCGCCCCCACGGCTCCATACGTCCCGGAAATGCTCCCATAATTCATCCTGCAGACCGTAAAACGGTTTTCCTTCTTCCAGTTCAGAGCCACCTTACACGCCTTCTTGTGCAGGCTGTTTTGTACCCGGACTTCCAAATCCAGCTTGTCCTTCAATTTCGCCAGAGGCAGGCTGCTGTGGAGCTCATACCGTCTCATGGCCTAACCCTCTCCTTTGTCACGCTTTGCAGACGGCTGCTCCGCACTTCCCGCCAGCTCCACCAGCTTCCGCATCCGGTGGTTCAGCGCCGACTTGCTCACCGGCGGGTCGCACAGCGCCGCCAGCTGGCTCAGATTCAGCTCCGGGTGCTCCATTCTGAGCCGCGCCGCCTCCTTGAGCTTGTCCGGCAGGCAGTCCAGCCGGTCCGCCTCCTGCAAGCGCTCAATCACCGCCAGCTGCTCCCGGGCCGCCGCCACAGTTTTGTCCAGGTTTGCGCTGTCGCAGTTTACCTGGCGGTTGACGCTCCCCCGCAGGTCCCGCTCGATTTTCGCCGCCATCACCTCCATGGCGGACACCGGCGCGCCTAAAAAGGTCAAGTAGTCCTCGATGTGGTCGCTCTGCTTGAAGTAGATCACCCGGTTCCCCTTCCGGTCCGTCTCCTTCGGCTCGAAGCCCGCCTCCCGCAGCAGGGCGGGCAGCTCCCTCCCCACGTGGTAGTGGGAGGTGGCCATCTCCAGGTGGTAGCCCTTCATGGGGTCTGTCACCGACCCCCCTGCCAAAAACACCCCCCGAAGAAAGGCGGTACGGCAGTGCTCCTCCTCCAGCCGGGCTAAGTTGATGTGCAGGGACACCGAGCTGTCCCACTCCAGGTCAAACGCATCGAAAACAGCCTTCAGCTTGCCTGGCTCCTCAATCAAAAAAGCTCCCTTTCCCTCCCCCGTCTCCGGGAGCTGGTCGAAGGATACCTGAAATGCCCTGTGGAACAGGACGGGCAGCCGCTCCTTCAGCGCGGAGCACTCGGTGACAATCCGGGCCTGGCGCGTGTGAAATATATTGCAAAACAAGAGAATGCCGTAGGCCTCCGCCTGGGCGCAGCACCGGCGGCCCACCCGCTGCCGGCACAGCTCCTGCTTCACATTGGCAGAAAAGGCCACGACCCCCTCCTCCTTTCCATCAATCAAAAAATTTTGGTATCCGCCCGCTGCTGGTAAAGCTCCACCACTGCCCGGGCCACCTTCACTCCGGAGTGGCGGGCATAACCGCAGTCCAAATCCATCAGCGGCCGGAACACCACCTCCGCCCCCAGCAGCTCCATCTCCCGCCGGTCCACCCGCATGGGCTCCGCGTCCTCGGCAGAGTAACGCTCCAGCAGCGCCGGACCAATGGGGTCGGAATTGCACAGGCACAAGTCCACCAGCCTCGGCCCGCCGTGCTCCAAAAGGGCGGCCACGTGGTCCTGCGCCGTCATCCCCTCCGTCTCCCCGTCCTGGGTCATGATATTGCACACATAGATTTTCAGCGCGCCGCTGTCCGAAATAGCCTCCGAAATGCCGTCCACCAAAAGATTGGGAATCACACTGGTATACAGGCTCCCCGGCCCCAGAAGAATGACATCCGCCTTGCGGATGGCCTCCACCGCCTCAGGCAAGGCTGGGGTGTGCTCCGGCAGCAGGCGCACGTGGTGAATGCGGCAGTTCTGCTCTTTTTTTGCGGCGGAAATGCGGGATTCCCCCCGAACGCTGGAGCCGTTTTCAAAGGCCGCCTCCAGCTGAACATTGGCGTTGGTCACGGGCAAAATGCGCCCGGAGATGGCCAGCACCTGGCTCATCCGAGCCACCGCCTGGTCAAAGGAATCGGAAATGCCGGCCAGCGCGGCCAGCAGCAGGTTGCCAAAGGCCTGCCCCGCCAGCCGCCCGTCTGGAAAGCGGTACGCCAGCAGTTGCTGCATCAGCGACTCTGTGTCCGCCAGCGCCTCCATGCAGTTGCGGATGTCCCCCGGCGGAGGCATCCCCAGGTCCTCCCGCAGCACGCCCGAGCCGCCGCCGTCGTCGGCCACGGTGACAATGGCGGTGAGGTCGTCGGTGTACAGCTTCAGTCCCCGCAAAATGGCGGACAGCCCGTGGCCGCCGCCCAGGGCCACAATGGCGGGGCCCTTGCGCAGCTTCAATTCTCCCATATTACGCCCTCGTCATGTCCCGGTGGGTTTCACCGGCGGCATAGCCCAAGCCCTGAATGTACTCGCACAGCGCGTGAGTCACCGCCACCGAGCGGTGCCGGCCCCCTGTGCAGCCGATGGCGATCACCAGGGCGCTCTTGCCCTCCTCTACGAAATGAGGCAGCAGAAAATCCATCAGCCCCCGCAGCCGCTCCAGCAGCTCCTGGGCGGTGGGGTTTGCAAATACATAGTCCGCCACTCCCTCGTCCAGCCCTGTCTGGGGCCGCAGCTCCTCAATATAGAAGGGGTTGGGCAGAAAACGCACGTCAAATACCAGGTCCGCCTCCAGCGGCAGGCCGTATTTGAACCCAAAGGAGGTGACGGTGACGCTCATTTCATTCACACTCTTTCGGTTGGGTGCGAACATATCCAGCACCTGCCCCCGCAGCTTGCGCACCGGCAGCGAGGTGGTGGTGATGACGAAATCCGCGTGGGCGCGCACCGGCTCCATCGCCGTCCGCTCCCGCTCCACCGCCCGGGACAGGCTGCCCGCCTCCCCCATGAGGGGATGGCTGCGCCGGGTCTCCTTATATCGCTTGATGATAGAGGCGTCGTCCGCGTCCACAAACAATACCTTATACTGGAACTGCATCGCCTTCAGGGAATCCATCGCCTCGAATAAACCGTCGAAGTTCTCTCCGCCCCGGATGTCGCACACCATGGCCACCTGCTCATAGGCCCCGGTGCCCGCCATGCACAGCTCGGCGAATTTGGGGATGAGCACCGGGGGCAGATTGTCCACGCAGAAATAGCCGCTGTCCTCCAAGATGGACATGACGGTGGACTTGCCCGCCCCGGACAGACCGGACACAATCAGAAATTCCACTGTTCTCCCTCCTTCCCCAGATAGCGCACCTCAGGCTCCAGGGTGACGCCCGTCTCCCGGAACACCCGCTCCCGCACCTGGGCCATCAGCGTTACAATATCATCACAGGTGGCCCCGCCGCGGTTGATGATAAAGCCCGCGTGCTTCTCCGACACCTGGGCCCCGCCCACGGCGATCCCCTTCAGCCCGCACTGGTCAATGAGGGCCGCGGCGTAGACGGGCTTCCCATCCACCGGGGCGGGGCGCTTGAAGGTGCTGCCCGCGCTGGGGTATTCCAGGGGCTGCTTTTCCCGGCGGCGCTGGGCAAAGTCGTCCATTTTCGCGCGGATTTCGGCGGGGTCGCCCGGTTTCAGCGAGAAGCTCGCCCGCAGAATAAAGTCGTCCTGCCCCTGGAACTGGCTGTGGCGGTATGAGAATTGAGGGTTGATGTACTCCCGCACATCTTCCTCGGAGGGACAACTCACACAGGACACGCTGGAGATCACCTGCCCCAGTTCCCCGCCGTAGGCTCCGGCGTTCATGTACACGCCGCCCCCCACGCTGCCGGGGATGCCCTGGGCGAACTCCAGCCCGGTGAGACCGCACTCCAGAGCAAAGCCGGCCAGCCGCGCCAGGGATACGCCGCTCCCGGCGGTGATGGTACGGTGCCCGGGCCACTCTCCTTCGGGCAGCAGCTCCAGCCGGTTCAGGCCATCGTAGGCTTTTATCACCAGCAGGTCCGCCCCCGCATCGGACACCAGCAGGTTGGTGCCTCTGCCCATGAAGAAGGGCTTGACGCCAAACTCCAGCGCGGCCACGGACAGGACCTGCTGCACCTCGTCCTCGTTTTTGGGCAGGGCCATAATGGGCGCAGGTCCGCCCACCTGGAAGGAGGTGTGGCGGGACATGGGTTCCTCCCGGCGCAATTCCAGGGCCGGGGCCCTCGCCTTCAGGCGGTCATACAGCTTGTTCCAATCCATAGCAGGACCCTCCCAGCGGTCTTAATATTTTGTTATTTTACCACGTTTTGGCGAAAAAGAGAATAGCCTTCATGAAAAATTAAAGAGCGGGACGGATAAGCCGTCCCGCTCCCGTGAATTATCCACAGGTACAGTAGTTTTTGGTCTCCTGATAGCCCTCCGGAGGCGCAATGGTGTTGGGCGGGAAGAACTCCTCCATGGGGAACTGCACCTGGCGGAAGATGGCGCAGGGATCCTCCTCGCCGCCGCCGGCGCTGCACTCCTTGCTGGGCATACAGTAATCGTAGGCGGGAATGAGCAGCTGGCTGTCCCGCTCCAGGCGGATGATGGAGAACTGGCCCAGGGTGACATACACCCGACGGCCCTCGCCGCTCATGTTCAGCTCCCCGGGGAAGCAGCCCGCAATGCCCGCAGGCACCTCCGCCGCATCGCCGCAGGGGCACACCGGCCCCTCGCAGGGGTCGGACAGGCGCATACTCAGGATAATGGGGTCTACGGTATTGACCACTGCGATGGGCAGATTCGTGCTCATCAGGTTCTGCTCGTCCAGGTCGTCCACCCTGCTGTTCGAGGAAAACACCTTCGCGGAGCCTTCGCTTCCAAACAGAATGGCCCGCTTGTCAAACACCGCCAGCCCACAGATGGACACCGGCCGAGCGGCGCCCACAAAGGCGTCGGCAGTCACACGGTAGAAATAGCGCACGTCTACGGTGAAAAAGCCCCGGTTGAAGCCCACAGGCTCCACGTCGATGTAAGCGTACAGCAGCTCGGCCTGCCCGGCCTTTAAACTGATGGCCCGGTCAATCACAGCCTGAGAGCTGACGGTGGGGTAGAGTCGCAGGTCCTCTACACAGTCTTTATCGTAAGATATCGCGCCCTATATAAATAAGGCGCGCCACCTCGTTATGCTCTGCTCGACAAAAGCATTATAGCATATTTTCGTCATTGCGCAACAAAAACCCCCCGCCACGGTGTACGTGACGGGGGGTCTTTGACCGAATCGGTCACTGATTCTTTTCCTGGATGCCCTTGATCTGTTCCAGTGTCTGCCGCAGCTTATCAAAGCCAAACATGGCGGCGTAGGCCACGAACACGCCCAGGATGACAGCGCCGGCCACCATGTACCATTTGACTGCGATGCCGCTGATCTGGCACACGGCGAAGAACGCCAGCAGCGTCAGCGCCATGGCCACCGCGAAGGCCAGGATGTTCGTCGGCAGCTTCTCCCAGGTCAGCCGTTTGAGGACCTCCACAATGATGTTGGTGACCACCATCAGCACCAACACCACCGGCAGGACCATGGCCGCCGCCGCGGGGATATTCTGAATCAGGTTTTCCATTTCATTTCCTCCCAAAATTTATTGGACCGCCCCGCCGTAGGTGCGGGTCATGTCGCCGCATCAGCCCCGCCGCGCCGGCGTCGGCGAGGCCCTTGTCCTTCAGGTAACTCCAGATTTTTTCCTCACTGTTTGGGGCACTGGCTTCGCTGCCGGCAGCCACCCCCGCCGCCGCAGCAATCCAAACGTTCATCCTGCGCCGCCCCCTTTGTGGAAGTCCTCCAGGTCCTCAATACGGTGGTTCACCACCTTGATTTTTTCCTCCTGGAGCTCGGTGCGCTCCTCCAGCCGGTAGGTCCGTTCCACCAGGTTGTTGTGGGCCTGCACCCGCTTCTCCAGCTCCTCCAGCCGGTACGCGATGAGGGCCGAAGATTTGCGGTTTGCGAAATAAGTACCCGCCAGCGTGCCAATCAGCGCCAGCCCCCCGGTAACAGCCGCCACGATGATGCTGCTTTCCATCGCTAAGTTCCTCCTTTTTGATTGCATATCCTTGCGGCTACACTGCGGGTCCAGCGGTCAACGTGCCGGTTCCGGCGTTGCCGTAGAACTTCGCGCCAACCAGGTCGTAGAGCCCCACCACGCCGGACGGGTTGATGCAGGGGACAAGATTATTACGCAACGTAGAATTGCCGTCAAATCTCGTGAGGGTATAAAGTTTAGCCTTTAATCCGTTTGCTGTAGAGTTCCCCAATATTTTTATATTTGGCATTGAGGCCGAGAAAGTATTGTTTTCTCCAGCGCTAACAAATCGGCTGCCTTCACCAAATGATTTGTTAATGGAATTCAAAGAAAGGTACATTCTTCGGGGGGAATTATCATTGACCACACTTACCGCACTTTTTGTGCCTGTATATCCCCCCATTCTCCCCATTGCGCCGTTTGCTCCCCAATCCATATCAAAATAGTAGTTTACTGTTGACGTCCCTGATCCTTGTCGTAAATAAGAGATGGCAAAATGTTTGGTAGGCGAGGCTGCTCCGGCCACCAAAGGTTCTACATCCATCTCAATAGTCATAGTCTTGGACGGCTTAACGCCAAGATCAAACCACGATGCACCATCTGATTGAACATACTCCACCTCGGTATACCCCTCCGGCAGCCGGGACGGCTTTTTCTCCGTCCCCAGCACCAGCGATCCCCCCAGGTGCGCCTTTTGAATCTTCTGCCCGCCCAGGTACAGCCCCTTTATTTCCTGTGTTCCTAACTTCACCATGGCCCTACTCCTTGATGAGATACAGCGTGGCGGCGTCTTTCGCGGCCAGCGCGTCATATTCCGCCTGGGTCAAAGCCTGGATGCGGGAAACCGCCTCGGCTGGCACTGCTCCTACATCCTCCGCCGTGTAGTCCCCTGCTTTCGGCGTTACCACGCCGGTCCGGCCATTAAAGCTGGCTACCCCCGCGTTGGTTTCGCCTTCTCCCCCACCAGTTTCCTCATCCAGCAGGACGTACACCGTCGCCGCCTACTTCTCCTCCTCGCTCAGCGCCTCGTACTCCGCCTGGGTCAGCTCTTTCACGGGGATGCGCTCCTGCACCTCCCCCGCCAGCTCCCCAATGGCCTCCGCCGCAGTCTGGGCCACCTCGCCGATCAGCTCCTTGGACCTTGCCGCGCTTTGGCGCAGGTGGTCCAAATTGGTCAGCTTTTCCACTTAAATCACTCCTCGAAACACGCCCGCTCCAGCTCCTTCAGCCGCTCCCACTCGTCCCGGTCAACGATTACCAGCGCCCACTCCTCCGGGATGTTGAGCCGCTTGGGTTCATGGGAGTGGTCCTTCAGGTGCAGCTTGTTGTGGTGGTAGCATTGGGCCAGCACGCGGGCCTTGTGCATCTCGCAGATGTAGGTCACCCGCTGATTGGGCGTCCCGGTGCGCTCGTAATTGTACGCCGTGCACCAGGCGCACCCCGAGTTGATGGGGCAGTCCAAACAGCGCTGCTCACTCTGGCTCTGCCGGGTGATGGCGCGCAGCGCCGCCAGCCGCGCGGCGTCGTCCTCCCGCACGGCAATGCCGCTGTCCATGTCTCCGATGCGGTAGACAGGCCGTACGTCTGCCGGGATGGACAGGGTGGAGTAGCGCATACAGGGCAGCACCGTCCCGTCCACGTCGAAGCTGAGCATCCGCCCGTCCCCGCCGCACCAGTTCTGGGTCTCAGTGTCCGGCAGGTGGTTGCCCGCCTCCCAATCCAGGATGGAGATGTACGTGTCCGTGCCGCTCTCCCGCGCCATGTCGGACACCTCTTTGAGCTGGCGGTACAGCTCCCTGGCGTGGTCCACGGTCCAGCCCTCCTCATACACGCAGTTGCAGTTGAGGGTGTCCACCCCCTCCTCCAGCACCAGGTGGCGCACCGAGGAGGCAAACAGATGGAGGTTTCCGGGAGCAATGGTGTACTTGGTGGTGCGCTTGCCGTCCGGGCCCGAGACCTCCCGGAACATTTGGATGGCCTTGTCGTAGGACCCGCAGCCGTTGCAGTCCACCCGGCAGGCGTCATGGGCGGCCTTGTCCCCGTCGATGGTCACGCCGATGGACAGCCGCCCGGCGTACTCCCTGATAAACTGCTTCACCCGCGGGTCGTCCCCCAGGGTGCCGTTGGTGGAGATGTTCACCATGTACCGGGTGGCCCAGCGGTGGTTCAGCGCAATGGCCCGGTCCAAAAAGTAGGCCATAGTGTCCCGGATGAGGTCGATTTCCAGGAAGGGCTCGCCGCCGATGAACTCAACGATCAGACCGTTGGCCTTCGTCTCATTCACCAGCTCGGAGTTCCGGGCGTCCTCGGCAAACAGCAGGTCCACGCACCGCTTGGCCGTGTCCAGGCTCATCTTCTCGTCGCCCTTGTGCCCCTCGTAGCAGTACGAGCAGCGCAGATTGCACTGGTGGGTGACGATAAAGGTCACCGTTTTGATGGCCTTTCCGGGGTAAAACTGGGGGTAGGTGTTCTGAAACTGCCGCGCGCTACGCCGCTCGTCATTCATGGGGCACCTCCTGTTCCACGTGGAGCAGCCCCGTCTGGAAGTCCACCCACCAGCGCTTAGCGCGGGGGAACTTGGGGGCAAACTCCTCCCACATGGCGTTTTTCGCCAGCTGGTACTCGGCAAACCGCTCCTGGAACTCCCGGCGTATCTCCATGCGCTTTTCCAGGGGCGTCCCGGCGTTCAGGGCGTGGGTGTGGAGCACCTGGAGGCCCCCGATCTCATAGTCCAGCCTCTGGAGGTAGTTTACCGTCTCCTCCGGCATACGGATGGTCAGTGCATCCATTTCGCCCGCACCCCCCACAGAAACATACTGGCCTGATAAAATTTGCTCTCATCTGCCCCGCCCAAAAAGTCCAGCAGGGCGTTAATGTCTTCCCGGTAGGTCTTGATGTCCCGCCGCCCGGCCAGAGAATCCAGCGCCGCGCGGGCCAGCGCCAGGGCCAGCCCCTGGTCCATCTCCCCGGCCAGGGCTGCGGTTTTGGCCTGGATGGCCAGATTGGCGTTGCCGCTACGGTCCCTGCACAGCTCCGCCAGCACCGTCAGGCCGTTTTGGTCCGCTTCCTCCGCCAGATTCAGCAGCGGCGCGGCCTTCACGTCCCCGTCCCGGTCCGCCGTGTCCATCACCAGGAACAGCTTTACCAGGGCCTTGTCCGTCAGGCCATAAGACACCTTCATCTTTTCCTCATATACCGCCAGCAGCTGCTCCGTCTCCTCCGCCGTATATTCTGCTTTTCTTCCCGTGGTTGCCTCAGCTACGGCAAGGTAATCTTCTTTTTTCTGGATATTCCCCAGGATAGTCACGCTCATTTATAATTTCCTCCTTGGCTTTCTTGCCCTCTCTTAATTTGTCCCGCCCAAACAAGTCCACGAGCATCCTCCAGAGCAGTTGTACGCACATCCTGCCCTGCACGCTTCTGTGCAGTCTCCACTACACCCGCTGCTACAATTCTGCTGGCACGCAGTTCCGCACCCGGTTCCGCATCCCGAACACCCTGTCGGACACCCACTCCCGCACCCGGAACACCCCGTAGTACAGCCCGTGTAGCACGTCCCGGTGCACCCCGACTTGCAGTCGCTGCCGGACTGGTCGGTGATAGACCGCGCCGCCCACACGTCCACGCGGGTCTCCAGGTCGGCCAGCTCGTCCTCGCCGATGGCCGCGCCCTGCGCCTCATCCACCAAATCGCTGTTCACCGCCCGCATGGGGGTGATAACCTTTTCCCGGTGCTCGCCGCGCACCAGCCCGCCCAGGGCGGGCGGCTGGGCGTAGTCGTATGCGCTGCCGCCATAGGCCGCCACGCTGCCGGACTGGTTGCGCCGGAGCATCTCGGCCTTCACCTTGGCCTTCAGCGCCGTGAATCGGTCCGCTTTTACCACACTCATCCAAAATCACCTCTCATCACGTGTACGCCACCGGCACGTGGACCCACCCGGCGCCGTTGTGATATTTCAAGCCGCCGCTTTCAGGGTCTGTGTCGATCCACAGCAGCTTACTGTCCTCGGGCGGGGCCTCCCCCGCGGCGAAGACATCCAGCTTTATCTGCGGGCTTGTCCGCTCCTCCCAACTCGTCCCCTCCTCGGTGACGGCGGTGCACACAAACTCCTGCCCGGTGGCGGTGTTGATGTACACCTGCCCCACCTGGGCCGCCGTCTGCGCCGTGGGGTCCGTCCCCCCGGCGAGCTTTTCCTGCCCGATCAGGGACTTTTCCAGGCTCTCCACCCGCGTTTGCAGGGCCTTCACCTTCCGTTCGGACGCGCCGGGGGTGTTTACCGAGCCGTATGCCATGCTGATTCACTCCTTCCTTGCCGGGGAGGGTGGACACCCCGCCCTCCCCGTTTGGGATTGCGCGCTTACGCCTGGGCCGCCGCGCCGAACACACCGTCCAGCACCTGGGCAACCTCCTCGTCGCTGGCCACCGCCAGCTCCGCCAGCTTGGCCTTGTCCTCGTCGGTGTAGTCGTTGGCGGACAGGCCCTTGCCCTCCTCCTTGGCCTGGTAGCCGGACAGGTCCACACTCCAGTCGCCCACGCGCTCCACCTCGCCGTCGATGACCATGTACTCGTCGTACTTGTCCCCGGTCTTGGTGGAGCTTTTCAGCACCATGTAGATGTACTGCGCGGCGTCGGCGGCGGTCTTGTCGATGGCGTCCACGCTGGTCACGATCTTGCGCTTCAGGTGGTCCGCAGCGGCCACGGCGGCGGCCACGTCCGTCTCGGTCTGATACTTGCTGTCGTTGGTCAGCTGGGACACTTTTGTGGGCACGCTCTCCTCCAGGGCGCTCACCCGCTCGCCCACCGCGTCGGTGTGCTCCTTGGCCCGCTGGGCCAGCGCCTCCAGCGCGGCCAGCTTTGCCAGCTTGTTCTTGTCCGTTGCCATACTCATTTCCTCCTAAATTTTATTTGCTATTTGCTCAGCGGGCCTCCGGCCCGGTGATGCTGTTGTTATTCGCTGACGCCAAATACCCTGTCAAGCACGTCTTTCGCCGCGGCGTCGCTGACCACATCCGCGGAAAGGGTGCCCTCCTCGTCCACCAGCAGCCCCGGCCCAGGCTTCACGACCCCGGGAGATGTCGCGGTGGCCGTCGGCAGATTCACCGCCCCTCCCGCCGTGGACAGCACCAGCCCCGTGCTGTCCCGCAGCAGGGCCAGGGACAGGGCGATTTCCTGGGTGGGGGCAGCGTTGGCTCGGAAAATCACTACGCCCTCCCCCGTCTGCGCCGCATTGCACAGCCCGCATTCTATGGCCGTCTCCTCGCTGTCCGGCAAAATGGTGGCACTGGGGATCGTTTCCCCTGTCACCCCTTCCACCGGCAGCTCAATGCGGTACCCGTACCGCCCCTGCGCGTCCTGCGTCCAACCGTCCGTGGGGAGGGTCAGGTCTATCTGACGGATGGCCAGAGCGCCCGCCAGCGCGGCCATGTCCTCGTAGGTGCACCACGCCCCCGCGGGATAATCCAGCACCGCTCCGGCCTTGGCCCCGATCTCCACGTGGACGGGATAGCGCCGCACCGACCCGCCGTACTGCGCCGGCACCGCCGTCTCCGGGAAATGGCTCACATCGCCGTAAAACAGCAGCTGCTCCTCCCCCTCTGCGCCCAGCCCGAACACGCCATATTCCGTGATCTGGAACGCCTCGGTGATCTCCGGGTTCAGGTCCGGCCGGTACTCGATGAAGAAATCCACGGCGCACGGGGGTGGTGGACGTGGCCGTGCTGCGCTCCTGCACCAGCGCCCTCATTTCGGTCAGGTCCGCCCCGTCGGCGGGGATTCCGCTGCCCACCGCCACCCGGGTAATGTGCAGGTCGCCGCCCTCGGCGAACAATTTGGCCTGGAGGGCAAATCCGGCCTGGGTAAGCGTACTCGCATAGCCCATAAGTCTTACCTCCTTTGAAATTCCGGCAGCGCCGTGATGATGGACACCGGCCCGCCCAGCCTGCCGGCGCAGGCCACCGCGGCGCTGCGGGGCTCCTCAAAATATACAGGCGGGGCGGTCTCAGAAAATTTTGGACCCAGCCCAATCCCGTATCGGATATGCTGCGGCGGCATCTCCATGGTCCGCTTCGGCGGAGCCGATGTAGAGCAGCACGGGCCCGTGACCACGCGGACCACGTACTGCGCCCAGGTGCGGATCAGCACCTGCCAGTCCAAGTGCGCCGGCATAATCGCCTCCAGCCGCTCCCTCAGGGGCAGCGCTCCACCGGGCAGCGTCTCCCCGCCGTCCGTCTCCAGCTCCACCCGGTACTCCCCGTAGTGCTCTGTCACCCGCACCGGCGCGCCCAGCAGCGTCTCCGCCAGGTCCCGCACCACCGGCACGGTGGTGGTACCCAGCCCCTGGAGCTTGGCCACCACCGCCCGCCGGCGCACGTCGGTCTCCAGGGCGCTGCCGGCCGTCAGCCCCAGCGCCCGCTCCCAAAGGGGCAGCCCCCAGGTGGCGGTATAGGGGTTGAGCTGGAGCAGAAATTCCTCCCGCAGCCGCCACAGCGCCCCGATCTCGGGCTGGATCGCCTCCTGGAACGCCACGGTCTCCCGGCTGGCCGGATAGTTCTCCGGCAGCCACTCCATCAGCTCCCTGCCCCACTCCGGCTGTGCGCTCATGTCAGCTCCACCCCCTCCAGCACCGGCACGCTGTCCCCGTCCAGCGTCAGGTTTCCCTCCTGGCCGTTGATGGTCAGCCCGCTGTAGTCCAGCACGCCGTCAATGGACATCAGCAGCGCCCCCACCCGGTGGGCGTATACCACGAACTCCTGGAAAGCCGTCTCGGCCAGATACTGCGCCGTCAGCTTTCGCAGCTCCTCCGCCACGGCGGCGGGGGCCGCGGTGGGCAGAAGTGTCAAACGCGCCGCGACGCGGATGGGGCAGGCCGTGGCGGACGCCACGGTAACCTGTGCGCCGATGGGCCGCTGGGTCTCGATGTACGCCGCGCAGCGCTCCACCACCGCCTCGTCCACCGGCAGGCGGTCATAGCCGCAGATGAGCACCTTCACCGTCCCCGGTCCCCGCCACAGCCGGGTCACCCGCACATCGCCCACGCCGTCCACGCTCAGCGCCCATTGGCGGTAGTGGTCCGGGTTTCCGCTGGTGGGCGGCCGCTTGCGCCGCTCGTCAATGCGGGCAAACAGGGCCTCGTCGCTCTCCGGGTCCGCGCCCCCCTCGGCCTGGCCGCAGGAGAAGGACTCCAGCCCCCGGACATTGCCCAGAATCTGGCTCACCCGCTCAGCGGGGACGTTATACGCTCCGCCCACCTTCGACGCCCGCAGAAGCCCCGTCCCGCGTCCGTCGGCCAGGGCCACATCGGCGGCCAAACCAAATTCCAATCCGTCCTCCGTGTAAAATCTCGTCCCGGCGGGCACCACCGTTCCGGCCTTGCCCTCCATGGCAATTTCACACGCGGCCTTCGCCCCCTCCCGGCGGGTCATGGCGAACAGGCGTGCGTGGTCGTCCAGATACCTGCCGCTTTTCGCATTGATATAGAACGCCTCGACCAACTCTCCCAGCGTCATGTACATCCGCCACAGCTCCATGCACATGGGCGCGGCCTGGTCGTAGGCGTAGGACCCTTCCCGGGTCTGCAAATCCGTGTCCATCCGCCCCAGCACCCGTTCCAGGATGGTCTCCGGCGTCAGCCCCTCAAATAAGCTCATGGAACTCCACCTCCCCGTAAATGGTGACCGCCGTCCCGGCCACCGTGAGCTTCGCGCTTTCAAAGCTGACGGAGATATTCTTTACCGCCGTGATGTAGGGGTTAATCAGCAGGCATTCCCGGAGATACCGGGGGGCCTCGGCGGTCTTCACCGCGTCGGTATAGGCCTGTCCCAGCAGGCTCTCAAACTCCGAGCCATAGGCCCAGGTGTAGATTTCGTAGCGGAACCGCGGCGTGCGGATAGCCCGCCAAATCCACACCTTCAGCGCCTCTTTCCCGGTCACCACAACCGGCTCACCCTGGCGGAAAACCGGCACATCCTGCTCAAAATCCCAGGCAACCTCTTTGTAGAGCGGCAGCGCCTGTGCCTGTGCACCCTGGGACGCCTCCGGCGAAATCATAGGGAAAATACTCACACCGCGTCCACCACCTTCATCACGATATAAAACACCTGGTCGTCCTGGGTGAGCAGCAGCACCTCGTCCCCCGCCTCCAGGTCGATTTCCAGCTGCTCCACCCGGGCCTCGTCGATCACGGTGTCCGGGCTGTGCACCCGGCCGTCCGTCAGCGCGATCAGCGCCCCCGTCCCGTGGGGCGTGGACACGGGCCCCTCAATGGGCCCCGTCAAACCGTTGTAGTCGCTGTTGGGGCTGGTGGTTTTGGTTTTCCACCCGGCCCCTTTCACCAGCCGCTCATTGATGCGCAGGGCTTTCGTGGGCTGGACGATTCCCGCCACCCGCACCGTCAGCGGAGCGGCGCTCACCACCCGGCCCAGCCGCATCCGCGCCGGCGCGGCCCCCAGCCCCGCCTGGGCGCTGTCTCCCGCCGGCCCGGTGTCCGCCGACTGCTCCTGCACCATGGCCAAAAACCGGGCAAAAGGGTTTTCTTCCAAAATTTTTCACCGCCTCCGCCGGTGTCCGAATCGGACACCGGCGTTTATTTCGTCGGCAGGCTCCCCGCCGTCTGCCGGTCCATCAGCCCCTCCAGCGACAGCGTGAGCTTAGACTGGTAGATATTCCGGGTGATGCTCTGGCTGTCCGAGATGATCCAGAACAGCCCATAGGTCCCCGTCACCGGCTCCTCCACCGCCACGGTGTTGCCGGTGATGAGCTTCAGGTTTCCCAGCGCCGTGAGGGTGATGGTGGTCTTCATCCCGTTCTCCTTCAGCACCTGCTGCGCGTGCCCCTCCGGGTCGTCATAGGACTTGGCCCGGATGGCCGTCTGCATCAGCCCATACAGCTTCACCATCGCCTCGTCCTGCCGGGTGGAGATGAGATTACACTGCTCATCGTAGATGGCCACGCTGTTGGTCATGGCGCTGACGCTCTCCTTGGTGACGCACCCCAGCAGGTTGCATCCCGGCTTGAGCAGGATGGTCTCCGCCGACACCGCCATCTCCACCACCTCCAGCTTGGCCCCCCGGAAGCGGATGCGGTACTGCCTCCCCGTCTCGTCCGCCGCCAGGGTGTACAGCGTCATGATGATCTTGTACAGCGGCACCCCCAAGAAGTTCCGGGTCAGCGCCACCCCCGTGGCCGCCAGGCTCCCCACCGGGATGCCGAACTGCCCGCACAGCGCGGCGGTCACCCCCTCCGGCGTCTGTCCGTCCACCCGGAGAAACGCGCTGTTCCGTGTGAGATAAATGCCCCGGTCATAGGCGGTGACGTCGATGGTCTTGCCCAGGCTGTCCCGGCTGCGCTCCAGGGTAAAGGCGTCCATCAGCAGCTCTCCCTCGTGCCAGAACTGCACCGAGCCGCCCAGCTGCGTAGGCGCACGGGGCAGGCGCGGGTCGTCCTGGCACGCCACGGGGCTGTAGCGCAGCGTCCGGGCGGCGTTGCGCCAGTCCCCCGACCAGGTGATGGACTTGCACAGCTCAGTGATGTTGGCAGTGGTCCCGTCCGGGTCGGTGGCCCGGATTTTCAGATAGGGCTGCTCCATAGCATCCCCTCCTCACCGCAAACCGATGGCTCCGCGGGCCGCCGCCCTGGCCGCCGCCTGGGCAGCTGTCGCCCCCGCCGCCAGCGCGGCCGTCACCTTCGCCTCCTGCGCCGCCAGCGCCGCTCCCTTCGCCCCATCACCGCTCCCCGCGCACTCCGGGGCCGGCGTGGCCGCGTAGCCCGCCAGCGCAGCCTTGTCCGGCAGGGTGAGCACCTGGCCGGGGTAGATCAGGTTGGGGTTGGCGATGCCGTTGGCGGTGGCCAGCTTGTAGGCCAGCGACCCGTCGCCGTACACCCTGCGGCAGATGGCCCACAGGCTGTCCCCGCGCTCCACCGTGTACCGCTCCGCCGCCTCCGGCTGGGCGGACGCCTCCGCCGCCCGGCTGTAATTCTGCGTCGTCCGCTCCACCACCACGTCGTCCAGCACCCGGTACTCGTACAGCGGCAGCTTGCACTGCACGTCGTTGGTGCCGTCCGCCTCTCCATACTCCAGCATCCCCAGCAGCACCGGGATATTGATTGCGGTGCCCATAACGATGTAGCGGCACACCTGGGCCTCCCGGCTCCACTCGGTGAGCAGGTCGATGTAGTATTGGGGCTGCGTCACCGCCCCGGCGGTCATGTGGGGGTACTGCCGCGCGGGCAGCTCAAATTCCAGCTGACCGCTGAACAGCCCCTTCAGCCCCGGCAGGGCGATCTGCCCCGTCTGGGCCATATCCAGCCGCTCCACCCCCCGTCCCGCCCCCATGGGGTAGCTGCCGGGGGTGATGGGCAGGGTGAGCGCCTGCCCGGTGTCCGTATTTTTTAACACGATGACTCGCTCCATGAAACCTCCTCTTGCCATTCCCCCGCCGCCATGTTATAATAGTTGCGGAAAGGAGTGGATATGGTGAATATGCAGGAAAATTACAGGTTGATTGAAGCATTGCAGAGCGCTGGCTGGACAGCAGAAGAGATCATCAATCTCATCAAGTATATTGAAAGCGGCGACGAGCAGTACAAACCGAAAAAGGGAGCCTAACCGGGCGCCGGAGCCATCCGGCGTCCGTATTTATTTCGGCGCTCGGGCCACCGCCTCCTGCTCCAGCCTGCCCACAATGACGGCCCACATCTGCTCCGCCATCTCCTCGCTGGTCCCCACGAAGCTGTTCCCCGTGACGGTGAGCTGGACGGGAGGGCCTCCCCACTGCCCCGCGTCCTGGGCGCGGGCCTGGGCGGCGGTGAGCACCCGCTCCCCCTCGTGGAGCAGCGCCGGGTACTCGTCGTAGGGCACCCGGTCCAGGCCGAAGGCGTGTCCTCTGTTCGCGTAGCTCCCCTTCGCGTAGCTCCCTCTGGGCGAAGCCAGCCAGCTCGAATCGGACCGCTCCTTATGGTTACGGGTTGCGTAATCCCCGCGGGACGCATAACTGCTGGCGCTTTCTGCCCCATCGCTTGAACGGACGATATTGGTAGAGGCAAGCCCCTTACTCAGCTCCTGGCCCAACCAATAGCTGGCCTCGGTGGCGTTGGTCAGTCCCGCCGTATTCTCCCGGATGGCGGTGATCTCGTCCAACTCAATGTCATTGAGCGTTTTGACAAAATCGCTGTTTTCGAAATACGCTTTGCCCAGAGCCTCGGTCTGCTCATACAGGCTTTCCAGCTTCGCCCCGGCCTCCGCATCCGTCCCACCGCTCTCGTCATACTGCGCCTTTAGCTCGGCATACTGCCCGGACAGCTCCGCCAGCTTGGCGTTCTCCTCCTCGCTGAACACGCTGCCCTCCTTGCCCAGCAGCACCGCCTCCAGCGCCTCCCGCACATACTGCTCCTCCAGGTTCTCCCGCCGGGCCTGGTTCTCCCCCATGATGGCGTTGATCTCCCCCATGGCCTCCCCCAGCTCGCCGCCCAGGGCGGTCATCTCCGCGCCTATGCCCTGCTTGCGCAGCTCATTGTAGGCGTCTCCGCCCTTGGCCTCCAGCGAGGCCGTCAAATCCCCCAGGTTGTCCGCCATGGCGTCATAGGTGCCCGCCAGGTCGTCGGACAGCCCGCCGAACTCCTTTTCGATGAACGCCAGGATGGCCGCCGCCGCGTCCTCGCCTCCCACCTGCCCTTTGCTCACCATCCCGGACACAGTGCTCTTGTCCACGCCCAGCTCATCCGCCAGCGCCTGGTCCACGTCCACCCCCCGCTCCCGGAAGTAGTTCAGATATTCCTGGGTGGCCTTGCCCGTGGTGCGCATTCGGGACAGCCCGGAGATCATCATGTTCACGTCACTGGAGCTGAGATTCAGCCCTGCTGTGGCGTCGGACAGGTTTTGCAGGACATCCAACGTCTCATCCGGGTCATAGCTGTTCAGCAGCAGCTTGGCGTAGCCCGTGATCTCGTCGTAGTCGTAGTTGGTCTTGGCCGCCATGGTCTCCACCCTGCCCAGGTATTCTCTGGCCTCGTCCTTCCCGCCCAGCCGCTGGGCAAAAGCCATCCGGGTCTGCTCCCGGCCCCCGGCGATGGTAGAACCGCTCTCCACCATCTCCCCGGACCGGCCCTTCACGTCCTCATACAGCCCGCCGTAGTAGTCCTTAAATGCGTCGTCTTTAGCTTCGAAGATTTTCGTTCCGCCTGAAAGCAGGCCAGACGCAGCGCCAGCTAATCCGCCAAAAATCATTCCAGGAACACCAAAAATGGAGCCAGCAGAAACACCCGAAATTGCGTTGCTCAAAGTATCGGAAACCAGCGATGCTGCCGGCGTACCCATAAGACTTGTAAGTCCCACGTCAAATGCTTCGCCGATGCTTTCCGACCAAAGCTGTCCAATTTGGTTGTTCTTCATGCCATTAGCAATCTTGGCCAAATTCATTTCTTGGTCTTCTATGCTACCCTTCCGAATGATTTCAATATTCTCCTTATACATCTTTTGGTTTTCGCTCAGCGCCTTGGTGGTGGCCGCGATCTCGTTGCGCAGCTTCTGCTGCTTCTCCTGGGCCTTTTCGTAGGCGTCGCTGCTGGCCTCGTCCCCCAGCGCCTGGAAGCTCTTTCGGGCCGCCTTGACCTCCTCGTTCACCTCTTGAAGCTTTCTTTGCAGCTCCGTTTTACGCTCAATCAGGCTTCTGTTGGCCTTTTGCAGCGCCTCATAGGTCTGCTGAAGCTGCTGGCTCTCCTTGTCCAGAGCCTTCGTCTTGTCCGTGATGGACGCCAACACCGGGGATGCTTTGTCTACGGCGGTCAGGTAGATATTCAAGCTCTCATTCGGCATAGTGGTTCTCCTTGACACAGTAAAATTCTTCGGTTATACTGAAAATAACCAGGAGGTGCTTCTCATGTTGACTTGGAATCAGATCATCTTTTTTATGGGGGCAGGCGGCCTACTTTCCCTTATTGGATTCTTCCTGTTGATTTCTCAGCCATGGCCGACTACATGGGAAAGTGCAAAAACGTGGTTAAAAAGGACTGTCCCTTTGGCCAGCATCATCTGCCTGTCTCTCGGTATCATTTTTGTTTTGATAGGTGCCCTTTCAATGCTGTAACTACCCGCCGCCCCCTCCGGGGCGGTGTTTTCATGCCCGCCCCACCACCTACTATGCTTTGTCCACAGCGGTCAGATAGATATTCAAGCTCTCATTTGGCATGGCTTCACCCCTTGCAATTTCGAGAAATTTGTGATATATTAAATAATTAAAGGAGGCCTCCACTATGAGTAAAAGGATGAAACAATATCTTCTATGGGTTGCTGTGCCGACCTTGGTCATTTCTTTTGTGTGCCTCTTGCTGTACGCCAGTTGCTTTTAGCCGCTTTTCCTAACTTCTTTCCGCCGCCCCCTCCGGGGCGGCGTTATTTTTTACCCCACCCCTCGCTCTCCCGGCTGGCGAAGGCGTAGGTCAAATCCCGGCACCCCGGCCGGCGCAGCTGCTCATACGCCGTCCAGGGCATTACCCCCTTGTGGCGGAACAGCCAGTACAGGAGGGACAGCTCCGGGTCGCTGCCCTCCTCTATCCGTTTTTTATCTCACGGATGGTGTTCTGCCGGTAGCCGCTCAGCCGCTCCACCGCCCGGGACAGGTCCGCGATTTCCCCCGGCAGCAGCATGGCCTTCACCGTCTCCGCCGGCGTGGCACCGCCGAACTTGGCCTTCAGCCCCTCGTCCCGCAGCTCCTCGCACCCCGCCAGCAGGATGTGGATTTCCTGGTCGTGCTCTATTCCCCTCAGCTCCTCCGCTTTGCCGTAGGGCAGCGCCCGCAGCTCCACCGCCACCGGCTCGCCCAGCGCCCGGCTCAGCCGTTTGATTTCGTACTTGGCCGTGGGCAGGGTTTTCTGCACGTCCGCCGCCTCCGGGCGGAGCATCTGATCCAAAAACTTGCTCAACTTAGATTCCCTCGCTTTCTGTTTTCGTGTGGCCTGGCCGCGTCTGTGCGAACGCAGGAGCGGCGATCAGCGCCCTGTAGCCTATCGCCGCCCCGAAGTGAGCGCAGACGCGGCCGGGCCGCCCAGTTTACTGCGCCTGAATCACGTCCAGCCACTCCCGCCGGGTGAACGTGAACGGGTGGGTGGTCTTGCCCACCTGTCCGGCCTGGAAGTCCATAATGGTCTCGTCGTCGAAGCTCACGTTGTAAAGCGCCACCCGCTCCGCGCCGTAGGCGTCCGGGTCAGCCAGCTTGCCCACGATGGTGGCCCGGATGTCCCGTCCCTCCATGAGCTGGTCCGCCCGGCTCACATTGCGGGTGTACACCTTGTTGACGGTGATGGACCCGGTGCCCTTGATGCTGGTCACCTTGCTGCCCACCGCCATCTCGCCGCACAGGTTCACGTCCGTCTTGTTAAACGCGAACTTGGCCTGGAACGCGCTCAGCTCCGCCCACAGCTCGCCGTCCACCCACACCTCGCCCCAGGTCCCGGAGATCACCCGCTGGTCTAACATTGCCATAAGCTCTCCTCCTCAAATTTCCACCGCGACGAGGATATCCTCAATCGCGTCAAGAATCTTGCACCGCACCAGGATAAACACCTGGGAGCCGGTGTCCGCCTCCCGCAGCTCCCGCTCGCTCATCGCCTCGGTGTCCACCCCACGGCTGGCCAGGTACTGTTCCTGTGCGTCCACGTCGATGTCCACCGTGTACCCCGGCTGGACCAGCTGGTCCCGCTCCAGCCCCATGAAGTACCCCCGGATGGCGGCCACCAGCAGCATCTTGTTGTCATAGCTGTTGGCGTATTTGCCCACGTACTCGTCCTCGGCGGTGGCGGAGATGTCCGTGCGGATCAGGTCCATGATTTCCACAATCTTGATTTTCTTGAAGCTGTCCAGCATCCCCTGGCTGGTGGTGACCAGGCTGGTCACCGCCCGGTTCAGCTTCACCTTCCGCCCGTCCCAGCGCAGGGCCAGCTCCCCAGCCCCCACCGCCTCGTCGCTCTCATCCTTAGTCAGCCGCGCGCAGTCGCTCAGCTCGGGCAGCGGCGCATAGGTGGCGGAGATTTTCATGGGCGTGCCCGCCAGCAGCCCCGCGATTCGGGAGCAGTATTCCGCCGTGGCCCACACCGTGGTGCCATCCGTCATGGCGTCCCCGGTGAAGTTCACAATGGCGTAGTTGTCCGCCCGGTGATTGGGCAGTACCGCTTTGTACTTGGCCCCGTTGTTCAGCCGCTGGCTTTTCACCCAACTGGCGATGTCCGCCGCCTCCTGCGCCGTGCAGCTTGCCGGGCCGCAGACGTAGTCGAACGTCTGGGCCGCCATGTAGTCCAGGGCGTCCGTCAGCTCGTCCTGCGCCCCCAGCACATAGACGACCACCTTCCTGGGCGGCGTGACATAGCCCAGGAACGTCCGCTTGATGTAGTCCTGCGTCTCCTTGCCCAGCACGGCCGGGGTCTGGCTGGCCTGAGTGATGGCAAAGGGGGCCTGCGCCGCCTCGTCCCGGACGATGAGGGCCACCGTGCCCTTGCTCCCCCGGGTGATGGCGGAGATACCCAGCTCGGTGAATGTCACCGAAATCTGGGGACTTGTCAGTTTAGCCATGTGTTGTTACCTCCTGTTTGATGTGCAGCGCGCCCATGTCGGGCAGTTGCTGCATCTGCATAAAGTCCTGCCGGCTCAGCGTGTAGCTCAAGGTGACGGTGACGGCGGCAAAGTCCATTCCGTTGTCCATCTCCCCCTCGTCCAGCACACGGGGCGCTCGGTCCTTGACCCTGATGTACCCAGGCAGGAACAGCCCCAGCAGCGTCATCTGCCGCCGCGTCAGCTCCTGGTCGTCCTGCTGATGATAGGCGTCCACCGGCACAAAGGTGGTCAGGGTGAATTTGGGCCGCAGTTCCACCCCGCCGCAGGAGGCGTTGGGGAAAAACTTCCCGCCTTCGGAAAGCGCCAGCAAATTACTGGGCCGCTCAAATCCTGTGGGGATGTAATCCCGGTAGAGCTTTTCACCCGGAAAAGCCTTCTCCACCAAGTCCGCTATAGCGTCTGCAATGTCGTTGTTTGTAACCATAGGCATCGCCTCCTTTTATGGAATGTGCCCTGCCAGATCAGCCGCTCAGGTGGTCCATGAGACGCCGCCTCATCCGTTCAACTGACTCTTGAATCACCATCTTCGCCTGAATCTGGCTCATGCCGCCCCCGCGCCTTCCCGGATCCGCCTCATCGCGTCCACCACAAATCCACCATCCTTTCCGGCGGTTGACCTCCCCTCCAACATAGCGTTGAATTATCAGTCAACCGTCCTCCCCAACGCGAACTTGCTCTTGCGCGGGTCTGGCCCATAGGGCGTGGCAGCGAGCCGCACCATCCCATCCGCCCCTGCCGGCAAACCTGGGATAAGTTTCATGATTTTGTGCATCGCCAGCGCCCTTTAGCAAAAATTTTTTCATTTCCGGGGCAAGGCTTGTCCTGCGGCGGGACTAACCGCCTGAAGCCGTCACCAAATTCCCTGCCCAATCAGTCCGGCCGCAACAACCTCCCGGACATTGGCCAAAAACGCGGCCTCCTCCTCCGGGCTTTTCGGCTCGCGGGCGATGGTATAGGCCCTACTTGTGCCCATGTTCCCCGGCCCCTCGATGGTCGTGACCTGCTCCACCAGGGTGGGCTGCCCATCAATCGTCACCGTTTGGAGCCCCTTCTCCCGGGTGATTTTTACCTGATACTCTTTCTTCCCATCGGTCCTCGTTTTGTACTCAGTGGTCGTCGTCATGGTATCGCCTCCCCTTGAAGGTATGCCGCTGGACCTGTCCCATTGACCCCGCCGGGGTGGATTTTCAGCGGCAAAATTCAAACTTCGGCTTCGTCAAGGCTGAATACTCAGAAAGACAAAACATAAAATGTTGATATCCGTTCCATCATATGTAATCTTCTCAATTAACTCAGTTAATTTTTTCTTGACAACTCAAATTTGCCATAGTTTAATATGGATAGAGGAGGCGGTTCCTTGAATGAACGCATTCTTGCAATCATCACTGCCAAGGGCATAAGGAGAACAGAATTTGCCCAAAAGCTCAATATATCGCAAGCATATACTTCACAATACAGACTGGGTGTAAATACCGGTAATTGCCAAAAGAGAATCCCGCCCATAAAAGATGTCATCATATCCGCCGGAGGGCGGGAAAAATAAAATGTGCCCGAATCGGGCACAAAGAAGGAGAGCATTATAATGGCTTTTAATGCAAGCACATCAGGTCACCAAATTATTGAATATAGTCCAGACGATACATTTTCTGCACTTCTCACCGCTTTATCAAATTCTAGTCATTATACTGTCAAAGATTCAAATAAATCTGCGCGCACTATTATGATTTCAACGGGTGTTTCATGGAAATCTTGGGGCGAGAACTTGAATATCGCAATTAGCCCCGCAAATGATGGATTTTCTGAAGTTTCCATCCATTCCTCATCTAAGTTTGGTGTCGCGGATTGGGGTAAAAATCAAGAGAATTTTAACACTATTTTAAACCTACTTGCTATAGAACTGGAGCAGTACGAAAAGGTAACACAAGCAACTAAAACAGTTTCAGATGATATACCTACACAAATTAAAAAGCTGGCAGATTTAAGGGACGCTGGCATTTTGACGGAAGCAGAATTCCAAACTAAAAAGGCTGACCTTCTCGCAAAGATGTGATTCTTTGATATTTGCCCCCCAAAAAAATAACTTCCCCACAAACACTGTACCCTTTACTCCTGAGAGCAAAACAATAGAATGTGCCCGATTCGGACACAGGAAAGGAGCGTCCCATGAACAACGAAGAAAAGATTTTAGCAATCCTGGAAGAACACAGCAAGATGTTTGAGAAAATGCAGGCAGATATTTCTGGCCTAAAAGCTAGTCAATCCGCTATGCAGGACGACATCACCGGCATCAAACTCCGTCTGGAGCTTGATGTGGAAAAGCGGTTTGATGCTGTCAACGAGGGCATCGACGCCATTTTGGCGCAGCTGACGCCTAAGAGCCGGGTAGACGAGCTGGAATCTGACGTGGTCGTCCTGAAAACCGCCGTCAGGCTGCTCACCCAGGAGGTCGCCGAGCTGAAAAAAGCCCAGTGAGCGCCGTTGCTTTTCCCGAGCAGCTCCTCCCTGTCCTCACCCGTTACCGCGAGCGATACCACTGGGGCTGGAGCATAACCACACGGCTCATCAATCGGTATTGTGGCACGAATTACACAGAAAAACAGCTGAAAAAGCTGTACCGTCAACAGGCAAAGCAACAAAACGAATAGCAAAATTCCGCCCCGGTGCCGTCACACCGGGGCGGACGATTAGAGGTGAGTCCATATGCCGCCAAACGATAGAGATATGCTGGGCAAAACCGCCGCCGTATATCTCCGAAAATCCAGAGCGGAAGAAGGCCTGGAGACGGACGAGGTCCTGCGCAATCACAGGCAATGGCTGACAGAGTGCGCAGACCGGCACGGCCTGGATATTGTAGCCTATTTCCCGGAGGTGGTCAGCGGCGAAAGCCTCTATGCCCGCCCGCAAATGCTCCAAATGCTGGAGGCCGTGGAGGCCGGGGAATATGACGCGGTGCTCTGCATGGACCTGGACCGGCTCTCCCGCGGCCGAATGAAGGACCAGGGCATTATTCTGGACGCCTTTCGGGACAGCGGCACGCTCATTGTAACTCCTGACAAGGTATATAACCTGACAGATGAGATTGACGACGAGCTGGCCGAGTTTAAAACCTTTATGTCCCGGCGGGAGTACAAGATCATCAACAAACGTCTGCGCCGGGGGCTGCTGCGCTCCATTCAGGACGGCTGTTACGTGGCCAACGCCCCGTATGGCTATAAAAAAACCACCATCGACCGCAAGCCCACCTTGGAAATCTACGAGCCGGAGGCGCAATTTGTGCGCCTCATGTTCGACCTGTACACCCATGGGTACGGCTGCAACTACATCGCCGGGCAGGTCAACGCAATGGGGGCGCGGCCCCATCGCTCCTCCCAATTCAACCGCAGCAGCGTTGCCAAGATCATAACAAACCCCACATACGTCGGGAAAATCGTCTGGAACCAAAAGACGCATATCAAAAAAAGTACCAACCGCAATCAAAAGCACATCACCATTTACAATCCAAGGGAAAAGTGGACCATCACAAACGGCCTACACCCGCCGATCATAGACACACCGACGTATGAGAGGGCGCAGGAAATTATGCAGGGACGATATCGGCCATCCAAACAGGACGGAACAATGAAAAGCCCCCTCGCAGGGCTCATCAAATGCGCAAATTGCGGCGGGAATATGCAGCGGCTGATGATGAAAAACGAGCCCTATTTGCTTTGCCCCAGGAAGGGTTGCTGTGCATCAGCTAAGTTTGCTTACGTGGAGAGCGCAGTCATTGACCATCTGGCGGAGACCCTGGAAAAGCTGGAGCAGGAGCGGCCTGAACACACGACAGACACAGCTCCGCTGGAACTGGCGGTCTCGGCCATAGAAAAGGAGCTGGCTGCGGCGGCCCGCCAAAAAACGCGCCTGCATGAGCTGTTGGAGATAGGCGAGTATGACCTGCCGACCTACCGCGAGCGCATGGCCGCGGTGAGTGAGAAACTGTCCAGCCTGGAGGCCAAGCGGGACGACGCGGTGCGGCAGTTGGAGCAGGCTAAGAATTTTGACCCAAGTGTGCAGGCGGAAAATATCAAAAATGCGTTGAACGCATACCAGTCAAGCGACGCGGCAACGAAAAATGCCCTGCTTCATTCTGTTATCAATCACATTGTTTACAGTAAAGAAAAGAAATCAAAGCCCATGGATTTCAAGCTTTCGTTCTACTTGAAATGATGGGTTATTTTTTTGCCCAAAAGTATATAAGACGTTATATCTTTATCGCGGCAGCTGTCAAAAATTTTTCGGGTGTGGATGCATACGGCCTCGCGGATACCGGCAGTATCGCAAATGGGGCCCGGCTCAATGAATTCGGCCATTTTCGTACCTCCCGATCATGGTTGATAAGAAAGGACGCCAGCATGGCGTTCCCCTTCCACTCCCATGGTATGCACGCAGGGTAAAACGGTGAGGCGCTCCGCTGCTGGCTCCTTTGCCCGTGATGGATACCGTGCCGAATAGGCTTGGTATCCGAACGCTCGTCTCATACGGCCGTCACTCCCTGGCCGAAAAGATTTTTATCACAAATCGCCAGATGCGGAAATTTTTATTTACACCATCGGCTATTCGCTGTATAATTGAGTACAAAGTACGCTCGCCCAAAGAAGAACTATCCCCGTTTCCAGGCGCAGGCTCGAGCTCACAAAAAATACATCCAGCCGGTAAGAAGATGCATCCCATCCACCAAAGGGTAAAAACAGCAGTGTGTTCGAATGGAACACAGAAAGGAGCCCTATGAACAACGAGGAAAAGATTTTAGAGCTATTGACCCAAATGCAGCAGGAGCAACGCCAAATACGCCTGGAACAGCAGGAAATGCGCGAGGAGCAACGCCAAATACGCCAAGAGCAGCAGGAAATGCGCGAGGAGCAACGCCAAATACGCCAAGAGCAGCAGGAAATGCGCCAGGAACAGTTGAGGATGCGTGACGACATCACCCGAATCAACCTCCGCCTGGAGCTGGACGTGGAAAAGCGTTTTGACGCTGTGAATGAGGGCATCGACGCCATCTTGGAAAAACTCACCCCAAAAAGCCGGGTGGATGCGCTGGAGGCGGACGTAACCATGCTGAAAACCGCCCTTCGGGTGCTCACTCAGGACGTTGACCAACTCAAAAAGGCCCAATAACCACCATGCCAAGCGCAGGCTAAAACATACGCAATAAAACGCCCCACTCCACAGTTGCGGAGCAGGGCGTTTTCTTTTTTCTATTTGCGCAGGGCGATCTCATGGCGCTTGGGTCCAGTGGATACGATGGTAATGGGCACGCCGATCCGTCCCTCCAAAAATTCCACGTACGCCTTGGCGTTGGCGGGCAGCACATCGTAGTCCGTAACCCCCCGCACGTCGCACTGCCAGCCGGGCAGCGTCTCAAACACAGGCTTGGCCCCCATCAGCTTAGGCGTGGTGGGGAACTGGTCCGTCACTTCCCCGTCAATCTCATAGCCCACGCATACCTTGATTTCATCCAGGTAGCCCATCACGTCCAAACACGTCAGCGCCACCTGGGTCGCGCCCTGAACCATGCAGCCGTACTTGGTGGCCACCGTGTCAAACCAGCCCACCCGGCGGGGCCGCCCGGTGGTGGCGCCAAACTCGCCCTTGTCTCCTCCCCGGCGGCGCAGCTCATCCCCCTCGGGGCCCAGCAGTTCGCTGACAAAGGGCTCGGTATTGGACCCCACGCTGGAGGAATACGCCTTGGTGACGCAGATCACGTCCTGGATGGCGGTAGGGGGCACTGGGGCCCCCACGCAGCCGTAACCCGCCAGCGTGTGAGAGGAAGTCGTCATGGGGAAGATGCCCAGATCCGGGTCCTTCATGGACCCCAGCTGACCCTCCAGCAGCACGGTCTTCCCCTCCTTCAGCGCCCGATGGAGGAAGCCCACCGCGTCGCCCACATAGGGCCGAATCAGCTCCCGGCAGTCCAAAAGCTGATGATACAGCGCCTTGGCGTCCAGCACCGGCTTATGGTACAGGTGTTCAAACAGGATGTTCTTCACCTCCACGGCCCGGCTCAGCCGCTCCCACAGCCGGTTCTCGTCAAACAGGTCGCACACCTGAATGCCCGTCTTGGCATACTTATCCGAATAGAAGGGCGCGATGCCGCTCTTGGTGGAGCCAAACGCCTTGCCGCCCAGGCGCTCCTCCTCATACCCATCCTGGAGCACGTGATAGGGCATGAGCAGCTGGGCCCGCTCCGACACGATCAGGTTGGGGGCGGGCACGCCCTGCTCCATAACGCTGTTCAGCTCGTCCACCAGCTTGACCACGTCTAACGCCACGCCGTTGCCAATCACGTTGGTGATATGGGGGTAGAAGGTGCCCGACGGCAGAATGTGCAGCGCAAACCGCCCATAGTCGTTGATGATCGTGTGCCCCGCGTTGGCGCCGCCCTGAAAGCGCACCACCACGTCCGACGTCTCCGCCAGCAGGTCGGTGATCTTTCCCTTGCCCTCGTCGCCCCAGTTTGCCCCTACAATCGCTTTTACCATTTCAACATACCTCCACGGGCCGGGATTCGCAGCCAAGCTCTTGGTCTGCCTTATCCGGCTCCGCCCGCCGGCCCATTCGTCCGACGGCTTCTATTATAGTCAACATCTTCCCTTCACGCAACCCTTTTTCACGATTTTTCTCAATCCTATCTTTACTTTCTTAAAGCGGCGTGCTACAATATCAGCGGTCGCCGCGCCGCTTGTCCATGGCGCGGACCTGAACCATTTTTTACGGGAGGATGCCATATGCAAAAGGATCTTCACGATCAGAACGACCTGCTCTACCAGGCTATCCTCGCCCTGAACAGCCTCGAGGAGTGCCGCGCTTTTTTCCAGGACCTGTGCACCGTGGCCGAGCTGCGGGCCATGGCTCAGCGGCTGGAGGTCGCCCAGCTGTTGGACGACGGGCTCATCTACAACGACATTTTGCAGCGCACCCGTGCGTCCAGCGCCACCATCAGCCGGGTGAACCGGGCGCTGCAATACGGCGCGGATGGCTATAAGACCGTGCTGCCCAGGCTGAAGAAATGACGGATTCCTACACCATTCTCGCCCAGTCCTATGACCGGCTCACCGCCGACGTGGACTACAAAAAATGGGCGGATTATATTGAGCGCCATTTTCAAAGGCAGAAACAGCCTGTGCGCACCGTGGCCGAGCTGGGCTGCGGCACCGGCAGCTTGACCAGCCTGCTGGCCCGGCGGGGCTATGCAATGACCGCCGTGGACCTCTCCCCCGATATGCTCTCCATCGCCCAGCAGAAATGCGGCGGGCTGGATATACTATTTCTGTGCCAGGATATGTCCCGGCTCACCCTGCTGGAGCCGGCGGACGCCGTGGTGTCCTGTCTGGACAGCATCAATTACATCACCCGCCCCGCCGCGCTGCGGCGGACCTTTCAGCGGGTGCACCGGGCGCTGGCCCCCGGCGGGCTGTTCCTCTTTGATGTCAAGACCCCCCTGGCGCTGGAGAGCGCCGGAGGGCAGACCTATTTGGACGAGGACGAGGAGCTGTTCTGCGTCTGGCGCGGGGAGTACAGCCCTCGCCGCCGCGTGTGCGGCTACGGGCTGGACCTGTTTGTCCGCCGTCCGGACGGCGCGTGGGACCGGGGCGGCGAATACCATGAGGAGTACGCCTACACTCTGGACGAGCTGGACCGCTTTCTGCGGGAGGCCGGCTTTCAGCGCGTCCGTCAGTACGATGACAAAAAGCTGACCCCGCCGGGACCGGCTTCGCAGCGGGTGTTTTTCGCCGCCAGAAAGGATTGAACCCAACATGGACCAACTGATTCGCGTCATCGCCAAGGATGCCCCCGTCAAAGCCATGGCCATCTCCGCCCCCAGCACGGTGGAGCGGGCGCGGGCCATTCACGACTGCTGGCCGGTGGCCTCCGCCGCCCTGGGCCGTCTGCTCATGGCCGCCTCCATGATGGGCGCCGCCATGAAGGAAAAGGACGGCGCAGTCACCCTCCGCGTGCGGGGCGGCGGTCCGCTGGGCTCCCTCACCGCGGTATCCGACAGCTGCGGCAATGTCCGGGGCTATGTGCAAAACCCCGCCGTAGACCTACCCCGAAAGGCCAAGGGGAAGCTGGACGTAGGCGCCGCCGTGGGCTGCGACGGTGAGCTCACCGTTATCAGGGACCTGGGCCTGAAGGAGCCCTACATCGGCTCCGTACAGCTGGTGGGCGGCGAAATCGCCGAGGACGTGGCCGCTTATTTTGTAGAGAGCGAGCAGGTCCCCACCGCCTGCGCCTTAGGGGTGCTCATCGCCCCCGACCAAACCGTGCAGGCCGCCGGAGGCTATCTCATCCAGCTCCTTCCCGGCGCGGACGACGCCGTTATCTCCGCTGTGGAGCGGGGCATTGCCAAGCTGGGCGCGGTCAGCGCCCGGTTGGACGCGGGCATGGCCCCCCTGGAGCTGCTTCAGGCGGTGCTGGCCGAATTTGAATTGGAGGTCTTGGAGACTGCCCCGGTGGAGTACCGCTGTTACTGCTCCGCCGAGCGGGTGTCCCGTGCCCTCATCAGCATGGGCGCGGACGAACTCACTTCTCTCATCCAGGAGCAGGGCGGCGCGGAGCTCACCTGCCAGTTCTGCGACAAGGTATACCGCTACTCCGCCGACGAGCTGCAAAAGCTTCGGGACGAGGCCATTGCCAAGTAACGCCAAAATTTTTAAATTTCTTATTGACATACTCCCCATTGTTTGTTATAATGATTTTCGCCGTCTGACAAATGGAAGAAACAACTGGGGAGCATAGCTCAGCTGGGAGAGCACTTGCCTTACAAGCAAGGGGTCACAGGTTCGAGCCCTGTTGTTCCCACCAAGTTTTTGATTGTATGTGGCGCGGTAGTTCAGTTGGTTAGAACGCCGGCCTGTCACGCCGGAGGTCGAGGGTTCAAGTCCCTTCCGCGTCGCC
>ERZ808028.327-NODE-327-length-44669-cov-11.128386_pt1 | contig 44669 bp, 48 predicted proteins | sample MGYA00380184_ERZ808028 | MGnify/ENA primary metagenome ERZ808028 (study PRJEB31490, sample SAMN06133397) | mouse gut metagenome | isolation source: J8_1 | host: mice | place: China: Chengdu | collected 2015-05 ...
GCCCAGATAGCTCAGTTGGTAGAGCAGAGGACTGAAAATCCTCGTGTCACTGGTTCGATTCCGGTTCTGGGCATTTTCCTATTATCCATGGACCACTAGCTCAGGTGGTAGAGCACTTGACTTTTAATCAAGTTGTCTGGGGTTCGAATCCCCAGTGGTTCAGTAAAGTGAAACATAAACTCGAATTGGGGATTCGAACCCCGGTTTGATATCCCCCCAGTGGTTCAGTAACTCAATATCCTCATAAATACAAAAGTCTCTGACAGCTTATGGCAACATATGCATTTCAGAGATTTTTTAATGCTTTTTTACAGATGAAATGATTTTTCCTAACGCCGGAAGGTAATTTTTTATAGGAATTTACAGCGGAGTATGATACTATTATGTGGGCGTATGGTATAGTAAACGACATAACAAATATACAGAAACTTTTACAGAACCGAAGGCACAATTTCAGGGCAGCCTGTACGCACCGGATCAAAGCAATTATGGGAGTACAGAAATGGACAGGATAAAGAGACAATTTTCGGCACTATTCGATCATATAAGTGAATGTATGGCACCGATCATTCCGATCGTGCTGGCCGGCGGTATCTTCAAGATGATCGTGCTGCTGCTTGGTGCATTTCATATTTTATCCGGAACGACAGAGACGATTCTGTCTGCAATCGCCACGGCGCCGTTTTATTTTCTGCCGGTTCTGGTAGCTTATTCTGCGGCAAAGCATTTTGAGACGGATCCTTTGATCGCGATCATAAGCGTCTGTGTGATGCTGCTTCCTGATTTTTCGGAGCTGATGGAGAGCGGTGAGAAAGTAACGTTTCTGGGCATTCCGGTAGTGCCGGCGACTTATGCTTACAGCGTGATACCGATTATTCTTTTGATTTACCGTACATCTCACATCGTGCGGGTATTAAAGCGGCTGATCCGGGAGAGCCTGCAGCCCTATTTTCTGGCGGCCTGTGCGATCCTGCTGACGTCTCTGCTGGGAATTCTGGTGATAGAGCCTGCGGTCAGTCTGATCAGCAATGCACTGGCAGATGCATTGAACAATATGCAGGTAAAAGCGCCGGTAGTGGCATGGGGACTTTTCTGTGCGCTGACATTGCTGCTGGTCTCTACAGGTATGCACTGGATCTTCATGACGCTGGCGATCACACAGATTGGTCTTACGGGCGTGGATTACGGTATTATGGCGGCGCTTTTTGCCGCGAACATGTCGCTTGGCGGATGTGATCTGGGCGTGTGTGTACGGTCGAAGCAGAAAGAGAAAAAGACGATGGCGGCCAGCGCCATGGTGACGGTACTGGTTACAGGTATTGCCGAACCGTCCATCTTCGGTATATGTTTTAAGGAGAAAACGCCGATGATCGGCAATGTTCTGGGCTGTATGATTGCCGGTATCGTGCAGGGAATCCTGACGGTGCACTGTTACATTTTTACTTTTGCAAGCATGTCGTCCATTTTGATGTTCTACAGTGTGGATGAGGCGGGAAATCTGGTGAAAGCGATCGTGATCGGAGTTGTCGCTTTTGTGGCCAGCTTTCTTATTACTCTTTTAGTATATCGGGATAAGGAAGAGAGACCGATATAAAGTACAGACGGGAAGAGGACACTATCTGCGGCGGGGGAATAGAATGAAAAAGATCATGTTTTTTGAGGGCGATATTGAGACACAGGGGTATTTTTCGAGGCAGATTGCCGAGGCGATGCAGCAGCTTGGGCATGATGTTTTTATCTATGATCTGAGCAGCCCCTGGAGCAGCACGGAGAAATTTTTCCGTTTTTTTGAAAAAGGCAATACGGTGCTGATCAATTTCAATTTCCACGGCATGAGCGGAGAACCCTTTTTTCTGGATGAAAATGATAAAATGATGTGGGACGCGCTTGACATACCGAGTTACAATATAGTTGTGGACCACCCGATGTACTACCATCATTTTCTGGAAAAAGTCCCAGGCAATTATCATCATATCAGTATAGACCGGAATCATGAAAAATATATGCGGCGGTTTTTTCCGGAGATTGTCAGGGGGCCGTATCTGCCGCTGGCGGGGACGGAGCTTTATCCGAATAAATCCAGTGTGCCGGTGACGTGCCGCAGATATGATGTCATGATGGTCGGCAACTATTGCGTGCCGCAGACTTTTGAGCGGTTTATCACCAGAATTGATGATGAGTATACGGCCTTTTACTATGGAATGATCGACGATCTGTTTGCCAACCCGCACAGAACGGTGGAAGAGGTGGCGGAGGCTCATTTGAGAGATGAGCTGGGAGAAGTGCCGGAAGAGGAATTGAAAAAGACGATGGCGGCGCTCACATTCATAGATTTGTATGTGCGGTATACGCTGCGGGGCAGGATTGTTCAGGAGCTGGTGGATGCGGGCATCAAGGTGCATGTGTTCGGGGACGGATGGGACCGGCTGCCTTGCCGGCATGAGGAAAATCTGATCCTGATGAACAATCTGGATTCTGCAGGATGTTTAAAAAAGCTCTGCCAGGCGAAGATTTCACTGAATGTGATGCCGTGGTTTAAGGACGGGGCCCATGACAGGATCTTTAATTCAATGTTGAACGGCGCCGTTTGTTTGACGGACAGCAGCATATATTTGGACGGTATACTGCATGACAATGTGGATTGCAGTCTCTATTCCCTGAAAGAGATAGAGAAGCTGCCGGAAATCGCGGGGCAGCTGCTTATGGATCCGGACCGGATGCAGCAGATTGCAGACGAGGGATACCGTCTGGCCAAAGCCGGGCACACCTGGGCGCACAGGGCCGCGCAGCTGCATACACTGATAGAGAATACAGGAAATGAATAAGAAGGTTCATGTAAAATGAGACAGGCTTGAAAGGAAGGATACTTTGTATGGACTTTTTTGACAAACGGAGACAGAAGAGAAGAGAGCGTATTCAGAGATTGTACGAGAGGCAGAAAAGGCTCCGTGCGCTGCTGCGGGAGCACGGTTCGGACATTCTGAATTCGGAAAATTTCAAGGGGACGCGGCGGCATATCCAGCACGGCAATATGACGGTGTACAGCCATGTCATGAATGTGGCCAGGTACAGTCTTTTGCTGAACAAAAAGTTCCGGCTGGGCTGCAACAAGCACGATCTGATCAGAGGCGCTCTGCTGCACGACTATTTTCTCTATGACTGGCATGACAAGACGCAGATTCCGCAGCGCAAGCGGCTGCATGGATTCTGGCATCCGGGCATCGCGCTGCGCAATGCGGAGAAGGAGTATAAACTTACCGACAGGCAGCGGGAGATCATTCGGAAGCATATGTGGCCTCTGTCTGTTGTGCCGCCCACTTGTAGGGAGGCGTGGGTGGTGACCACTGCGGACAAATACTGCTCTTTGATGGAGACGATCGGGCTGCACAAGGGGCATGGCGCGAAAGCGTCCTGACAGGAAGACCGGAGATGGCAAGAACGAGATTGCGCTGCACAAGGGGCATGGCGCGAAAGCGTCCTGACGGAAAAAGCGGGACAGACAGAATGGATGAAAAGAGAAACGGGGCCGGGGCAGCGGCAAAAGAAAGCAGTTTGTATGCGCAGCTGTCCGCCTATTGCGGCAGCGATCATTATCCGTATCATATGCCGGGGCATAAGCGCAGCCGGACAGCGGGCGGGATGGCCCAGTATTACGGAATCGATATCACGGAGATAGACGGTTTTGATAACCTGCATCATGCGGAAGGGATTCTGCAAAAGGCCCAGCAGCGGGCCAACAGGCTGTATGGAGAAGAAGGGACGGAAACCTTTTTTCTGGTCAATGGGAGTACCTGCGGTGTACTGGCTTCTGTCATGACGGCTCTCAGGCGGGGCGGGGAAATTCTGATTGCGCGCAACTGCCATAAGTCGGTCTATCATGCCGCGATTCTGCAGGAACTTCGGCTTCATTATTATGAGCCGCCGGTACTTGAAGCGTATGGTATCTGCGGCGGTGTGGATGCGGAGGAAATAGAGCGCCTGCTCGGGGCATATCCGGACTGCGGGGCGGTTGTTATCACCTCCCCCACGTATGAGGGGATCCTATCCGATGTGCAGGCCGTGGCGGATGCGGTGCACGCGCGGCATAAGATCCTGATCGTGGATGAGGCCCACGGTGCGCATCTTGGGCTGCATGAGTCTGTGCCGCCGGGAGCGTTGTCACAGGGGGCGGATCTGGTGATCCACAGCCTCCATAAAACACTGCCCGCCATGACGCAGACAGCGCTTCTCCACGTACAGGGAGAACGGGTTGACCGCGGCAGGCTGCGCAGATATCTGTCCATGCTGCAGTCCAGCAGTCCTTCCTATGTACTGATGGCCAGCATGGATTCCTGTATCCGCTATGTGGAAACTCATGGTGCGGAGCGTTTTGCGTTTATGAAGCGTCAATACCTGTCTTTTTGTAAAAAAGTGGCAGGCTGCCGTCATCTGGAAATCGGAAATGCGGCAAATGCAGGGCAGATGAGCCATATAGCAGGCTGGGATATGGGCAAGCTGCTGATCTGCGTGAAGAATGGGGTGCTGAACGGCCGGCAGTTATATGACCTGCTGCGGGAGGAATATCATCTGCAGATGGAGATGGCGGCGGAGCGTTATGTGCTGGCGATCATGACGATCATGGATACGGAGGAAGGCTGGCAGAGATTGGCTGCCGCATTGTTGGAGATTGATGATAGGATAGAGACAGGGGCGGTCACGATCACTGCGCGGCGGACAGAGACAGGGGTGACGGCCGCGCATATACCGGAGAACAGGACAGAGCAGCCCGTGCAGAAGAAAAAAGAATCGGAAGCGGAAGAAGCAGGACAGACGGCGGCCGAAGCCTATCTTGGAAAGCGGGAGGAAGTGCCGCTTGATGGTGCCGCGGGCAGAGTGGCAGCTGATTTTATCAATCTGTATCCACCGGGGATACCGCTGATCGTACCGGGAGAAGTGGTGAGTGAAGCGCTGACAGAAGAGATCCGAAGATATATGTGCGCAGGGTTGCACGTGCAGGGTGTGACGGCGGAAGGGAAAATAGCGGTGACGCCGGACAGGTGCAGGTGACTGCGGCAGTTTGGTTTTCGGTTACGGAATTTGCACGAATGATTTGAAATTACGGCAAAAATGTGGCATTATTAAAGGAGAGACAATTATCGGTAAAAGGTATTTGGCACTATGGGAAAAATCGTATGCCTGATGGGCAGGAGTTCATCGGGAAAGGACACAATTTATAAGAAACTTCTGCAGCAGGATAAAGTGATCGTGGAAAATATCGTCCCATATACCACCAGGCCGATCCGGGCCGGGGAGAAGGACGGGGTGGAGTATCATTTTACGGACGAAGAGGGCTTTCAGAAACTGCTCGGAGCAGGCAGCGTGATCGAGGCCAGAGCCTATCATACCCGGCTGGGATTGTGGCGGTATTTTACAGTCGCGGATGAGAGGGTCGATCTGGAGCGGTGCTCTTACATGATGATCACTACACTGGAGGCATATGAGCAGATACAGAAATTCTACGGTGCGGACAGGGTGCTGCCGGTTTTGATCGAGCTGGATGACGGAATTCGGCTGCAGCGGGCGCTGGATCGGGAGAAGGCGCAGGACCAGCCCAAATATGAGGAGATGTGCAGGAGATTTCTGGCGGATGCGGAGGACTTTTCAGAAGAGAGGATCCGGCAGGCGGGCATCGTAAAAAGGTTCTATAACAATGATTTGGAAGAGTGTCTGGAAGAAATAACCGGCTATCTAAAGGATAACATCTGACTTCTGGGTAGTAACGGTAACGGAGCAGTATCTTTAGACGGAAACACCGGTAAGAATGTGACGCACAGTGGAAGCAATGTCTGTGACAGAACAGTGTCTGTGGCCAGGAACACTGGTAAGAGCACAATGCACAGCGGAGGCAACGTCTGTAACAGAGCAGGACAGAATAAGGAAAATGGACAACATGGTAAGAGGGGGAGGCGGCCGGCATGGATATTAAAGTCAATAATGTGCAGCAGGCGATGCCGGTAGAACAGACGGCGCAGCTGCAGGAGACGGACGGTACTTTCAAGTTCACGCTTGTCAGCAGGATCGAGGAGCAGGAGCTGCAGAATGCGCTTGCGAATATGATGGAGGAGATCACCCGGCAGGGTGATAAGCTGGCCAAGCACCGGGACATCAAGGATATGAAGCGATACCGGGCGCTGATCAAGGATTTCATGAATGAAGTAGTCAACCGCTCCCACGCTTTTTCCAGAGAGAATTTTCTGGACAGAAAGGGACGGCACAGGGTATACGGTATCATCCGTCTGATTGATGAAAATCTGGATCAGCTGGCACAGGAACTGGTAAAAGACGAGCAGGACAATCTGGCCATTTTAAGTAAGATCGGGGAAATACGAGGGCTGCTGCTGGATATTTTCACGTAAGGATACTGCAGGAACGCAGTCAGTAGCAAATCAAAAAACATGGGATATGGCCGGAAGCATCGCTGTCCGGTTAAGGGACGAAAAACAGGGGAACAAAGAGACAGGTACAGTTGAGAAGATAAAGCGGGTGGGGTTATAGATGGCTAAATTTACGGATATAGTGGGACAGGAACAGCTGAAAGAACATTTACAGAATGCGATCGCCATGAACAAGGTTTCGCATGCGTATATCATCAATGGGGAGCGGAATGCCGGCAAGGAATTCATAGCGAAAGTTTTTGCGATGGCGCTGCAGTGCGAGAAGAAAGAGGCGGAACCCTGCGGGGAGTGTCATTCCTGCAAACAGGCACTGAGCAATAACCAGCCGGATATCATTTATATCAGTCATGAGAAGCCCAATACGATAGGGGTGGAGGATATCCGGGCACAGATCAATAACGATATTGTGATCAAGCCTTATAGCAGTCCGCGCAAGATTTATATTGTCAATGAAGGGGAGAAAATGACGCCGCAGGCGCAGAATGCGCTCCTTAAAACGCTGGAGGAGCCGCCGGAGTACGCGGTGATTCTGATTTTGACGACCAATGTGGAGGCGCTGCTTCCTACGGTGCTCAGCAGATGTGTGGTGCTGAATATGAAGCCGGTGTCGGATGCGCTGGTGAAGAAATATTTGATGGAGCAGCTGGGGGTGCCGGATTACAAGGCCAATATCTGTGTGGCTTTTGCCAGAGGCAATATCGGCAAGGCAAAACTTCTGGCCAGCAGTGAGGAGTTTGAGAAAGTCAAGGACGAGGCGATCTCTCTGGTCAAAAACATCAATGATATGGAGATTCACGAGATTGTCAAGGCGATCAAGAAGATTTCCGAGTATAAATTCGATGTCAATGATTATCTGGATATTTTGATGGCCTGGTATCGGGACGTGCTCTTTTTCAAAGCTACCAAGGATGTGAACAGTCTGGTCTTCAAGGAAGAGATTCAACAGATCATGCGGGTGTCGGACAGAAGCACTTATGAAGGGATAGAGACGATCGTGAATGCACTGCAGAGTGCAAAGAAGAGGCTGGAGGCCAACGTCAATTTTGATCTGACGATGGAACTGCTGCTTCTGGCGATTCAGGAGAATTAGGCAGTTTGGCCCGCGGTATGCGGGAATCTACAAATGGAGGTTGATAGATTATGATACGAGTGATAGGCGTGCGGTTTCGTACCGCCGGCAAGATATACTATTTTGCTCCGGGCAAATTGAATGTTAAGCGAAACGATCATGTGATCGTGGAGACGGCGCGGGGCATCGAGTACGGTACAGTGGTGGGCGAGCCGAAGGAGGAGCAGGATGACAAGGTAGTACAGCCGCTCAAATCGGTGCTGCGCATCGCTACGCCGAAGGATGACGAACAGGAAGCGGCCAATAAGCTGAAAGAAAAAGAAGCCTTTAAGATCTGTCTGGAGAAGATCAGGAAACATAATCTGCAGATGAAACTGATCGATGCGGAGTATACGTTTGACAATAACAAGGTGTTGTTTTATTTTACGGCGGACGGACGGATCGATTTCCGTGAGCTGGTGAAGGATCTGGCGTCTGTTTTCAAGACAAGGATCGAGCTGCGGCAGATCGGTGTCAGGGATGAGACAAAGATTCTGGGCGGCATCGGTATCTGCGGCAGACCTTTGTGCTGCCACACGCATTTGTCGGAATTTGCGCCGGTGTCCATCAAGATGGCGAAAGAGCAGAATCTTTCGCTGAATCCGACCAAGATATCGGGTGTCTGCGGGCGTCTGATGTGCTGTCTGAAAAATGAGGAAGAGACTTACGAGGAATTGAACCGGAGGCTGCCGAATGTGGGGGATTTCGTGACCACGGATGACGGGCATAAGGGGGAAGTCCACAGTGTGAATGTGCTGCGTCAGCTTGTAAAAGTGGTCGTGAATGTGGATGACGAGAAGGAGATTCAGGAGTACCGGGTGGATCAGCTTCGTTTTAAAAGACGGCACGGCAAGAACCGCAAGATGGATGTCAATGAGGCGGAGCTTAAGGAACTGGAGAAGCTGGAGAAGCAGGACGCTTCGAAGTCGAAGCTGGATGATAATTAAGGCGGACGGCTTAAGTGCGTTCCGGGTGAAATGCAGTGAAGTACAGTAAAATGTAAGGAATGAGTATGGTGTCGGAGAATGGAGTTTTTCTGAAGGAACATGAAAGGATTGATGATCTGGAGCGCAACGGTTATCGGATCATTCAGGATACGCACCGTTTCTGTTTCGGTATGGATGCGGTGCTGTTGTCCGGGTTTGCCAGAGTTAAGGACGACGCCAGGGTGTTGGATCTGGGCACGGGAACCGGGATTATTCCGATCCTGCTGGAGGCGAAGACGAAAGCGGCGCATCTGACGGGGCTGGAGATTCAGGAGGACAGTGCGGATATGGCAAGGCGCAGTGTGCGTCTGAATGGTCTGCAGGAGAAGATTTCAATAGTGACTGGGGATATTAAAGAGGCAGGGAGTCTGTTTGACGCTGCTTCTTTTGACGTTATTACCAGTAACCCGCCGTATATGACGGCGCAGCATGGACTGACCAACCCGGAGGATGCGAAGGCGATAGCGCGGCATGAGATCCTGTGTACGCTGGAGGATGTGATCGCGCAGGCGGCGAGACTGCTTCGCCCGGGCGGGAATTTTTTCATGGTGCACAGGCCGTTTCGGCTGGCGGAGATCATGGTGCTTTTGCGGGCGTACAGGCTGGAACCGAAGCGGATGCAGCTGGTGTATCCGTTTGTGGACAAGGAGCCGAATATGGTGCTGATCGAGGCGAACCGGGGCGGAAAACCGCGGATGACGGTGGAAAAGCCGCTGATCGTGTATCGGGAACCCGGGGTCTATATGGAGGAGATTTATGAGATATATGGTTATTAAAGAGCGGGAGGCTTTGCGCCTTTGAACTGCCTGTATCTTGGAAAGATATATTATCGGTGGATAAACAGATAAACAGAGGAGAAAGGTTCGAAGGATCGGATCAGGGAGAAGTTATGAAAAGCGGTAGAAGATATGTGCGGAAAGATTTTGCGGCGGTGGCGCTGGCAGTCTGCTTTATGTGCTGTGGATGCGGCAATGGGCAGGAGGAGGCGCTGGCTGATGCCGTGATCGGAGGAGACGCGGAGGCCGGCGGCGGCTTAGAAGATGCTGTGGGAGAGAATGTGAACGGGACAGAGGCCGGCGGTAGTACGGAGGATACATCTGTATCTGGTTCTGAGGCTGAGGGAGCGGAAGATAAGGGCGCAGAGTCTGTCAGCGGTAATGCGTTGGCGTCAGGGGGAGAAGAAGGCGGCACAGCTGCAGCAGAAGGGGCAGAAGGGACGGAGACGGCGCGCAGGGAGCCAGTTAAGGTCAAAGGGATCTATGTGAGCGGTCCGGTGGCGGGGATCGCCAGGATGGACGAGCTGATCGAACTGGTGGATCAGACGGAGTTGAATGCTGTTGTCATTGATATCAAAAATGACGAAGGCAAAGTGACTTATGACATGCAGTCGGAGCAGGTGCTGGAGATCGGGGCCAGCGTAAATTATATATCGGATATTGAGGCCCTGGTGACAAAATGCAAAGAGAAGAATATTTATCTGATCGCCCGCATCGTGGCGTTCAGGGATCCGTATCTGGCGGAACAGAAGCCGGAATGGGCAGTGCATACGAAGGAAGGAGATGTTTTCCGGGATAAGAGCGGCCTTGCGTGGGTGAATCCGTATGAGAGAGGGGTCTGGGATTATCTGGTGGAGATCGCGTCGGAAGCGGCGGCGGTCGGCTTTGACGAGGTGCAGTTTGACTATATCCGGTTTTCTACGGATGTAAAAGCGGATGAAGTGGATTACGGGCCGGAGGCTGAGACGGTCGGTAAGATTGATATCATAACGGAATTTACGCAGTATATCTATGAGAAGTTAAGGCCGCTGGGGGTGTATGTGGCGGCGGATGTGTTCGGTACGGTAATCGAGAATGAGACGGATCAGCAGATCGTGGGGCAGGATTATGTGAAAATGGCGGAATATCTGGATTATATCTGTCCGATGATCTATCCTTCTCATTACAGAAACGGCTCATATGGGATCGCGGTGCCGGATGCGGATCCCTATCATACGATCTACGGGGCGTGTTCTGCTTCCGTACAGGAGCTGGGGATGCTTCCGGAGGAAAACCGCGCGCATGTGCGTGCGTGGCTGCAAAGTTTTACGGCCAGCTGGGTGCCGGGGCATATCAGCTATGGCCCGCAGCAGATCCGGGCACAGATCAAAGGGGCCTATGATGCGGGGTATGACGAGTGGATCCTGTGGAATGCGGCGGTGAAGTACCAGCGGGATTCTCTTTTGACGGACGAGGAGGCTGAGGCGGAACGGCAGCAGTGGGAGACGGAGAAGGAAACTAAGAAGCAGGAAGCAGCGGCGGAAGAGACGACAGGACAGCAGGGAGCAGCGCCGCAGGAAGAGACGGCAGGAGAGCAGGGAGAAGCGGCGCAGGAAGAGCCGGCGGAACAGCAGGAACAAGTACCGCAGGAAGAAACGCCGCAGGATAAGACAGCAGGGACGGTGCCGGAAGGTATAGCAGGGCAGCCGACAGGTACAGATCCGGATGCATCGACAGGGCAGCAGGCGGTTACAGCGCAATAGCAGCATATAGAGGTATCGGTGCGGTATGGCAGAGGATGCGCCGGAGGCAGCAGTAGAACAAGAGAAGACCGCAGGAGGAAGGAAGATGACAGGAATGTTATATTTGTGTGCGACTCCCATCGGGAATCTGGGGGACATGACGCCGCGGGTGGTGGAAACGCTGCGGGAGGTGGATCTGATCGCGGCGGAGGATACGCGCAACAGTATCAAACTGCTCAATCATTTTGAAATTAAGACTTCTATGACCAGCTACCATGAATATAATAAAGTAGAAAAGGCAGACTATCTTGTGGCGCAGATGCAGCAGGGAAAGAATGTGGCGCTTGTCACGGACGCAGGGACGCCGGGGATCTCGGATCCGGGGGAAGTGCTGGTGGCGAAATGCCATGAGGCCGGGATCGCGGTGACTTCTCTTCCCGGAGCAGCGGCCTGCATCACGGCGCTCACGCTGTCGGGACTCAGTACGCGCAGGTTCTGTTTCGAGGCTTTTCTGCCGGCGGACAAGAAGGAGAAGGCGGCGATTCTGGAGGAGCTAAAGGAAGAATCGAGGACAATCATACTTTATGAAGCGCCGCATCATCTGGTGCGGACGCTGGGGGAACTGGCAGAGGCGTTGGGAAACCGGCGGCTGACGCTTTGCCGGGAATTAACGAAGAAGTTCGAGACGGTGCTGCCGACTACGATCGAGGGAGCCCTTTCGCTGTATGAAAAGGAGGAACCGCGGGGAGAGTATGTGCTGGTGATCGAGGGCAAGAGCCTTTTGCAGAAGCGGGAGGAGGTGCGGGAATCGTGGCTCAGTATGAGCATTGAGGAGCACATGGCATACTACACAGAGACAGGTTTGGATGAAAAAAGCGCCATGAAGCAGGTAGCAAAGGACCGCGGAGTGCCAAAAAGAGAGATTTATCAACATTTATTAACAAAGTGAATTGACAAAATGCAGAAAACCCGTAAAATTAAGGTTGACAAACATAGTAACAGAGAATATACTTTGAATGTCAAACTATTTTATTAACGGGGAAAAGGAGAGCAGAGAAATGTTAGAGAGAGTTATCGAGATTATTCAGGAGCAGTTAAATTTAGAAGGAGTGGAAATCACAGAGGATTCTTCTTTCAAGGATGATTTGGGCGCTGACTCTTTAGACTTATTTGAGCTTGTGATGGCTTTTGAGGAAGAGTATGGTGTTGAGATTCCTTCTGAAGACTTAGAGCAGATCACGACAGTAGGCGCTGTGATCGAATATATGAAGAGCAAAGGCGTAGAGGCATAGGCGGCAGCATGAAGACTAAGATTACAGAACTTCTGGGGATCGAATATCCGATCATCCAGGGCGGTATGGCGTGGGTTGCCGACTATCATCTCGCGGCGGCTGTTTCGGAAGCAGGCGGACTCGGGATCATCGGGGCGGGCGGCGCTCCGGCGTCTTTTGTCAGGGAGCAGATCCAGAAGACGAAAGAACTGACGAAGAAGCCTTTCGGCGTGAATGTGATGCTGATGAATCCGGAAGCGGACGAGATTGCCAGGGTCATTGTGGAAGAAGGTGTTCCGGTAGTCACTACCGGGGCGGGTAATCCGGGCAAATATCTGGCTTCGTGGAAGGAAGCCGGTATCAGGGTGATTCCGGTGGTTGCCAGTGTGGCGCTGGCCAGGATGATGGAGCGTGCCGGTGTGGATGCGGTGATCGCAGAGGGCACGGAGTCCGGCGGACATATTGGAGCTGCCACGACCATGACGCTTGTGCCGCAGGTAGTGGATGCGGTGAAGATTCCTGTGATCGCGGCGGGCGGCATTGCAGATGGCAGAGGCTTCGCGGCGGCTGTGATGCTGGGCGCGGAGGCAGTGCAGATGGGCACAAGGTTTGTAGTTGCCAAAGAGTCCATCGTACATGATAATTATAAGAAGAAGATTCTGGCGGCCAAGGATATCGATTCGGAAGTAACGGGCACAAGCCACGGACATCCGGTTCGTCAGCTGCGCAATAATATGACCAGAGAGTACCTGAAATTGGAGAAGGCCGGAGCGCCTTTTGAGGAATTAGAGCACCTGACACTGGGAGCGCTGCGCAAGGCGGTGGTGGAAGGTGATACTGTCAACGGTACACTGATGGCTGGACAGATTGCGGGCATGATCAAGGAAGAGATGACCTGCGCAGAGATGATTCAGGAGATTATGAAGCAGGCAGAGAGCTTGTTAAAATAAGAATGTGAGCAAATTTGACAGGGTTTGCCCATGGGCAGACCCTTTTTTAGAGGCAGATACTTTGAATTTCAAAGTATTGAGCGGTATAGAAATACAGGTAAAACAGAAGAAAAAGTACAAGAGTAAATTTGAAGCAGTGCGCAAAGAGTGCGCGGAAAAGGGGATATTATGGGAAAAACAGCATTTATGTTTCCGGGGCAGGGCGCCCAGTATGTGGGGATGGGAAAGGATTTCTATGAACAGATCCCTGTGAGCAGAGAGATGTTTGAGCTGGCGGGTAAGGCCAGCGGGCTTGATGTGGCGGCTCTTTGCTTTGAGGAGAATGAGCAGATCAATATTACAGAGTACACGCAGATTGCCATGCTGGCGACAGAGGTGGCGATGTTAAAAGCGATAGAGGAAAAGGGATTTAAGCCGGATGTGACGGCAGGTTTGAGTCTGGGTGAGTATGGTGCGCTGGCGGCCAGCGGCGTGATGAGCGCGGAAGACGTATTTAAGGTGGTGCGCAAGCGCGGGATTTATATGCAGGAGGCCGTGCCGAACGGCGGCGCCATGGTGGCGGTGCTGGGGCTGGATACGGCAGTGATCGAGAAGATCTGTGAGGAGACGGAAGGCTTCGTGTCCATCGCGAACTATAACTGTCCGGGGCAGATCGTCATTACCGGCGAAGAGGGTGCAGCGCAGGCGGCGGTGGAGAAGCTGACGGCAGCAGGCGCTAAGAGATGCGTGCCCTTGAAGGTCAGTGGACCCTTCCACTCTCCGATGCTGGCAGGCGCCGGGGAGAAACTGGCGGCAGAGCTGGAGCATGTTACGATAGGGGAGATCCAGATTCCTTATATTGCCAATGTGACTGCAGATTATGTGACGGACAAGGCTGAGGTGAAGCCTCTTTTGGAAAAACAGGTGTCTTCTTCCGTGCGCTGGCAGCAGACGGTGGAGCGGATGATCGCAGACGGGGTGGATACTTTTGTGGAAATTGGGCCGGGAAAGACGCTGTCCGGGTTTATGCGCAAGATCAGCAGGGACGTAAAAGTCGTAAACGTAGAGAAAGTGGAAGACCTGGAGAAGCTGCAGGGACTGATGGCATAAGGATTTTAGTGGAAAGACACAATGTGGATCGGAGGAGTATATGTTAGAGGGAAAAGTGGCGCTGGTGACGGGAGCCGGCAGAGGAATCGGACGGGAGATCGCCCTGACGCTGGCAGAGTATGGTGCGGATGTGATCGTAAATTATAACGGATCGAAAGAAAAAGCGGAAGAAGTGGTCGCGGAGATTGCCGGGATGGGGCGGAAGGCTATAGCGGTGCAGTGCAGCGTGGCGGATTTTGAGGCCTGCGGACAGATGATCACGGATATGCTGGCGGCTTTCGGGCATATTGATATTCTGGTAAACAATGCCGGGATCACGAAGGACAATCTGATGATCAAGATGACGGAAGCGGATTTCGATGCGGTCATTGATACGAATCTGAAAGGGACTTTTAACACGATCAAGCATATGTACCGGCCGATGATCAAACAGAGGGCGGGACGGATCATCAACCTGTCCTCGGTGACGGGTGTGCTGGGCAATGCGGGACAGGCCAATTACGCGGCTTCCAAGGCGGGCGTGATCGGGCTGACAAAGTCCATGGCAAGAGAGCTGGCCAGTAGGAATATTACGGTCAATGCGGTGGCGCCGGGTTTTATTGATACAGACATGACGCAGGCGATGACGGATGCGGCGAAGGAAGCGACACTGGCCCAGATTCCGTTAAAACGTGTGGGTACACCCAGGGATATTGCGGAGACGGTGGCGTTTCTGGCAAGCGACAGGGCGGCCTATATTACCGGACAGGTCATTTCCGTGGACGGTGGCATGGCGATGTAAGGCAATTACGAGGATCATGCGGAAGGCAGGATAGAGGGTGTGATCGCCGCCGCAGTGGTTCGGAAGAAACGGGCGCTGCATCTTTGGCGGTCAGATCAGGAACGGCCGTGTAAGGATATGCCGGAAAACTTGAAAATATGGTATGCATGTGTATGGCGATACAGGCACAGGGCGAAAAGGAAACAGAATCAGGAAAGAAAACGGAGGCAGATATGAGCAGAAGAGTAGTAGTAACGGGTATGGGTGCGATCACGCCGATCGGACTGAGTGTGGACGAGTTCTGGGCCGGCATTCGGGAAGGTAAAATCGGGTTTGACAGGATCACCAGATTTGATACGACGGATTATAAATGCAAACTGGCGGCGGAAGTCAAAGGCTTTGCAGGAAAGGACTATATGGATTTCAAAGCGGCCAAGCGGATGGAGCTTTTCTCTCAGTACGCGGTGGCGGCGACAAAGGAAGCCATGGAGGATGCAGGTCTTGCCATGGAGAAAGAAGACCCTTATCGTGTGGGTGTGTCTGTGGGATCCGGGACGGGTTCCCTGCAGGCGATAGAACGTTCCCACAGCAGAATGTTGGAAAAAGGACCGGGCAGGATCGAGCCGCTTTTTGTGCCGCTGACGATCTCCAATATGGCGGCCGGCAACGTGTCGATCCAGTTTGGGTTAAAAGGTAAGAGCATCAATGTGGTGACGGCCTGCGCTACGGGCACAAATTCCATCGGTGAAGCGTTCCGTGCCATTCAGTACGGGGACGCCGAAGTGATGATCGCGGGCGGCACGGAGGGCAGCATCTGTCCTATCGGTGTGGGCGGTTTTTCGGCGTTGACGGCGTTGTCGACCAGCGAGGATCCGCAGCGGTGCTCGATTCCTTTTGATAAGGAGCGGGGCGGCTTCGTGATGGGAGAAGGCGCGGCCGTGGTAGTATTGGAAGAGCTGGAGCACGCCAAAGCGAGAGGCGCGAAGATCTATGCGGAGGTGGCCGGTTACGGCTGTTCTTCGGATGCATATCATATCACTTCTCCGGCGGAAGACGGCGCCGGGGCAGCCAAAGCCATGGAGTACGCGGTGGCGGATGCGGGTCTTGCAAAGGAAGATATCACATATATCAATGCGCACGGGACGGGCACGCATCACAACGACCTGTTTGAGACGAGAGCGATCAAGTTACTGTTCGGCGATCATGCAAAGAATATTAAGATTAATTCCACCAAATCCATGGTGGGCCATCTGCTGGGTGCGGCGGGCGCCATTGAGTTTGTGACGTGTGTGAAAGAGATCGAAGAAGGATATATTCACAGAACAGTAGGCTACGAGGTGCCGGACGAAGAACTGGACCTGAATTACTGTAAGGAAGCGTATACGGAGGACGTGGAGTATGCACTGTCCAATTCGCTGGGATTTGGCGGACACAATGCAAGCCTGGTGGTGAAGAAGTATCACGGATAAGGTGGGAATACTCGAAACACGGATATTTTCCGCAGGATGCAGAAGATTGGTGACAGCAGAGTGAAAAGCTGGATAAGGCATGGCAAAAAATCATGCCAAAGGAGGAGATAAGATGTCACTTATGACGGCGAAGGAAATCATGGAAATCATTCCCCACAGGCAGCCTTTTATGCTGATCGACACGATCGAGGAGCTGGAGGAAGGCAAAAGGGTTGTGGCGAAAAAGTGTGTATCCTATAATGAGCCCTTTTTTGCGGGACATTTTCCGCAGGAGCCGGTGATGCCGGGCGTGCTCATCGTGGAGGCGCTGGCCCAGACGGGCGCGGTAGCGATCTTGAGCCAGCCGGAATACAAAGGGAAAACGGCCTATTTCGCGGCGATCAACAACGCGAAATTTAAGGGCAAGGTGGTGCCGGGTGATGTGCTGACGCTGGAGACGGAGATCATTAAGATCAAGGGCCCCATCGGCGTGGGCGCGGCGAAAGCGTATGTAGACGGAAAACTGGTGACACAGGCGGAACTGACTTTTGCGATCGGGGAAGCATAAGGCTGGATAATTCTATGATGAGTAGTTTATCCAACTAAAAAGTTGTGACGCTTCGGAATGAGGAAAGGATGATAGAAGGGCAAAGCGGATGGGAATTGTAAAACCTCTTGTAATAGGAGATCTGGTGGCGAAGGTGCCTTTGATTCAGGGCGGCATGGGCGTGGGCGTGAGTTTGTCCTCTCTGGCCGGTGCAGTGGCGGCGGAGGGCGGGATCGGCGTGATCTCGACGGCGCAGATCGGGTACAGGGAGCCGGATTTTGATGCGGATCCCATCGGCGCCAATCTGCGTGCCATAGGGACAGAGATCCGGAAAGCGCGTGAGATCGCAAAAGGCGGTATTCTGGGCGTCAATATCATGGTGGCCACGAGAAAATACGAGGAATATGTGAAAGCGGCTGTGGAAGCGGGCATCGACCTGATCATTTCCGGTGCGGGACTGCCCATGGAGCTGCCGAAGCTGGTGGGAACTGCGAAGACGAAACTGGCTCCTATTGTGTCCAGCGTAAAGTCAGCGCAGGTGATCCTGCGGTACTGGTGGAAAAAGTATACGAGACTGCCGGATGCGGTGATCATCGAAGGACCGTTGGCCGGCGGGCATCTCGGTTTTCATAAGGAACAGCTTGACGATATCGAAGCGCTTCATTATGATGAAGAAGTACGACAGATCATTCAGAAGGTAGAAGAGACGGCGGCGGAGCATGATACGAAGATTCCGGTGATCATGGCCGGCGGTATCTATAACCGTGAGGATATGGAGCACTATCTGGAGATGGGTGCGGACGGCGTGCAGGTGGCGACGCGGTTCGTGACCACCTATGAATGTGATGCGTCGGACGCATACAAACAGAGTTACATTGATGCGAAGAAAGAAGATATCGTTATTGTACAGAGTCCGGTGGGGATGCCGGGAAGAGCGATTCTGAATCCTTTTATGAAAAAGGCGAAGGAGGGGCGGATCCCGCACGGGAAATGCCATCTGTGTATCAGTACCTGCAAGCCGGGAGAAACGCCTTACTGCATCACGGATGCGCTGGTCAATGCGGTGAAGGGAAAGACCGGGGAGGGGCTTTTGTTCTGCGGTGCGAATGCTTACCGGGCCACAAAGCTGGAACATGTGAGGGATATCATGGAGGAGTTTCGGCCGTGATTTCCGGGGATGACTGCAGATTCTGTCTGGTGTGTCCGGCCTGGCTTAGTGAGACTGTATCAAGGCGGGAAAAAGATTTGGACTGTTAATAAGTCGATGAGTTGTGAGGGAGAAGATGAGAGCGAGAATTATAGGAACAGGCAGCTGTCTGCCTGCAACTATCGTGACAAATGATGATTTATCAAAGATTATGGATACTTCGGACGAGTGGATCAGCAGCCGCACGGGTATCAGAGAACGCCATCTGGTGAAGGAGGAGACGACTGCCGGTATGTCTGCTGAAGCGGCAAGACGGGCCATGGAAGATGCGGGAGTGACGGCGGAGGAGATCGATCTGATCATCGTAGGTACTTTGTCGGCGGATCATGTGACGCCCTCCTGTGCATGTGAAGTGCAGGCACAGATCGGAGCGGTGAATGCGGTGGCGTTCGATATCAACGCGGCCTGCGCAGGCTTTATGTTTGCCTTGAACATTGCGAATGCCTATCTGCAGACGGGAGTGTATAAGACGGCGTTGATCCTGGGGGCGGAGACGCTGTCCAGGATCATGGACTGGAACGACAGAAGTACCTGCGTCCTGTTTGGCGACGGCGCCGGCGCGGCGGTGGTCCGGGCGGAAGAGGGAACGGCAGGACTGTTGGCTTTCGACCAGGGAGCGGACGGCGTAAAGGGCGGCGTGCTGGCCTGCAGAGGGCGGTCCAATAACAATCCGCTGGTGGAGACGTCGAAGGAATATTCGTATGTGCATATGGACGGGCAGGAGGTCTATAAGTTTGCGGTGACGGCGGTGCCTCATTCTTTGCAGAAGACGATTCAGGCGGCCGGGCTTGCGGTGGAAGATATCGAGTATTTTGCACTGCATCAGGCGAATATAAGGATTCTGCAGTCGGTGGCAAAGCGGCTTAAGGTGGCGGAGGACAAATTCCCCATTAGTCTGGATCACTGCGGGAATATATCGGCGGCCAGTGTGCCGATCCTGCTGGATGAGATGAACCGGAAGGGACTTTTGAAGCCGGGGATGAAGATTGCGTTGTCCGGGTTTGGCGGCGGGCTGACGTGGGCCTCGGCGGTGATCGAGTGGTAAGAGCTTTTTTGCTTTCTATTTTGCCTTTTATGGTAAAGCGGCGGGAAAGAAGAGGCGTGAAGTTTTTGTTTGCGCTGCAGAACAGGGATGATTTTCTTGCGGGAGGCATATTGATCAGCAGTGCCGCATACATTATTTTAATAAAAAGTGGAGAAACAGCATGTATAGGCCATATTATGAAGGGGGATTCTTTCATTGCACGACGGCAGGTACATGCTCTTTTTAATTTATGCTGAATTATATCTGGGCTTTTATGATCTTGATCGGAGTGGTGTATGGGGCGATAGCCGGGAAGATGGCGGAAGTGACCAATGCCGCTCTGGATTCCGCCGGAGACGCAGTATCATTGTGTATTACGATGATCGGTGTGATGGCTTTGTGGGTGGGACTTATGGAGATTGCACAGAAGTCAGGCCTGATCGCGAAACTGACCCGCGGGATACAGCCTTTTATCAGATTTCTGTTTCCGCGGATTCCCGAGGGACATCCGGCCAGGGAGTATATCGCGACGAACCTGATCGCTAATGTGCTGGGGCTGGGGTGGGCCTGCACGCCAGCGGGGTTAAAGGCGATGGAGGAGCTGGCGAAGTTGGAGGAGGAGAGAGGGACGCCGGAGTATGTTCCGGCAGGGAAAGGTATTTTTGAGGATGGAAGGAAAATGCGGAACAAGGCAGGTAAGAATGGCAGTGAGCTGCCCGTTGATACAAGTGGAAAAAGTGGCAGAGTTGCAAGTAACGAGATGTGTACGTTTTTGATTTTGAATATTTCTTCTTTGCAGTTGATTCCGGTGAATATGATTGCTTACAGGCAGCAGTATGGGAGTGTGAATCCGGCCGGGATTATTGCGCCGGCGATTGTTGCAACGTTTATTAGTACGCTGGTGGCGGTGGTGTATTGCAAAATGAAGGATAGTAGGAAGCGGAGAAAGTGAAAGCCCTCCGCTTTTATGTCGCTTTTATATCCGTGTCACTGTTATATCTGCAAATGTCATTGACAATATATAAAAATTAAATTAGAATGAAATTGAAAATTCAACTATCTTTTTATCATAATATTTTGGCTGGAGGAGCGAAAATGGATGTTATGCAAAAATTCAAAAATGAATTTTTTGAAGAACGTAAAGATCTACTTAGCAAAAATCATGTTTATCGAAATCATATCAATAAATTTGTTAATTATTTAAGCTTGCCAGATGTACAGCTATCAAACGCGCCTGCCAGAATTAATATAAATATAGTTGAGGAATGTATCAGATATTATCATAATAAAGGCGAGCTTAATTCCAGATCGACCATGGAGTCGCAGCTTGAATCGGTTAAAAGTTTTTATGACTACTTAAGTGAGACTGGTAAAACAACTGATATTTTTTCGGATTACAATTACAGTAAATTTAAAGATGACATCGTTGATAAATATAGCTTGTTGGAACCTGTAGAGAGAGGAAGCTATAAATGTGAAGATATCAAAACTATTTTAATGGAACTGGATAAAGCTATTGATAATTTTCAGAATAAATCTGCCGGAATCAGAGAGGAAGAAAGACATCTTCAGAGAATAATCTTAAGACTGTTTATTAAGCTGACATTAATTGCACCAGCCAAAAGAGGTGTGATTACAAGTATAAAAAAATCAGATATCACAAAAGATTATAAAAAATTGATTATAAATGGTATAGCTGTCAATATACCTTGTGGATTGTCAAGGGATTTGTGTGCGGCATTAAAATATGCAGAATCTAAAAACAAGGAACCCATTAAGGAAGAGGATAATTTTTTTGAGTATTTATACAAATATAAGGGCAAATTTCGGGTGGAAAGTCTTAATACATGGTTTTATAATGCAGCACAGGACTTTGGGATAATGGAGGATGAGTGCAAAAATAAAAAGACATTGGCTGTAGAGCCGATTAAAAACATGGTTATTCAAATGATGGTTGATAATATGATTAATCCTGTATTTATATCAAAAATAGCGGGACTTACACTTACCATGATTGAAGCGACATATTATCCCAAGGATTGGAATGCTAAACGCGAGGAAGATATCAATAAGTGCATTAATAAGAGTATTGCACAAAATGATTATTACTGTTATGTATAGAATGCATTTTAAACAGTAGGGAGTGCATAAGTATGGGAATATATTTAAATCCGGGAAATGAACAGTTTGTGGTTTCTGTTAATTCTGAATTATATGTGGATAAGACGGAACTAATTAAATATACGAATAGCCGTATCGGAAAAGATAGACCGTTGATTTGTTCCAGCAGACCAAGAAGGTTTGGGAAAACAATGGCGGTAACTATGTTGGCAGCGTATTACAGTAAAGGATGTCATTCTGAAAAGCTGTTTGAAGGACTTCAAATAAGTCAGAATGAATTTTTCAAAGTGCATTTAAATAAGTATAATGTAATCTTTTTGGATATCCAGTGGATGTACGGAAATGCGCTTGAGGAAATGAAGAGAGATTCAACTCTTAAAGTAATGAGTTATATTCAGGAACAGGTGATAGCCGAGTTAAGGGAGGAATACGCCGAATATGTCCGAGACGATGACATTTCATTGCCGTCGGTATTGGCAAAAATCAATGTTATGACAAAAGAACAGTTTATCATTATTATTGATGAATGGGACTGTCTGTTCCGGGAGGACAAAAATAATGAAAATCTTCAGAAGGAATATATCAATCTTTTGAGAGGATTATTTAAAGGAACGCCGTCGGGAGCTTTTTTAAAGCTTGCTTATATTACGGGAATTTTACCAATTAAGAAATACGGCACACAGTCAGCTTTAAATAATATTCGGGAGCATACAATGGTCAGTCCAAGACAGATGGCGGAGTATGTCGGATTTACGGAGACAGAGGTAAGGACTATTTGCAAAGAACATGATATGCCATTTAAAGAGATGCAAAGATGGTATGACGGATATTATTTTGAAAAGATAGGACATATTTATAGCCCTAATTCTGTAATTGAAGCTGTAGATAGCAGGGAATTTGGGAATTATTGGTCTGGAACAGAGACGTATGAGTCTTTGATGACGTATATTGCAATGGATTTTGATGGGTTAAGACAATTGATTGTAGACATGCTGGGAAATCAGAGATGTAGTATTGACGTGGAATCATTTCAAAACGATATTACTTCATTTAAGTCTGCAGATGATGTTATTACCCTGCTAATTCATATGGGATATCTGGCTTATGATAGTAAGACAAAAAAAGTTTTTATTCCAAATGATGAGGTGAGGAGTGTTTTTTTGCGAGCGATTAGAAATGATGGGTGGGAAGAAGTAATAAAGGCGGTTGATGCATCGGAAGCTTTACTTAAGGCAACTTTGGAGATGAACGAAAAAGCTGTGGCACAGATGATACAAGAAGTCCATATGCAAAGTTCTTCCAGTCTGATATATAACAATGAGATTTCTTTGAGCAGTGTGATTGCGCTGGCTTATTATAGTGCATGCAGAGATTATACTCTTGTAAGAGAATTGCCGACAGGAAATGGATTTGCTGATATGGTTTTCCTTCCTAAACGTACATCTTTAAATCCGGCATTGGTTGTGGAACTAAAATGGGATAAAACCGCAGAAGGAGCAATCAATCAGATTAAAAGTAAAGGATATGTGTCTGTTCTTAAAGAGTATAAAGGAAATATTTTGCTTGTCGGAATCAATTATGAGAAGAAAAGCAGAAAACATCAATGTAGGATAGAAAAATTTGAAATGTAATTTTTGCAGTATCAAAATTATTAATAAGTTCGTGTCACTAACTTGACACAAGGCGGGTTAAAGGCGATGGAGGAGTTGGCGAAGTTGGAGGCGGAGCGGGGGAATCCGGGGTATGTGCAGGAAGGCGGAAATGGCAAACGAAGTTGGGTGGCAGTGGAAGGCGCTGTTGGTAAAGGCAGAGGAAGTATAACGGACGTATCGGGAGTTGTGGATGAAAGAAGGGGGAAGCGGGAACGCGTCGCCAGTAACGAAATGTGCACGTTTTTGATATTGAATATTTCTTCCTTGCAGTTGATACCTGTGAATATGATTGCCTATAGACAGCAGTATGGCAGCGTGAATCCAGCAGGGATCATTGGGCCGGCGATTTTGGCAACGTTTATCAGCACATTGACGGCGGTGGTATATTGTAAGGTGAATGATAGAAAGCGGAGAGTGTGAGGACTTTCCGCTTTATTCATTAGTTATAATCCAATGTTTTATCGGATGTATATAAGAAAATATATGAAAAAAACAAGGAATGGTATATATAAAATTATAATATTATTGGATTATATATTGCGCTTGACATATAAAAATTAAAAATATATAATAGTATAAAATATTGGAAAGGACTAATTGCATGGATTACCAAAAAATTATTGATGACTTTATAACACGATATCCAGATTATAAAAGTGATGTAATGAATTTTACCGAATATCTGGAAATACATTGGGGAAATTCTTTGTCGGGAGAACCTCTCCGTATTTTACTTAAGGGTATAGATGTTGAATTTATATTACAGAGCCTGATTTATAATGTGGAAGATATACAGCGATATAAGAGCAAGACAAAGGCTAAACGGTATGCCACCGTGGTAGGATTGTTTTTTAACGACATCCGAAAGACTACAGATATTGCAAACCCTGAATTATATGATGCAATTTCGTTCAACCGCCTGCGGGAAAACTCATATATGAAACGAATGATGGCATATATTGAGAAATGTGATTTGCTTGCCGGTATAGTTGAGCAGGAACCGTTGACGTTTATGCAAGCAGAAGAACTTTTGGCATGGTCAAATGAACAGCTTGAAGATACGGAATGGGAAGGGGCTACGGATCTTAAGAAGGCAATGGCGGCTATCGGAATAAAGATGATGATGCTTTATGGGATCACATATCGTGAATTGAGAAAAATCAAATGGGAGAATTTCGATGAATATTATGGTTTTATTACAGTAAATGGTTTTGAACTTCGTTTGCCGCCCAAATTGTCAAGGCAGTTACAGCAAGTGCAGAAATTTGTTTTTCAGAATAAAGTAAAGAGCAATGAGGACTTGCTTTTTACGGATGGGAATGGAGAACCGTGGGGGGAGATAACGTCTTCTTCTGGAATTCCAGACTATTTAGGGACTCTGATAGAAGTTACAAGTGTTACCAGCATTGTCAAGTATGGAATAGGACAACTTCTCAAGGCTGGGTTAAGTGATTCTGTTATTAAAAAAATAACAGGTGCAAGTGATAAACTGATTCAAGGGTGTCTCTTGACAGAGGATGATGAACTCAAAAAGATTATAAATAATAAAATAGTTATGGCAGAGTTATATTATGAGTTTTGAAGAAGATAAAGCAGACAGGGAGAGATGAATCTGTGGATGAAAACAAAGGTGAAGTTTTAATTTATCAATCGGAAGACGGATTAACTAATGTCGAAGTAACTGTACAGGATGAAACGGTTTGGCTTTCCCAACAACAAATGGCTGAACTGTTTCAAACATCGCGAACAAATATTGTAGAGCACATAAAACACATTTTTGCAGAAGGAGAATTAGACGAAGCTTCAACCTGTCGGAATTTCCGACAGGTTCGACAGGAGGGAACAAGGCAGGTTACAAGAGAAATACCATATTATAATCTGGATATGATTATATCCTTGGGATATAGAATAAAGTCTCTTATAGCAACGAGATTCAGGAAATGGGCCACTGAACGTTTAAAGGAATACATGATAAAAGGTTTTACGATGGACGATGAACGACTTAAAGGCAACAGCGGTGGGAGCTATTGGAAGGAGCTTTTAGACCGTATTCGAGATATTCGTTCTTCGGAGAAAGTGCTTTACCGTCAGGTTTTAGATTTATATGCCACAAGTGTGGATTATAATCCTGATAGTGAGGAGTCGATTCGTTTTTTTAAGATAGTGCAAAATAAACTTCATTTTGCTGCGCATGGGCACACTGCAGCAGAAATAGTATTTGAACGTGCTGATGCCCAGAAACCTTTTATGGGATTGACATCTTTTTCAGGAGAACTTCCTGCTCTTAAGGATATTGGAATTGCAAAGAATTACTTAAAAGAAGATGAACTCAAGATACTAAATAATTTGGTATCCGGTTATTTTGATTTGGCAGAAATTAACGCGATTGAGCATCGCCCAATGTACATGAATGATTATGTTGAACAGCTTGATTCAGTATTATCTTCAGGGAATCGAAAAATACTCAGTCATGGTGGCAAAATAAGTCGTTCTCAGGCAATGAAAAAAGCAAGAGAAGAATATCAAAAGTATCAGGAGGCTGCGATTTCGCCAGTTGAGGACGCTTACTTAAAAACAGTGAAAATGGCAGCTAAGGAAGCAAAACAGGCTGGTAGAAAAAACAAATACTGACGGATGATAATGATGTTAAAGAGTAAGATTTTTTTAAGTTCGTGTCATTAACTTGACACAAGCCGAGTTAAAGGCGATGGCGAAGTTGGAGGCGGAGCGGGGGAATCCGGCGTATCTGCCAGAGAGTGGGGATGTTTCTGCCAGCCCAGGAAAAAGGCAGGGCGATACAGGCAAAAGCAAAGGGACGAATCCACTGACGGCTGGTGAAAAGACTGGCAGAGTCGCCAGCAATGAGATGTGTACGTTTCTGATACTGAATATTTCATCATTGCAGCTGATACCTGTAAATATGATTGCGTACAGGTAAGCCTCCTTGGATCTGTACTCATCCGGGAGACCGACAATCAGCGGTGAGATCATGGAATAGCGCATACAAAGGCTCATGTGGTGACATTGTGTGTAAGTCTGGGGAGGTCACTGTCGTGAAAGAGGAAGATTTTGTGGGGGAAGGGCTGTTTTCGCCCGATACAGTGAATGGAAAATGCCTGTTTTTAGCAGAGGATTTGGATTTATGATAAAATAAGAAGAAAGGTTGGCGGCTGTAATGAATAAAAAACCACGTGAGGAAAGAAAAGAAATTTTTGAGGAGACCAGGCGGATTTATGGCAGGGACAGGAGGCTGGCGGATTCCATATCTTTTTCCCAGGATAACCAGAGAGTTATAACGGAAGATATGGAGGTGGCGCTACCGGCGGGCAGATATGATGCGCCGGCAAAGGTGCTGGTGTCAAAGAGGAGGTGTCTTGAGGCGGCAGCGGGGTATCCAGGCATGAAAGTCTGCGTGCTTAACTTTGCATCTGCATCAAATCCAGGAGGAGGCGTTGCGAAAGGCTCCAATGCGCAGGAAGAATCCATCTGCCGGTGCAGTACCCTGTATGCCTGCATTTCAGATGAGACGGCGGTAAGCCGTTTCCACAATGCGCACCGTGAGGCGTTAAAAGCGGGGCGCATGAGTGCCCTGTATAACAACGACTGCATTTATACGCCAAAGGTCACGGTTTTCAGGGATGACATTACGGAAAAGATACTGGAGGAAGCCTCTTGGTATGAGACAGATGTGATATCCTGTGCAGCCCCAAACCTGCGCAGCATACCGGCAATGCAATGAACCCAGATTCCGGCAGAAAAGCAGTTGCCATTCAGTCCGCAGACTTACTGGAGCTGCATAAAAAGCGTATGAGCAGGGTTCTTGATATAGCGGCGGCAAAGGGCGCAGAGGTCATGGTTCTGGGTGCGTTTGGCTGTGGTGCGTTCCAGAACCCGCCTGCCATCGTGGCGGAAGCAGTGTCAGGGGTACTTGGGGGCTATTTAAGATGTTTCAGGGTTATTGAGTTTGCGGTATACTGCCATATGGCAGATACAAGGAATTACGATGTGTTTAAAAAGGTTCTGTCACCGTTATGCAGTTAATCAGATATGTGGAAAAAGTATTGGAGTTCAGGTGTATTGGGATATATTAGAGCGATGGCTGTTCCTGCTGGCGGTGATGTGGTACACAGGCGGCTTTTGATGGAAGAAGGCTTTGCTGAAATGTCAGATGATGTGGTGACTTGCTTTGAATACTCATTGCTCATATTACCTAATACTGTAGGTCGGGTCAGCAGATAAAAGCTGATAATTCCTACTGCCACAACGAGGATACAACTGATGAGGATGACATATCTCTTTTTCATGCCATTATCTTTTCAAGTCTTAATTTACCAATCTATGGTGAAAGAGTTATACCACATCTAATTACGAAAAGCAATCCGCCTTATACTCCGTTCCGTCTATCCAAACTGTCAAGGGACGAGTAGTATTTTTGCCGTTGCCATTTCGCCGCCGAAAACGGGGAACAGGATTTTACAAAGCAGCTATGAGATATTTTCTTTACACATCAATATCCACTTTTACATCCCATTCCGGGCCATATCTGCATCAGAAAAAACGCCGTACAGGGAAACACCCCATACGACGGCGGGCAAAGATCATTTTCCGAACAGATCGCTGTGTGACCCGGTCCGGGATAGGGTCAGCACCAGAACATCACCATCAATGCGGTAGATAAGTAGCCAGTCGGGCAGCACATGGCACTCACGGTGTCCGGCCCAGTTTCCGGACAGAGCGTGGTCCCTGTTTTTCTTCGGGAGGGGGATTCCCATGGCAAGGTCGGCGATTACGCCCTCCAACAGGCTGATGTCCAGCCCGCGCCTCATTGCCAGCTTGTAATCTTTCTTGAATTGTGTGGTGGGCTTGACGGTATATTTTGTGTTCCTCATGCTTTCAGGTCTGTGAACAGTTCGTTCAGATCGGTATACCCTTTCACTGCCGGGTCTTTCGCAATCCTTTCTGCCTCCAGCATAGCGGCAACCGTTTCGCTGTTGGGCTGGTTGAGGGAAACGTCAAAGGGAATCCGTCCCTCACGGAGAGACTGGCGGACAAAAATATTGAACGCCGTTGTCAGGTTCATGCCGAGTTCCCCGAACAGCCTGTCAGCCTGCGCTTTCAGGTCTGAATCCATACGAATGCTGATGTTTGTAGTAGAGCCAGCCATATAACCATCTCCTTTCCCGCTGGTGATTACAGTATATGTTATCTGCACGAAAAATACAATATTTTGCACGAAAAATTAACAGTAAATTCATTTCCAGGGAGGTGAAACGAGAAATGCCGGATAAACAGAAACAGCATGACTTAATTCCTGTTATGGATTATGGACAATACCGGCGGGCAAGGAAGTTGGTGCATGAGTGCTGCAAACTGGATACTTAGATAAAAACTGAATATATGATTACTGTCAGCGTCACTTACATGGTGGCGCTATTTTTAGTATGACGGGCATCAAAAGGGAGATCTCCTGAAAAATAAGGCATATCTTCATAATTTTAAACAGTGTCCATTTGGGCACTGCTTAAAATAACAGTTTATAAGTTTAACCTGACCAGACAGGAATGAGTGTTGAGGAAAGCCTTTTTTTAGGGTATACTTACAATTAGGAGACAGCAAATATGAGAGAGATATTCAGGTATAAAAAATAGAGAAGGAGTTCACTTCATGGCAATAATAGATAATAAATTTGCATTACAAGATTTATATATTGGAATGGAGATAAGAGATAAAAATCAGTTAAGCAACATATACGATACATGGATTATGCTTGTAAAAAGCACTAATTCGGATGTATATACAGTAGGATTCATAGGTAAGGAAACCAATGCAGAGTCGGATAAGTTGTTCACACAAGGCAATGTGGTATGTCCGGTATACAATGACAGTATGGAATTAGAGGGGGATATTTACTATGAAGAATAAATATATCCTTCTTGAAATGAATCATAGGAATGAGATAAGGGCTGATGTGAATATGGCAATAAAAAGCATGGAATTTAAAAAATAGAGAATATGAATGTCAAGATAGATACAGGATGTCCTTATACATCAATACCAATTCTAAGGTTCGGTATATCTTGAGGCTTTAAGCCGACATTTCGATATATAACCACAATTTGTAGATATTTGTAAAAAGTTGAAATATTTTTAAGTCTTAACGTGGCACCAGCTTACAGAAGCCAGTAAAGAGGTGGTTAAAAATTATCTGTACAGTTTTAAAACCATAGAGTTTGCTGTATACTGCCAACCAAAAGATACAAAGAACTATGATGTCTTTAACAAGGTGGAAAAAACCGCCCTCACGGTTTTTATAATGGATATTATAAAAAAGTTATGAGCCGGTCTGAAAATATAGAGGAGGGGTCTACAAATGAAATTTGCAGTATTTTTAGATATTGATGGAGTTCTCAATACAAGAACAACCGTAGAACGTACACCGGATGGCTATACGGGAATTGATGATGCAAGGGTTGATATTATTGCAAAGGCAGTCGGGAAATATGGAAATGCAGATATTGTACTCTCATCTGATTGGAAAGAACTAAAACAGGATGATGATGATTTTATCTATCTAACCTCAAAATTGGAAAAGCAAGGTTTACATCTGGCTGGAAAAACGTCTGACCACTGGAATAATAGAGGAGAAGGAATCCTTAGATATTTGGATTCTCATCCGGAAATAAATGAATTTGTTATATTAGATGATAATAGGTTTGACTTTCTGGATTATCCAAAACTTTGGGAAAGATTGCTTATTACAAGAGGGGTAGAGAGAGCAGTATTTGCATCCGATACCCCTGCTGTTGAAGCTATTATATTTTTGGATTATATAAAATTGTTCTCATAATAATTGCCGGGGAAACAGGCTGATAAACAGGAATACTATTGGATGTAATAAGGCAGTATCTTTTGCGGAGAATAATATGGGAAAGAGAAAATTAAGCAAATCGGCAAGATTTGAAAGAATGTTTAAGATTTGGGAATATTTAAAAAACAATACGGATAAAGAGCATCCCACGTCGCAGGCCCAAATGAGAAAAGCGCCTGAGGTTTCAGAATTTATAGGTGATAAAGAGACTTTTAACAGACTCATCAAAGATATGGCGCGCACGATGAACAGTGATGAGTTTGGATATAAGAAGGAAAATGATTGGAAGATTTATTTCCATGATTTTAAAAAATATTACGGGGATACCGCGGAAACCTGTGAAGATGAAGCGGATTTTGGCAGTGATGAGGAGTATGAGGAATTTGCCGACCAGACAATGCGTATCGACGGTTTGTATTATAACAGAACGTTTACATATGATGAGATTAACAGCATCATAGAGGGTATTTTGTCTACAAAGACGTTAGATACGAAATCTGCGGCGCGATTGATAGAAAAAGTGGAGCAGAATCTGACGACGAAATTTTATAAAAAGGGGCCTAAGCAGGTCTGTAAAGTGATGGAGCCGGAACTTGCCGACAGAAAACAGTTGAGCGCCAATTTACTGACGATTCAAAGGGCAATCGATAATAATGTACAGATATCGTTTTGGTTTAACGGATATACCTGTCAAAAAAAGTTGGAACCGGTCAGAGAGAAAAAGGATACGGTAAGTCCTTATTACATTGTAGCGAGCGGAGGGCGCTACTATTTACTGGCCTGTAAAGAGGTAGTGATAAAAGGCGAACCGGTAAGAAACATGTCTATTTGGAGAATCGACTTGATGACGGATCTTGAAATCCCGAGGGCAAAGGAGGAAGTAGAAAAAAAGGGATGGCCCAGGATCCCAAAGAAAGATGTTGAGAATCTGCCGATGACATGGACAGACGATTTTCAACTGAAACATATGAATATGTCCTATGATAAACCGGTATGGGTTACGTTAAAAATAAAAAGCCCTAAGCGGGAAGACGATCCTGCCAGACGTATCAAGGCGGATTACACTTTTTTGCACGATTGGTTCGGAGACCAGTTCAGGTTCGTAGAGACTGAAAAAACGGCGCCATACGATGATATTGTAAAAATGGAATGTTCTCCGTTTGCCATGGTAAACTGGGCGCTTCAATATAGTGACAGGGTAGAGGTAGTTGCACCGGAAGCGGTAAGAAATGCGGTGGTTGAAAAAATAAAAAATCTTAATGTAAAATATGGATTGTGAATGATAGATTACAAAATTCAAGCAGGAGGGTGGAAAAAACCGCCCTCCTGCTTTTTATAATAGACAGAGTAAACGCGATACATGTAACAGTGTATTAAAGCCAAAAGGAGAGCGAGGAAGAATTATGATAGAAAATAAAGTTTATGAACCGATCAGAAAGAAAATAGAGGAGTGGATTGATTATGATGTCCACAAGCCTGACGTACCCTATCGTGGCAATGAAAAAGTGCATGATGAATACCGCAGGTGGCATGACCGGGATTGCATTCTGACAGGCGGAGATTTGAATGCGGATACGATGTTTAGTCTCTGGAGGCCTTTGGCGAATACCATCATCAGGCTTCATGACAAAAATGTGATTCAGGGCGGAAAGTATAAGTTTATAAGGGAACTGATGAAAGATGATAATATGGAAAAGTATCTGCCGGCCGGGCAGCCTGTTGTTAAGAAGCTGAGCCTGTTGTTTGAACTGGGAATGGGAAGGGAAAATGTGTTTTTGCTTCCTGACAGAAAATTAAATTCGGCCAGGGGCAGAAGACCTTATGAGGATTATATGCCAGTATTTTTGCTGGAGTCTTTTGGCGATGGGGCATTTGCACGCTATTGGCAGAATGAAGAAGATTATATACAATGGATTATAAGAGAACATTTAGAGATATTTTTTGACGGAGATATTGTACCAGGAAATATCAAAGACTTAAGCGGCGCCGGAGATATTCGGAAATCGTTTGCGCCGGACGGCATACAGGCGATGGAATATATGATTGATCATTATATCGGCATCCTGCAGGAGCGGAGAAAATGTTTTACCGCAGAGGAACTGAAAAGGGCAGGAACGCTGGATGATATGATACGTAAGGGCAGCAGGATTCAGGCGTTTAACGACCGTATCGTAAACGGAGAGCCGGAAGCCATAATGCAGATAAAAGATGTGATGGAGGATTAAGATGCAAAAAGTAATATTTGTTATGGGGGCTACGGCTGCCGGAAAGACACATTTTATCAATACACATTATTCCGATCTGGATGTAGATATATTGAATGTATACGATTATCAGCTGCGTGCTTATGATGAGGCGGGGGTTGGAGAGGCCATTCCTGTTCATGCCCAGTTCAGGTGTCTTATGAATGCCAATAATATGCTTTTGGCGGATGTTGTGGAAAAAGTGCGGCAGGGCAGAAATGTGGTGGTGGAACAGACCTTTTTCAAGGCAAAACGGCGTATCGCTTATATCGATGAAATTAGAAAAGCGGCAGATGTTATCATTGAAATATATGTGATGTGCCCGGGCGATGACTTGTGGGAATCAAACCTGAAAAAGCGGGAAATGGATGGAATGATTCAACGCTATAAAGAACAGGCGGCTCATGACATAGAATTTCCGAATCCCGCCGAGGGGATAGACAGGATTTATAAAGTGACGGACGGTAAGATTTGCTTACAGATGGAGCCTCCACGACCCGAAATACTTGATAAGGCGCGCAAAGAACTTGCCGGGGAGGCGGAACGCATACGCTGCGAGGACGATGAAAGGCGAAAGAGAAAAGAACTTTTAGAGAGCATGAATACAAGACCGTTTTGGCATTATTGTGAGGTATGCGGCAAAAAGGAGTTTATCACGACAAAAGAGGCATTTAACAGCGGGTGGGATTATCCCCCGCAGATGGGGTATTTTGGCCTGCTTGGCCCGAGAACGTGCGGAGGCTGTCTGTTAAAGGATACGCTGTATTGGAGAGTCAATACGGAGAAGAAAGTACCGCTTCCGATAGTTGTGGAAGGAATACTTACGCCGGAAGAACTTGTGACATGGAAACGGATAAAAGGAGAGCCGGAAAGCCTGCTTGATGTGGAGGAGAACGGAGCCGGATAGAAGAATGCAGGAAGATTACTATCTGATGGGCAGTTATTTTACGGGAGACGAATCGTATGAGTCGTTTTTGACTGATGGAAAGAGCGGGTATGCTTCCGTTTGTGGACATGCAAATATATATCATGAAAGAATTAAAACCGATAGGATGTGAGTAAACGGAATGAACAGGAGGTGGTTTCCATATGCGATATATTGTCGCAGATATACACGGATGTTATCAGCAATATCAGATGCTGCTTGAGAAGATTCAGTTTTCCGAAAAGGACGAATTGTACGTTCTTGGTGATGTTGTAGACCGTGGGCCGGAACCGATCAATGTTTTGCAGGATATGATGAAGAGGACGAATGTTATCTTTATCCTGGGTAATCATGATTTTATTATGTATACACTTATGAAAAAACTGTCTGTGGAAATTACGGAAGAGAATTATGATAAGCATTTGACGACAGAACTCCTTTTGGATTATAATTTATGGCTGCAGGATGGTGGACGGGTTACGGCGGAGCAATTTAGTAAACTAAGCTATTCTGAGAAAATGGACATGCTGGACTACATAGCGGGGGCATCTTTATATGAAGTGATAAAAAACAGCGGAAAAGAATATAGACTTGTCCATGCCGGACTCAGCAATTTTACGCCGGATAAAGCGATGGATGAGTATGATTTATACGATTTTCTGGAAGAGAGGACAGATTACACCAAAAGATATTATCCGGAAGAGAATATCTTTCTGGTAACGGGACATACGCCGACTGTTCATATAAAAGACTGGGGAAAAACGAAAGTATATATGAAAAACGGTCATATTGCCTTGGACTGTGCCTGTGTGGCGGGAGGAAAACTGGCGGCATTTTGCATAGAGACAGAGGAAATTGTTTATGTGGATGGACTTTGAAACATGGAATATCAAGGTTACAGGCCTTTTAGAAGACGGGGCGGGGGAAAGGCCAATAGGAAAAGAGTATCAGGAAAAGTGCTATTAGCGGAAATGAGGGAAGAAAATGAGCGAGATAAAATTTGATTTGAATGCGTGGAAAGAAGCGAATGAATTAATAAATGAACAATTGACAGAATATTTAACAAAAAAGAACCTATGCGAACAATGGAAGTATCTGATAGATGAAGAAAGCACATTTGGATTTTTTGACCCCGATTCTTCAGAATATGTTTGGAAGACGACAGAGGTATATAGAAAACTTTATATGGGAGATGCTTCACACCGGACGTTTTGGGATATGTTTGATTTTGAGAATTTAAAACGTGAAAAAAACCGGTTGGTTGCCTGCGCTAAAAGGAGCAATGAATGGGACTATGAAAAGTTTTTTGATGCTGATGCTGAAAAGGCAAAAAAATGGGGAGAGTGGGCAGATAGAGGAATACTTAGAATTGCGGGTGAAACAGACATTAATTTTAAAAAGGATAGAAGCAATCAAAAATATGCGTATTACAAAAAGCTCATTGAAAAAAGTGAATTCAGTAATGAAGATAAAGAAAAACATTTGTGTAAATTAGCCTGGTGTGAAAGAAGGTTTCATTCTTTGGAGAATTTTTCTCTTATGCTCGTTCCGGGAGAATTGAATAATGTTAAAGGAAATAGTCGTGATAGAATGGATAGATTTATTTGGCTGTTGAAGGGATATTTTAAAGAAAGAGAAGAGAATAAAGATAATAGCGGCTATGATAAATATGGACATAAACTTTTTTCGAAAGCAAAAGGAAATAATTATAAGAAAGAATATCGAGAAACGTGCCTGGAAGTGATATATGAGTATTTATCATTGTTTGAGGGCATTGATGATTATTGTAAGCAAATATATAAAATGGACAAAACTGCGGTTGATCGCTTTCTTGAGTCAGGAAAAAAAGAACGTTTTAAAACGGGTGAAGATGTGGTTGAATATATGCAACTGGCGGAGGATTATTGGAAAAACAAACATAATTTCATTTTTCACAAATAGCTGGGAACATGTGGAAAAATAAAGCTCGGGGTGGAGAAAGGGCGTATTTTATTGTTTTGAAACCGGTCTCTTGCATATACTATTTTGTATCGGTATAAATAGTTTGTGTCTTTGGAAAGAAATACCTCTTTTTTGGTAAGAATCAAGATATGACAATTCTTATCAAAAAGGAGGATTTTTTATGCCGCAACAAAACAGCAGATTCGACAGATTATCGCAGATAACAACCTAAGCAGCGTGGCTGATGTCTACAGCCTGCTCAGGGAGAGTTTCAAAGATTCGCAAGGATGCTTCCAGCAGTCTTAACAGAATGGCGTAGCGCACTTTATTGATCTGCATCCAGGCATTATTGCTTAGATATGTATTGAAGAATAATGCCATGGCAGCCGTCAGACCAATTATGCCGGAAAGAAACAAAATTCCCGCATCCCTGTTCATTATGGCGATAGATACGTTTTCCGGAAGCAGCACCCATAACACATTGAATGTAACCAGACTAAGAGAATAGAGCAACCAGTTGACAGGCAGCATCCGGCAGGTGCTCCATACTGTTTTGATGATAAGGTTTAAAGTTCTTTTCATTCGATTACCTCATACGGATTGCCGGACAATCACACAGCAGGGAGATTTACGGCATGTCCAGTATACCATATAAGATAGAAAATCGAAATGAGATTTTTGACCCGGATATATGTTGAAAAGTGAAAGAAACAACCCGAAAAGTGCAAGAAAAATACACCATGAATAAGCTATCATGAAAGTATACTAAGCTACGAATGGAGGTTGATTTCATTATGGGAAGTCTGCGTTTTAATTACAGGAGTGACGCTATCGGAGGTTATATTGATATAACCGTGGTATATCCCACTGATAATTTTTGTTACTATGACATGGCGGAAGGCGTTCGCTTTCACAAGATTCCGGGGATGCAGCAAAAGGAGCGCTATGTTCCGGGAATGAAATTTCAAACGGTTTACCTGCTGCACGGAGGCAGTGACAATGATTCTCTGACTTATCGTTATACCAATGCGGAATTATTCGCACAGCGCAACAATGTAATGCTCGTCACGCCCAATATCATGAACAGTTTCGGGGCAGATACGGATTACGGCGTTTGTTACGGCATTTTTCTTACCGAGGAACTGCCGCTGGTCATGCAGACGCTTTTTGCTTCATCGCCTGAGCGGGAGGACAATTTTATTATGGGATATGCCATGGGCGGAAATGCGGCTCTTGGTACGGCGATCAAGCGTCCCGATCTGTTCCATACCTGCATTGATATATCCGGTGGCATTGGCTATACGGTAAATCCCAAAACGCTGCAGGAAGAACTGGACGGCGATCATTTCCGGAATCATTTTCCGCTTTACAACGCTTCTTTTGGTGAGGGAAAAGATCTTCCCGGTTCACGGCACGATATGCAGAAAACTGCCCGTCAGCATATCGAGAACGGGGATGTACTCACAAAAATGATCCTGATCGCCGGCAGTGAGGAGGGCTTTATCAGGGAGCGGGTGGAAGCTGACGCTGATACGCTGCTGTCCATGGGATGGCCGGTAGAGTATCTGTGTGCGCAGGGGTATGGGCATGATTTCCGCATGTGGAATGATTATATCGAAAGGGCGCTGGATCATCTTCTCCCCCTGAAAAGGCGTCCTCTCTTCCCGGAAAATAACGAGGCAAAGGATGTGAGCAGATGAGAACTTCCAAGAAGACAGTTGCCGATTACACGAGTGGGAACATTCCGAAACAGCTGATCCTGTTTGCCCTGCCCTTTATGGCCTCCAATGCCATGCAGGTATTGTATTCCCTTGTGGATATGCTTATCGTGGGACGTTTTGTGGGCAGCTATGGCCTGTCGGCGGTTTCCATTGCCAGCCAGATATTCACCTTTGCCACAATGCTGAGCATGGGTTTTTCCACAGGAGGACAGGTATATATTGCCCAGCTGATCGGCGCAGGCAAGAAGGAACATATTTCACCTACGATCGGCACCATGGTTTCTGTTCTAACGATTCTGGGTATTTCCATAAGCGCTCTGATTCTCCTGTTTAAAAACGCCATACTGGGTTTGCTGAACGCGCCGGTGGAATCCTTCGCCATGGCCAGGAATTACCTGATCGTTTGTGCTGCGGGACTTATCTTTACTTTTGGGTACAATATGGTATCTGCCGTTTTCAGGGGCATGGGTGATTCCAGACATCCGTTTCTGTTCATCATGCTGGCTTCGGTCATCAATCTGCTGCTGGATCTGCTTTTTACAGGATTGTTCCGGTGGGGCGTCACCGGGGCAGCGCTGGCGACCATCATTGGTCAGGCTGTGTCCTTTTTCTGTTCTGTTCTCTTCCTGTACAAAAACAGAGCAGATTTCTGCCTTGACTTTGAGCCGTCAAATTTTAAGATCCGGCCTAAAATCCTGGTGCCATTGACAAAACTGGCCGTGCCCTTTGCCATCTCAAGCTGTGCGATCAATATTTCCATGCTTTTTGTCAACAGTATGATCAATTCACTCGGGGTGTATGCTTCTGCCGTGTTCGGCGTCGGCTGCAAGCTGGATGATATCGTGAATAAGATTTCACAGGGGATCATGCTTGCCCTGTCTCCTTTTGTCGGTCAGAATATTGCGGCGGGAAAAACGGAGCGCGTGAAAAAGGGAGTGTTATGGAGCTGGCTGTATTGTGCTGTCTTTTATGTTGTATTTACCGCACTTTATATTGCTTACAGCAGACAGATGTTTGGATTGTTTACAGACGATATAAATGTCATTGAGCAGGCGCCCGTATTCGTATCCGCCATTATCTGGGGCTTTCCTGCAATGGCGTTTATGAGAGGCAGTGCAGGCATGGTGCAGGGAATCGGCAATGCGAAAATGAGCATGATCCTGGGGATTCTGGACGGGTTTCTGTTCCGTATTCTTTTAAGTTATCTGTTTGGTATTGTCATGGATATGCAGCTCTATGGGTTTGTACTGGGCTACGGCCTGGCCTGCTATGCTAACACAATTCCGTCCACGGTCTATTTTCTTTCCGGAATATGGAAGAAGCGGAAAAGCCTGGTGGAGAATATATGATCTTTCCCGGCATACGGTTTGTAAAAGTGACAGAAAAGCAGGAAAAAGTGCAAGACTTTTTATAAGCGGAAGAGAGATAATGATGATACGAAATCTATTTAACTTACTTTAACGGAGGTGTTTATTTATGAAAAGAAAACTGATAGCACTTATGATGTCGGCGCTGACGGTGACGCTCATGTTGACCGGCTGCGGGGGAGGAAAGGACGAACAGCCGTCTCAGGGCGCAGCAGAGGAAACTGCAGCCGACACACAAACGGATACTACAGGGGCAGCGGATGAGGGAACCCCGGCAGATGCCGGGGAAGAGATGTATCAGGCTGTACTGGTCTATATCGTTGGACAGGATTCTCAGGAGCAGGATCTTGTCAGTGAAAGATTTAATGAACTTACCAGAGAACAGCTCAACATGGAAGTGACGTTAATGCCTATGACTTTCAGTACCTGGGGCAGCCAGCTTCCGATGATGCTTGCGGGAGGCGAGCAGGTGGATCTGTTTCCGATGTTCAGCACTTCCGTACCGACTTATATGGAATCGGAATATCTGGTAGATCTGTCTCCGTATATGGATAAGATACCTTATATTATAGAAACTGTCGGCGAGGACGGTGTCAACTGCTGCTCGATCAACGGGTTCCTCTACGGTATCCCTGTAATGAAGGAAAGAACGACGCCGGCAGGTCTCATTGTCCGTACCGACTGTCTGGAAGCGGCCGGTATTGATCCGCAGGAAATTAAGTCTTATGACGATATGACGGCTGTATATGAGAAAGTACAGGCGCTTTATCCGGATATGACGATGTTCGGCGGCTCTGCCAACGGCACAAGCGTGGCTTCTCCAGGCGGACAGACGGTTTGCTTTGATGGTCTGGGTGATATTCTGGGCATGGCGGCGCTTGAGGATTACGGACAGACCACGACTGTTACCAATTACTATGAATCGGAAGATTTCAGGCATAAGGCAGAGCTTGCAAGGGAGTGGTATCTGGCCGGATATATCGCAAAGGATATGGCTACATGCACGGACGGCGGCGAGACATTGATGAAGGCCGGCAATCTGTTCTCCTATCTGACTGCCTGCAAGCCGAATACCAAACAGGAGAAGGACGATCAGACCGGTTATGATGTCACTGTGATCCAGATGGATAAGCCGCTTGTCACATCGGTGGCCATGAACGGTATTACCTACGGCGTAGGTTCCGGTTCCAAGGATCCTGCAAAGGCAATGGAGCTTATAAATTGGATTTATGAGACAAAAGAGGCCAATGATCTGTTAAACTGGGGTGTGGAGGGAGTCCACTGGGTAGAGCAGGAAGACGGCACAGCCAATTTCCCGGAAGGTGTCACGATGCAAAGCTGCGGCTATCACCAGAATATGGGCTTTATCCTCCCGAACCAGTTCAACAGCCACGTATGGGCGGGCAATGACTCTGATATTTTTGAACAGTATGCCCAGGTTGATGAATCCGCGATCCGTTCTCTCGGCTTCGGCTGCACTACGGATCTGAGAAGCGTCACCAACCAGCTTGCGGCGGTCAATGATGTGGTCAGCCAGTATCTTGCGCCCATTACGACGGGAGCCATTGATCCTGACACGGCGATCGACGAATTCAATCAGGCGCTTTACGACGCAGGTCTGCAGGATATCATAGATCTCAAACAGGAACAGCTAGACCAGTGGCTTGCGGAACAAAACTGAGACTTTAAGTGATTGACAAAACGGAGGTTATTATGCAGACATGTCCCATGAGCCCAAGAGAAAAGAAAAATGCAGAAACAGCCTACAGGGCGGCAGCAGCCGGAATGGTGCTGCTTGAAAACAGGAATCATGTTCTCCCGATCAAAAAGCACGGCGCCGTGGCTCTATACGGCGTCGGCGCCGTCCGCACGGTGCGGGGAGGAACCGGCTCCGGAGATCCCTTTAACGGCGGTTTAAGCGGCGGCGGAGACTTGTTCATAGATCAGTCAGACCGATACCATATTCATATTTATGACGCATTCGAGGCGGCCGGTTACAGCATTGTCAACAGCAGGGAATTGAAGGAGCTGGCCGAAAATTATGACAGGGAGAAGCAGACGCAGAAGGATATGGTGATGCATACTTTTGCCTTTCCCGAGCCGTTGCTGTCAGAGTCTTCCGTCAGCAATGCGTCTGCGGAAACGGATCTGTGTATCTTTGTCCTGTCCCGTAATTCCGGAGAAGGTTCGGACAGGAAGATGAAACAGCACGAATCGGGCGAAGACGGTCAGGAGATCGGCGATTATCTTCTGTCCAGGCAGGAGGTACATAATCTTATTGTACTGAGAAAATACTTTAAGCAGATGGTCGTTGTTTTAAATACGGGCGGGATCGTTGACTTAAGTGAGATTAAGGCTGCAGGCCCGGACAGTATTCTCCTGATGGGGCTTGCCGGACAGGAAGGCGGCAGGGCTGTCAGGGACATATTAAACGGGACACTCGTTCCCACCGGAAAACTGACAGACACATGGGCATCCAGTTATGAGGATTATCCGGCATCCGCCACATTTGCGGGAAATGACAACAACACGGACCTTGAGAAATATGCGGAAGGCATCTTTGTGGGATACCGGTATTTTGACAGCTTTGGCAGGACGCCTTTTTATCCCTTCGGTTATGGCATAGGCTACACAGAGTTTGACTGGAACATGGAAAGTGCCATGCCTGAGGAGGACCGTTTTGAAGCCCGAATAGAAGTGACGAATACCGGTTCCTTCCCGGGCGCGGAAGTCCTGCAGATCTATGTGTCCGCTTTTGACACAGGTATAGACATGCCCGTCCGGGAACTGAAGAGCTTTCAGAAGACCAGGCTTTTGCTGCCGCAGGAAAAGCAGATGCTGACCCTGTGCTTCCCCTTGAGAGATCTGGAGGTCTATGATCCTTCTGACAGCAGCTACAAAATAAAAAAGGGAGTTTATCTTGTCAGTGCCGGTAATTCTTCCCGAAATACCGAGCCTGTGGCAAAGCTGGTCTTTTCCGGGGATGTTATGACGCGCCGGGCTTTACCCGCTTTGCTGCTGGATGAAACGCTGGAAGAATACCACCATACGAACCTTTCGGATGCCTGCGGCGACTCTGATAATGTTCCGGTTTATTCTATAGAGCTTCCAGCCTTTGACGTCTTTGTGCCGGATGCTGCTTACAGCAGAGAGGAAGTGACTACCTATACGACAGACAGTGGTTATGTGTCAAAACTTCCCTATGAAAAGGCAGTCGTTGTTCCGCGAAAAGACGTTACCTGGCGGGAGGTCAGGGAACAGAAAGCGGCTTTGACTGATCTGGTGGCGCAGCTGTCTGACGAGGAACTGGCGGCATTAAACTGCGGCACCGGCTGGGGCGTGGCGGATGAAGACAATCCGGTGATCGGGGAGAATTCCGAAAGCGTTCCCGGAGCCGCAGGCGAGACCACACATATTCTGGAAAAGAAGTACGGCATTCCTTCTGTGATTATGGCGGACGGCCCCGGAGGCATCCGCGTGCGCCAGGAATTTAAGGCCCGCAGTCTCATAACGGGAAAAGAGGAGACCGTCTGTCACTTCTGTACGGCATGGCCTTCCGGGACGCTGCTTGCCCAGAGTTTTGACCTCGAAGTACTGCGGGAGGTGGGACGCGCCACCGCCGTGGAGATGCAGGAGATCGGGGTGCATATTTTGCTGGCCCCCGGCATGAATATCCACAGGGATCCGCTGTGCGGGCGCAACTTTGAGTATTATTCCGAGGACCCGCTTGTCTCCGGCCTGATGGCAGCTGCTTTTACGGACGGAGTACAAAACAGTCTGCCGGGCGTGGCCGTGTGCATCAAGCATTATGCGGCTAATAATCAGGAGACGAACCGTTCCTGCGTGGACGAATGGATCAGCCAGAGAGCGCTGCGGGAGATTTATCTGAAAGGATTTGAGATTGCCGTAAAGCAGTCCTCACCGTTGGCTGTAATGACTTCCTACAATCTGATCAACAAGGTGCCGACTGCGGACAGCCATGATCTGTGCACGAAGCTGCTGCGGGGCGAGTGGGGCTTTCAGGGACTGGTCATGACGGACTGGAACGGCGGGAGCAGCACAGCCAGCATATCCATGCATGCAGGCAATGATCTGATCATGCCGGGCGGAGCGGGTAAGATCCGGGAGATTCTTCTGGCGTTAAAGACCATACCGCCGGTGTTTGACAGAAACGGGCAGATCCTCTTTACACGTTTCTTTGGGCGTATGCCTTTTTATGAGGATTACTGGAACTCTTTTACCCTGGATGAAAACGGAACCGAGCGCTGTGTGGCCGTTCTGGAGGACGGCTTTACCGCATCTGTTGCCGGTGACAGGATCGTTGTCAATGGAGAGACTGTTTTTACGCAGTCAACTTCAAGGTTTGTATTCATGCGCAACCGTGACAGGGCCGAACCGTTTAACACACCGTTGACAGTTCATATGGCGGATATCGAGGATGACGGAAAAGCGATTTCCTACCATGGTAACTACAACCGGAATTTCAGTATATGCAGAGGCGATCTCCAGCAGTGCGCGCTTCATATACTGTCCACGATCCTGAGGATCACAGGAGGTTGAGAAGGTGAAAAACAAAGACAAACTGAAGAAGAGATTTAAGCGTTCTCTGCCGCTTTATCTGATGATGCTGCCGGGAATCTTATATCTGTTCGTTAACAACTATATGCCGATGGCCGGTATCATGGTGGCCTTTAAGAAGTACTCGGCTCAGCAGGGGATTTGGAACAGTAAGTGGATCGGATTTTCCAATTTCGAATATCTCTTTAAGAATGACGCTTATATACTGATCCGCAACACACTGCTTTACAATGTGGCGTTTATCATTCTCGATCTGTTTTTTGGCATTGTGATCGCCATACTGATCACGGATGTGGTCAGCACAAAAGCAAGGAAACTGTACCAGAGTGCTATCCTGCTGCCGTTTCTGATCTCCATCGTGATCGTCAGCTACATCGTATATGCTTTCCTCTCGGCCGACAACGGCATGTTTAACGCTGTCCGTGGAAGCCTTGGCATGGAACCTGTGCAATGGTATGCTTCGCCGCAGTACTGGCCCTTTATCCTGTGTTTTGTACATGTGTGGAAGGGGGTCGGCTATGGCTGCCTGATCTATATTGCGGGAATCGCAGGGATTGATCCCGCATTATTTGAGGCTGCCAAACTCGATGGCGCCTCGAAATGGCAGCAGATCCGTTATGTCACACTGCCGGATCTTGTGCCCTCGATCATCACACTGCTTTTGTTAAACGTGGGGCATATTTTTAATTCGGATTTCGGGCTTTTTTATCAGGTACCCCAGAATTCGGGCATGTTGTATTCCGTCACGAACACGATTGATACCTACGTGTACCGCGCCCTCATGACTGCAGGCGGGATCGGGAGATCCTCGGCCGCCGGTGTCTTCCAGTCCGTGGTCGGCTTCGTACTGGTCGTGCTGAGCAATCTCATCGTAAGGAAAACCAACAAAGAAAACGCTATATTTTAGGAGGCAGCCGCTATGATCAGATCAAGAAACTATTATATCTATCAGACTGTTATCAACATAATTCTGACAGTCCTGACACTCATCATCGTGCTGCCGCTCATCCTGCTGTTTCTGTCCTCCGTATCTTCCGAGCGCTCCCTGATCGTCAACGGGTATTCTTTTCTACCGTCGGAATTCAGCCTGGACGCTTATCGGTACATCTGGCAGAACAGAGGAACCGTATTCCGGGCATACGGTATCACCATCATCGTCACGCTGGTCGGAACCTTTTTGAACATTGCGATCTCGGCGATGATGGCGTACGGGCTTTCGGACAGAAAACTGCTGTTTCGTGGATTCTTTAATTTTTACATATTTTTCACGATGATCTTCAACGGCGGTCTGGTGCCCGCCTATATCATGTGGACGAATACCTTTCACATTAAAAACACGATCTTTGCGCTGCTTGTGCCAAACCTTCTGGCGAACGCCATGAATGTTATACTGATACGGACTTATATGATGAATTCCATACCGGAATCACTCTATGAGGCGGCAATGATCGACGGTGCAGGGCACGGGACCATGTTTGCCAGTATTGCAATACCGTTGAGCAAACCGATCCTGGTCGCCGTAGGACTTTTTTCGGGGCTGGCTTACTGGAATGACTGGACAAACGGTCTTTACTATCTGACGGATTCCAAACTGTACAGTATTCAGGTACTTTTGAATAAAATGATACAGGATATCCAGGCAATTCAGGCGAACGCAGCCGCAGCTTCGGCAGGCGCCGCAATGTCGGTGCCCCACATTTCCATACGGATGGCGATCGCATTCGTGGCACTTGCCCCGATCCTCGCCGTATATCCCTTCCTGCAGAAATACTTTGCGGAGGGCATCACGCTTGGAGCGCTCAAAGGGTAACAGACCGGACAACTCTCTCAGAAAGTGCCGGCAAAATGATAGGAAAAGCATTCTGGTGATATGTCAAGAACTTTTTGAAAAAGATTCTGATATGTTTTTCAGAAAAAAGGGTAACTTTAATA